>Ga0209270_1001298_pt1 | contig 36428 bp, 23 predicted proteins | sample MTBAKSrepl1MetaG_FD_187456 | JGI IMG/M metagenome (GOLD analysis project Ga0209270, IMG submission 187456) | Enrichment culture microbial communities from Arthur Kill intertidal strait, New Jersey, USA, that are MTBE-degrading - MTBE-AKS1... | ecosystem: Environmental > Aquatic > Marine >...
GGTATATATTTGAACAGCTGCCGCTGGCTTCTTCACTGGAGGACTACGAGGCCCTGCTGCCGTGGAATGTTACTCCGAAGCAATTGAATGTGCCGGATAGCCTGGGTGTGGTTGCTTAGGCGCTTACCCCAGGTAGTTACCCCAAGATAATGGCTCATCAAATCCTGACGTTGATCAGCAGTCAAATGTGGCAGGCTGTTCTCAATTGTTGCCGGATCTGTGATCTGCTTTATTTCAGCCTGCCGTAATGAACCACCCACTGTCAGACGTTTCTCCACCACTAACATCACATAATATTTTCTTAATTGACGCTGGCGAGTATATTCAGCTGCACAATCAAGGTTGCGCAATACTTGATTTCTGTGGGGATACCAGGCAATATTCCTTGAAGCACCCAATTCCCTTCTTTTCCCCTCGATGAAAATAACAGAATCCTCCCCAAGTAAGGCACAGTCAACCTTGGTTACACCCTCCAGTCGCCACCAAGTTTGGCCAGGAATCTTTTTACAATCATCAATTGCTCCAATCGCTTCTGAAAAAGTTGCTGGGTCACCAGCCAACAAGAGTTCCCTTTTTCTCATTGTTTCAGGAGAGCAATTATAATTTGGATTGGTTAGCCTGTGAGGATTTGAGACAAGCCATTTGAGAAATGATTTTGGGGGATCCGCAGAAAGTTCAAAAATCGGTCGATTGTTGAGTTGAGCACTGTCCGGAATATATGATTGGCTCGACCGTGATCCCAATTTGAGCAACTTGCTAACCCAAGACAGACCGGAAGTATCTTTGCTATACAGAGCATTGAATACAGGTTGAACACGGGTAAGGGAGCTATCAAATCTGCCCAATCAGTATTCCTCCATTTCAACCGGTCCCTTTCCCATATCAATCACTGTTTCGGCGACTTTGGCTTCGAACCACTCCTTGAAAGCCTTGAATGTCATTTCAGGAAAAGATTCCGGCACAACCATCCAGGATTCCAACTCAAAAAGGAAAATATCCTGGTAGTTCTTCTTCAGCCAATTTTCGTAATTGTATTCATCGTAGGCATCTGGAATAAGGATAGCGGTATGATGCAATTCATCTCCAGACAAGCTGGGGCCATCATCTTCAAAGCTATTCGCCCAATCGATGTATGGTTGTTTCGGTGTGATAAGAAGGACAGTACGGTTGATCGTTTTCATAGTAAATATTATTTATTGACCCTTTAACTCTTCATTGAATTGACAACTGACCAGGATTATAAATCACAACGTTTATTACCCGGCTCATAGACCAATTCCGGTAGTATGACTTCCCATCGATCACATCGAACACTATCCTGATATTCAGTTCCTTCGTCCTCACGTCTGCGGACATAGATAGCGCCAACCCGGGCAGCAATACACTTCATTTCCCGAGGTGGTTTAAAATTCCGGGCAAGTCTGCCAACCACATTATTCTTGCCGTTCAATAGTTCTCGTCTTTCTCCATCCTGATGAAAAGAGAGAGTGTCATCAACAGCCAAGGCTTCAATTGCTTTATGGATAGTATCATTTGTTCCGCAACGGCCGACAAAACCGAGATTAACATCAGCCGGGGTTAAACGCATATAGCGGCGGGCAAGCTCAGGTGCAGGCTTCGGCAGTTGAATCTCTGAACGCCACAAAAAACAAGGTTCTTTCGGGAGTCCATCAAGCAGCACATGTCCGGTGTCAAAACGAGCCAGTACAAGAGTCTGCCTGGCACGCGTCATGGCAACATAATACAGACGCCGACTTGCATCCTTATCCTCATTTTGCCCGATTTTTTGCCAGCCTCCATCCAGCACCGCCACATGATCAAATTCCAAGCCCTTTGCCCTATGCCCGGTAAGCAGCATGAGTCCGGTCTGCCGTCGCCGCACTTCTCTCCCCCAATCCACCAGCCACTCTATGAAATGGCGGGCGGGCAACTCAACCCCGCCTGTCTCCAGCGCATATTCATCAACAGCTTCTCGCAGCAGAGACCACCAGTTTCCTTCCGGCCAGTCATCCAGCCATTTTTTCAACCCGGCTGCATCTATGAGTTTCTTTTCCCTGGTATCCAACCAGTCCAGCATGGCCTGAGTTTCACGGAGGCGCCAGAATGTAAGGTTTGACTCGTCAGCCATCTGCACCGGAATATCATGCAGTTCGCAATAACTGCGCACCGGTTCAAGGAATTTCCATTCCCTCGCAATCACCGCCGTTCGCTTCCAATCCCAATCAGGCGCAAGTGCTGCCAACCGCTGCAGCTCGGTCATAACTGCCATTGCCTGAGTCATAATATTGCTTCCTGCCGGCAGTAATTGCACTTTCCCTTGGGACACAGGATCTATCTTGTGCCAGACTCCTCCCAACGGCTCTTTTTTTCGTTTGCGATTAACCGTAATGGGATGCTCTGTTTTCATGCGCTGAGCAGCCGGATCAATGACAAAATTGGCTGCTTCGATGATATTGCTTGTCGAACGGTAATTTTCCACAAGATATGCAGGCCTGGCTGAATAATCCGCCTCAAATCTACGGATAAATTCCACTGAGGCGCCATCAAAAGCATAAATATTCTGATCATCGTCGCCAACGGCAAACAAACTGAGCCTGCCGTCTTCATCGATGCGAGTCCTCCCTGCTAAAGCAGAGATCAGCTCATACTGCTCCGGGCCGATATCCTGGTATTCATCTACCAGAATCCAACGAAAACCGGTAAGGAGACGGTCCCGCTGTTCATCGGCATCTTCCGGCGGCAGGCCCTCGCCTTTCAGCAAGGCCACAGCCTGCTGCAATACCTCCTTGAACATATCGCCATCAGCCTTTGTTTCCCGGCCGGCAAAACTTGCTCCAGTCAGTCGCATGGCAAGAGCGTGGCAGGTAAGTACGGTTACTCCTTTGGCGTCGTCACCAATCAATTCCCCCAGGCGACGGCGGATCTCTACTGCCGCATGCCTGTTATAAGCCAGCGCCACGATGCCCCGGGAATTTTCGCGGCGCACTCGCACCAGATAGGCGATGCGATGCACTAGGACCCTGGTTTTGCCCGAACCGGGACCGGCGAGAACCAGAATATTGGTCTGCTCACGATCATCGGCCACAATGCCCTGCTGGATCGGATTATGAAGCGATTCAACAATCGCACGCCAGGACTCCGGAGTTGTCTGCCGGGACAACTCCTTGTCGCGGTTCGGCAGCCAGCGTCGGAGAAACTCTTCTCGCTTCAGAGTAAAGTAATCCATGGTCAACCGTAGGGCATCAGCCATAGCCTCCAGGCCGCGATGGACATATTCGGCCATCACATGAATCTGTACCACCTGTTCCTGATAATGCAATTTCAGCGGAGTAAAGTCAGCCTTGAGAAAATTACGCTTTTCCTGACTGATCCGAATGGTCATTGCCGGTCGAAATACTGCAAGCCCTTTATTGAGTCGGATCACCTCCTGTTCGTGCAGCCATAGCAGCGCCCGGTCAACAAGTTTTTGAATATCTCGCACCTCCGCCTTGATGACCAGATTCCCCTGCAGAGCTCCGGTCAGCTTGCCCAGGGTTGTTTCCGCAAGTAAGTCTGTTCCTCGCAACCCTTGCGGCAAACAGGAGAGCAGATGCTCCAGTAACTGTCTTGCTGCTTCTCGACGCAGGCGTGCTGTTTTTTCAAGGGCAGGCCATTCACGTTGCAGTCCGACCTCCACCGCCTCGGCATCCAACCTCCGCAGACGCAGGCTGCCGGTTCCCCCTTCTTCGCTGCGGCCATCCTGGGAAATGCTTTTGATGATCCGCCACACCTTTTCCGGTAGGGCATAGGTATGTCCATCGTCTTTCAAACGCTGGGTGGCATGCCGCAAATGTAGAAACGATAATTCTCCTTTCCCCAGTTCCGGCGCCGCGACCTGCAACTCCTCTATTAAAGCTGTTTCCAGGGCTGCAGCCTCCTGGAAACGTTTCTGGGAAGAACTTTCCACCCCGCTGTGAATAAAGGCCGTCAATGCCGTATCATTGCTGGCGATGCCAAGCTGTTCAAGGTCATACAACGCCCGGCGGACACCTTCCGCAGTCAGTCCGCTTGCGCCCATCAGCTCATCGGTTGAAATTCCCTCATCAGGATCTGCGGTAATCAGCGCATCTACGATATCCAGCAGCTGGTCACAATATGCGTCAGTCATTGCGACCCTTGCCAATTTCTTTTTTGCTTCCTCCAGAGTTGCCACCCGCAAGGAAGATGGAAAAACCTGGACTCTGTTCTCCTCGCGGCTGAGCAATGCCGCCTCTTCCAACCAGGAAATGGCCGTGCGGACCCGTGTATCATCGGTGGCGGAATCACGATTGAATACACCCTCTTCCTCCTCGGCTAGAATCTCACCGGCTGTTGCCACCACTTCACCGCCCATGCGTTTCTTGCGGTCCAGATTTTTCAGCGATTTGAGGATTGCCTGGATCTCGTTTCGACTGAGACGGGAGTAAGCAGACATCCCGAACTGCTTTTCAACATCCTCCGGCGTATAAAGCAGAACACAATGGGCCGCCAGCCGGTCACGGCCGGCACGCCCCGCCTCCTGCAGATAATTTTCCAGGGACCCGGGAATATCGGCATGGATAACCAGGCGTACATCAGACTTATCGATTCCCATGCCAAAGGCATTGGTAGCCACTATCACCCGCAAATCTCCGGAGATGAAACGGGACTGCACACTTTTCTTGGTCTCCGGTTGCAAACCGGCATGATAGTGTGCGGCAGTCATCCCCTTTTCCCGCAGAAACTCAGCTATGTGCTCTGCATTTTTCCGAGTGGCACAGTACACAATCGCCCCTCCATTCGTTTCCGGGGGCAAATGGTGCTCTAGTATCTGATGGATGTGAGCATACTTCTCCCCGGATGTAGTTTGCACCACGGAAAAATCCAGATTATCCCGATGAGCGCCCCCATCCAAAAGTTGGAGCGTGATTCCAAGTTTATCCTCAAAGTGGTTTCGAATATCCTCCACAACATCAGGTTTGGCAGTGGCGGTAAGACAAAGTATTGGGGGGATGGGACCATCAGCAGCCTTTTCCCTGATAAATCTCCCCACATACCGGTAGTCAGGGCGAAAATCATGACCCCACTTGGAAAGACAATGCGCCTCATCCACTACCCAGGCCCCTATTTCCCTTTGTGCCAGGACATTCCGTAACCCTTTATTCCGCAACTGCTCTGGAGAAATAATCAAAATTCCCACATCACCGAGCCGTACGCGGTCCAGAACATCGGCGCGCTCCGGCATCGACAGCAGACCGTTGAGTGCAGCACAGCAGGTTATTCCCCTGACTTCGAGTCCGGCAACCTGGTCCGACATCAAAGCTACCAGGGGAGAAATAACTACCGTCATTGCTCCGGTTTTGTCATAGCGTGAGAGGGCCGGCAATTGATAACAAAGTGATTTGCCAGTACCGGTCGGCAAAATTCCCAGCACATGTTCACCGCGCATTGCCGCTTCAACAATAACCTGCTGGAGAGGAATCCCAGTGGCATCAGTAGGTTCCGGACGGAAATCCACAAACCCGAACCAACGTTTGAGTTCTTTGCGGGCGTCATGCCGTTCTCGGCACCAAGTGCACTTTGGATCGCTGCAAATACTGTCCCGCAGCCGTTTAACCATTTTTCCAGCTTCGGGAAATTGATGCCGGACCCATGGAGGCATCACCGAATTTCCACCACTCACCGAAAGCCAAGCCAGAGTGTAAGCCATTGCCCAACCATTCGGGGGGATTGACTCAAGAATTTCCCGTGCCTGAGTTTGGCAGGAATTTTTATCCAGCAATTTACCAACTATAACTCGGGCTTCATCGTCGGAAGGCCGGAACTTCGTTCCTCTAATCTTCGCGAACAATGCATTAAGCGCTCTATTTTCTCCAGTGGCTGATTCTTCCGAAGTGGTCAGCCAATGCCAGGCAGCTAACAGTTCCGGTGATGTCTGCTGCAGGGCTTCGCACTGATCTCGAAACAGGGAAAGGGTCAATCGGGAATCCAGTTCGGGATCATTAATTCTCCCGCGCTTGAGTTGACCGTCCTGATAATGTTTGACGAGATGGTGATAAGGGTTGCGGGGAAAAGCCAGAGGATTGAGACGCAGTGTGTCTATCGCCGGTTTGGCAAGCAACTGTAAATCAGGTTTTGCCGATACAAGATGTTGGATATCAAAAGCAATGAGGTTATGACCAAGCAGAAAGGCGGTTCCATGAGCAAATTCATCTAGCTCCGTCAGGGCTTGATTCAGATCACCTTTAAGGTGGACATATGCTTGGCCTGTTTTTCCGAGGATACCGGCAAAAGCATGAATCCTTCCATCATTCTTACCAACCTCAAGATCGATGGACAGACAATTGGGGAAGAAACCAGAGGAATCAGATATTCTGTTGTTCAATTTAGATGAGTTTTAAGTGATCAATACTAGTTTACATTTAAATCATTGCTAGAATTTCTGTCATTACATAATTTTTAAATGAATCTACGTCCGTGAAAAACAGATAACCTGCCTTGTTAGCGGCCTCTTCCGTTTCGCGCCCCTCATCAATGAGCAGTGATACCGGCTGACTTAATCCTTCCTGCAGTCCGTTCGGCCAAGCCAAATCAAGCACGGCAAGAGGTTCGCCTGTATTTCCATCAACAAGTTCATAAATTATTTCACCTTCCGGAAGTCCTTGCTCTACAACCCAGTCGTTGACTTCCAATATAAGCTCCTCTTCCTGTTCGCTTATAACACCTCCGGGTACGACAATTTCGACTGGTTCAAATTCCGGCACGACCTTTTCTTTTTCCGGAATATCACCAGCATACAAGCTGTCGAGGAACTCATTGGCCGCTTTTGCCAACAATTCACGGCGAGCTTCCAAAAATCCCAAATAATTTTCGACCTTCCATAAATTTCGGTCCATCGGGATCCAATGAGACTCGACGGCACCCGGCTGCTTTTCGGCAAACTCCTCAAGATAATTAAGAGGATCACGATCCGAAATTTGCAGATTGGTCGACTGGGTCAAAAAGGTAAAATTGGCAATGGCGTTTACATCAGCCATCTTGTAATCATGTTTATAAAGTAAAGCTTTCGGAAATATATGATGTACCTGAAGAGAACTCAGTTTGCCCAAAAGATGGCCGGATAAATCTATGCCCGTCTCCCAATCCTTGGCTTTCCAAGCTCGTGTCATCATATAAAGTAGGGGATAAAATCGGGCGCCTTTGCTCCAACCCCTGAAATCCGAAGCATGCAGTTTTAAATCTCCCCGGTTCTGTCTGAGTAAATTGATAAGTCTGTCCAATCCACCTTCTATATTCTCAATCTGAGCCAAATCCTGATTCAAATAGGATTCGGTTGAACCTGCATAACGACCCCACAAAAACGTGTGTACATACCAGTAAAGAATTTTGTCTCTTTCTTTATAATCTGCCAATTTCCCACCACGCTGCATCAAATATCGAGATAGGAGGGGTAATGAATACCGGCTTCCCAAAACACGATCATGATCCAACCCAAGCCTTGAGCTTATCATGTTCAGCAGAGTATCAATCGCATATTCGGCCTGCTCGAGTCCGTCTTTAAAGGTTTTTACATTAACATCTTTCAAAGCTGAGAAAAGAGCTTCACCGGTCAGTATAGTATTGATATTTCTCAGAAACCATTCCAACTTAAAATTGAAACCGGCATGTTTCCATTTCGAAAGCCGCTTTTTCATCTCATCTCTCGCCTCAGGCCATTCCGCACATATTTTGGCTAAGGCAAGGTCACCTTTTGATAGTTTTGTACCGCCGCTGTTCACCAGATTGAAAATATCAACGACTATATCGACCGTCTTGTCTTCTCCGGCTACTTCTTCAATATGCAAGTCAATATTTTTTATGTTATCAATTGCATTGAGTCTGTTGATATACGTCGACAAATTTTCATTTAATTCAGGATTTGCGACAATACGTTTGATGGCTTCTCCCGCTCCTATCTGCATAAGTTCGGTAACACTTATCCATAAAGGATTGTCTTTCATTTTCATGGGAAGGTAGAATTCGAAAACCTCATCATCCAGATGAAAATATAAACCGGTAAAGGATTGTGCATTCCCGTCGAAAAATTTGGGTGGATTTCCTCTTATGATGCCGTACAGAGAAGTCATCCTCTGTTGTCCGTCCAGAAGCAGCTTGACCGAACCGGGAGCCAGGTCACCGTCACCACGAGCATTGGCCGACTCAGTCTTGGTTACCCAAACCAAAAGGCCGCCGACCGGATAATGCCGATAAAGAGACATCATCAACTGCTTTACCTGGTCTCTATTCCAAACATACCCACGCTGAAACTCAGGCAACGCAACACTGCCAAGATCGATCTGGTCAAGAATAGTGCTGATTTTCACTTATAATCTCCTTCGACTAAGACTACATTAATCAATTTTCAGTGATTTATTATACAACTCCTCATAATCTTCCGAAGTCATAATTGAAGGCACGAGAACACTCCTGCTCAGTGTACGTTTTCTCTCGAGTAATGAATGCAGATTTATATCAAAGGAATTTTCACGGATAACCGGATGAATAGCAAGAGGGTAATAAACATAAACTTTCCTTGTCTGCCCTATCCTGAAAACTCGATCCGTACATTGATCTTCTACAGCAGGATTCCACCATCTGGATAGATGTATGACATGATTTGCAGCGGTTAAAGTTAGCCCCACTCCTCCAGCTTTAGGAGATAGAATCATAATATCGAATTGACCATCTCGGCCTCCTTGGAATTCATCAACCTTTCTCTTTCGAATTAACCCATCATCCTGGCCACTAATTCGTAGTGGGTAATGTGGCATTCCGTATCTTTTTTGTAAGTAAGGAACAAGTAATTCCTGTAACTTTATTGATTCCACAAACAATAAAGCTTTTTCGCCTTTCGCTTGAATATTATCAAGAATTTCAAGCGTCCCAGCAAGCCTTGCTGATTGAATGGCATTTTCGTCTGTCAGTCCTTCCGGACCAACTTCCGCGGCAAATAAAGAACAGTTACGCATATGCTGCAAAGCTTTTAGCATTGCACCACGTAGGCCTTTTGAACGAATTGCCTCCTGAACGATGGCTGAATATTTTGTTGCTTGATCATTTGGCATTTCAACATGAAGAACTTTTTCAATTTTTTCTGGAAGCCCTTCCAAGTGATCCTCTTTCATCCTCCGCATCATCTTCGGAGGATTGCTTCCGATAGTCAGCTTATTCTTTAATTCTTCTGTAGAGTCAGGATTATCATGAGCAGTTTTTTCGTAGGAATAATGAAAGTCTTTCAGCGATCCCAGATAACCTGGAATAGCAGTATCAACAATACACCACAAATCCTTTAACTCGTTTTCAACCGGGGTACCTGTCAGCATTAAGGTAAAATCAGCCTTAAGTGATTTGGCCATTTCAGTGACTCGTGCAACAGGATTCTTTATCTTTTGCGCCTCATCAAAAACTACAACGGCCCAGTCAACAGAAATGAAAAACTGAATCTTATCTCTTAATGTTTCATAGGAAGTCAGAACCCATTCTGAATTCTGCATTTTTTGAGTTCGCTGAATCAATGACATATCTTTAAAAGACCTCAAACCCGGACCAAAGGCTTCAAACGGAATCCCCAAACCGGGAGTGTGCAGATGTTTTTCCGCTTCATCTCTCCAGTTTTTCAAAAGTCCGGTAGGTGCAACAATCAGGAATGGCTTCTTTGGATATATTTCTGAGTCCATCTTCTCGGCTATCCATGCTAGAAAAGTCATTGACTGCAATGTCTTGCCCAACCCCATATCGTCAGCCAGCAAAGCTCCCGATGAACCGCTTATCATGTGATTCTGAAGCCACTCAAGTCCACTCTGCTGATATGCGAAAAGTGGTCTTGTTTTCAGGCATCCCGGCAAATCACCAATTGTATCTTTAAATGCTTTTCTTTCTTGTCCCTCAAATTCTACTTCTTCAATATTACTTTCAATAATTGGAACTGGGGGTTTAGTTGAGATGGTATCAGCCGTTCCTTCACCTTCTTTTCTGTTGAAATTGACTATTCTGTTTAGTACCTCGAAAGATTCTTCATTGGCTGGAATCTCTTTGCCATTAACCTCTACTGACTCCTGATTAGCCTTTATTGCTTCGGGTAATTTATCCAGCAGTTGCTCAGCTTCTGTGAACGATATTTCAAATATACTGTCACCAATTAGAACATTCAGCAATATATCTTCATCAGGCAGCCATTTGTTTCTGGAGTCTAACTTGTAAGCACAAATCTTTGGCTCCCATTCGCCGAGATATTTTATCCGGCTACTTAAAAATTCAGGTGTTTCAACAAAAATTGCTTCTATATCTTGTTCTGTATCTTCGTTGAAATCTTCTCCCAGCAGTTTCCCTCTGATATGAGATGCCGGATTGGCCATAAACGATTTCCGTTCAGGCCGGCTCTTTTTCTGGGCTTCTCGAACAACCTGGAGCGAATCCCTTAACCTTTCTGGAATCACTACATACCAACCATCGCCAATTGCATAATGAGAGCGTGCATCGGTTCTAGATGCAAACTGTTGAGATAATCTTTCTTGCTGAACCTCAGGTAATGTAGTTTTTATACCTGTATGCTCGGTCTCAAGATTATTTTCAGAAGTAAGCAGGACCGGATGAAAAAAATCACCTTTATCAATATCGAGAGTGAAACGATCTGCCCTGACAATATTCACCGACTTTAACTGATTGTCGACAACAGAATCCTCCGGTAGGAGTTCTTTTAATTTTCCCCAAGCAACCATCCTGTCATCAGCGGATTCTGGTGGATGAGCTTGAAAAAACTCTATGCCTTTAATGATAGAATAAAGAGGATCAAGAAGAAGATACATTCTTCCAGCAAACTCACATAGGACTCCATTTCTTTTTAATCCGAGTGTGGGCCTGCCATCATATCTCAGCAACAGATATTCTATGGAAAAACCCGGCCGGGCTATCTGTCCATCTGCTTTTATTTTGAGCCTGAAAGGAGCGGGCGGAGGAAGACCGAGAGAAGAGATATCTGAATTACTGAATGCCGCTATCTGCTCATGAGAAAGTTTAATTTTTGTATCAGTTTGTTCCAATTTATCATTATCATTGATCTTAGCCAAAAGCGGACCAACAGAGCCTTTTCCATTTTTGGTTAAAATATCATATCGTGCCCAATCAGTGATTTTTACATTGGCATCACTTTGATCGACTAGCAGAAAGGAAAAACCAGTGTCATCAATATGCCATTTTAAATGTGCAGAGCTCATATCTGCATGTATTCTCGTGAGTTTAATCTAAAACCAGTGTGCTTATATAAATAATCTGCGACTTCTCCTTGCCATTTTCCGCTCAAAGCCGCGTAATGAATGCCTTCGAAATCTGCATGTTCAACAATGTCGCTTCTTACATAATCCCTTTGATATAGCTTAGGTTTCTTGACGTTGTCACTGTTCCAGAATCTATATTTACCGCTATGGCTCCATTCGGAAACCGTCATACCCCCAATTTCCATTATAAGAACTGAATGTCTCGCCATAACTCCCGGGCCACCTATACTGCCATAATTTTTATTTCTATTTCTCAGAAAATGGTGCGAGTTCTCCCAAGCTGTTCTCCCCAACGCCACCCAAGCATCGGAAATAATGCCGTGACGCAGGCAGGTGGCCCAGAAGCTCTTTCTATACTTCCATTGTCTATCAGCATCGCGATCGTAGCGTGCCACATAATCCAAGAGACTGAAAAAATCATCGAGAGTGTCTTGAACCAGCCATCTCCGTAAAATTTTAATGGCCCTATTATCAACCCCCACCCATTTGCTCAAATCAAAACGGGGATCACCATAGTTTTTGAGTAGAAACCCTTGCAAAATTTCTTTGCATTCAGCTTCCGGCTGACTTGTCTCAAATGGTAATAGCAATATCTCGGCTAGACGGGCTTTATGTTTTGGGAAACGGAATGTATTGTCTTTAACAGAATAATCCAGAAATCGTTGAAGCCGTTCCTGATACTCTGTAAATTTATTATTTGTTAATATTACAAAACTATTGGCAAGCCATTTCTCAAAAACATATTCTACAATCCCCTCCTGAAGACACCCGCCTCTTAACCCAATATCCGACAAAAATGCATCAGGATGCTGAGTGCTGTTCACCATATCCTTTGCAATTACTGCCGGACCGTCTTCCTGGAAAAAATGGTATTTTTCACTTTGTTCACAAAATTTCGTGCCACGATAATTATCGAGACGACTTACAAATTCAATCAGATTCATTCGAAGGAGATCAAAATAAACCTCACCTCGCGGGTATTTTCTGAGAAAAACGTACGCCAGGACAAGAACCGCTCTCGGATAGAAATGTAATCTTAAGTATTCGAGAAATTTTTCTAAAAAATTCCTGTTTAAAGCAAGGCGCCTTCTGGAAGGATCAATATTCACCAATAAGACCCATGGTGAAAGGCGTAATTCCCTTTTTCCGACACTTTCAAAACCTTGATCACCCGAATAACATTTCAATAGAATTGCATAAATCTTCTTCAAATCTTCGGGTTCCGGCATTTTATATTCGATACCGGCAAACATGTACGATATGCTGTCTTTAACAAGAGACATTTGCATGTCTGCTGGCATTTCCGGCATAGCGAGAATGGGCGGCAAAGGCTTCTTTAGAACATCTTTAAAACAGCAAGGCATCTGTTATAAAACCCCGGCTTCTTTCAGAGCTTTTTCTGCCATAGTTTCCGAGGGAGGTGTCATTATGAAGCGAATATCGATTCTTCTATTATCAGCATCAGATGTCGGTTCTTCATAATGATGTCCAGGCAATGGACGCCCTTCGCCGTATCCGCTAACATTAAAAATGGGCTGTTCATTGGAATTTCTCATCTCAAATAGCAAGGGGCGCTCCGGAATCAATTTGTAATATGTGTAAACGGCCCGCAAAGCTGACAATTCCCAGTTGTCTTTGAACCTGAACCCTGAAACCCCATATGAGGTCACCGGCTGGTTATCTGTATGGCCCTCAATAAATACTGAATCTAGTTGACCTGCCAATTCACCTTTACACCTGTTCCCACCGGGAATAACTTCAGGGGGGTTAGCGCTGTAACAGGGGAGTATAGAGGCCATCACGTTCCCGATTATTTGTAATTTTTCAAGCTGACTCTCAACAAGTTCTATTTCTGCGGATCCAAATCGTATCGCCTGTTCGGTCAACCTGAGAACACCATGTTTTTCATCAATTTCGACCTGAATACCTCTAGCAGCAAGCTCATTTTTAAGCTGAAGCAGCATCTCTTTTCGGATTTGATCAGCGTCTACAAGGAACTTTACGGTTTCTGCGTAAACCCCTCTTGTTTTTTCTTCATTTTCAATAGCTTCCTGAAAATTTATCATGAAAATAACAAGTGTTATAATAAAGACAAAAAGAAGCCCGGACATGATATCGCTGACCGAAATGAGGTATCCTGCCCCTTCATCTTCTAGGACATAATATCCGTCTTGATCATTCATGCCCTGTTTTCCATTGCATCAGAAAGTTCCTCGACACTTTCCCTGAGCTCATTAGTGGCTCCTGCTAAATGAGTAAATGCTTCCCCTGCATGGCGATCAATTTCAATTACATAATTTTTCATAATTTCAGCAAAGCTGTTTACACCTTGTTCAATCTGTGAAAATGCCTGAGCGAGTGATTTGTCTATATCTGTAAATTTCTCATCATAAGCTTTCCACGCTCCTCTGATTTCCTGCTGAATCTTATCAAGCGAAGAGACACTCGAGCCGATTTCATGACCTGCTTCCTTAAGAGCATGAATAAAACCTTGAATATTCTCACTTGCTGTTTTCATATTAATTGCAGCGTCACTTATCGGTTTTGCTGATTCCGAAAGGCCCTGCTGGCTCTCCCTTACTGCTTCAAGCAATTTCTCAAGTTCGGCAAGCACTGTTTTTGTGTTTTCACTTATACCCGACATATCCATTACTGCCTGTTTGAGACTTTCTATCGAAGCCCTGAATTCTTGCGTCACAATTCGCATATTCTCAGCAGATTCTGATGTAGCTTCATGAAGCATAGATGTCATTGCGGCAACAGATCTTTTGACTCCCTCCACCATTTCAGTAATAGATGTCGACATCTGCTTTTTCAGCTGTTCGCTTCCCTCTCGAAATGTTTCACTAAGTTTTTCTATGGTTTTCTTGGATTCCTCCTGCATTTCGACCTGGCTTGCTGCCATTGTAGTAATCTGAGAATTGAGGTCGCTGGAAAGACGACCAACAGTATCAGCAAAAGCTTTCATTTCTTCTCCTGCCGCACCGGAAATGGATTCTGAGAATTTATCAATCAATCTCTCCAGAGTTTCTTCGCTGGCCCGTTTCTGATCTTCTCTCATTCCCTCCATCACTTTGCAGAGATCTTCCAGAGTTTGATTCATCGGCTTTGTAACCCGTTCATCAAGAACAGCGCCGAGAGAAACAGCCAGATCATTTGAAAAAGATTCAAGACTTGACGTCTGTTTTCTTGATTCCATGAGGGACAAACTGGCTAACTTCTTGGCGCTTATATACTCAAGTCTCTTCTCAAGGCCCTCAACAAAACAGTTGATCAGCCGGTCAAATTTATGGACTCTTCTTTTTTCAAATACGGAAAAAGCGATTGATGTACATAGACCAACAATTGAGGAGAGAAATGCTAATGATGCACCATCCAGCAACCTTTCCAAAGCATTCTTGGCATCTTGAATATCCTGGGAATTAAGACCCGGAGCGGCCAAATGAATACCGGCAACAAGCCCCAGAAAAGTTCCCAATATACCCAAGCCTGTCAGATAATTCGGAAAGGCATTATAAAATCTCATTGCAATTCGAGGCCAGAGAATTGTCCGCTGGGAAAAAAATAATGAAGGCTGCTTTGAATTTCGTATATGTTTTCCATCTTCAAAATCAACCCCTGGCATTAGCAGAACTTCAGAAAATTCCCGCCATGGGTTTTGTACATAATTGGATTTGCTGCACTCTTCATCAAGACTGAAAAAATTTTCAGCAAAATCTTCCTGTCCGGAACTTTTTTCAATTTCCCGACATAATTTTTCGAGCTCAGTATTGATCGGTGCAATTCGCTTATTAAATATCAAGGAAGCGACAAAGGCCCAAATAATCAGACCCGCACAATAAATCGTGAGACCGGCACTCGAGGTCATGAATTCAGAAAAAAGCCTAAATAAAGGACTAAAAAACATTAAGCTTTCATCAAATAGAGATAGAAAATCGCTCAAATTAATCTCCAAATTAAAAAGATATTATTTCGTAACAGAAATAGTAATGATTCCTTCTCCCTTTTGCTTTCTTGCCAGTTTCTAAATTAATTTTCAAGTATTCACTAAGATTCTTAAAGTACACAGATATCTTATGGTCGATGTGCTTTTTCAGAGATTCAACACGAGCCTTTCCTGTCCCATTCTCTGGTTCATCCATGCTCTGTCCCTTTCTTGCGTTTTTTCCTTTCTTGCAGACTTCGCAAACCCAAACTTCTAGTACTTTTTATCTGATATTCGGTACTTGAATTAGTTCATTTTTTATGCTTTTGCGGGCAGCACATGTTCTTTAAGCAGGTCTTCCGGGATTGCTTCACGGGCGAGGTCGACCAATTTTGAGTGGTGGGTAAAAAATATTACCTGGGTTTTACGAGACAATTCGCCCAAGATTTCCAGGATAGCTTTTGAACGAAAATCATCGGCTTTAATAAGCAGATCATCAACTATAACAGGCAGTGGCGCATTATGTGCCATGTGGTGCTCAATACCTGCAATCCTCAAGGCAAGATACAGCTGATCACGCGTTCCTTCACTCAGTCCATCAACACTGATTTTTCGACCATTTTTTTCCACACAGATGAAAACCAGCTTGTCCTTATCATCAAATCCCGTAGTAAGATCTTGAAAAGAACCAAGAGTAATACGCCGGAAAATCTCAGCCGTCCTCTTCATAATCGGCCCCTGGTTCTTTTGCCGGTATTCTTCAATTTCTCTTTCAAGAATCGCCGCCGACAGTTTTAAACGGGCATATGTCTCGACATGCTGCCTGATAGCTGCCATCGCCTGTTCAGCTTCATCGGCAGCGTCAGCAGATTCCTGGGCACCGTCCATTTTGTCCAGTTCATTTTTTAAACTGCCCATCTCTTTTAGGAAGCTGCTCCTTGATGTATCAAGATTTTCCAGCTCGACCTTCAAGGCCTGGATATCTGCCGGCAGGGCGTCTCTATCAATTTCTTTTGCCTGCCCGATCAAATCGTCAAGGGATATCCCCTCGCTTAAAAGCTGCTCATCCACATCTTCGAGTTTGGCAAGGATATCCCTCAGCACCGCCGACTTTTCTTCTATTTTTTCTAGCTCTTCCGTGGTTTGGCAACCAGCACTCTTTAAAAGTCTGCTAATCGTATCTGATCCCTCCCGTTTCTCGTCTTCAAGGACCTTGAGATCGTCCCGTACCTGCTCCAAGGTGATGTTAATCTTTTTTCGTCTATTTACGGCTTCATTGCCGGCAGTCACCTGCGATAAAAGCTCAAGCACGATTTCGGTAAAATCCGATTGTAAGCTTTCCGGCATGTACTTTGAGGCAAAAGCAATAACGTCTTCTTTTAACCGATTAGCATCTTGGTTGATCTGGGTGACGCGCATCCGAAGTCTTGCGGCATCCTCAGTTTTGGAAAAAAGCCTGGTAATAATCTCTAAGGTTTTTGAAACTACCTCGACATCGGTATTAGCGTCATATCCAAGTTGTTTAATTGCGGCAGCCCATTTCTTGCGCCAGTCGTCAAGCTTTCTAGTTTCCTTTTTCAGTTCTTCTTCCTTTATGCCGAAGTTTTTTTCAGCGTTCTGAATATCTCTTTGGTTTTGTTCCCAGGAATTTTTTTTCTCCTTAAGCTCGGAGACCACGCCTTCTGCTCGTTCAAGTAATTCTGAAAAGGATTCCTCTCCCTTTGCTCCTTTTTCTTCCAGTGCAATGAGTTCTGTATTTACCTGGATTGTGAAATCCTTGATAGTGGTTTGCAGGAGTGAAATTTCTCTCTCCTTTTTCTGGAGAGCCGTGAAAGATTCAGAAAATTTTACAAACAGTCCCAACCAACCGGCGAACTCCTTGGGCGAATATTCCTTCACTCCCAAGGGCATAATAATCTCCAGCCATCGGGAGGATAATAATTCTCCCTCGTTTTTTGCTATTTCAAGTTGCGCCTGATTTTGTGCCAGTTCATCTTCAGCACGCTTTTTATCAAATGAGAGAGTAGTGTATCTTGCCACGAGGTCGGCATTTTTTCGGAGAACATCCGAAGTTTCATCAGCTTGGATCACCAACTTTTCATAGTCATCGACAATTTTCTGGACATATTCTTCTGCAAGGTTTTCGTCATCCTGCCAAGCCTTCTTGACTTTCAGCCATAATTCTTCCCGCCTCGCCCTGGCTTCGAGTAATGCTGACTCGGAAAGTACCGCTTCTTTTTGTTCAAGTTCGGCGAGATCTATATCAATCCTACCTATTCTCTTTCTGAATTCGGTTTCCTGGTTTTCTAAACTTTCCCGTTTCTTCCCGGTCGCCTGAAAAAGTCCTTCATATTCATCAATCGTCTCTTTCAAAGGTATGGGCAGTTTAATGATTTCATCATAGGGCTCAACATCCGTCCTTAAAATTCGGCATCGTCTTTCAGTCTCCTGCTTTAACTCTTCATGCTCTGCAAGGATCTCGTTGAGATCCGCCTCCAAGTCACCTTTTTTCCTTATTTTTGATAGGAGCTTATCAAGAGCCTCCGGTATAAGGTTTGGGGGGAAGGATACAACGTTTTTCTGCAGTTCATCGAAAACCTGTTTTGCTTCTGAATAATTTTTTTCTGCTGCCTGCAGGTTTGTTTCATGTCGGACAAGCTCCCGGGACAGGGCGTTAATTGTCTCCTGGGTGGCATGATCTATTCTCAAATCCTCAATATTGTCAGGAGATTCAGGGCGTCCGAGATTTTTCAGAATCTGCTCCGCTTCATGAAGATTAAGTTTTATTTCCGTCTCAAGCGCTGTGATGTCACCCTGCGCCTTTCTGGTTACAGCAACCCGGTTCTCAAATTCTTTTATTTCTTTTTGCCTTTCAAGCAATTCGGCTGGAATATGGAGTGAGTCAAGCTCATCCTGAAGCTTTTGTTTTTCTTTTTCCAGCCTCCGGATCTGCGCTTCTGCTTTATCAAGAGCAGCTGTAGCTCGAATTCTTTCGGAGGCACACGATTCCGGGACAGGCTTTATTGTGGCGAGTTCTTTTTTCTTATCCAAAAGAATTGCTCTTTTGGTAATAAGCGGCAGAGTGCGTTGCAAACGCTCTTTTTTGGTCAGATCAACAGTAAGATTCTTTATTTGATCCCCAAGTTCAGCACCTTTGGCCCTTGCATCTTCATATTGTCCCTGGAGATCAAGAAAGGTTTTCGGCCGCAGCGAAAGTTGTGCTGATTTTTTCTCAGCATCCCTGAACTTCTTTATTTCTACATTGAGGGGTTTGGTTCTGGCATTCGCGGTAAAAATGCTATCCGCTTCGCTTCGTAAAGTTTGGCGAAGTGCATGGATATTTCTTATTCCTGCTGAAGCGCCAAAAAGGCTTTCCCCGACTTCTCCTTCCCCGGCAAGCAATTTACGGCCTCCCTGGACCAACTCATCGTGTCCAAGTCCGAACATCGAAGTAAAAAGCTCTTTACTCACACCATTGAGGTATTTTGATGAAAGCAAAGATTCATCTATGGGTTTTTCATCCTTGTCAAGCAGGGTGTTTTTGCGACCTTTCCTTCGTAAAATCTCTATATTCTCCTCCCCTTTTGAAATAACTGCACCAATTCTCAAATCAGCTTTACTGTGAAGATGGTCATCGGTCGTGGTCTCTTCAATGCCGTACAACAGGCCGGATATCGCTCTCAAAGCGGTACTTTTACCTGCCTCGTTCGGTCCATAGACCATATGGAAATTTTTGTCCCCGGATTCCAGGTCAATAGGGAAATCGGTATAAGGACCGAAACGAATGAGATTGAGCTTGTCCAGCTTCACGGTTACTGCTCTCTTTCAAATAGTTTGGGAATCAGGAATTGTTCCACCTCATCAAGGAGGCCGACTAGACTTTTCGGATTATCAAAATCAAGTGCATCCTCCATTTTTTTATACTCGGCAGGCAATTTGCTCCTCAAATCACCAAATTCATCCTGAAGCATTTTTTCATCCATGGTGCCGGCAGCGCGCATCGCCTGAATATATTTAAGCAATTCGGCAATCGGGTCATCGTGCTCCTTGATTGAAGCAAGGTCGATAACGGTTCGTGTTTTAAACCTGATCTTCTCAAGCCAGATATTTTCCCCTATTTCAAACGAGGCAGCACGTATTTGATTTTGATAAAGTTCCTGGTTCAAAACCAATTCTGCGTGCGCTTCCGTCCTTCCTATAATAGTTAGGCGGATTGCGAAAATCCTGTCATCATCCGGATCAAGTTTTTTCTCCAGGCTTTTTTTGACCACGTTCACGACCTCGTGACCATATTTGGGTTCAGAAACATCAACCTCGATATGGTCCCAACGTATGACATCAAAGTCATGATGCTGTACCGAATCGACTACCATGTCTTCTACAGTTACAAGGGTTGCTCCCTTTGGCCCTGTTTCTTTTATATGTCTGCCCTGAAGATTACCGGGGAACAAAATCCAAGGATCTTCCGATATGACCTCCCTGGCATGAACGTGGCCCAGGCCCCAAAAATCGTATTTCTTGGATTTGAGATCATCAATTTTGCAGGGAGCATAGGGTTCATGGCCTACGCGGCCGGTCAGCGCTGTATGTAAGACCCCGATATTAAAGTATCCCTCCATTGCACCGGGATAATTTGCAGCGAGATTATCTTCCACGGCTTGGTTTGCATATCCCTGACCATGGATAGCGACCCGCAGATCATCGAGGAGAAAGGTCTCGGGTTTTCTCGTCGAAAAAAACTTTACGTTTTCCGGCATCTTGAGCTTTTTGGTAATGACGCTGGCAGCATCATGGTTTCCAGAAGCGATAAAAACCCTTATTTCGGCCTTGTTTAACCGTTGCATCTGACGGGCGAGGAAAAGCGCGGTCTGATAATCTTTTAAATCTCCATCATAAAGGTCACCGGCAATAATAACGAATGCCACTTGTTCACTGATCGCAAAATCAACCACGTTGACAAATGCTTTTCGTGTTGCCCCCCTGATTTCCTCAACAGGAGCGCCTTCATATCGCTCAAGGCCTTTCAATGGGCTATCGAGGTGTATGTCTGCCGTGTGGATGAAACAGAACATATTTTTTAATGTTTTCCTTAGATGAATCTATGGTTTATTTTTTCCATTCTGATGCAATTTCTTCAAAGTTTACCTTTCGCCACTCATCTATCCAAATTTCATAGTACGGGATGTCACTTGACGATGGTTCAGGGTTACAAGGAGTTATGTAGACTACACATGGCATGATGGTAGCTTCTCCAATAAGAAGGGCTTCTCCTGCCTCTAGGGAAGGTAATCCTTCAGTAATGTTCCCTAAGGTATCTGGCAATAACCTCCTAACATAACTTTGATCGTCAGGGTTTGTCAGTCGCATTGCCAAGAAGTTGCTACATTGTGAAAATATTGTTTCGGAAATTTCAGATGGGCGTTGACTGGCTATAAGTAAACTTACTCCGTACTTTCTTCCTTCTTTTGCAATTCTTTCAATTGCTGACAACGAAGCCTTATACCGAGCAAGGCCGCTTCTTGGAGCATACTTATGGGCCTCCTCAAAAACTAGCAAGAGAGGGGTGTCGCATGTATTCTTTGAACGTCTGTAATAGTAGCCATAGTCGAATAACAACCGGGTAATAAGAGAGACAGTTATACTTAATACCTCAAACGGGATACCACTAAGATCAAGAATGGTAATATTAGATTTAGGAGTTGTTTTATAACCTATCAACTGGCTTATAACATCTTCAAGGGATAATTCTTTTGCCTTCTCCCCAAAAATGAATTGAAGACGTGGATTATTAATTTTGGAAGCCAACCTGCGAACGAATTTATCAATGCTCCCGTCTGCATATGAACCTTTATTAATTCCAATTCGATTTTGAGTGGGTGCTGCTTTTTGGCCTGGGGCAAAATTTATTAACGTCTCGCAATATCGTTTAAGTTTTTCATCCTCACTCTCAAAGGTATATTCCTCATGTGATGTATCAATTATATGTAGGGGGTTTTCGGCATCTTTGGTTTCTCGGGTCAGATTCGTAAGGCAATTTACTGCATCTTGAACATTATATTTCAACGGACTGTCGAAATAGATTTTTGCAGCATCATGATTATCCTTTTCCTTGCACAGAGTAACAACGGTTCTCAACAAGGATTCTTGATTGTAATTATTTCGATCACCTGACTCTAAGAATATTTCTTCCATCTCCTCTTCATTTAGAAGCCAATATGGAAGAATCAAATCTTCTACTCCTAGAACATTTGCATTAGGGAACGCTGTTTGATACTCAGAATGAATATCGAAAATCACAATGTGTGAATTGTTTAGACCTTGATAATCACCGTTTTTTGCGCAGATCGCCTCCTGCAAAATTGTTGCAACTGAATGGGATTTGCCAGAGCCGGTAGCACCAACTATCGCAATATGTTTATTAAAAAATCTATCTCCATGAACAGGTACCTTTATCACTCTTTGTCGACTTAACTGAGAGAAGCAGAACCTTTTCCCTACTTCAAAAGCATTAGTATAAATAGCACCAACCTCATCTTGCGTTGCAGGCAAGACCTTCTTTGGAGGTATTGCTAATTCATCACCACCGCGTTTAAATTTACCATCTTGTAACGTACCTAACGGATAAGCCTCTATGATATATTTTCGTTCAGGACTATTTTCGTTTTTTTCTTTTACCTCAATTGAGAAACTCTCAATTATGCAAATAAGAGAAACATTTTCATTGTCTGATATTCTCAAATACGATCCTACTCGCAAGCTTTCTTCTGCAAGCCTAAAAGTAGAAAGATCATCGACAGATATTTTTACACGATCAGGGTAGACCGCAATTACCTCAGCGTTTACAAATTGATTATCTGATTCCATGCTTTAGCCTCCTATACTATTTCCATGATCATAGAAGTGGATGTTATTGGAATGCAAACTTGAGGAACTTCAACATCAATATCCAGTGGATTATCAGTGAAAAATTGGTAAATTGATTTTGGTTGATTTAATTTAGCAAGGCAGGTTCGCAAATCATTATTGCTGTTGAGAAACCGCATGGATATTTTATTTTGATATGTCTGTTGTTGACTAATAGATGATACGGAGAACCTAGCCCCCTGAAAAGGGTAACCGTCAAGAAATATACAACCTTCTTCGAAAAAAATTTTTTTAATATTTGCAAGTTGGTCAGGTAGAATTTTACTTAAAAATACATATGGAGCATATCGGTCTTTATCTGGTTTTCTCCGGTCTAAGTGACTACTCCATTTTTTTCGAATCACACGCAATGTTTGGAGAATTTCAGCTTCGGAAGTCCATTCGGGAAAATCAAGAATAAAAAACCTCGCCTCTGGCTCAATATTTAACCTGCTAAAATATTTTGACCTCATCTCTCGACAGTAACAAGTTTGGTTTTTTTCTCGGAGAGACCACAAACTATATAATGCTTGATTGGGCCTAATTTTCTGCAAAAACATTTTTTTCGTGATTGTTCGATCTCCGGATGTCTCTCTGCAGGCAAGGGTTGAAATAAGGGTAAGAGCTGAAGGGTATATATAATTTTCAGCTTCAAGTTGAGACACGCTGAGACTAGAGGCCAAATCACCTATAACTGCATTCTTATGTTCTTCATATTCAGAACATAGTTCGAGAGTGAAATGAAGCGCGAATCCTTTTAGATCATCATCTGAAGCTCCTATTTCATCTTGAACGTTAATAATTTTGTATGATACTTCATCAGGACCGCCCTGTGATTTTTCTCTACGAACCAATATGGTTTTAAGAATATCAAAATTTACATCACTACTTGTATACGATGATTCGTTAAAGTAACCATAAAGACAATATCTTTTATTGTTCCTTTCTTTCGGATTCAAATCGACATAATTTTTTATCATTGGCAGAATCGCATCACGAAGTACAGATGCTGTCAATTTTTGGGCCGTATAGTATTTGCACTGAAAATAAGATGATATGTCAGAGGAATGAATATCGAAGTCTTCAACGTCTTCCACAATGCACGAATCACAGTCATTTGAGGCCAATATCTTTCTGATAGTAGCATCAAACTGATAAATATAACCCCGGATAGTGGCTGTCGCTTCTCTAGTGTTAATTGTTTCTGTCATTTTCTCAACAGCCTGAAAGATCTTGATCAAATCCTGTCATATTTATTACAAAAATGGTAATAAAAACACATCAGTTAGTCTAGTTGCAAGATAATGTTATTGGGTTGTAACCATCACTAATTACTCAACATATCAGCAACATTTGCAGCCTTGATGTATTTCGCCGGATTTTCGCCTGTGGCTAGGACGGCAAAATGTTTTTCGCCGCATTTGATCTTGGCACCTTCCTTATGGCGGAGGTCATCCCACCAGTTTGAGCCTTTGGTTTCCACGACAAAGTAGAGTTTTTCCTGGCCGTCGTTCTCTACTAGCACGGCCCAGTCTGGGTTGTATGAGCCAAGAGGGGTGGGGACTTTGAACCAGCCGGGAAGTTTGGCGTAGACTTTTACCGCTTCATTGTTCTCCAGGTCTTCGGCGAATTTCTTTTCCACTCCGGCGGAATCATATACTACTCGCTGAAAAACTGATTTTCGGGTCTCCAAGGTATTTTTCAGATAACCTGTCAGTTCTTCCTGCTTGAAAAGTTCCTGAGCATAATAGTAATCGTCGCCGATACGCTGATATTTGATCCCGTCCACCAGGGCCAAACGTTTTGTCCTGTTAATGGCTTCAGAGGCTATCTCGATAAACTGTTGGGGATTGCGTTTGAAGTCATTGAGGCGTCGGCTTTCTACAAGGATCTTCACAATGCTTTGCCGGGTTAAATGGGTTTTATCTTGAAGGTCAGTGAGAAGATCCGGCAATTCAATGTCCTCTTCATTAATGACCGTAAAGCCGGATTGTCCGGTCTCTTTGGTATCAATCCCGCCCTTGCCAATAGAGATATCGGCTTTGCGGAATTGGGCTCTGGTCTTTGTTATGGGCGGGGCATCGAGGATTGCCCTGGCACAATCTTCAATGAGCTTGTCGTTGTCAAATTCAACTCGGTATGTGGTTTTATGTTTGATACGGTTCCAGAGGGCCTTAAACTCTTCACTCTCAAGAACCGCTTCTCTTGTTTTAATCGTGACTCGTTCATCCGCGTTTTTGATATCCAGTTTGCCTGCCAGTTTGTGGAGAATTGATTGAATCTCTGCCGACTGCTCAGTGAATTCATGCGGCAGTTTCAGTTTCTTTTCTTTAAGGGCTGTTCGTAAGCTGTCCTGAATATTCCCTTTGTTATCGACAAAATCATTTTCTTTTAGGAAATTCCAGATTTGTTCCGATTTCTCGACTCCCAGAGGTTTGACTGTTCCATCTTCAGCGGTGGTGGTCACTGTGGCAAATTGATGCTTTTCGACAATGCCGAAACGGATACCGGTATCTTGTTCAATTTCTTTTTGTAGGTTCTCCGCAAATTGTTCATAGCTTTCAGTGGCAATGACGGTGAGAGTGTTGACATCGAAACCCCGCAACCGTTGGCCCTCCTGATTTACGCAAAGTCGTAATCCACGGCCAATGGTCTGCCTCCGCTCCCGTTCTGTGCCGATATCGCGCAGGGCACAAATCTGAAAGACATTAGGATTATCCCATCCTTCGCGCAGAGCGGAATGGGAAAAGATAAATTTCAACTTGGAGTCAAAGCTTAAGAGCTTTTCCTTCTCCTTCATGATCAAATTATAGGCTCGTTCGGCGTTTTCCCTGTTCTTGGCATTATCTGCTACTTCACCGTTGGCATTTTGGCTCAGCTCCTGCCAGCCCCCTTTTTTATCAATGGCAAAATACCCCTCGTGGACCTCACCAGCTTCGACGTCAAGATCAATCTTGGCAAAAAGGGTATGGTAGTCAGGAAGTTTAGCCAGCTTCCGATACTCTTCTTCAAACATCAGGGCATATTTGCCTTTTACCGTATTCCCGTCCTCATCATGAGCACGGTAAAATTCTACGCTGTCGATAAAGAAAAGGCTCAGGACCTTAACCCCGAGCTTCATCTCTGCAAAGCGGATCTCTTTGTCCAAGTGCTCTTTGATGGTCCGGCGAATCATCAAACGCTTCATTTCGTCAGGGCTTACGCCGCCAATTTCTTCACCAGGATGCAGAATATATTCACCGCCGGGAATACTGATCTCCATGGATTGGTTGTCCTTGCCGCAGGTAATTGTGCCGATCCGGCAATTCTCATAGATGGTCCTGCCGGTTTCCTGTTCAAGATCGTCACCGTCCTCAACAGTCATTACTGTGCGGCGAACTTTCTTCCCCTGGGCAACATCGATTTCAACCTTGGCTGATATGGAGCCTCGTCGGTTCTGGGTTGAAAGAAGTTTGATATAGGCCTTGTTTTGGCCGCCTTCAACTTCCAGGGAGGCCACTTCAATCTGTTTGACCAGTTCCCGTTCATAGGCATCAACGGCATCAAGCCGGTAGAGCATGTGGTGTTTGTCAACGTGAGTAGCCGAATAACGCAGGGTACAGAGCGGGTTCATGGCCTCAAGTGCTTTTTTGCCTTGTCCTTTCAGGCCACCGTCAACACTTTGCGGTTCATCCACAATGATAATTGGATTGGTTGCCCGGACTAAATCGATGGGTTTTTCACCACCGGTCTTTTCGCTGTCCTTGTACAGATTATTAACATCCTTTTTGTTGATAGCACCGACCGTTACTACCATGATCTGGATATTGGTGCTGGTGGCATAATTACGAACCTGACCGAGTTTGCCGGAATCGTACAGGAAATACTCATAACCCTTGGCCATGGGATAGAGATTTTCAAAATGTTCTCTGGTTATTTGAAGCGTCTTGTATGTCCCTTCTTTAATCGCAACCGAAGGCACGACAATCATGAACTTGGTAAAACCGTATCGTTTGTTCAGTTCAAAAATGGTGCGGAGATACACGTAAGTCTTGCCGGTTCCGGTTTCCATCTCTACCGTAAAATCACCACTAGCAAGGGAGTCGCTTGGTCGAAGACCATTTTTGAGTTGAATTTCCTTTAGATTATCCATGATCTCGTCATCCAGGAGTCGGAGGCGGTTGCCGATCCCCAGAGTAGATTCTTCCATGCCGGAAAGTCGCTGTTGCCCTGCTGGATGAGATATTTGCGAAACAGTGAATTCCGTACGGCAGATATCCTGGCCGCCAAAGAGAGCTACTGTGGATTCAATAGCTGCCTGTTGATAGTCGAGATTGTCCTCAAAATGGAGTTTCATTGGCTGATCTCCTTTTTAAAGACTGCGAACATGTTTTATGCCGTTCTGTTCCAAAATGGCGGTCATATTTGTTTTGGCAACATCGTCAGTAAAGGCGCTATCCCGGAAGACCACCTGGGTGTCACTTGCGGGAGAGAGTTCCTTCTGCCAGGTTGCAATACCTAAAGCAAGATTCTCTACATCATCACGATTAATCTCTGAATTCAGACAGGCAAAAAGAACGCCGTAGCCGATGGAATAAACGGTTTTGCCGTTTATCTCTTTTGGTTCAATGGGAACAGTGAGATCAACACCTCGTTTCAGAAGTAACTCGTAAAGAACATCTTCCTCTGTGCGCCCCGGAACAAGATGTTCCGTATGTTCATAAAGTGTGCCTTCCAGATCGTTGCGGTCTGGATTCCAGGCTCGAATGTTTGAAGAGTCGAGTTTGAAAACTTTAAACCCTAGATCCCCTTCGTAATCTGGATTTTCTTCTTTTATTTTTTTGCTTGCTGTGAGAATACGTGATTTTCCTAAATCAAAGATCGTTTTAACTGATTCCTCATCTTTTTTTAAAGGCTCAGGGATTTGGACTGATATAAACTTTCTATTACCTTTATCCGCCAAGTTTTGTGCTAAAACTGAATGGGCAGTTGGGGCACTTCCTGCAAAAAAATCTAGTACTAAATCTTCTGAATTTGATGTTGTTCCAATTTTTAAAATATGCTTGATCAATTTGGTGGGTTTGACTGAATTAAGAACGTTCTCAGTGTGTTCAAAATCTACATATTCAAGAAGTTCTTTCTTAGCATCTTGGGTGTGACCAACAAGTTTATACAGCCAGAGAGTTTGGGGGGTAATGCCCTGTTTCACTTCACTTAAAAATCTTTTCTGAGCAGGCATGCTGTTTTTATCCGGACCCCACCAAATTTGATTATCTTTTTCTAAAATCTTAAAATTCTCGTATGATTGTCGCCAATACCTTCCTTTTCCTGGTGTAAACTTTCTTCCAGTAGGCCCGACTACTTCATACATTCCAGCGCCATAATAGTTTCGTGCTGTCAAGTCACTAGCTTTCCAGGGCCCTCTTGGATCATTGTCAGGGTTTTTATATCGAGCATTAGCTTCTGCTGTTCTTGGTAATAAGGTTGGTCTCCATACTTCTGCGTTTTTTGCAAACACAAGAATATAATCATGATCTTCAGAAAAATATTTAGCAGAGTTTTTTGGGCTATAAACTCTTTGCCATATGACAGTTGTAATGAAATTTTCTTCTCCAAACACTTCGTCACAAATTTTTCTGAGACTCCCTACTTCATTGTCGTCAATTGAGATAAATATTACTCCGTCATCTTTCAATAAATTCCGAGCCAACTTCAACCTTGGATACATCATATTCAACCAGTTGGTATGGTATCGTCCGGAACTTTCTGTATTGGAAGATGTCTTGAATCCTTCATCACCTTTCTGTCCAGTGTAGCGAAGATATGTGTCCAAGTTGTCTTGATATTTGTCTGGATAAATAAATTCCTTACCGGTGTTATACGGCGGGTCTATATAAATCATCTTGACCTTGTTGGCATAGCTCTTTTGCAGGAGCTTCAGAACCTCAAGGTTATCGCCTTCGATGAAAAGGTTTTGAGTAGTATCCCAGTCCACACTTTCTTCAGGACAGGGCCGAAGAGTTCCGGTTGAGGGGGTCAAAGCTATTTGGCGGGCTCTCTTCTTACCAAACCAGTTAAAGCCATACTTCTCTTCGTTTTCATCCACAGCATCCCCAAGCAATTGCCGAAGGGTGTCAAAATCTACTTTGCCCTCAGTGAAGGCTTCAGGGAAAATTATCTTCAAGGCCTGGATGTTTTCACCTATTACGTCCTTACTTGCCCCATCCTGTTCCGTCATCTTATCCATAATGTGAACCCCTACAGTTCGGCACGAATCGCCTCAATACGATCCGTCAGTTGTTTTATTCTGGTATTTAGCTGCACTTGTGTGCCTAAGTTCTTTTCTTTCTTGGCCTGATTGCATGTTTCATCGCGCTCCTGCTGCAATTTTTCTAACTCTTGAAGCATCTCCAGGCGACTACTAGTTTCACTTGGGACCACAAAAGCAGCAGCCTTTTCTCTTGTTTCCTGGCACCCCTGGTCATTCCGAGATAAATGGTAACGCCCCGTATGAATCGCACAGTTCAAGGCAATGATCCGTTGAACCATGTCCTGGTAAAAGTCATAAAAATTATGGAAGGAGAAATTGGTTATACAAAAATCATTCAGAAATTCATGCAGCCAATCATCAGCCTTTTCGGGAGCCAACCAAGCGGTTTCATGCACCTCTTCGACCATAATTTTACTGCTATCTGAACGGTTGATCCTTTTCTCGGCCACATTCAAAGCGGCTTCATCTGCATGAACAAAGATCAAAAGCACCGGATAAGGAATGGCACGTTGAATAATCTCGCCTATTCTCTTCCGTCTCTTAGGAGATTTAAGCAAAACTTCAATAACGGCAATCTCTAGATACTCCCTTTCCGCATCTGTGTATTGAGAAATATTAATGGTCTCAGGTTTTAAGGTATATGCCCAGGTAATTTTTTCGATGTCCTGGCTGAGAGCCTTTTTATCCGTAGCGTTGAGGTCCAGCTCGTAGAAATGCTTTTTAAAAATCTTTCTGCTCAGATAACAGCTCTCTGGGATTTTCAGTTTCTCATACAGCAAATTGAGCATGGAGCTATCTTCTCCGTTCAAGTTTTTAGTCGGCTAAGATTGCCAGCCAGCCGACCACTTCAAAATCATTCATCCCCTGGAAATTGTCCTGCGACAAAACTGTGCCGCCACGGGCAAATAAGCTTTCCACGCCTTTTTCTTCTTGTTTACGGGTTATCGAAGAGACGGCAACCTCTAACAACTCCCGATAGTGGGACATATTGCTGCCTGCATCAGTCCTTTTGTTAAACAATTGAAGAGCCTTTTGTTCAGGTTCTTCTCCTGGCTTGCACTGTTTCTTGAGAATGTCCATGACCCGCTTACTTTGGGTAAAAGTCTGTTTGATTTCTCCCTGATCAGTCGCATAGACCAAATAGTACGGTGCCAATGCGTAAGAGGGGTCAACCTGGGCTTTCCCCGTCATATCTTTCAAACAGAATATGGCTCCCGGTTCAAGATCCGGGTTCTCTAAATCATCTTCGGAAAGTGCATGACAGGCATGAACTCCATAAGGTGTCTCAACTAACGTCTGCAGGTTGGTCTTCATATACTCGGAAAGATCCATGCGGAAATCGTTAAGGGTGAGATCTGTAATCGAGATTCCGCCTGAAATATCTTCAAGGTCAATGACATTCTCCTGGAGTTGCTCCAGCTGTTTGCGCCGGTAGTCAAGATCGTTCATTTTCCTTCCGGCATCGAGTTCAATAACGTTTTCCTCTCCTGTGGCGGATATATCGAGCAACACCATGCGACCACTAACACGGGCCTCCAGATTGATGTATTCATCCAACTCCATGTTGGGCCAGAAATTGACAAGCTGGATTGCTTGATTGCGGGAGCCCAGGCGATCTACCCGGCCAAAACGCTGAATGATCCGGACCGGATTCCAGTGGATGTCATAATTGACCAGATAGTCACAGTCCTGAAGGTTTTGGCCTTCGGAAATACAATCTGTGGCAACAAGAAGGTCTATCTCTTCTGTGAGGTTGTCCTCAACCTTATCCCGCTCTTTGGATATGGGGGAAAAAGAAGTGAGAAGAGAGTTTAGATCGGTCCTAATGCCGGGCAATGTGGTTTTATTAGTGCCTGTGCCGGTCACCAGAGCACTGTGGATACCGAGTTCCTTCTTGGCCCAAGGAGCAATGAGGTTATAGAGATAGGTGGCCGTATCGGCAAAGGCTGTAAATATACAGACCTTTTTGTTCCCATCGTTAATGGGCTGCCGGCACTTTTGGCTGATAAGCTCCTTGAGATCAATAAGTTTGGCATCACGGGCCGGGTCAATCACTTCTGCATCTTGGAGAAGCGCTGTAAGTCTCTCCTTGTCTTCTACCAGCTCCTGTTTCCAGCGGACAATATCCAGGTCTTTTATTAACACCTTGACTTTGTTGCCAATCAGAAAATCCTCAAATTCCGGATTGTCGGTTTCGATATCTTCGATGGAAAGTTCGCTGATAGCTGTTTCATCGTGATTTTCAAGCTTGACGAGGAGTTCTTCGACATTACTCAGGAGCTTTCGTAAGGTGAGGGAAAATGAGTTAATGGAACTTTCCATCCTTTTGAGGATATTGACCCGCATGAGATGAATCAGGCTTTGCTCTCGATCAACCTGTCGGAATACCGATTTGCCACCATGAACCAGGATGTCATATTTGCGGTCATACTCCTCCCGTTTCTCAAGGCGGACATACTTGAGGGGAGAATAGGCGCTTAAATTGAGTTTACGGATGGACCGATTAACTTCTTTGAGAGGAGGATAAAGGTTCTGGGCATCGATATCGCTTTTGACATTGTGCGGTTTGAGCCGTTCCGGGAACTTTCCTATCTCCGAGATATCGTAATATTTCTCTATATGCTTTCGAGAGCGGGCAATGGTCAGCAGATCAAGAAGCTTGAAATAGTCAAAGTTCATCATGTCAAGCAAGGCATCGACATCACGTTCTTCTTCAGGCAGGCCGAGCCATTGATTGAATTTGATCTGGGCTTTGCGCAGGGTTTGATCGATGCTGTTTATACCTTGTTCCTTGAAGGCCGTATCGACACCTTCGGTGATGAAGGCAACCTGATTCTTGAGGTCATTCATCCGGTTGTTCACCGGGGTTGCGGAAAGCATTAAGACCTTGGTCTTGACGCCGGACTGGATGATATCCCGCATCAGCTTTGAATAGCGGGTCAGTCCATCCTTGCGGGGATTATTATTCCTGAAATTATGTGACTCATCAATGACAATCAGATCATAATTTCCCCAGTTCAGGGTGGCCAGATTGATCTCTCCTGATTTGCCGGAAACGCGGGTAAGGTCTGTGTGGTTGAGGACATCGTAGTTGAAACGGTCATTTGCCAAAAGATTCCGCTTGTCGTTGATCGTAAAAACGGTCCAGTTCTCCCGGAGTTTTTTGGGGCAGAGGACTAGAACACGGTCATTACGCAGTTCGTAATATTTGATGACTGCCAAACCTTCAAATGTTTTGCCCAGGCCAACGCTATCAGCAATGATGCAGCCGTTGTATCTTTCAAGTTTGTCGATTGCACCCATGACACCATCGCGTTGGAACTTATAGAGCTTGTTCCAGACAATAGTGTCTTTTATGCCGGTTTTGGTGCGGATGATTTTTTCTTCATCCAGCTCAGAGGCAAAGTCTTTGAAGATGTTATAGATGATGTAAAAGTAGAGAAATCTTGGGCTATTGTCCCTGGCAATAACATTGAGGGAATCAAGGAAAAGTTGTTTGGCTTCGGTAACTGTTTTGGGATCGTGCCAGATGGAATTAAACCATTGCAGCAAAGCCGTGGTGCTTTCCTGGTCGGTGAATAGTGTGTTCATATCGAAATGGGCGGATTCACAAAAACCCATTCCAGAACCTGTGAAATCAGAACTCCCCTGTATGGCGGTTGTGGTTCCTGAATTTTCGATATGCAGCAGGTTTTGACTTATAGCCTGAGGTAATAATGCGGCTTTTACTTCTGCCTTATTTTTAATCCATTCGGCACATTCTTGAGCAATTCGTTGGTTGGATAATTGATTCCTGAAACGCCTTTCAAACTGGTTGCCCGTTAAAGATGCGGCGGATTGTTTTTGGTCATTTTCTCTTGTCGGAAGTAACTTAGTGAAAAGGAGGCGCACACTGTCAATCTGGCTTAACTCTTTTTTCAAAGCCTCATAGGCATAAATAGAGAACAAGCCTGAGAGAACAGAGAGTTTGGTTTCTTTATCGAGGCTTTCCCTGAGAACATCACCTACTCTGCCTGTTTTTTTGTTATCGAGGAGTTTCATTAATTATTCATCGGTTTTCCTTAATCAGCTCCAAATATTTTCTAAGTCAAATATTGACATGCCAATTTCCACAAATATTCCGCAGCTTGCTGAGCTGACATAGGTTTGTCACGCTCAGCGCCGAACATCCCCATACCCATGGGCTTCAGCATAAGATCTCCATCAAGCTCCTCAATGGATAGTGATTCGTTCATTGAATTATCATTTTCAATATCAATATGATCTCCATGAGAAAATGCGATTGAATTCGATCCGAACATACCTCCAAGCCAAACTTTAAATTGCGTTATCTGCTCCTCATTTCTATAAAGTGTGAAAACAGCCTTTCTGGTTGTTACTTTTTCAACCTCATAATCAAAGTGGGAATATTGTTTCCTGGTCTCATCTGCAAAATACGTAAGGTGCTGTACTATCTCTTCAAACGATCTCTTAAGAAATTGATTCTTCTCCTTATCAGTAAAACCTTTGGCCAGTCTTGGGATGAAAGACCTACTACTAGCTTCCTTTCTTGAATATGTACTTGCTTTTGGCACTACCTCTTTGCCTATTTTCTTGAGGAACGCATCGACAACTCTTCCTGGCTGGCTGCTATCTACTGAAAGGAAGCCGATCATACCTGACAAACCGGGAATATCTCCTTTATACCCATCAAGCCTCACAGGCAATATGTAGGCCTTGCCTTTTTGCTTGACCAATCTTTCAATGGCCTGTTGACGCTCGAAATTTGTCCACATTTTTTCTACATATGGTTTGGAAATGACCATGATACAAAACTGGCTTTCCTCATGATAGACCTTTCGCAGGCTTATGCTGAGATCTTCACCCCATAAATCAGATGCATAAAAATCATCATAAAAGACATTTACTCCAGCCTCGTGGAGTCCTGTCGCAACTGCCTCGGCAAATTTCCTGTCCTCACCGGCAAATGATATGGCCACATCGTATGAATAATTCATAGGCATAATTGAAATATAATTACATAAATCGACAAGTTAGGCGATTAATCCAGATTTTTGACCAAATTCTTAATTTCTGACGATATAAATTCATTACAGAAACAGGATAAAATTTTAATTTCTCGAACATCCAGTTTCTTCATTTCTTTGTTTCTTTATACACGCTGTTTCTTTTTTCTTCCGGTCGGTGACCGGTTTCTTTGTTTATTAACGCCCACCAGTTTTAACAATGAGCTTACAGGACCCAACTTGATAATAACACGCAAAACCCATTGGATTTTTATGGGTTATGCGCTTTCATTTCAAGTTACTCCCAATTCCGTCCGCTCACCCCTTTCCTGTCATCCTGGTAATCTCCTGCTCTATCTGTTCAGTGAGGCGTTCCAGGATAAAGGAATTCATACTGTACGGGGTGTTGTCGGCGATGTATTTCAATTTCATGTAGAGCGGTTCCGGAATCCTCAGCGGCAAATTTTTCTTCACATCCTCTCGGATGTGGGGTTCTTCCCAGGGGTACACCTCTTCCCCTGTCGAGCCGTATTTGCCGGCACCAGCAGCGAATTGATCCAGGTCCGTTTCTTTTTTTCTTGTGGGGGCCGAACGGAGTGGAGTCTTCTTTTTACCTGCCACCATACACCTCTTCAAATAATTGTTTCATTTCCAAGACCGCCTTATTGTCCTGTTTCCATTCCACCACGGACAAGCCGTCCCGGGCTGATTTGCGAAAAGCGATGCGATCACGGAGCATTGTGTCAACCAGGGTCAGGTGTTGGAAATCTTCTCCCATGAAAAAATCCCGTGTTTCCTGGTCTTCATGAATAGATGGATTGGCAGACACCCGGTTCAGGACGATAAAGGCTTGCAATTCATCGTTCAATCCCTTGGCCATCTCCACCAACTCCTCCATCTGCTGCAAGGTCCAGATGTCGAACTGGAACGGCTGTACCGGAATATAGGCCCGGTCGGACACGCCGAGGGCGTAGCGTAATTCCATGGAATCCCGACCGCCGGCGTCGATGACAATTTCATCATAGCGGCCAGCCAGGTCACGCACCTGGGTTGCCAGGCCTTTTCCGAACTTCTGAACACAGGAGATCTTCGGCTCAACATTCGCCTCCTCCCGTACAGTTGCCCAAAACGAAGCGGTTCCCTGGCGGTCGGTATCCAGCAGCAGGACATCCTTTCCCGCCAAGGCCAACATGGCAGCCATGTTGGTTGCCAGGGTGGACTTACCGGTTCCTCCTTTTTCACCACCAAATAACACTATGCTCATAACTGTTACCCTTAGCATATTGTATCATATGATTTTAGATGATATGATACAATATCACGATACGGTTATTTTACAAAACAAAATAAAAGCCGTCCACTGAAAGAGACGGCTTGCGTTGTCAGAATGGTCGAACTTCAATTGGAAGCAGAACCATCTGTTTCTTTTCTCTGCAGTGGTTTTATTTTGGGTCGTTTGGATTTCCGAGCCTGCCAAAGATCACGGGCCTCCTGCATCCGCAACCATACCTCAGGAGTCGTTCCCAGCCACTGGGAAAGTCGCAAGGCCATATCCACAGAAATACCGGCTTTCCCATTCAACAATCGGGACAAGGTAACGCGGGAGACTCCCAGCTGTTTAGCAGCCTCGGTCACGTTGATGCCTGCTGCCTCCAGGACATCTTCTTTTATTATTTCCCCAGGGTGGGGAGGATTATACATTGCACACATAATGAAACCTCTTAATGGTAATCCAGGTAATCAACCAGCTCGACATCTTCACCGACAAATCGAAAAATGACACGCCAGTTGCCGTTGACCCATACAGAATAAAAGCCTTTTTGTTTTCCGGCCAAAGGATGCAGCCTGAAACCGGGAAGATTCACATCATCAGGTTTAGTTGCAGCGTCCAGAAGACCAAGTATCCTTCGCAACTTAGGTGCGTGTTTGGTTTGGATACCGGCCTTGTTGCCGGAAGTGTAAAATTTTTCCAAACCTTTATGACGAAAGCTTTTTATCATAATTTATTGTAACTCGTATCTTTACAGTTTACAATAAAAAAGCCGTCCCCCGGAGGAGACGGCTTGCGTTACAGGATTGATATAAAACAAGTCAGGCAGAGATGATAGCAGGGCTGATCGCCGCCCCTTTCAGCTCGGCCATCTTCTCTGTGAGATACCAGAGGGCCTGGTTGAGCTGAATATTGCGGTCAATTGCCTTGACCGGCCGGGTGGTTGCTCTGCGCAACCTGCCTTCATTATCTCTTTTCATCCCTTTCAGTCCTCCGCGCATGATATTTTCCTGCACCACGTTAAAGGTCGTCCACAGATCGTTGCCTTTATCGTCAAAGCGGCGCTCGGCAAGTAACTGCTCGGGAATTACAGGGGCTTTTTCAGGTTCGGTGAAAACCAGGTTATGGGCAGCCTGGGCATATATGCCTCGTTCATCCTGAGTCATCTCAATAACCTTCATTGCGTCGACCTGGTCGGCAATTGTTCCGGCCGCGGCTGCTATCTCTCCGGCCGAATGCATGAAATTTTCAGGATTGAAACCGATATGCTTGTGGCTGAAGTTGGCAAACTCCGATGCAACCATCAGCCCGTTGCCGCATATCTGTCGCCAGACCGAGGCTATCAGCTTGAAGGCACAGCCACAGTCATGGGAGTTATACAGAACCAGGTCGACGCGTTCGCCGTCAAACAACAGTCCGTTCTTGGCAAAGCGGATCACGTGCCGCTGATAGCCGTCACGGCTGATTTTGCGCACAGCGCTTTGTTCCGCGTGAACTGGAAACCAGCCGGCATCGCGAAGCAGATCGACCGCAGTCAGGGTCGGCATAAACGAATACCGGTTTGACACGCCGTCAATGGGTGCGGTGGACCCGGCTGCCGGGGCGATAGTTACAATTTGCTCGTTGGTTAAAGGTATGGGTGCTGTCATGGTCTTGCCTCCTTAAATTTTATTAATGGGGCAAGACGCTATTCCCCACAGGGGCAGGCTTGCCCCTGGTCAGGGATTTTCAGTTTAATAGTCCTAAGTCGGAAAAGGCATTCACC
>Ga0209270_1001299_pt1 | contig 36399 bp, 27 predicted proteins | sample MTBAKSrepl1MetaG_FD_187456 | JGI IMG/M metagenome (GOLD analysis project Ga0209270, IMG submission 187456) | Enrichment culture microbial communities from Arthur Kill intertidal strait, New Jersey, USA, that are MTBE-degrading - MTBE-AKS1... | ecosystem: Environmental > Aquatic > Marine >...
CAGGCTGGCGTCGGAATATCCTGGTTCCATGAGAGAAACCGGCGCGACATTCAATCAGGGAACTAAGCATGTAGATACGTGAGGGGAGTATTTCCGGACGCGGGTTCGACTCCCGCCGCCTCCACCAAGTTACTGATATTATTAAATATTTTTAGATCGCACCACGCTTAGGCTCATTTTTATCCACACTTTGTGTACACGCAGCACAGAGAGGGACGAAAATGAGCTTTTGTCATTCCGGCACAGCAAATTATCTTTACCAGCATCCTTCCGGGTACTTTTTTCGGTACCGAATCCCCCAGGACCTGAAAGCCGTTGTCGGCAAAACCGAGTTTCGGTATTCTTTACGAACCGGCATCTTCCGCATTGCCCGGTACAGGGCGAGGCTTATCGCCGGATATGTCCAAGGTTTATTCAACAAGGTTCGCACTGACATGGAAAAGTTTTCCCCAGAGAAGATTACCCGGCTGGTTCAGGATTACATTCGTGAAACCCTGGCAAACGATGAGATGTGCAGGGCAAAATCCTTGCCGACCCTGGAGGGCAAGACGATTCTGGAATCCTCCAGCATGAAGTCCGATGAAGCCCGGTCCTTGCTGATTTCGGTGGACAGATGGCTGAAGAGCCAGGACCACTCCCTGATGCATCTGGTGACAGAGAGAATCATAAAAGAGCAGGGGGAAGAAGCGGACCCGGAAAGCGAGGCATACAAGGTGCTGAGCAGGGAGCTGTTAAAGGCATTCAAGGGCATCCTGAACGTCAGGATCAAACGTTCGGAAGGGGATTACTCCGAGTCCGACGAAGACCTCATGCCCATTTTGAAACAGCAGAGGTATAGCCACATAGAAGAACAGAGAAGGCCAAAGGAACACAAGTTTTCGGAAGTTCAGGAACACTACCTGAATGAAGTGGAGAAGCGGGAGGGGTGGACCGAGAAGACCAAGGCAGAGAACCTGTCAATCTTTGCTTTGTTTGTCCGGGTAATAGGTGACCTTCCAGTAAACGAAATAGACAGGCAGTTGATGTCCGAGTTCAAGGAGACCCTGATGAAGCTGCCGCCCAACCTCAACAAACTGAGCAAGTACAAGGGCAAGACCATTGAGCAGATTCTTGCCATGAAGCATGACCAGACGATATCCGTCAATACCATTAACAAGTACCTCAGAAGGCTCAGCGGTCTGTTCAACTATGCCGTCCAGCATGGGTACATGGCAAATAACCCGGCTGAGGGGATGCAAATCAAACAGCAGAAAAGACCGGATGAGGAAAGGGAAGCATACACCAAGGAAGACCTTCATAAACTTTTCCATTCGGAGGAGTACCGGAATGGTACGCACAGGCAAAGCTACGGATTCTGGACACCGCTCATTGCCCTGTATAGCGGTTGCAGGTTGGAAGAAATATGTCAGCTGCACTTGGATGACATTCGGCAGGAGCAAGGCGTATGGGTCTTCGATATTAACGGCAAGAAAGAGAAGAGACTGAAGACCCTCTCCAGCAGAAGGCTAATCCCCATTCATCCCAAGTTGATAGAACTGGGCTTGCTGGAGCATGTAGAGAAGCTGAAAGCCAAAGGAGAGATTAGGCTCTTCCCCGAACTCACACAAAGGAGAGACGGCTACGGCCAGACTGTCAGCAAGTGGTTTGCCAGATACAAAAAACGATGCGGGATCGAGGAGGGCAAGAATTTCCATTCATTCAGGCACACGTTTATCACCCATCTCAAGCACAAGCAGGTTGACCCGTTTATGATTCATGAACTGGATGGCCATGCAATAGATTCTCAGACCATGGGGAGATATGGGAAGAGGTATACACCAGATATCCTTCTGAGGGAGGCGGTGGGGAAGATTGATTATGGGGTTGATTTGTCGTTTTTAAAGGTAGATTAAATCCTCCGTTTAAGGACACACCGATATTAATCCGAACGATGAATCATGAAATGGTTTGACACCATGTGATGATGGTGCTACCTGTTGATATAGCGGCAGAATTTTGATTCAGAGGAGTGAGGTCACAAACTTGTAATAAAGGTTTTTTCCATGATTCGAGCCGGATTTTAAGGGGAGTGGTGCATGAAATTCAGACGAATGATGGTTGTCCTGGTATTTATTGTTGCTGCATCAATGTGCAGCTGTTCACATAAATTCACCCTTTTCCCCCGTGATGGGGGTGAACAAGGTAAAGGTGTGGCCAATGAAATAGGCAAAAAGGTTACCATTACCCTGGGCGATAAAACGTACACTGGGACATATGTTTATGGAGGAGGAAGCATAGGTTTCGTTAACTCTTTCGGCAGTGCTGCTGCATTTTCAGGTACGAATACCGCAACTGCATTTGGAACCGGTTTTGGAACTACGTACATGCCTGGTTCTGGGAATGGAAGGGTCTTAGCCTTTTCAGAGGATGGTGACGCTATTCGTTGTGAATTTTTGTATCAGAGTGGTGGTGGCCTTGGTGTCTGTGAAGATAACAAGGGGAAGCTCTATGACTTGCAGATACACAATTAACCAAATGAAAAGCTGTGGGTAAAAAAGCTGGTAATTAGCAAGTCTAAAAGTTCTAAAATAACAAAACCTTATTATTATATAGCGCAAGATAATAATAAATATTTATCAAAACGCTGCATAGTCTGCAAGAGAACAATAAAAAATCAATGTTATTAATGCACAGTGACCTGCGAAAGAAGATTTTTGATCAAAAAACCCGTGCGAGATAACAATATAGTTAGCTGAAATAGACATAAATATTGAAAGTTTGATCATTATGAAACAATAACAAAATTTTGTAAAATTATGGATATGAACGAAACCATAAAGCAATTTGAGGAGCATGTTCCTATATCCGACAAATCTCTTATGATCTTGAAGGCGCATTTGGTTATCGAGCGGCGTATTCTTGAATTTATTAAGGAACGAGTACCTGATAAATTATATAAAAAAATAGATAAACAGAAAGAAGGTGCATTTTATATAAGAGTATTGTTGGCACATGCTTTGTCTTGTCGAGATGAAATACCTTGTGATGATCGTATTTGGGCTTCTCTGGAAAAACTTGGAAAATTACGTAATGATATTGCCCATAAATTAGAACATAAAGGTTCTAGCCTAAATGACAAAATGATCGATTTTATAAATACTGTCAATTTTGATGGCAAACTATGGAGTACAAAATTAACTGACGAAAATTTATTGCGAACATTTTGGTACGCTACAATCTTTTTAAATTCTTTGTTGGCTCTGGAAAGGGAACCGGGCCGTATTGCTAATGAAAACTTATAGTGAAAAACAGCTAACCAGCCTCTCAACCTGACCGTCCACCCGTAGCAGTATTTATGAACGGCTTCTGCTACTTTGAAAAAACATCACTCGGGCAGTGTAGCTCAACGTTATGTGTTTTAAATAAAAAAGGAGGCGATTATGTTTAGAGATAGAAGTTCAGGATTTTTTCTCCTCAGAGATGTTCAACTTGGTCAAGACGGTTCGTTAATACCTCAAGTCGGTGATTTAGCCTGTTTAAAAGTTGATGAAAACAATATTGAAGTTCGTGTCAAATTAGAGAGACAGGAAAATGAAAACTGGGAAGGCACAGTTTATTCATATCATACTCAAATTAAGGGAAGAACACCTTCAGAACGTCTTGAAGAGATCAAAAGTAATGAAAAATTTATTAATGAAAATAATTTAACAAACGGCACTAAAATATCTTTTAGTCAAAAAAAAATATTTGGAGTACACAGAGGATAGCTTCACAAAAAAAACAGAATAACAGCCACATAGCCAACCTCTAAACCGGACCGGCCACCCGTCGCGGTTCTCGCCTATGCTGGTGTTTCGCTGCATATGCAAAACGGCTATACCCAGACCGGTTAGCTCTACGTTAGCACCTAGAAATTTCAATATTTGGAGGAGAATATGGGAGGATATAAAACAAATAGTGGCGAAAACTTAAAACGGTTGTGGAAAATACCTGCTGTTCAAGTTCGTTATCATAAGGATGGCACTTTTTTTATGCCTGTTGATAAGTTTCCTGCTGCTCTTTGTGATCCCAATGGATATGTTTTATTCGAAACGAAAGATCAATATGCAAGATCCTCTTTTCTAGATATTGGCAGTAGGATCAACGTTAAGAAAGGTATTTGGAATATCCCAGGTTACATAAAAATGAAATGAGAGCATATGCGCTAACAAGTCACTGGAGACGGACCACTCCTAACGTCGCGGCCCTTCAGTTCGGTCGTTATGAGCAATAGGTACCTTCTCAGAATAGCCGCTTTAGGTAGATTTCCAGAGTTGGAAATTGATCAGGCACGATTTGAGGAACTTAAAGCCTCACGTCCAATCCTGACCCATGCTTTAGCAATCGAAGAAAAATATGAAATCATTATCAGCAACTTTTTAGAGTTGGAGAAGGAATCTACAAACGCATCAATATCTGAAATGGTTCGCAATCACATCGAATATAGAGATTTTTTTGATGTTCGGCTGGCTCTGAATATTCGACTTGTAAACCTGTTAACTGCTGTGCGGCTTTACACAGACCAACTTTCTAGTCATATATGCGCATGCATTCCTTTTGATGACAAAGTGAAAGCTGAGGTTAAAGCCTTTTTCTCTGTAGAATATGACGCAAGCTTTGAATACAGGTTTATGGAGGCTTTAAGGAATCATGTTCAACACAGTGGTATTCCTGTACATCGAATTTCTACTGGTGCGAAATGGACTGATCTAGAAAATGGGATTTTGGAATATTCATTGTATTTTGGAGCACAAAAAAAGGAAATAGCTGAGGATAATGGCTTCAAGAAGTTGGTTTTAGATGAAATGCCAGATGAGGTTAATCTTAGATCAGCTGTTAGAAGCTACATTGAAGCAATTAGCCGGATTCATAGACAAGCGAGAGAGAAAATTGAATCGATTGTTGATTCATCTAGGCAGAGTTTAGATAGAGCGATTAGGGATTACATGGTTATTTATGAAAATGAGCCAGTTGGGTTATATGCATATGAGTATCGAGACGAAGAAAAGGTAAATGAAGTATTGATCCTGACAAAGTGGGATGATATTCGGAGAGAGCTGGTCAAAAGAAATAGTGAACTTCTTAACCTGAGAAAAAGGTATGTCACTAGCCAAGCTCATAACAAATAGATTCAGCGGACTGACTGTTAAATATAGAAAATGGATATCGTTTCAATACTTGCAAAATCTTTCTGGACAATTTTTACATTATTGGTACGGAAGGTATATGTATATGTCGAAATAAAGTATGATGATTCAGATATAAAACATAGTCTAGTCATAACAAACCGAAGCAATTCACAAGTTAAAATTATAAAGTTAGTTGCAAAGCAAGATACTATAGGAACTAAAAATGGCGGTATAAATCTTTCACAAAGTCCTATGTTCAAAGACAAAATACTAGAACCAAATCAAAAAATTGTTTTTGCCATCGACAAAAAATCACTTGGGGACCTCAAGAAAACCAAAACTTTCCAAGTGTATTATAAAACGAGACTTTTCAATAAGGATTTTAACTATATACAAAAATCAAACCTGCATTCATATGTACCATATGATCATAGGATTTCACTATATTCTGCCTTAACACAAAAATGATTGTAAAAACATTTAATCAGTAGTCACTAAACCCGACCGACCACCCGTAGCGGTTCTTATCTATGCTGGTTTTTCTTGCATAATACAAACGGGCTATACCTGGACCGGTTAGCTCTATGTAGAAACTATCACACAAAATCTTCGGTATTTTAAACAGCCCCCCTGTTCTCATACAAATACTGCTGAAAATCAACGAAGATGTCTCTTATATGGGGGATGTTGCCAAGTTCAGCAGCTGCATCGCAAAGGGCGTGGTATTTCAGTTCAAGCAGGGTTGGCAACTTGTCCTGGTCCAGTACGTCCACTCCTTCGGTGATATAGTGTGAGAGAACAAAGTCAAGGAATACCTGTTCCTTGTAACCGTAATGTGAGAAAATTGTTCTTCTGGTCATGTCCACACGTTCCAGCCTGGTGATGGGCTGTTTCGCGTAAGCGATATACACCAGGACATCGTAAATATCGCTATTCTCTGCTTCGATAATTTCTCTGATATCCTTCAGTTGTTCAGGGCCGTATCCAGCCTCGGCAAGCTGTTCCAGCAGCTTTTTACGGGTGTCCGGTCTGCTCCAGAGGGCTCTGAGTTCATCTTCGTCCTTGAAGAACTTGGGAAGGTCTCCAAACATACTTGCAAGAAATTCTGCTGCGGACAGTGGTTTACCATCCGGTCCCCAGAATGACGTAGCCATGATGTGCCTGATGGTTCTCTCCTTGCCGTCAGCAAGTTTGATCTTCACCTTTTTGACGCATACGCAGGGGTTCTGGCCGCATTTGGGGCAGGGGTCCGGCGGCGGTTTTTCACAGATGCATGGTCTTTGATTGCATACAGGACAGGGCTCTTGAGGCGGTTTTTCGCAGACACAGGGGTATTGGTTGCATTTCCTGCAAGGTTCCGGTTCTACGGGTTCTCCGTCCCATTCGGGGTCATTGAAGTGAAGATAGGCTTTAACGAAATCATAAATGGTAAAGTAGTCCTTGCCTTCGTAGAGTCGGGTGCCTCGTCCGATGATTTGCTTGAACTCGATCATGGAGTTTATTGGCCGCATAAGCACGATGTTTCTCACATTACGAGCATCAACACCAGTTGAGAGCTTTTGGGAGGTGGTCAGGATTGTGGGGATTATCTTCTCGTTGTCCTGGAAATCCCTCAAGTATTGGTCGCCCAATTTTCCGTCATTGGCCGTTACCCTGGCGCAGTAATTAGGATCGGAGCTGGTTTTCATCCGGTTGATCAAGTCACGAACAGCCAGGGCGTGAAGCTGGGTAGCACAAAACACGAGGGTCTTTTCCCGTTGGTTTATGGTGTCCATGAACAGCTTCACCCGGTATTCCTCACGGGCCATGATCTCGATTTTCTTGTTGAAGTCGTCTTCGGTGTACCGTTTACCTACTTCAACTTCACCTTCGACAACCTGGTCATCTGATGTGTAGACATAATCATCCAGGGTGGTGGCAATCTGCTTGACCTTGAATGGGGTAAGAAACCCGTCATTGATGCCCTGCTTCAGGGAATAGATGTATACCGGCTCACCAAAATATCTGTAGGTATCAACATTGCCTTGCCGTTTGGGTGTAGCTGTCAAGCCAAGCTGAACCGCAGGTGAGAAGTATTCCATGATGCCGCGCCAGTTGCTTTCGTCATTTGCCCCGCCCCGGTGGCACTCATCGATGACAATGAAATCGAAGAAGTCGGGAGGGTATTCACCGAAATAGGGTGCTGATTTGCCTTCTGCATCGGTCCCGGTCATGAAGGTCTGGAAAATGGTAAAGAAGATACTGGCATTTTTGGGGACCCTTCCTTGTCTGCGTATCTCATCAGGAGCAATACGAACAAGGGCATCATCAGGAAAGGCAGAGAAAGCATTATAGGCTTGGTCAGCAAGGATATTGCGGTCGGCCAGGAACAGGATTCGCGGTCTCCGGCTTGCATCACGTTTCAGGTTCCACCTGCTGTAGAACAGTTTCCAGGCAATCTGAAAGGCGATAAAGGTTTTGCCAGTGCCTGTGGCAAGGGTAAGCAGAATACGATCTTTTCCTGTTGCTATTGCCTCCAGGGCCTTCTCTATGGCAATTTCCTGGTAGTACCGGGCTTGCATGGAACCGCTTTTGTCCTCGTAGGGGATGCTGGCAAAGCGGTTGCGCCACTCATTCTGTTCGGCAAAGGTCAGGCTCCAGAGTTCCTGGGGGTTCGGATACTTGGTTACATAGCCTTCCTGGCCGGTCTGCATATCTATCTGGTAGATGTTCAGACCATTTGTTGAGTAGGCGTATCGGACATGCAGTTTTTCGGCGTAGTTCTTTGCCTGAGCTACTCCTTCGGTATCAGGCAGTTCGCGCCTTTTGGCCTCAATGACGGCAAGCTTTTTGTTGTTGTAGACAAGGATATAATCGGCAATATCTCTTCTGCCCCTTTGCCCTGCACCCTGAAGTCTGCCGATGGTAAAGCCCAATTCACGCAGAACACGGCTTCCCTCCACTGAGCCCCAACCTGATTCAGCCAGTGCAGGGTCAATGAGTTCTGCTCGTGTTTCGGCTTCGTTCATGGGCGTTACTAAAGCTGACCGTTGAAGGCTTGGTGGAGGAGGGATTTTTTCAACTCTTCCAGGGCGGTGAGTTTGCCTTGGTAGATGGATTCGAGGCGGTTGGTTTCTTCGCGAAGTGAGTCAAATTCATCTGTCAATTGTTTTTGTTCCGCAAAGCTTGGAATCCCTAATTTGATGGTTGATAATCTTGATAGTGCGAGTTTTGGTTGAGCAGCTGTTCGAGTGTTTAATCCAGCTTGTTCGGTAAAACTTTTAGTTAATGTGAAATAGTAAATAAAACGGTTGCTTATGTCTTGCTTAAATACTAACCGGCACGCATTTTCGGTCAAGTTTGCCCCATCAAGAGTAGGGGGAATAATACCTGCCTTGCCAATTGTTCCTGCAATACTGATGTAGAGGTCCGATGAATAGATAACATAGTTTTTAATTTGTCTATGAACATCTTCACTGATATAGCGCAAATCACTCATATCAATTGAGCCGTCATCGGTGAACTCGGTAACTCTCAAATAAGGATAACCAGTAGGTTTGGAAAGTAATTTATAACCCTTGGGGACTCGCTTGCCGCCTTTCACATCGGCAATATCACCAAGGCTTCTTTTCACCCACCCCTCACCTTTCTTGGTAAATACTTCATTCAGGTAACTCTCAAACAACTCGCGAGCATTCTTCAGGTTCTTTTCTGTGTTCCTTTTGGCAGTGTCGATACTGGTGAAGGCTTCATCAAGAATGGCGACTATGCGTTTCTGTTCGGGGAGAGGGGGGATTTTTGTTAACAGTGAATAGACTTCGCCTCGATTGATACCAGGCTTGACACCCTTGGCTAAGCTCGGCAAATCGAGTGTAGTCAGTAAATAATAAAGAAAACGTAAATCATGTTTACCTTCATTGAACTTAACGAAGTAGGTAACATCCAAAGGCCAGAATCTTGGTTCAGTCAGATTAATTTCGCCAGCGGAACCTTTTCTTCCTACTATGATACTTGACTTATCATGATAGAATTTGTCTGTGCGGGTTATTACTCCATTTGCGCCATAGACTGGATATAATCCGTCCAATTTTCGGTCTGCCTTGGCGAGCGGCTTCCCATATTCCAACTGGAGGATGTCGGCTACTCGCATATCACTCCACCCAGCCTTCACAGCAACCCCCGGATCTGTGTCAGTACTTTGGCGCTTTCAGCATCTAAAGCGACAATCTCTTCTATGATGGTTTTCGGGTCACGCAGGGTGACTTCACCGTTCTTATTGGGGTTCTTTACAGAGAGGTCATAGGTAGTCTTGTCGATGTCAGAAATATCGACAGACCAGGAGTTCTCTGAATCGGCAAAAGTCTTCTGCAGCTCAACAAATTCAGCCAAATCAGCTTCATTTAATGGATTTGTCTTGCCAAGGTTCCTGTCCAGGTTCAACTGATAAAACCAGACCTTCCGGGTAGGAGAGCCTTTCTCGAAGAACAAAACCACTGTTTTGACTCCTGCGCCCTGGAATGTTCCACCGGGCAGGTCAAGCACTGTGTGGAGGTTGCAGCTTTCCAGCAACAGTTTCCTGAGGCTGATTGCGGCATTGTCAGTATTCGACAGAAAGGTGTTCTTTATGACAACACCGGCCTTGCCTCCGGCCTTCAGGATTTTGATGAAATGCTGCAGGAACAGAAATGCGGTTTCACCTGTCTTGATGGTGAAGTTCTGCTGGACCTCCTTTCGCTCTTTGCCTCCAAAAGGGGGATTGGCAAGCACAACGTCAAAGCGGTCCTTGTCCTGAATATCGGCAAGGTTCTCGGTCAAGGTGTTGGTATGGATAATATTGGGAGCCTCAATACCGTGCAGGATCATGTTCATGATGCCGATGACATAGGCGAGACTCTTCTTCTCCTTGCCAAAGAAAGTGCTTTCCTGGATCGTTTTAATGTCCTTGGTGCTGAGCTTATGGGCTTTGCCTTCACCACCATGACGAAGGTATTCAAAAGCCTCACACAGGAAGCCTGCTGACCCCAGGGCACCGTCATAAATGCGGTCGCCGATTTTCGGTTTGACCACCTTGACTATGGTTTTAATAAGCGGACGGGGAGTGTAGTATTCACCGCCATTGCGTCCGGCATTGCCCATATTCTTTATTTTCACTTCATAAAGGTGGGACAGCTCATGCTTTTCTTTATGGGAGCGGAAACGCAGAGTATCTATGATTTCCAGGGCACCCCGGAGAGTGTAGCCGCTTTGCAGCTTGTTGTTGATTTCTCCGAATATCTCACCGATTTTGTATTCGATGGTGTTGGGACTGGAGGCTTTGAGCTTGAATCCTCTGAGATAGGGAAAGAGCTTGAGATTGACAAAATCCTTCAGGTCATCACCTGACATGGCATTGTTGTGGTCGAATTTGCCATCAGGTGTTTTTGGTGCTGCCCATGACTCCCAGCGGTAGGGCTCATCAATGAGGAATTGGTATGGTCTGCTTTCCAGCTCTGCCCGAATGGCCTTGTCTTTTTCGAGGTCATCAAGGTATTTCAGGAAGAGCATCCATGAAGTCTGTTCCGTGTAATCCAGCTCACTGGAGACACCAGCATCTTTCCAGAGGACATCATCTATATTCTTAAAAGCCTGTTCAAACATGGTTTCCTTATGGTCATACTTCTTCAAAGAAATCGTTATCTATCCGGTATACGTCATAATGAGCGACAGGGGAAACCCCAACATCGAACTCTACCATAAGTTTTGGCAATCGTGAACCATCAATCAGGATAATTCGTTTCTCAATTTTTTCAGCAAATTCGACAGCTTTCCTGGTGAAGGACGATGTGGTGATAATGACTCCCTTCTTTGCACCAACTGCGTCAAGGCTACCTGCAAAAGCATGCAATGTCGCCGGAGGAACAGGATTTTCCCAGCGTTTAGCCTGGACACAGATGATATCAAGACCTAATCTGTCTTCGTTAATCACCCCATCGATACCGCCATCCCCAGGACCACCCAGGACTTTCCCTGCTTCTTCTCGTGAGCCCCCATATCCCATCTTGACAAGCAAATCCACGACAAGCTGTTCAAAGAAAGGAGGAGAGCAGGCTTTTACCCGATCCAGCAGGTCTTCTTCGAACTTGTCCATTAAATCGGCATGAACCCTGTCAAGGGTGTCTTCCGGGGTTTCATGTTCCTCTGCGGGGACAGCATCAGGAGCTTTTGCTTTTTCGGAGCTTTTAGCCGGTTTTGTCCATTCGGCAAAAGCTGGGTATTGCATAAGAAACTGGTTGGTAATTTCTTTCGGCTTCTTTGATAAGACCTTTTTGCCTTCTTCGGTGATTTTGAAGGTTCCATGGCTGACAGTCTCAAGCAAACCGGCTTTTGTCAGGTGCGTCTTTGCCCACCCAATACGATTTCTATAGAGTTTCGACCTACCTGATTTAAGGGTAATGGCTTTGTCTTCCTCTGTTAAACGAAAATAATCAGACAACTGCTCAGTTACGTCTGCCGATTTATGCTCCTTCCCATCGCCAACTTTCTCCAGCAGAGGAAGCATGAATTTTTGATAACTTGGTATAGCCATGTTTTACCTCATGAATCACTTACCGGGGAATTTTGACGACAGCCGCTCTCTCTCCTCTTTTCGACAATTCGTATTTATCGTATCAGTTCGATACTAAGGTAGTCAAACTTTTAGTCGATTTTGGGATTAGGAGTTGTTTTGTACATGCTGAAACAAATCAGAAGGTTATCGAAATGCCTAAAGAGTGTCTTTGGCTTGATCCTGCACCACAGATAAGCCACGGTGCAATAAAAACAGATATACAAACATCAACAGACATTTGCATACCTGTATTCATTGAGCTGTCGCTCTTCATCGAGCTGTTGCTCTTTAGAGTTTAAACAAGTTGGTGTTCAACTTCCTCCAAAGTCCTCTCACCAAAGTCACTGCTAAAGGGCATAGACCATGACACTCTATCCTGAATGCCACAGAAAATGCCCTTTAACCGTTTGCAGCCTTCACCATAGGCTTGGAAAGATAAGGCTGCCTCCTTTGGCAAGACCTCCCAACATGAGGAGGAATGGTTTAATTACTGGAAGAATGAAAGAGAATAGCTGTTACATTGGTGCTATAGCAGATGTTTCAGTAGAGTTATAACCAGGTGTTATGGATTTGCTGTAACTCCTGTTATGGCTTTCTTTTAAAACTGTTTATTGAACGAGTTTTAGGTCCCTCCACATAAAAAGAAAAAAATAAAAAATTTTCCGACCGGAGGGAGGAACCGCCCACCGCAGACAGCTTTGCTGTCGAGGATGGGGGGCGATACAAAAAGGAAAAAGAGCACTCTCATGGATATGTCTTAACCCGTGTTCCATGATGATTCAAAGACTTGTCTGTATCATTTCCATGTACATGGCTTTAATATACAGGGGGTGTCTTTGGTGTGTCATGGCTTTCTGTTAAGGCTTTCCCATGAGATGCAGCTAAACATTTTTGTAAATACCCCATCAAAAGAGAATTATTACAAAGTTCCAGAACTATGTCATAACAAAGCTATGGCTTGTTTAAGCATTAGTTATGGGGAGCAAACCATTTAATTTGATTTTTAAGCAGTGTCGTAAAATCAACCAAAACACATGCTGTTCTTTAAAGAAATCCTTTTTATCTCACTGTTTTTTCGTATATTTTTTATCAGTTTGTCCACCCCTCGTGGACAGAATTTTTCAGGCAGCTTTATCCAGAGTGGTCTCCAGTTCCAAAACAATCTCTGAGGTCAACCATTTGTTCAGCAGAATCCTCATCCTCTCAGAAGGCAGATAGAGAAAGATTGGCTCACCATTCCTGATACGAGACCTCCATACCCACTGAATGAGAACTGAAAGAGCGAACATGTCTTGATCAAGGTACAGGCCATGTTTCTGGAAGAACTTTTGCACTGGTACACGAGGATGCGGATTCACCATGTAGGCCAGGTTGCACTTGTGGCTGTAGTGGTTTGTCGCTCTCTGGTTGAAAGCTACAAAGCATTCTCCCTTGGCTTTTTCTTCATGACTTGCCGTTTCGTCCTTTATGCCGCCATTAACAGAAGCATAAGGAGAGGCAGACAAGCAACCTCGATAATCCTCATAGGTTGCCCACATGTTGAAAAAGGAATATGGCTGCCCTTCGGTATCCTGTGGGTAATGGTTTTTGCACTTGTGCTTGAAGAAGTTTTGCAGGTTGTTCTTCAGGATGGGAAGGTCAGAATTCTTCCCTCTCTGTGCATCGTACCAGCTGAGGGTTAAGGGGTATCTGCCCGTTCTCTTGTTTTTGTCACCAATTTTGTTGAGTTTCTTGTCGTCGAGAATGGTGATGAGGTCTTTGAAATCAATTCCTGAGTATCGTCCGTCATGAGGAACAAGCTCATTTTCGTCGTTCAGGGTCACGATTTTCCTTTCAATCCCGTAGAACTTGAACCAGTTGTCCGTCTCTGAATTTGGAAACATGTAGGTAAGCAACCAAGCCTTATTGAATGACAGGATTTTCTCAGGAGGTATTGACCAGCAGTAAACATTATCGTAGATTTTGAAGAGATGATTCCTTTGCGAATGTTTGATGAAATCCTTGAACACACCCTGGTAGTCCCCGATTGAATCAGTGGTCTTGAGAATCGTTATATCCCTGTTTCTGTCAAGGGCCTCCTCCCTAATCCAACCATTTTCCAGCAGGAGGGTGTAATCGTCGGGGTCTATGGAGACATCCTGGATCAAGTCCACGGTCTCGTCCAGGACAAGGGTATAGCCTTGCTTTTTTATCACTTCAGAGCACTCCTCATCCCAGAGATCGAACAGGGCGTGAGTGCAGACTATCGAGGAACCTCCCTTCCTCAGGATACGCTTGAATGACTCAAGTTTGGTGCATTCACTGTTTGACTCCGGAGAACAGACAGGACGGCAATTCCCTATCTTTCTTTTGTACCGTTCAACCTCAGCAAGGGTAGGGACCACTATAATGAATTCTTCATCCAAGTTGGTCGAGACATGTTCAATCATCCATGTGCTCTTTCCCTTGCCCATGACGGCATCGATAACGGTGACAGGTGCAGTGGTTTTGGTGTTTTGCATTTTCTTTTCTCCTTAATTGTTGGTTGTGAAGCCTTGCCAAAGCTCGGTGTGGAAATAAAAAAGGCGGCATCCCGGATGGGATTGACCGCTGTGTTGGTTTGATCTAGTGCTGAATCAGTTATTCAGCTGTGTGGTGTTGTGAGGGTTTAGCCGTGTTTTTCCTGGGGATGGTGGTCTTTCAGTGTAAGGAAGCTGTCCAGGCTTAGGCCGAGTTCCTCAATGAAGTCTTCGAATTCGTCTTGGTCAGCAGGCAGCTGACTTGTCTTGAAGCTCTCGCTCATCCAGGAGCTTTCGCTCATCATGAGGTCATGGGTTCCGTATTTCATGTCTTCTGTTGCTGGTTTGGTTGTTCGTTTTTTTCTCCTTATTGTTACGCCTTCAAATCCATGTCCAAAAAGGTAAACCTTTCTTGACACTGCTCGGCCTGTTGGAAGGGCTCGAATTTTCGTGTCCAAAAAGGTCTGAATCTTTTTATTTGACATAGTGTCCATAAATCTCTATATTGTTGTTGGACACGATGAGGATTAACCACTTGCAAGGAGGTGACGCTATGTCGAAGCAAATTGGTTACGTCAGGGTAAGTACGCTTGACCAGAAAACTGACCGGCAGCTTGAGGGTGTCAAGCTGGACAAGGTGTACAAAGAGAAGGTCAGCGCCAAGGACACCAAGAGACCTGAATTAAAAAAGTGCCTGGATTATCTGAGGGACGGAGACACTCTTCATGTCCATTCCATTGACCGTCTTGCCAGAAACCTTCTTGACCTTCAGCAGCTCCTGGAAGGGCTCATTCAAAGACAGGTCACTGTCCGCTTCCACAAGGAGAAGCTGGTCTTCACTGGTGATGACAGCCCTATGCAGAAGCTCCAGCTGCAAATGATGGGAGCATTCGCAGAGTTTGAAAGGGCCTTGATACGAGAACGTCAACGAGAGGGCATAGCATCAGCCAAGGCAAGAGGGAAGCACTTGGGCCGAAGCAAAAAGCTCTCTAAGGCCCAGATTGATGAAATCAGGAAGCTGGTGGCAGAAGGACACGAGAAGAAAGCATTAGCGGCTAAGTTTGGTGTATCCCGGCAGACGCTTTATAGCGTTTTGTCTGCTTGATCGTTTTGGTTTGAAAAGGATTATTAAAAATTGTTTTTTTGAAAATATTCGGGTCTAAAGGGCGGCGTTCTAAACTTTTACGGAAAATCAAGTAGTTCATTGGTTGCCGATAATTTGATCTTCTGGATAAAGCAGTTTGAATTCATAATGAATTGATTTTTTTTGAAAATATTCAGTTAAAAGGGCGGCGTTCTAAACTTTTACGGAAAATTGAGGATTTGCGTAACGGCGATAATCCCTTATTACCTGACTGATTTTCGCCTTACCTGCATAAGTGTTCCAGACTCGTTTGGCCAGGAAAGCCCCGATTTCCCATCCAGTATCGACAAGGGAACGGAAAACTTGCCACCAGTTTAATCTGCCGTTTTCCGGTCATGTTAGGACAAACACCCCCCTCCGGCCATGGGGGGAAAAACGATGAAGCGGTAAAGAAAAAGGGGAAACAGATTTTTGTGCCAAAAATAGGGCTAAAGGGAATATATAAAAATGAATGTCCTATTTCGCACTATTGCTTCAATATTTTCAATCTCATTTTTCCCCTATTGGTGTGTCGGCTGAACCGCTCAATATTTCTTATTTTGTGGGGTGCGTTTTTTCAAAATCGGCACAATCAAAATGTAAAACCCGTACAATCCAGTTATCCTTCTTAAAGTGAGTCGGCTGCAACAGGTGAGTACTTCTCATTTTGCGAGGGACGATTTTCAAAATCAAACCCATTAAAATGCAAAACTTGTACAATCGCTTGTACAATCGTGCTATAAGCCTTTCATATCATTATACTGGACACCTCCACCCCAATCAGGTGCGCAGCCTGTTTCTTGCAGGGCAGGTGGTTAGTCTTTGAACGCTTCCATGCCTCTCATCCCTCAATTTTACGGATACATCCTTCTCCCTCGTTCTTGACATTGTTGACCATGGTGCTCACTGGATAAGCAGTCATCTTGAAAGGGTCATATGGTCTCATGTATTCCGGGAAAGGAAAACCTCCTCTGGCTGGATCGAGCCACAGGCCATAGCAATCCTTTGGCAGGATCACGGGCATCCGGTCGTGGAGTTTAGCGACAATGGTATTGGCATTTGTGGTGATGATGGAGCACGATTCTACCGTTTCGCCCTTCGGACTTTGCCATGATTCCCATATACCGGCCATGGCGAAGAGCCTGCCGTTCTTCATTTTGACGAAATACGGCTGTTTTCTCTTGCCGTCTTGCTTCCACTCGTAAAAGCCTGTTGCGGGGACAAGGCACCTGCGGTGCTTGAATGCTTCACAGAATGCTGGCTTCTCATGAACGGACTCTGCCCTGGCATTAATGAGCTTGTAGCCCACCTTCTCGTCTTTCGACCAGTGAGGTATTAATCCCCATCGGACTGCAGCGGTTGTATATTCGTTTGCCCCTGACCGGATGATGACAATCTGCTGCGAAGGAGCAATGTTGTAGCGAGGAGCTATTGACACCTTCCGCTTCAGGTTGAAATGTTGTGCCAGTTCCTTGGAAGTGGCTGCCAGGGCAAAGCGTCCGCACATTGAATGATTTTACTATTTGTCCAGAAAGGAAGAATCATAAAAGGTGGAGGATAGCATAGCATCTACAATATGATAAGGATGAAGTCGGCTTTACAAGTTGTCAATTTTATCTATTAATGTGTCTAATGAAAATAGCAGGTCATCATAGGTAAAAAAAGAAATATCACCAAAATTAGAACCTTTTAGCTTCCTTAAATGCTTTGCATCGCAACCAGAATCCCTGCCAGCAATCACAATGCCTGTCACTTTGCTCACCTTCTCCCTATCAATTTTCATTGAGTCAAGTACAGCTAATCGATGTTCATTACACTCGTGGAGCCAATCTCTGACCTGATTAAAAGCATGATTAAGTTCGGAATGAGCCTCTCCATTTTTCTTTAATAATTTTGTATATGTTTTTTCAATTTCAATTAAAATCAAAATTTTGTTTGAACATACTATCCCAAAATCTGCCTTTAACTTATTTAAAATTGGGGGCTTGAACAATATTTTTTCTGAAGGAAATTGGTGCAGGAGTATTAGATTTTCCTGGATAAAAATTTGTACAACCTCTTCATGCTCATCTGATTCAATTAGTTTAATAAACTTCCTTTTAACCTTTTCAAGACTACTTTTTTCATACATAGGCAAAAATGCCATATCTAATCTATCAGACATCCTTTGCCCTAATAATCCATGAAGATTATTCCTAATATACTTTAAATTTATAACAGTTTCTTTACATTTACATATGTATTCATCGGGGACCGTACTATACAAAACAGATTTTTTGTCTATTTTTGACTTAGAACCGTCTATTGATGAGTAAACCTTATAAGAATCAAGACATTTTTTACAACCTAAAGTAATTTGGACCGTCTTGGCAGAAGTAGGGTCACTTCTTATGGCAGAAATTCTATCAGCAGTTAATGGTGCAGGAGTTACTGCATAAAAACCGACTTGCCCTATTATCTGAACACCTTTTTTTGATTTGATAGTTAAGAAATAATCTCCAGGTTCAGTAATTAGAAGGTTCTCGTCTTTTATCCTAAAAAAATATGGACTCCATCCTTCTGAAGGAATTAAGATTGAATTAGTACTATTGTCATATTCATTCACAAATTTACTATCAACTCTAGTTTCTATGTTCAGATATCCTACTTCTTTACCTTTTCTGCTTATAAACGTAACTGTAAAAGAATCATCAACTTTTTTTAGATTAACAGCAAATCCAAACATTAAGCCTTTCAATGACAAAGGAAAAATATAAACTAAAACAATTGGCTTTAGGCCCAATACATTCCATTTACCTAAACTTACGCCCAAATTTGTTTCACGATAATTCACATATGATGCCTTTTCGCAAGCCCCTAAAAAAATTATATTTGAACAATCAGACATATTCTTCTCCAAATTAATATGGCGACAAGAAGTATAGGGTTATTACCTGCAACTAATTGAGAAATTATGAGAAATACAATCAGGATAAGAATTATCAGTTCTATGCAAATGCCAACCTCTAAGTTATGAGCTATCACTTATTTCTTGCCACCCTGATGTATCTTGAAATGTGATAAGAAACCAACATGACATCGTCCTGGGGCAGTACGTCTTTTCGGCTTGAGATGAAAGCAGGAAGGAGTTTGGGATTGAGTACCTGAATCTTTTCCTTGTCGTTTCCGGGACTTTCTACATACCAACCGGGGAAAACGATGACAGGAGTTATATCAAAGAATTTGCCTGTGCTTTCCTTGATGACTCCTTTAAGCCATGAGGATGAGGCTTTGACCTGAGTCAGGATATCTGACTTGGACTCATGTCGATCTATCAGGATTTTTTCTCCGTCATAAAAGATAACCGGCTGTGGCTTTTCCCTGGTAGGCTTGCTGTAGGTCTTTGTCTCAATGACGAAGATGCCTTTCTTTGAGATGATGACATGATCAATATTGAAGGATGAGCCAACAATATCATGGAAAATTCTGCAGCCCTGCTCCCTGAGGAGCTCTAAATACTGTCCTACGGCTCTTTCCCCGTCCCTTCCAAGCTTGAGTGCCTTGAGTTTCCTGAAGCTCCTGTAAATTTGAAATGAACAAAACGAAAAAGCGAGGAGAGCGATGACCGTGGTTAAGATAGGGGGAGATGTAATGGGTTTATAGTAATTCGCCCATTGCATATAAGTCGCAAGCCCAAGCAAAATGATAGCGACGAAGTAAATAAGAATCTTGTCATTAACGAGGTCGTCTATCTCTTCATCCAGGGACTGGCCTGTGTACCGTAGAGGTCTATCCTTGAGGGGGGATTTCTTCGGGGCTTTCACAATTAATGGGAATTTTTCTTATAAGCAATCTATTTGTTATCATTTGATAAAATCAATCTAAGTTTGTTGTAGGCTAATCAGGGAGGGATGGCAAGGGATTTTGGTCCAAATTTATAACTGCCTAATGTTAGGTGGATCAGAATCGGTTGTGATTGTGGGGTTGAAATCGTGACGAATTTGTAATAGATTTTTGTGTACAACACGTTATCCACAAACAGTGTACACAATTGAGGATAGGCTTAAACTGGAAATCTAATTATATCGAATAATTAGTAGCTACGTGAGGGGTTTGATTCCGGCTTTCAATTCGACTCCCGCCGCCTCCACCATTTAAAAAAGACAGACCCGTCCACTAACCGCGTCCGGTTACTGGGCGGGTTTTCTTTTTCTGTGTATTGTCAGCGACTTGCGCCGCTTTCAGAGTGTCAGCACTACTGCCCCGATCACTCCTTTTTCGGGAAATCCGTCATACCCCGCTTCTCTTTCGCCTCGAAATTCTCCGCATTCTTCCCCCCATTCTCCGGACTTCGTCCGGACTCCTGCATTTTTTCCTGCAACCGCTGCTCGGCGATCTCGTCGGCAAACTGATTGATACTCTTCATGATTCCGTCAAACAGGTCGTTGATGTCCATGGTCGGTCGCTCCTCGTTTTGGTTTCTGCCCTTACTTACCGGAGAGACGGAGAAAGTGTCGGGCGTCTGATGAAATTTTTTAACGATGGCCTTCTGAGGGGTTACTTACCGGGAGGCTTCAGGATGTGTCGGAATATTCTGGAATAACCGCCAAATTTCAGCTTTCCACATGCGTTGTCACCTGCTATATTGAGGACCGTAATTGTACGTTGGGTAAATTGCGTTCGCTTGCTGCCGGTGAATTGGCGGCGCACCAGGAATTGAGGCAAATCGATATGGCAAAGGCACCGGAAAATTTTGCGGAGACGGTCAAAGAAGTCCGCCAGCAACTGGGGCTGAGCCAGGAAGAGCTGGCTCACGAGCTGGGCGTGAGCTTTTCCACGATCAACCGCTGGGAAAACAGCAAGACGGTTCCCTTCAAGCTGGCGAGAAGGCAATTCGAGGCCTTTTGTGTGCGGATGAAAGAACAGGGGAAGTTGACCTGATGAATAAAAAACAACTTTCCGAGCGCGATATCTGCACAAAGTACATCACCCCTGCCCTGGAGAAGGCGGGCTGGGATGTCACGACCCAAATCCGTGAAGAGTTTCCTCTCACCAAGGGCCGCATCATCGTGCGTGGCAAGCTGCATACCCGCGCCAAGCACAAACGCGCCGATTATGTCCTGTTTTACAAGCCGAACATCCCCATTGCCATTATCGAGGCCAAGGACAACAACCACACGGTTGGCGACGGCATGCAACAGGCGTTGGGCTACGCCGACATGCTGCAAGTCCCTTTTGTGTTCAGCTCCAACGGCGACGGTTTTCTGTTCCACAACAAGATCGCCCTGGACGGCATTGTCGAGCGGGAGCTTGCACTCCACGAATTCCCCACTGTGGAAACGCTGTGGCAATGGTGGGCGCAGCATCGTGGCCTGAACGATCAGCAGAATGCACTGGTCACGCAGGATTATTTCAGCGACGGCAGCGACAAAAGTCCGCGCTATTACCAGCTGCTGGCCATCAACAAGACCATCGAGGCGATAGCGCGTGGCCAGAATCGCATTCTGCTGGTGATGGCTACCGGCACCGGCAAGACCTTCACCGCCTTCCAGATCATCTGGCGGCTGTGGAAGTCCAAGGCGAAGAAACGCATCCTGTTTCTTGCCGACCGCAACATCCTGGTCGACCAGACCATGACCAACGACTTCAAGCCGTTCGGTTCGGCCATGACCAAAATCCAGAAGCGGCAGGCCAACAAGTCCTACGAGATTTACCTTTCCCTCTATCAGGCTGTCACCGGCAACGAGGAAGAGAGAAACATCTACAAACAGTTCAGCCCCGATTTTTTCGACCTCATCGTCATTGATGAATGCCATCGAGGCAGCGCGGCTGCCGATTCGGCCTGGCGTGAAATTCTTGAATACTTCACCTCTGCTACTCAGATCGGCCTGACCGCCACCCCCAAAGAGACCAAAGAAGTCTCCAATATCGACTACTTTGGCGACCCCATCTATACCTACAGCCTCCGGCAGGGAATCGACGACGGCTTCCTTGCCCCCTATAAGGTCGTGCGCATCGATCTCGACCGGGATTTGACCGGTTGGCGGCCCGACAAGGGCATGATCGACAAGTACGGCAACGAGATTGAGGACCGCATCTACAACCAGAAGGATTTCGACAAGACCCTGGTCCTTGAACAGCGCACCCGGCTGGTGGCCAAAAAGATCACCGAGTTCCTCAGGCAGACCAACCGCTTCGACAAAGCCATCGTCTTCTGTGAAAACATCGACCATGCCGAACGCATGCGTCAGGCCCTAGTCAATGAAAACGCCGACCTGGTGGCGCAGAACAGCAAATATGTCATGCGCATCACCGGCGACAACGAGGAAGGCAAGGCGGAGCTGGACAACTTCATCTTTCCGGAGAGCAAATACCCGGTTATTGCCACCACCTCCAAGCTGATGACTACCGGTGTCGATGCGCAGACCTGCAAACTCATCGTGCTCGACCAGCGCATCCAGTCCATGACCGAGTTCAAGCAGATCATCGGGCGCGGCACCCGCATCAACGAAGATTACGGCAAATACTACTTCACCATCATCGACTTCAAGAAGGCGACCGAGCTGTTTGCCGACCCTGATTTCGACGGTGACCCGGTGCAGATTTACGAACCCAGCGGGGATCAGTCACCGGTGCCGCCGGATGTTCCCCTTGATCCCGAAGTTGGCGGTGGCGTCACCTACCCGGAACCCGGAGAGGACCAGGGTTGGACCGGCGTTGCCGAACCCGGCCCAGGCGAGGAAGGCGGCATTCGCCGTTACGTCGTTGAGGGTGTCGAGGTCAAGGTCGCCGCCGAGCGCGTCCAGTATTTCGATGCCAACGGCAAACTGATCACCGAATCCCTCAAAGACTACACCCGCAAGGCCCTGGCCAGGGAATACGCCACTATCGACGACTTCCTCCGCCGCTGGAGCAGCACCGAGAAGAAGCAGGCCATCATCGACGAACTGTCGGAACAGGGCGTGTTCTTCGACGCCCTTGCCGATGAGATCGGACGGCAATCCGGCAAAGCCTTCGACCCCTTCGATCTGGTCTGCCATGTCGCCTGGGATATGCCTCCCCTCACCCGCAAGGAGCGGGCGGAACAGGTGAAGAAACGCAACTACTTCACCCGCTACGGAGAGCAGGCCCGCCGGGTTCTGGAGGCCCTGCTCGACAAGTATGCCGATGAAGGCGTGGCCCATATCGAAGAGACGCAGATTCTCACCATTGCCCCCTTTACCGAATTCGGCACCCCGCTGGAAATCATCCGCGCCTTTGGTGGGCTGGATCAGTATCAGCAGGCTGTCAACGAACTGGAACAGGCCCTCTATAGCGCCTGATAAAAAGAACTGGAGATAAAACCACTATGTCACTCACCACCCTGATCAAAGCCATTCAGGACATCATGCGCAAAGATGTCGGCGTCGATGGCGACGCTCAGCGCATCAGTCAGATGGTTTGGCTGATTTTCCTGAAAATCTTCGACGACAAGGAACAGGAGTGGCAACTTACCGTGCCTGGCTACAAGTCGCCGCTGCCCAGCCGTTTCCGCTGGTCCAGCTGGGCCAAGAACCCCGAAGGGATGACCGGTGAGGAGCTGATCGACTTCGTCAACAACGATCTTTTCCCGGCGCTCAAGAAACTGGCCACCGCCGCCGGTGTTTCGCCCCATGGCAAGGTGGTCGGTTCGGTCTTCGAGGACGCCTACAACTACATGAAGTCTGGCACCCTGCTGCGCCAGGTGATCAACACCATCGAAGAAGATGTGGACTTCAACAAATCCGGTGACCGTCACCTGTTCAACGACATCTACGAGAAGATCCTCTCCGACCTGCAATCCGCCGGGAACGCGGGCGAGTACTACACACCCCGCGCCGTCACCCAGTTCATGGTCGACATGCTCGACCCGCAGCTCGGGCAAACCATTCTCGACCCGGCCTGCGGCACCGGCGGCTTTCTCACCTGCGCCATCGAGCACCTGAACAAGCAGGTCAAAACTGCCGACGACCGCAAGCGCCTGCAGGAGTCTATTCACGGCGTGGAGAAGAAACCGCTGCCGCACATGCTGGCCATGACCAACATGATGCTGCACGGCATCGACGTGCCCACCAACGTCCGCCACGACAACACCCTGAGTCGCCCGCTGAAGGATTACGCCCCCCGCGACCGGGTGGACCTGATCATCACCAATCCACCCTTCGGCGGCATGGAAGAAGACGGCATCGAGAATAACTTCCCGCGCAAGTACCAGACCCGCGAAACCGCCGACCTCTTCATGGCGCTGATCATGCATCTGCTGAAACACGACACCGGCAAGGCGGCTGTTGTGCTTCCCGACGGTTTTCTGTTCGGCGAGGGCACCAAGACCAACCTCAAGCGCGAACTGCTTGAGGAGTTCAACCTGCACACCATCGTGCGTCTGCCCAAAGGCGTGTTCAGCCCCTACACCAGCATCGCCACCAACATCCTCTTTTTTGAGAAGGGCGGGCCTACGAAAGAGGTCTGGTTCTTCGCGCACCCGTATCCCGAGGGCTACAAGTCCTACTCCCGCTCCAAGCCCTTGACCATCGCCGAGTTCGATCTCGAAAAGGGTTGGTGGGGCGGAGCCGAGCGCAAGGGGCGCAAAACCACCGAGCAGGCCTGGAAGGTCTCGGCCAAGGAACTGGCCGAGCGCAACTACAACCTGGACTGCAAAAACCCCCACGAGGTGGAGGTCAACCACCGCGATCCGGAAGAGCTGATGGCTGAATACCAGCAGATAGTCCACCAACTCGAAGCGGCACAGGCAGCCTTGAAGGCCGAGTTGATGGCCTGCCTGGGGGGGAAGGCATGACCGACGCCACCCGTAATCTGCTGGAACAGCACTTCGACACTGCCTTTGCCGCGCCAGACGGCGTCGCCAAACTGCGCGAGTTGATCCTGACCCTTGCCATGCAAGGCAAGCTGGTGGAGCAGAACCCGAATGATCCCCCTGCTTCCGAACTGTTGAAGGAGATCGAGGTCGATAAAAAACGCCAAGTCAAAGCAGGCAAAATCAAGAAACCAAAATCTCTTCCTGCTATTGATCAGGCGGATGCCGCCTATGTTTTGCCGCAAAGCTGGGCATGGACGCGCCTCGGCACCATCGGCAATATTTTCAACGGCAACAGCATCAATGCCAGAGAGAAGGAAACCAAATACGCTGGAGCCAATGGTTTGCCCTACATTGCAACCAAGGATGTAGGCTATGGGCTTGACGCGCTGGATTATAAAAACGGGATCTATATTCCTGAGTCCGAGGACAAATTCAAAATTGCCCACCAGGGTGCGGTGCTGATCTGCGCGGAAGGCGGCAGTGCTGGCAAAAAATGTGGCATCACAGAGCAGGATATCTGTTTTGGCAACAAGCTGTTCGCCAATGAACTTTTTGGCGGGATTCCCTCGAAATTCATCCTCTATCTGTATCTCTCACCTGTATTCAGAGAATCCTTCAACGCAGCCATGACTGGCATCATCGGCGGCGTATCCATTGCCAAATTTCTGGAGCTGCCAGTCCCTCTTCCTCCCCTGGAGGAACAACACCGCATCGTCGCCCGCATCGACCAGTTGATGGCCCGTTGCGATGAGCTGGAAAATCTGCGCACGGAGCGGGAGGAGAAGCGGCTGGCTGTCCACGCCGCCGCCATCAAACAACTGCTCGACGCGCCGGACGGCACGGCCTGGGACTTTATCCAGCAGCACTTCGGCGAACTCTACACCGTCAAGGAAAACGTCGCCGAACTGCGCAAGGCAATAATACAACTGGCAATAATGGGAGCTCTTGTTAAATCATCAGCCAATAAATCAGGAATATCTGGTAATAATATTTCTAATACAAATGCCCCTTTCCCTATACCTGACCACTGGAAGTGGGTTTCCTTGTCTTCTATATCAAATAAGGAGAGGGGCATAACATACGGCATTGTCAAAATGGGAGAAGAACCCAAAATTGGAGGTGTCTTTGCTCTAAGGTGCAGTGACGTAAAGTACAGAACCCTTGATTTGAATTCTGTACGAAAAGTTACGGAAGAAGTATCTCAACAATACTCAAGAACAATTTTAAAAGGTGGTGAACTTCTTTTAAATATTCGCGGCACATTGGGTGGGTGTGCTGTCGTCCCATATGAAATTGCCGGATACAATATTGCGAGAGAGATAGCATTAATTCCGCTGAGCAATGAAGCAGATGCTTTTTACATCCTAAATGTTATCAGCTCACCGTACTTCACAGAGGCTACAACACAAAATTTAAGAGGGATTGCTTATAAAGGCCTTAACTTAGGGATTTTGTCGGATTTCCAAATTCCGCTTCCTCCAAAGGAGGAGCAATTATTAATTGTTAAAAAAGTCAACCAGTTAATGGCCTTATGCGATTCTCTAGAACAGCAGATCGACTCCACCACCGAAAAACAAACTGCACTGCTCAACGCCGTGATGGCTCAGGTATAGGGAGATGCCATGAGACTGACATCGCTCTATATCGGCCAGTACAAGAACCTTCGGGACTTTTCCCTGAGCTTCGACGGCAGCAGTTTTATCGATGTCTTCGTCGGCAAAAACGGCACCGGCAAGTCCAACCTGTTCGAAGCGCTCATCGAGATTTTCCGCCATCTCGTCGAGTTTGACCGCGACAAGGCCCCCTGCGATTTCAATTACCGCATCGGCTTCGAGATCGACGGCAAGGCCACCGAGATCGGCTGGAACTCCGGAAAGCTGACTATCGGCGGCAAAGAGCGAAAAACCATCGGCAAGACGCCGCTGCCGGACAATGTGCTGATCTACTACTCCGGCCACAACGACACCGTGGCAAATCTGGTCGAGCACTATGAAGAGGCCTTCCGCAAACGCATCAAGCGCGCCGATTTTGACGAGGCCCGGTATTTCATCGGCATCGGTCCGGACTACAAGGAACTGCTGCTGGCCGTTCTGCTGATGCAGCCCGACGCCTGCAAGGCTCGGCAATTCATCTGCCAGAAGCTCGGCATTGAAACCGTGGCTTCAGAAGCCAAGGTGGTGCTGGAACGCCCCGCCTACGCCACCGATTCCCGTTTTGACATTGAATTGAACGATGAAACCGACCGCTATTGGCAGCCGGAGGGGATCACCAAAACCTTTCTCGACCGGCTCCATGGCTGCATCAACACCGCCACCGACAGCCCGGTGCGCTCCGAGGGCTATTTTTCTGCCGACGACCGTTACATCCTCTATTTCGATATCGCCAAAATCCGCCAGGAGTTCTCCGACCTCAGCCCCCAGAAGCTGTTCCGCCAGTTCGACAACCTGAAGACGCTGGGGATGCTGACCGAGATCACCATCCCCCTGAAACTGACCGGCGGCGTGGACGCCACCATCGCCCACTTCAGCGACGGCCAGTTTCAGTCGGTGTACATCTACTCCATCGTCGAGCTGTTCAAGGACCGCAACTGCATCACCCTGCTCGACGAGCCCGACTCCTTCCTGCATCCGGAATGGCAGTTCGACTTCCTCAAACAGGTCTTCGAGATCACCGACACCACCGCCAAGAACAACCACGTTCTGATGAGCAGCCATAGCGCATCAACGATCACAAATGCCAATGAGAGCGTCATCAACCTGTTTGAATTTGACGGCTCGAATGTGGTTTCAAAGAAGGTCAGGAAAGCTGATGTCATCAAATCGCTCTCTGCAGGGTTGATTTCTTTTTCCGAGAGTGAAGCTCGGTTAAACATTCATCACGTTCTCAAGAATACTTCCGGGGCCGTCTTGTTTACTGAGGGGATCACCGATGAGATGATTCTTGAAACTGCGTGGTCGAAACTTTTTCCAACCGAGGAACGCAATTTTGAGATACAGAATGCGTTCAGTTGTGGATTCCTTCGCAACCTTATTAAAGACAATACGCTTTACCAAAACCACCCAGGTCGTACCTTTTTCTCTGTTTTTGATTTTGATGAGGCATACAACGACTGGAACCAACTTGGACAAAATGTGCAAACCGATCCATGTCAGTGTTTGGTGAAAAAGCACAATGCCCATGAAAGTTACGCGATGCTTTTACCCGTACCCACCAACGGGCAGATTCGTAATCAGGTAATAAACCCACATACCGGCGGTAATTATGGCAATAGGTCATTACTGACCATCGAGTTGTTGTTTCATGGTGTACCAGGTTTAGACCAATACTTTGTTGTCGATACTGACCGGACAGATGGCTTTATAAAATTTGTTAGCGATGGCCAGAAAGTAGCATTCGCCAAAGATGTTGTGCCAACCCTGGCCCCGGCTTGCTTTGAAGTCTTCCGCCCCATGTTCGAGTTCATCAAGTCGAGATGCCCGGCGGGTGGGGAATAATCGTGGCTGAACGCATAAAACAGGATCGATTAGATTTTCCCGAGTCAGTCCCAGCCCCCCTGGAGCTTAATTCGATACAACAACAGGTCTTCGAAATCCTCAGTTCCACAAAATCTCAAAAATATTCTCTGGGCGCCTGGTACCTTGGGGCCATCTATGCGGCCAAGAACATTTACAACCCCGACCGGTTCTCTCAGGCCGCGCAGTCTTTGAGAGAACTTCTTGAGAAACTTCCCCGTGTTTTTGTCGAGAGCGAGATTCAGGAGTCGAGACCTGACTTTAGAGGCATGAGGGTTAACCTGTATTCTCGACTGTGTTCGGATAAGAATCGCTATGAGGGGGAATGGAACGGCAAGACCATTGATGCCGGTCTGGATAAAACCATACGAGGCGTTGATAAGTATTTTGAACTGAACCAGATACCTACAAGAAAAGAACAAATTCATTCCGTGATTAGCAAGATTGATCCAATGCACGACGCTCTGGATCAAGGGATCAGATTGGAGAAATCTGAACGATTTCACTCTGTGTGGAAATTTTTTGAGGCACTGGCCCATCACAACACCCATCCAGATGAGGAGACATTTTGGCAGCAGCTTTCTCTAGCCGAGCGTATTGTCATCGATCTGTTAGCCCCGATAACTGCTCAGGATCAAGGCGCTATTCGAGCGATTTTAGAGAAGCCGCAACCTGAACAAGGCGATGTTGAACACATGCTTGAGTTAATCAAGCGCCGTGGCGCCAATTACGCATACTTTTTTAAAACAGTCGACAATCCGGAATGGATCAATCCGTTATCCAAAAATGGTTTTTTAAAGAACCCACCTGGTGTAGAGGCCGCAGGAGACGGCCGTATTATCACTCCACTCTGGTGGCCAATCTTTTACTTGCAACGAGTTTCCGAACAAAATCCAGAACAAGTTGTTGAAATCATTCTCGGTCTTGAACAGACGGACAACCCTCGCATTTTGAGGGAAATCTTTTCGATCGCTTGTGATTTGAAAGACACTGCGCTTTCACTTCGCCTCAAGCCCCTGATCAAGCAGTTTCTCAAATCACCCTACCGATGGGGCGAGGAAGAACTCATCGTCAAAATTCTCAAAAAATGGGGAAGTGACCAAGGGCCGCCTCGCAACGCCGCACATGAAATCGTTCAGTATGTGACCGCCTTTCAACCGGACCAGAAAGAGGACGAAAAGCAGTCCCGACGCAAAGATAACCCGGAAGCTTGGAACACTTCGCTGGAGCCGAATCCGCGTTTCGATCAATGGGAATATCAGCAAATCCTGGAAAAAGGTGTTCGCCCCTTGGCTGAGCATGAGCCCTATCAGGTTTCCCGCATCCTGATTGATGCGGTGGCAAGCATGATCAGGCTGGGAATGCACCCGGAAGATTTCGAAAAAGGCAGCGACCAGGACTATTCGGAAATCTGGTGCCGGAGGTTGGATAAGCCGGATCGCGACTATCAGGATGCGAAGGAAACCCTGGTGCAGACGCTGACCTATGCCTGTGAGCAGGTCTATGAGAACGCCCCGGAATCCATTGATGCCCTGGATCAGGCATTGCGAAATTATCGCTGGAAGGTGTTCAAGCGACTGCGGCAACACCTTTACGCGTCACACCCCAATGACCAGACCCTCCCATGGATACGCGAGCAGATTCTTGGTCACGATGACTATCCCAAATGGGAGCACCACTTCGAATTTCAATTGATGATCCGCAAGGCCAGTGAACACTTCGGCCCCCGCCTGCTCAGTGCGGAGGAACGAAAAGGGATTTTCGACGCCATTCTCAGCGGGCCTTCGAAAGAGGATTTCCGTGAATGGATGGGTGAACGGTACGGTGAGGAGGCTTTTCAGCAGCGTCAGCGCTACTTTCACCGTATGCAGCTACGCCCATTCGCCGCACTGCTTAGCGGGGACGTCCGACGGTATTTCGATGAGCTGGAAGGTGAATCTTCGGCTGAAGCTGTTACCGATGACAGCTATTCACCCTACGGCGGAGTAACCGGCGGCACGGTCAGCTACCGGAGCCCGAAGTCCGCCGAAGATCTTGAAAACTTCACCGATGATGAGCTTCTGGCCTACCTGAACGATTGGAACGAGGAGCATCGGGACAAGGATAACTGGCTGGTTGAGATCAATATCTCCGCGCTGGCTGGCGTCTTTCAATCCCTGTTCAAAGAGAAGATCGTGCCAGATGGCGAGCGGCTGGATTTCTGGCTGGCGAACCGTGACAGGATTGCCCGGCCGGTCTATGTCGCGGCCATGCTCAAGGCCATGCTCGAACTCGTCAAGGAGAAGAATTTCGACAAACTGGACCAGTGGATTGAGTTTTGTGCATGGGTCCTGTCACATCCGGACACGGTGCGAGTGGAAGGACAACCCGAGCCAAGAGACGAATCACGCGACCATCCTGACTGGGGCAGCTCGCGCCGGGCCGTGGTTGATTTTATTGACGCCTGTGTGAACAAGGATACGGATGCGCCAATAGCTGCGAGGGACGGCCTTGCAGCTCTGCTTCGACAGGCGTGCGGGCAGTCCGACTGGCGGCTCGACCACGACCGCCCGGTGTTGCTTAACCGCGACGATCCTATTACCGAAGCAATCAACAATACCCGCAGCCGGTCACTCGAATCCCTTGTCAATTTCGGCTTCTGGGTTCGCCGCCAGTTACCGGAAGACCCGTTGCCGGAAGTGACCGACATCCTCGCGAAACGTCTAGCCGAGAATGCTGAAATCCCGCTAACCCGGCCTGAGCAGGCGTTACTGGGGTTGCACTTCGGGAACCTCTGCACCCTCAATCGGGATTGGGCCGCCCAGCAACGGGAAATCTTTTTCCCACAGGCAAATGAAGCTATTTGGCGGGATGCCTTCGGCAGCTATATCCGCTTTAACCGTCCGGTCAAACTGACGTTTGAAATTCTGCGGGGTGAGTTTGAATACGCAATAGAGAATCTCAATATCCTGGCGAACGAGAAAGGCGACGGTAGGGAGCTTATCGACAGACTGGGCCAGCACCTTTTCACCTACTACCTTTGGGAAGTCTACCCCCTGACGGGTGACGAAGGCTTGCTTGAGCGTTTCTATGACAAGACCAAAGACGACCGGAAACGCTGGGGGCAACTCTTCGACCATGTTGGCCGATCATTGAGAAATAGCGGCAGGCAACTGGATCAAACACTGACCGACCGCATTATCGCTTTTTTCGATTGGCGCTTTGAAGCCGCTGAGCCGCTGGAGCTTCAGGAATTCACCTTTTGGTTGGAAGCCGAATGCCTTGGCTCTGACTGGCGTTTGCAATCGTACTCGAAAATTCTCGATCTTGGCCGGGGAAAAGATGTTGGACTTTCGCTTGAGGTGAGAGCCCTGAATAAACTGCTCTCGAATCACCTGGAATTGGTTGTCGAATGCTTTGCCAAAATCACGGATGCCATGGACCAAGGCACGCAGATGTATATTTCGGCCGATGAGGCCAAGCCAATTTTGAAGGTTGGCCTGACCGCTGAAGACCCTCAGGTCCGCGAAAATGCTGAACGTGCCCGGGAAAATCTGTTGCGACTGGGCCGCTTTGATTATCTGGACGTTGAATGAGGGGGAACATGCTATGACTGACCGCGACAAAAAACTGATCCGCAACAGTACCGCCGAATTCCTGATTTTCACCGGTCAGGCTGGCGAGCAGAGCATAGAAGCCCGTTACGAGAATGAGACGGTTTGGCTTTCGCAGAAGCTGATGGCCGAGCTATTCGCGGTGGATGTCCGTACCGTCAACGAGCATTTGAAGAACATCTACGACTCGGGCGAGCTGCAACGTGAGGCAACTATCCGGAAATTCCGGACAGTTCAAACCGAGGGAAGCCGGCAGGTCGCCCGGAATATCGACTTCTACAACCTCGATGCGATCATCTCGGTGGGCTACCGGGTCAACTCGGTGCGGGCTACCCAGTTCCGCCAGTGGGCCACACAGGTATTGCGCGAGTTTGCCATCAAGGGCTATGTGCTGGACAAAAAGCGGATGGAAAACGGGGCGTTTCTGGGTGAGGACTATTTCGAACGCCTGTTGGAAGAGATCCGCGAGATCCGCCTCTCGGAACGGCGCTTCTACCAGAAGATCACCGACATCTATGCCACCAGTGTCGATTACAATCGGGACGCGCCGACCACCAAGGCGTTTTTCGCCAAGGTGCAGAACAAGCTGCATTTTGCCATCCATGGCCATACCGCTGCTGAGTTGATTCTGCAGCGGGCCGACAGTACCAAACCCAATATGGGGCTGACCACCTGGGAGAAGGCCCCTGACGGAAAGATTTTGAAAACCGATGTTGCGGTGGCCAAAAACTATCTGGCCAAGGAGGAGTTGGAAGCTCTTGGGCGGATTGTAAATGCCTATCTTGATCTTGCCGAGGAACGCGCACTGCGCAAAATCCCCATGACCATGGAGGACTGGGCCAAGCGGCTGGACGCCTTCCTGGAGTTCACCGAGCGTGACATTCTGCAGCACAGTGGCAAGGTAAGCGCGGAGATTGCCAAAGCTCATGCCGAAAGCGAATTCGAGAAGTACCGTATCGTGCAGGATCGGCTGTTTGAAAGCGACTTTGACCGGATAGTGAAGCAGATCGAATCCGCCGGAGATGATAAACCGAAGAAAGAATAAACGGCCTACTTGGGGGCTGACTTGAGGGGTGGCTTGGGGGGTGAAACTTGCGACAAACTCGCGACACGGCTTGCGACATGCCCTGGCTCAGCGATCAAGTACCGACCAAGTAACCGATCAAGTAAATTTCTGAAAGTGAGTTTATGACGCATCCTGCCTTCCAACGCTATATCGGCATCGACTACTCCGGCGCGGAAACTCCAGATTCCAGCCTGAAGGGCCTTCGGGTCTATGAGGCGAGCTGCGAGTCATTGCCGGTAGAAGTGGAGCCACCACCCAGCCCGCGCAAGTACTGGACCCGGCGCGGCCTGGCGGAATGGCTGGCGGAGCAGCTATCCGGGGATGTGCCGACTATAGTTGGTATCGACCACGGCTTTTCCTTTCCCCTGCGGTATTTTGAAGTTCATTGGCTGGAGCCGGACTGGCCGACCTTCCTTGATGATTTCCAGAAGCACTGGCCGACCGACGCCGAGCACACCTACGTCGATTTCATTCGCCACGGTTCACGGGGCGAGGGCGAGGCCCGTTTCGGCAGCGCCCGCTGGCGGCGGATCACCGAGGAGCGGGCCGGGGCCAAGTCGGTCTTTCACTTCGACGTACCCGGTTCGGTAGCCAAATCGACCCATGCCGGGCTGCCCTGGCTTCGGTACCTGCGCAATCAGCTTGGCGGCCGGGTTCACTTCTGGCCCTTCGATGGCTGGGAGATCCCTCCGGGCAAGTCTGCACTGGTCGAAGTCTACCCGTCGTTGTGGAGCAAGAGCACTCCACGGGAGGGCCGCACGCCCGACCAGCACGATGCCTACGTCGCTGCCGCTTGGCTGCGGCAGGTGGATATGGATGGCGGCCTCGGCAAATTTCTCAAGCCCGACATGCTTCCCGGGGAATACCCCGTTGCCCAGGTCGAAGGATGGATTCTCGGCGTGATGTGATGCGATAGATTATTTTCGGAAGCGGCACGAACCTAAAATAAGCCGAGCCGCTATTTTAGGTTCACGGCTCCATCTCCAGCAGAAACTGCCAGATTGGCAACACCTGGATGGTGCCAAAACCCACGGGGATAGTCTCATCGGTGCGCCAGGTGACGATGGTCCCCTCCGCCACCGCCAGCTCGATCATGGCTTCGGAGAGGGAGCGGACTTCGCTCTGCTTGACGCGGGGATCGGCCAGCGAGGCGCAGACCTGAACCAGCTTTACGGCTCGTTCTTGTCCCGGCGCTGACGGCAGCAGCGCGACAAGGTCCACCTCCCGGCCCGTTTTGGTCCTGTGGTAGAAGATCTCCGGCGTCACTCGGCGCAGCGCGGTGAACACCAGGTTCTCCAGCAGGCTGTCGCGGTTGGTGAGAATGCCGGAGCTGACCGAGGCTGCCAGGGCGTGGTCGATGCAGTAGACCTTACGGGGATTGACGCTGATCCGGGTTGGCGAGTTTGAAAAGATGTTCACGCTGAACAGCAGCCCGGCATCCTCGACCGCGACGAGCCAATCGACCACAGAGCTTTTACGCACCCGGTGGCCATGGGATTTCAGGTAATCGGTCAGGTGGCTGACGGAATAGAAAGAGCCGCTGTTGTCCGCCAGCCAGTGGGCCAGATCGATCACCGCCCGAGGGTGGGAGATGTTGTGGTGCCCGATGATGCTGGTGAGTATGGTGTTCCAGTTGGCCTGGTGGGCCTCGATGCGCTGGTGCTGGTAGAGTCGGTTCACGCCGGGGAAGCCGCCGACCCGCCAATAGTCCTCGAACGCCTTCTGGAGGGTCAGCCGCTGCTTGGTGGATAAGGGACCGTCGCTCTCAATGCCCTTGCCGTCAAGGAACTCCCGAAACGAAAACGGGAAGATCTCCCAGGAGACGATCCGGCCGGTCAGAGGGCTGGCGGTGTCCTCTTCCGGTGAGGGCAGCAAGGAACCGGTCACAGTGACCTCGCATTTTTCGCTGCGCATCAATCGGTTGATGAAAAGCTGCCAGTGCGGGAGCGTCTGCACCTCATCGAAAAAAAAGTGAACCGTCTCGCTGCCGCGCTTCTGCGGATGGAGCTCGAACCAGGCCTCCAGGATGAGGTCCAGGTTTTCGTGCCGCAGCCAGTAAAGCCGATCATCGGCCAAATCGAGAGAGAGGATGTTCTCGCGGGGCACACCGCTTTCGCTCAGCTGCCGGATGCGCTGACGCAGCAAGGTGGTCTTGCCGCTTCCTCTGACGCCGGTGACCACAGAAACCTTGCCAGGCAGGCTGCCAATGGCGACACGCCGGGGCAGCAGTCCGTCCGGCGGGTCGAGGTTCTGGTATTCGCGGATGATTCGTTTCAGGCATTCGATCATGACATGACCCGGTGCTCCCTGTTCGTTTTGGCAACCGGTGTCATTCATGCTTGGCTGGCCGGAATAAGCAAGCGGTTTGTCGAAACGGTGGGAGATTTCATTCGATTCCAGTTTTCGGGAACCGAACCGGTGTCCGAAGTCTTTGACAAGAGCAATCCCGCTTTGCGGAAAACGGGCGCGGATGTTACATAGGAGGAAGCGCTGTTTACGCCGCTTCCCGCTCATACCAGGCGACGATGCCGCCGAGCCGCTCCTGCCGCTTGACCGGTCCTTCGGATGTGCGTCGGAAATCGGCGGAGATGACGTTGTTCCCGGTGCCCTGATGGGGTCGCTGGGTGTGGTAGTAGTCGAGCCAGACGCGGTTGATGTGGGCCAACTGACCGAGGCCGAAGCAGACGAAGTGGTTCAAACACTGGTGCTTGCAAGTGCCGATGAAGGATTCACAGAAGGCGTTGGCCTGCGGCGCTTTCGGCGGGATGCGGATGCAGCGCACCCCGGCCCGCTTCCAGAAGGCGTCGAACTGCTTGGTGAACTTGGTGTCGCGGTCGTGGATCAGGTATCTGGCCTCGATGCCGTGGTCGTCGAGCCACATGGTCACATTCCGCGCCTGCTGCATCACCCAGGCTTCATCGGGATGGAAGGTCGGCTGGCTCAGGTAGACCCGGCGGCTGCCGAGATGCAGGAAGACCAGCACATAGGCGTCGAACCTGCCGCGCAGGGTGTAGACCGGCTTGGTGAAGAAGCCGCAGGCCACCAGCGATTCCATGTGGGCGCTGACGAACTTCGACCAGGGAAGGTTGGGTTTGCTCTTGGTCTTCTCGGGAGGCGGCGGACAATCGGAGCGCTTGAGGATGTCGCGGATGGTGGTGAGCCCCACGGAAATGCCGAGTTTCTTGAGCTCGCCGAGGATGCGTTTGTAGCCCCAGGAGATGTTCTCGGTCGCCATGCGCAGGATCAGGGCGACGATGTCCTCGGCGGTGCCGGGCCGTCCGGCCGGTTTCGGACTTCGGTTTTTGGCCCTCGGACTCAGCCAGCGCCGGTAGGTCTGGGGCTTGACTACCAGCATGACATCGGCGACGTCGTGGTTGATCTCATTTCCCAGCCGCAGGAGCTCGGCCCGCTCCTCGGGGGTGGGGACAATGCGCTGGTCGTCGATCCGGTCGCGCAGCATTTTGATCTGAAACATCAGCAGCTGCATCCGGACGTCGTATTTTGGCAGTAACCGATGCGCCAGAAAGGTGAAAAGAACGAACAAAAGATTGAATTTCATGCCCAACCCACGATACTGCACAGGATGCATATCCTGTTGTTTTCAATATGTTTTAGGCGGTGCATATGTTTCCGCACCCCTAGGAAAGACCCGGTTTCGCCCCTCCGGCAAACCGAGCCGAAAAGAGGCCGACAATCCATGCCACGGATCGGGTGAAATTACAACGAATCGGTGTCGGTGGGAGGCAATAAGACGGGGAAGTTGGAGCGAGATTTCCGGTATCCGGTTGAACTGCAAACCCGTTACCCTCGTCCGGTGCAGGGAAATCGGGGGAGAAAATCGCTTCCTTTGACATGAACCGCCGCCGCATATCGGCGAGCATTATTTCTGATGTTACATCAATAACTTACTGGGCAAGTCGAGGGCGGAGGCTGTTTTGCGCCAGGTCGACGCACCCTCCACCATATTGCTGATATGATTATATATTTTTAGATCACACCGCGCTTAGGCTCATTTTTATCCACACTTTGTGTACACACGGCACAGAGGGGGACGAAAATGGGCTTTTGTTTTTCCGGTAC
>Ga0209270_1001305_pt1 | contig 36169 bp, 32 predicted proteins | sample MTBAKSrepl1MetaG_FD_187456 | JGI IMG/M metagenome (GOLD analysis project Ga0209270, IMG submission 187456) | Enrichment culture microbial communities from Arthur Kill intertidal strait, New Jersey, USA, that are MTBE-degrading - MTBE-AKS1... | ecosystem: Environmental > Aquatic > Marine >...
AGCCAGGCGTCGCATCTGACGCCCACGTTTTCCCGCAGATTGCCGTAGAAAAAGTCGTAATCATAGGCGTGATATACGCCCGGCCCCATGACATGGTTGAGTTCCTTGTCGATGGCGGGAACGGGAATAACCAGCCCTCCCTGCGAGCGGTCGACGCGCGCCCCGGTGAAATGGGGAATACGTTTCCGGGAACCGTCCTCCAGTTTGATCAGCCCGTAGATGTTGAGTTCGGCGGGAACAGGGGAGGCGCCGGTGGACCAGTTCAACGGATTGACGCAGCGGGCGCCGGGCTGGATGACCGGAGATTTGGCGCCGTCGGCGATGGTGTTCCAGGTCAGGACACAGCCGGTCCGGTCCGGTTTGTTCCCCAGCGGCAGCTTCAGTTGTTTCAGGTCCCGGTCGGTGACCGACCAGCCGATGATATAGACCGCCACCAGCCTCTCGCGGGGCGTCAGGTCGGGATAACGCAGCAGCAGGTTCGAGCCCTGGCTGTGCCCCGCCAGGATGAACGGACGGCCCTGATTCAAATGTTCCAGGTAATAGATAAGGGCCTCCCGCATATCCCGCAGCCCTATGTCCAGATACCTGGCCCGTTCGGTTTCGCTCAATTCCAGGGCGGCCAGAGAAGCCTGACGGTAGCGCGGCGCGTAGAGGTTGCACGCGGCGGCGTACACACTCGCCTGGCGTTCGGTGGCGCCGTTGGCCTCTTCATTGGCCTCTTTGTTGTCCAGTGACGCCACCATGCCGTCTTTTTGATCCATATAGGTCGTCGGATGCATATAGAACACATCCACCGGTTTGTCGGTCGTGGAGGGCAGGGCGACCCAGAATTTGGGGTTGGCGTAGTCGGGAGCCGCGGAGTCTTGCGCGGCGAGGGAGTGGGCCGGAACGACCCAGGCGATGGCGAGCAGAATAACGACGAACAAATGAGAACGAATTTTCATGCGAAATCCTCAGGGTGGTCAGATTTTTATCGGGTTTTGGATCGAACGCTGTCCCCGCTCCGGCGGCGGTCCGGCGGGCCGCAAAAAGAACGCTTTCCAGGCTGTCATGCGTTTTGCGCGGGACGATTGTAGCTTGTTTTCAGCCGCAGGTCCCGCGTTTTTCGGGAACAAGGCTCAGGACTTTTTAAATCTTGACGGGTCGAACCTCATTAGGAAAGTGGTCCCCTTGTCTCTTTGTACCGAAACCGTTCCCTTGAGCTGTCTTTCCATGAGGTTCACCACGAGATGCAGCCCCAATGTGTCGGTTTTCCGTATATCGATATCCGCCGGAAGGCCGATACCGTTGTCGCTCACGATCAATTCCACGCCCGCGTTGTCCGCCAATATCCGGCATTGAATGGTAAGCTCTCCATCGTATCCCGGCGGAAACGCGTATTTGAGCGAATTGGACACCAGTTCGTTCAAAACCAGCCCGCACGGCACCATGCAGTCGGCGGGCAAATAGATCTCCCGTTCTATGTCCAGGTTGAGCCGTACCTTGCCGGAAGGGGTCCGGTAGATTTTCAGCAGCACATTGGCCAGACTGGCGATATAATCCTTAAGGCGCAGCCTGGAGAAATCACCGGCCTGGTAGAGCGATTCGTGAATCAGCGCCATGGACCTGATACGGGTCTGGCAATCCTTGATGAAAGCCTTGATCCCTTCCTCCGGCGTCTTTCCCACCTGCAGGCTGAGCAGACTGCTTATAACGGCCAGGTTGTTTTTCACGCGGTGATGGATTTCCGCCAGGAGCGTTTCCCGTTCATTAAGCGCGATTCTGAGCCGCTCTTCGTTCTCTTTTTGCAGGGTGATGTCGTGAACCAGCGCGAAATAGCCCTTCACCTCCCCGTCCGGCGTTATGGACGGCACAAGGATGGTTCTGACATGGATGGGACCGACCCCCCTGTAGGGCACGACGCGCTCATAGGTAACCGGCTGACCCGAAAGGGCGGTGTCGATATACTCTGAAACAATGTGATACGCCTCATCCCCCATGATTTCCCGTATGGTCTTGCCTTGAAGCTCCTCCACGGGCCGTCCGTACCAGCGCTCATAGGTCTTGTTGACGATCACGTACCGCCTGTCCTTGTCGACGAACGATATGAGCGCCGGCAGCGCGTCGATCAGCAAGTGGAGTTGTTTCTGTTGTTCGCTCAGCGCCTGCTCGGCGCGCTTGCGTTCGCTTATGTCTATAAACGTGCCGATGATCTGAGTCACCGCGCCGGACGAGTTCCGCGCGAACACGGCGCTTCTGCTCAGGACCCAGATCCAGCGGCCGTCGGCCGTCCTGAGACGGTGCTCCAGTTCGAATACGTCGTTGTCACTGCCCTGTTCCAGGAGTTTTCTCTGTTTTTCAATCCTGCCGCGTTCGTCGGGATGAAAGAGCGCTCCGAAACGGCGTTCGCTCATGGATTTCAGCGTGTCCAGCGTATCTCCGGTGATGGCCGTATATTGAGGATTGATGAAGATGACCTTGCCGTTTTGCAGGTCATAAATATAGAGCCCGTTCAGGGAGGACATCAGCGCCTTGCTGACAAAAGCCTCGCTTTCCCGCAAGGTCTCTTCGGCTTGTTTACGCGCGGTGATATCCACGAGGTTGACCTGTATCAGATCCTCACTTTCCCCCGCTTTCATAGCCTCCAGTTGCGCGTATTGCGTCCGTTCCGCGTCTTCTTTCCGGAGCAGTTTGAGCTCGCAGGACTGTTTGTCGCCGCTTTTTCCGATGGTATTGAGGAGCGTGAGCCAGTCTTTCCGGGAAGCCTCATCCACGTAGGCGAGAAACGCCTTGCCGATCAACCCTGATCGATCGGCGCCCAGCATGCGCGCCGCGGTCTGGTTGGCTTCTTTTATCTCGCCCCTGGAGTTCATGGTAAAGTATCCCACGGGCGCCAGTTCGAACAGGTCAAAATACTTGAGTCGTGACCGCTCCAGTTCTTCCCGAGTGTTCCTAAGCTTTTCGTTCTGCAGCTCAAGCTCGATCCGCAGCACTTCAAGCTCGTGAACGATTTTTTTCACTTCGCTCCAGGGGAGCTTTTTGAGATCCGGCGTTCCCGAGCGTTTTTTCAGCAGTTGTTCCGCCTTCCGGCGCAATTCATCGGCAGGTTGTCGTTCCATATCCGAAGTCCTATCGGCGCTTGCGTTGGACCATTCCGAAACTTTTTACCGCCTCAATACCCAAATCTCTCTATTATCAACTATATATTACAAAGTATACTATATTCCAGATAATCAGCTCAAATTAAAGGACCTCATTGACGCATACGATGGTAAAACGCGTAAGAATGTCGAGGAGCGCCGCGATTGCCGACGCGGAAGAACAGTAGTAGGGGAGAAGCGGACGAAGGCCACCCTCGGAACGTTGGGTTCCGTTGCGGCGAGAGCGGGAAATCGCGAAGGCGAGGCTCGGGCGAGCCAGGCCCCTCCACGTCCTGACGGCGAGGATCAGGCCGCCTCTTCCTCCTCCTGTGTCCCGGGTGAGGTAACGATCCCCCGCCATTTTTCGACCAGGCGGATGATGCGTTCGACGCTGGTGGAGCAGTAGGCCAGCTTTTCTCTGAGATCCATGGGCGTGCTTGAGGGAAGCTGCGTTTCCACCTGGCTCAGGCTTTTACGCACTTCCTTGAGCGGGGTAACCACTTCATGAGGTATCATGGAAAGGAAGTAGCGGGCGGTTTCGGCCTTTTCCTTGGAAGCCCGCGCGGCTTCAAGGTAATTTCTTCTGCGCTCCAGGGACCGGCGCACCACGGACCGCAGCTCATTGGGCGTGAAAGGCTTGGGCAGGAAATCGCACGCGCCGTAACGCATGGACTCCACCGCCGCGCTTATGGTGGCGTAGCCGGTGATAACCACGGTGGAGATGGTTTTGTCGATGTCGCCGATGCGTTCCAGCACGTCCTGCCCGCTGATTCCGGGCATTTTCAGATCGAGTAGCACCATGTCGGGCTTCAGGTCTGAAGCCATGCGCAGGCCTGACACGCCGTCGATGGCCACTTCAACGTTGTACCCTTCCCGGGTGAGCACCTGGCGGCATGAATCCCTCATGGCCTCTTCATCGTCAATGACCAGAATGACCGTTTGTTCCGTTTGTTCCGGTTGTGTGAACATACGACCCCCCTTTCAATCAACCACAGGGGCAATTTGCATGCCAAGAGCCGGACGGCTCGGTTTGGACAGCCATGAGGGAAAACAGTGGGGTGGGCGTCGTGTTTCCAGTGTTTGTCCGCTCGCGAACCGGCGCCCCAATTCTTCGCCGCATCAGTCACTTACCCCGATTTGGCGTCCGGGAGGCCGCAAAAACGGCGGGCGGCCGCCAACGCGCTCGACGACCCGGCCCTTGGCCTCGCAGCCGGCGCCGGGAGTAGATTATTCCCGAAGAATGGGGAGAAAGCCCCCACGCAAAACGGACGATCGGGCGCGGGAAAGGCGTCGATGGGAGGGGAGGCGCGGGGAGGTCAGAGCAGCTCCTTGCCCACCCAAACCACGCGGCCGATGATGATTTCGGACAGCTTGACGCCGGGAGTGATGTCCACGGCGTACTGTTTCAGGGAAGGGTTGTCCGGCCGGAGCAGCAGCTTGGGAGCGCCGTCCTCGGTGACGGTGTACAGCCGCTTGATCTCGATGTCGCCGTAGGGGTTGCGCACGGCGTACACGCCGCCGTTGGAAACGGCGGTCCGCTGCTCCTCGTTGCAGTTGAGCAGAATCAGTTCGCCCTCGGTGATGGTGGGCAGCATGGAGTTTCCCCGGACCTCGATCAGGTAGAGATTCCGCCGCTTTTCCTGGGTGCTGCCGCCGATTTTGACGATAAAATCCTTTTTAAAGGGGAAATAATCGTCAATGGCGTCGAACACCACCTTGCCCGGACCGCCCGACGCGGCGCCCCGCGCCTTGCCCACCAGAAAGTAGTTATCCGAATCCAAAAGACGCGGGTCCGCCGGAGACCGGTCCGCCGGTTCGGCCGGGTAGGGCGCCCCCGTCCCGCTGAGCAGCCAGTTGAGGTCCACGCGCAGACTTTCATGGATGATCTTGAGCGCTTCGCCGCCGGGCGCGGCGTCGTCTTTTTCCCATCGCTGCACGGTGCTTGCATTAACGCCTAAAAGTTGCGCAAAGTCTTTCCTGCTCAGATCGCCCCGTACGCTTTTTATTCTGCTTCCCAGACTCACGCCGTATCCAGCTCCGCATAACTTAAAGTAATTTATGGATAATTACGCTCATTCCTTCCGCGCTTCACGTTTAATGCAAATGTGAGTAAAAAGCGCTTGACATTGTGCGGAAAGAGCTACTATATTGCAATTATGCATAGACTACCATTGCGCGCATGGTAAGTCAAGGTAAAATATACTCTTTTATGCATTTATTTCGTAGCGGTTATCGATATTGATTGCAAAATGATTCATTTTTGAACACTCAGATCTTCATTCTAGGCTGAAAGGAGCGCAATCATGAAAGCGTGCGCCATCAAGGTGGAACCGGCCATGGCCAGTTGGGACGATGTGGACCGGGAACTCAAGGCGTTGTCCGATCTCTCCCGGAATCTGACCCTGGCCAGGGCCCGTTACGAGGCTCAAATCGAAGCCGTAAAGGCCCGCATGAAGCGGGAAACGGAGTCCATCGCCCAGGAAATGGACGACCGCGCGCGGGAAATCTATCTCTACTCCCTGTCGCGCCGCGACGACCTCAAGGGCAGGAGCAAGAAGCTGCTCCATGGCGCCGTGGCGTTCCGCCATTCGCAGAGCGTCAAGCTGCCGCGGGACCAGAAAAAAGTCATTGAGGCGTTAAAGCGGCTGGGCAAACTGGAATGCGTGGATGTCAGTGAAAAGATCAAAAAGCTCGAACTGAAAAAGCAGGACGCCTCGATCCTCGAGGCGGTGGGGGCTCAAATCGTGGAACGCGACAATTTTCGTATAGAACTGCCCGACTGCGCGTTTGAGTTTGAAAAAAAGCTAAAAGCCGTAAGCGCTCATTAAGAGGAGGAGGGGCCATGGGACGGACAAGCGCTGGAGCGTTGGCGGAATTTCCCCGCAAGCCGCTGCTGAGACCGGATGAGGTGGCGTCTCTGCTGGGGTTGAACAAGAGGACCGTGTACCGGATGGTGGCGGACGGCAGGCTGCCCAAGGCCTCCATACCGGCGCGGGCGATCCGCATTCCGGCGGAGCCGGTAAAGCGGATGATGGAGGATGAGGACGCTTTTATCGATGAACTCGATTTCTGAAACAGGCGCCGCGGGGAGGCGCCGTCTGGCCGGCGTTCTTCCCGTTGGTTGTTTAGCGGAAGCCGCTGAGCGGCGCTTCGGCCACGGTGTCTATTTCGTTTCTGCGCAGGGTCATGGAAAAGATGCCGCTGTTGTAGCTCTGCCGCAAGGTGACCGTATCCGCCCCCAGCAGGGTGATGAAGCCTTCGATTATGCGGCCGTCGACCGTGATCACCTGCACGCGCCGTCCTTCCATGCCGGCCAGCGTATCCCCGTCCCGTACCATGGCCGGCGTCGCGCTCGCCAGGGGGGCCGGCGGATTTGTGTCAATGGCCGGGGTTTGTTGCGGCGTAGCGGCCGCGGGAACGGTAGCGGCTTTCTGCGGCGCTTGCGGCTGAGTCGGCGCCAGGGAAGCTGTTTTCATGGGCGCTTCGAGCTTGGTTCTTTCCCGCAGCAGGAAGATCGGTTCCGGATCGGGTATATCGTCGGGCGTGGTAATGGCGGTGAACGCTTTCACGTTTCCCCTTACCTTGGGCCAGTAAAGATGATAGGCGGGAGACATCAGGACCGCCAGTACGGCCGCCAATCCGGCGACGATGCAGATCTGGGCCCATCGGCGCCGTATGGTGAGCCAGATCCGGGATTCCGTGCCGTCCCGGTCTTTTTTCTTGCCCCCCACCTCATCTTCATCGGCGGGAACCACGGGATATCCGCACCAGGAGCACGGCCGTTCGGGCCTCCCCTGTTTGCAGGTCATGCATTCGTATTTGCCGCATCGGGTGCAGACAACGCCGCCGAACAGCGTTGGCAGCCTCCCGTTCTGGTGTGAGTAGCTGACCTCGTAAATGGGCAAGGTCTTCTTGCAACGATCGCAGCTCGGTGTTTTAATTTTCGAAGCCATTACGGCGACCCCCCGCCTTTTTGGGCGCTGTGGCGCCTCGCGGCGTCCCGCGAGGCGATCGAGCTATCCTGTCGTGTCAAAACGAAAATAACCGATAGATAAGCATGCAAGAAATCTACCAATAGAGAGCGGCGCAACCGCTCTCCACAGACGCGCAACCGGCGTTCCACGCATGCCTTGCGCCTCTATGCTCGTAATCGGCCGGCGGGGGATTTTCTTGAGCGGCTTGTGGGCAAGCGCGCCGCCGTCAGCCCGTCCGCGCCGCGATGCGGGACTTGAGCGCGCGGGTCCGGGCTTCGACGTCGTCCGCGTTCAGGATATCGGAAACCACGGCCATACAGCGGCCTCCCGCGGCCAACACGCGGTCCACATTGTCGAGCCCTATGCCGCCGATGGCCACCACCGGAACAGGGCTTAGCTCCGTCACCCGCCGGACCAGATCGACGCCCACCAGCGGATCGGGATTTTCCTTGGTGGAGGTGGGGAACACCGGCCCCACCCCCAGATAGTCCGCGCCCGCTTCGATGGCCGCGCGCGCCTGTTCCATGGAATGCGTGGACACGCCGACGATCTTGCCCGGCAGATACGGACGGGCCACCTCGATGGGCAAATCCTCCTGACCCACGTGCAGGCCGTCCGCGTCCAGGATCATGGCCAGATCCAGATCGTCGTTGACGATAAACAGCGTTCCGGTTTCCCTGGTCACGCGGCGCAGCATGCGTCCCATTTCCAGTTTGGCCCGCTTGGCGGCCCGTTTTTCCCGGAGCTGGATAACGTCCGCGCCGCCGCGTATCTGGGCCCGTACGAGCGTCTCCGCGTCCCGGCCCCGGAGAAAGTCTCCGGGCGAGAAGCAATACAGCCTCATGCGTTCCAGCCGTTCCATGCTCACCCCTTCAGACGGGCGATAATCGTCTCCGCCGCTTTTTTCCCGCTCAGCAGCATGCCGCCGAAGATGGGTCCCATGCGCGGCCCGCCGTAGGCGTTGTTGGCGGCCATGCCGGTCACGAAAAGCCCCGGATAGACCTCGTTGGTGTTGACCACGGTGAACTGTTCCCCCTCGTTGGCCCACAAGGGAAGCTCACCCACCACGGCGCCGGTTTCATTGTTCAGTTTTACGCCCATTTTCCGGGTTATAAGCGAGCAGATTTCAGCGGGATGGCCGGTGCCGTCAACCACGTAGGAAGCCTTCATGCTGAGCGGGTCCACGTGCAGGCCGAGGCTGGTCACCGGCGACCAGTTGAGCACCAGGCCGCTGACCCGTTTGACTCCATGCTCTTCGCGGAACATCACATCTTCGGCCTTGACGCAGTTCAGAATGACGGAGCCCGCCTGCACGCAGCGGTAGACCAGGCAGGACGCGGCCTCCACGGTATCGAAGGTGTAATAGCCGCCCCGCCGGTCGGCCAGTCTGATTCCCATCTCCCGGGCGATGGGGACGGCGTCTTCCTGCAGGACCGCTTCGTTGAACATCATGCCTCCGCCCCACATGCCGCCTCCCGGCGCCAGCTTGGATTCGATAATGACAGCCGACAGCCCCGCCAACCCCAGATAGTAACCCGCGGTCATGTTTGCGGGGCCGGCGCCGACCATGGCCACATCCACATCCAGCAGCGCAGAGAATTTTTCACTGTAGGATTGGACGATCAATCGTGAAATGGTGACATCATCAAGTTTCATCGGGTATCCTCCTTGCCGATTGCAATAAAAAAGCCGCGTCCCACAGGAACGCGGCTCTCATGACCTATTCACGCCGCCGCATCCCTACGCCGGTATTATCCGGATCAGGTTCAAAGGGTTTTTTCTCAGCCGGTCGAACCGGCTCCCCTTGCAGCTTTTGTTCGTATTTTCCAGCGACTATAGTGGCATGTTTTGCGTTTGAATGCAAACCTTTGTGTTTGGCGTGTAACATCAATTACAGATTTGAGCTTGAACCGGCCCCGCCAAAAGCGCCTGCCGCGCCCGACCCATGCCAACCCAGCTTTTCGTTTTTATTTTTCCATAAGTATGCTAGGTAACTCCTTTTGGCGCGTGGCGTGTTTTCATTTACGGTTGCCGGTCATGCGCAAACTTTGGTATTTTTCCAGTGTGGCCGGAATCGAGCCGGAGGATGGAAATCGTGAAACCAATAGGAAGATTGCACGTGTTGACGGACACGGACCTGCAAACCCGCTTTTCGCATGTGGAGCTGGCGCGGATGGCGGCTCGCGGAGGCGCCGATGTGGTGCAGTACCGCCAGAAACAGGGTTCCACCCGGGACATGATCGAAACGGCCAAGCAAATGAAAGCCGCCTGCGCCGAGAACGGCGCTCTGCTGATCGTCAATGACCGTATCGACGTGGCCATCGCCGCCGAAGCGGACGGCGTCCATCTGGGGCAGGGCGATTTCCCCATTCCCCTGGCCAGGGAGCTGCTGGGGCCGGAGAAGATTATCGGTGGGTCGGCCGCGACCATGGACGAGGCGCGTATGTGCCTCCGGGATGTGGTGGACTACATAGGATTCGGACCGGTCTTTCCCACCGGATCCAAGGCCGACGCGGGGCCGGTCAGCGGTCTGGCCGTACTCAAACAGACGGTGGAAGCCATGCCGGCGCCGATCATAGGCATCGGCGGCATCGATGAGCTGAACGCCTGGGATGTCATGAACGCGGGCGCGTTCGGCGTGGCGGTCATATCGTCGGTATGTTTGCGGGACGACCCGGAAGAGGCCACGCGCGTTCTGCGGCGGGTTATCGACCGGGGGGCGAAAGGGGAACGATAATGGCTGAAACCATCGCCACGGTGGGCGAATTCGGGCTGATTCACCGTATTGAAACGGTTTTGCGCGAAGAGGGCGTACTGGCCGAGGGTGTCAGCGTGGGGCTGGGCGACGACGCCGCTTCCTTTGTTCCTCACCCCGGATACGAGCTTCTGGTCACCTGCGACGCGCTGGTGGAGGGACGGCATTATCTGATCGACCGCATCAGCGCCCAGGATTTGGGCCGCCGGGCCATGGCCGTGAACGTGAGCGATATCGGGGCCATGGGCGGCCGTCCCCTGTACGCGCTGGTGTCGCTGGGGCTCAAGGCGGAAACCATGGTAAGCCATGTCATTGACATGTACCGCGGTTTCATACTCGAACTGGGCCCCTATGAGGCGGCGATCATCGGAGGCAACATCACCAAAACCGATCACGCCGCGTTTATCGATATTACCCTCATCGGCGAGGCGCGGCCGGACAAGATACTGCGGCGGTCCACCGCCAGGCCGGGCGACACTATTCTGGTGACCGGTTTTCCCGGTCAGGCCGCGGCCGGCGTGCGGTTGCTGCTTTCCGAGCACGGCGCCGGGATAGCGGACGCCGACCCGCTGGTGGCCGCCTACAACAGGCCTGTTCCGCGGGCGAAAGAAGGCTTTGAAATCGCGCAACGCGGCTGCGCCACCGCCATGATCGACACCAGCGACGGTTTTCTGGGCGATCTCGGGCACATCTGCGAGGAAAGCGGAGTGGGCGCCGAGCTGTTCCAGGACAAGCTGCCGATCAGCGACGATCTGCGCAGAGGGGCCGCATTGCTGGGCGTAGCCCCCTATGACCTCTTTCTGGGCGATAGCGACGACTATGAGCTGATCGTCACCTGCGCGCCTGAAAAGGCGGCGGACGTTATGGAGGCGGTGGCGGCGATTGGCGAAACACGGGCGGTCCAAGTGGGGCGAATCGTGGAGGCCGCTCGTGGCATGCGGCTGATTTCGCCTGACGGCGGCGACCGACAAATCACTCCCGCGGGGTGGGACCATTTTCGCATCAAATGAAATCAGGAGGATACCATGTCCATTTATCTCTTTCCCAAAAAGACCGGCGACGACCTGGAGGCCATCCGCAAGAAAAGGCCGCTGGTGCATAATATTACCAATTATGTGGTCATGAACTGGACCGCGAACATCCTGCTCGCCTGCGGGGCCTCCCCGGTGATGGCTCACGCCGCCGAGGAGGTGGAGGACATGGTGTCGCTGGCCGGCGCCCTGGTGCTCAATATCGGCACGCTGACCCCGGCCTGGGTGGAATCCATGATCAAGGCGGGCAAAAAAGCCAATGAACTGGACATTCCGGTGGTGTTGGACCCGGTGGGATCGGGCGCCACCAGGCTGCGCACCGATTCGGCCAAACGAATTATCGATGAGGTCAGAATCAGCGTGGTACGCGGCAACGCCTCGGAAACGCTGTCTCTGGCGGGCGAAGGGTCCGGGGCCAAGGGCGTCGATTCCGTGCACGGGGTTGATGAAGCCGTGGGCGCCGCGGCCATCCTGGCCAAGGAACTGAAAACCACCATCGCCATAACCGGAAAGGTGGATCTGGTGACCAACGGCCAGCAGACCTTCCGCATCGCCAACGGCCATCCGCTCATGGGATATGTCACCGGCATGGGCTGCGCGGTCACTTCCCTGATCGGAGCGTTTCTGGCCGTGGAGCGCGATGCCGCGCTGGCCGCCACCTCCGCGCTGGCCCTGGCCGGCGTCACCGGGGAACGCGCCGCCAAGGAAGCGCTGGGGCCGGGCACCTTCCAGAGCGCTCTGCTGGATCAGCTCTACCTCATCGACGCCAAGACCCTGGAAGAAAAGAGCCAGATCACGCTGCAGCAGTAACCGCGTAGCCGGCCCCTTGCGGCGCGCTTCTTAACTGTGTGCGCTTTCGCCTGATCACTCCCGTACTATTTCAGGCGCCAGTGTTCTTATTTCGAGCGTAGCGAGAAATCTCCCGCAGGGGGCGCGGGGGAAGAAATTCCCCCGCACGATTCCTTTTCATGCTTTTATCGGCAGCCTCCTTTGGGAGAAGGCCGGGATGAGGGTTGATAAATACAGCGAGGGAATCTCGCCCCTCGCAGATCCCGCTATTCGCGGGGCGCGCCCCCCCATGAGAGATTTCTCGCTGCGCTCGAAATAACAGGCGTCTCCTGAGGGCAAATGGATGACAGCGCGGACATCTCCGGCCAAGCCGGATTGTCCCCTCGCTACCAATTTGGACTTAATAACGAGACCTGAAAGGGTTCCGCAATGAAAAAATACCTTGACCTGGCCCATAAACTCGGTATGACCGACGCGGTGATCGTTTCCCCCGATAAGATCGCTTTTGACCGGCGCGCCCTGCTGAAGTGCGCGTGGGGATGCGAGGACTATGCGAACAGGACTGTCAGGTGCGGCGTCCGGGAAACATCGTTCGAAGAACGGCTGGTCATGGTGAATAGTTACCGGAACATTCTGGCGCTTCATTCCCATAACGCCCATGAACTGAGCAAGGCGGCGCTGGCGATCGAGCGCGCGGCGTTTCTGGACGGCCACTATTTCGCCTTTGCCATACGCTATTGCAACTATTGTCCCCAATGCAATGTAGCCAAAGGCGGATCATGCGCGTTCCCGGACAAGGTCCGGCCCTGTGACCAGGCCTTCGGCATCGATGTGTACCAGACGGCGCGTCGTCTGGGGTTGCCCATCAATGTGCTGCAAGGCAAGAATGAGGTCCAAAACAGATACGGCTTCGTGCTGATTGATTGAATTTTCTCCCCTCGTGACCAAGTTGGACTTGGTAACCTCCCGCCGGCGTTTTTATCGGCGCCCTCCCATGGAAGGAACCGAGGGAGGGAAAACCTATCCCACAAGTCAGCGGACGCGTAAGACTTACCGGAACGATGGAAGAGGCCTTTCCCGTGAGAAACGCTTCTCCCAAGCAAGGCGCTATGCAGGCTTTCGAGTTGACGGTAACCGACGAAGGCGGCATGCAAGACACCGACACCTGTTCGGTCGCCATCAATCCGTCGCAATCTCCCGCGCCCGGCGACAACAACCCAAGCTGGGACGACGATGACGACGAAGACAAAGCCGAAAAAGGTTACCGGGGTGACTATGAAGACGATCATTCCGCGTGGAAGAGCTGGAAGAAACGCTATGAAAGATACCGGGACAGGGACTAGGATCCAAGCGCCTGAAGCCGTCTTCAGCATAGATAACTCATAAACCTGAGTCAAATGGCTCAAGCATAATCACCAACAGGGGAGAGACCTTTTCCGTAAATGAGGTCTCTCCCCTTCTCCTCGCCATACGGTTTCAAGTCATTGAATAGGGGGATTACGCCCGATTTTGGCCGGATCGACCCGCGGTCCATGGGCGCCGCGCCGGGAACGAGAGCAGGGGGGCCGACAGACCACCGGCCTTTTGGCTTTCGGGCCCCGATATCCCCGACGCTCTCGGGTTTAAGCCATCCGCTACACCACCAGAAGATTGTTGATCGGCAATAAATCCCTGAGGACATAGTGAAGGTGGTAGTTAGCGGCCTGATAAAAGCGGTAAAGCTCCTGGCGTATGGTTTCCTCGGGACGCCCTAATTTCGGAAAATCATCGCGCTTTTTATCCCAGCGTTTCTGGTTCTTCTCATAGGGAGTTATGGGTTCGCCCGCAACCTGGAGCCCGCCTTCCTCATACGCTTTTCTCCAGTTTGCGCAACGCTCCTCTTTACCGTTTTGATATGAGAGGAGATCGCGTATCCTGTCTTTTACGATTTGAAAGTCCACCCCTGCCGTTCCGTCGGCGTGAGCGCTGTTGTTGGCTATAAACCTTACGAAACGGGCGTGGAGCTTTTCACACGCCTTCAGAAACGTTTCGATGTTATCACGGACCGGCGGCTGCCCTTGAAACGGAAAGTCGTCATAGTCAAAACGCCATTTCAGATAGGGCAGATCGGGTAGAATGGCGGCGGCCCCATGACCGAGCGCGCCGGAGGCTATTTCGGCTCCGCCACTTATGAACTGTCTCCGGATATTGGTCCACAACCCTCCCTGCGAACCGAATTTACGGAAAAACCTGTCCAACGCTTCATCAAGGTAGCCTGCCGTGGGGTCTGACGCGTTGAGCGGCTTGATGGAGTCGGCTTTAACTTTATTGCGCCTGGAACTGACCCCCGAAAAACCGTAGTGGGAGAAGGTGTCGCAGTATACGTGGGCGGCGATCCCCATCAGTTCCAGAGAAAACGGACGATGCGCCAAGCCGAGATAATGTTCGAACATGGCGTTGACCAGGGGGCTGTCCTTACGGCAGAGAAGCCGTTCGGTAAACGCATCCCCCTCGTTACCGGGGAAAAAATGGAAGGGTACCCATACAAAGGGCTGGTCATGAAGATTTCTGTTCGCCTTTAATTCTATAACGCGGTGGGCGGTCAGGACGGGCGCCAGCATCGACCCCATTGCGTTGTGTTGTATGTCCTTCATGACGGCGTCGTCAACGTATTGCGAGGCCGTGGCGATCGTTTCCGCCGATTCACGCTTGACGCCCGCAAGCCTGGCTATCACATAAACCCCGTAGTAGTGCATGTCGATCTGCATGGTTTTCCCCTTTCTATGCGATGGTTCGCCTGGTCAAGGCGATCCCTCGACCAACCGCGCCCGTCCGGTTACGTGACGGCCCCGGTTCGGCGGCAAATAACCGGATTGAAAAAAAGAGGACAGGAACGCCAACGGTGTCGGTCAGGCTGTTGAGCAACGGACGCCGTCTAAACGCCATTTTTCCGCACTATAACATTATGTGTCTTTAAATTGCAATATTTACTAAAAATACAAAAATAAGCCTATAAATATAGTGATAAATTGATGACATTCCGCATGGTCGGCCTTTAAGGCTCTTTCTTGTGGGCGCCTCAAGTTTCCGGCGCAATACCGAATGACGCATGTAAAAAGCTGAAATACTTATCATTATCAATTTTTTAACGCTTTTTGTGACTTAGAGGCCCGCCGCCGGTATATGGGGTAAATTCAAAAGGAGGAAGTAAAAACGATGAGAAAAAAATATTCGGCGGTATTCACGGTTTTGATTCTTAGTCTGGCTCTGGCGTGCGGCGCTTATGCGGGAAACGGCGCGGGCGTTGGGGACTGCACCGGACCCCTGAACGATGGAACCCAGCAATCCGGAAACAATTCGGCCATAAACGGGAATGGCGCGGGCGACGGGACCGGCCCCATTCATGAAATCGTTGACGGCGGCGACTTCATCGTCGAGGGCACAATCGCGTTCATCGGCGAGCCCGGCGCCGGTATGATATTGGAAGACGGCACGGTCGTTTACGGCCTGGCCCCCTACTGGTACTGGGAATCGCTCGGCGTTGACAAACCCACTATCGGCGACTACGTCACCGTTGAAGGATACACGGTCATTATCGACGGCGTCGAACGCTACGTGGCCACCTCCGTCACCATCGGCGACGACACCGTGCAACTGCGCGATCCGGATACTCTTAAACCGCTCTGGCGGGCTCCCATGATGGGACAGGCTGAATAACGGAAGACGGCCTGCGGGTTCCGTTGGTTCCCGTGCAGTCAGGGACGGAACCGGCCAAAATAAAGCGTAAGCGCTATAAAAAGGCGGGGATTGGCTCCAAAGCCGGTCCCCGCCGTATTTTTTTCTTGCCCACTCTGTTTTATGTTGTGAGCGAAATAGCATACATACGAAAAAAGTGAAAGAGCTCTAATCTTTTTCATCCTGTAGGAGCGCTGCGCGGGCTCCCCTTGATCCCGTACTTCTTCGAGGCGATTTCTGGAATTGCGTAACGTTATTGTGCCTATTGCTATGATCTTTTTTGCGCTCGCGCCGTCCGTGGGCCTGGGGTTTGATATTGTCGCCAATCTGGAAATGATTTCCGGCTATGACGACAACATCAATCGCAAGGAAAGCGAACGGAAAACGGAGTCGGCTTTTGTAAGCGCGATCCCCGAGGTTTCGATCTACGGCGCGCCGGCGCAAGGAGTAACCGCGAGCGCGGGGTATCAGTTCACCTATACCCAGTACTTTTCCGACGGTCTGGACAATCAGCGCCTGCACGAGGGATGGGGAAAACTGGCGCTCCGGCTGCGGCCGAAACTCTTTTTTAACGCCGAAACCAGCGTCGAGGCGCTGCAAAATCAGGAAGATCCCGACGACAACGGCTGGGGCGTCACGACGGCGTCGGGTATCGCCTATCATCAATCCGAGAAATTGACTCTGAGAACCATAGGGTATTACACGCGCTGGAGGTACGACAATCTCAACTTTGACACGGGCCGGCGGTATGTGCGGCTGGACGAGCCGCAGGTCGACAACCGGTACGCCATCGAGGCCGGATTGACGTATCTGCTGCTGCTGAGCGCCAATGTGGATCTGGCTTACTGGTTCACTTATAACGAGTCGAACAACGAGATAGACGAATACTCCATCCACAGCGTTCTGGCCCGGTTCCGTATGGCGGTGGCCGGAAACCTTAATTTCACGGCGGGATACGAATTTGGAAGATGGAACTATTTCAACTGGAGGGCGGGACGGCAGTTGCGGGGCAAGCTGAGAGACGATTACCGGCATCGCTATTGGCTCAATCTGGTGTATTCGGTTACCCCCTCTTTGAATCTGGTGGCCCTGTATGAGGGCACGTACAACGATTCGAATCTGGGTTACGAAACCTTTGATCGGAATCTCGTCTACGGAGGGATTCTGTTCAACTGGGATTGGCCGGTCCGATGAACGTCAGGATATCCCGAGTGGCCGCGCTCGCAGCGGTCCTTTTGTGTGTTCTTTGCGCCCATCCCGGCGGTCTTGACGCGGAGGAATCGCGAACGGTCGTTATCCGCTATCAGAACAGCGTAGCGGGCGCCGTGAGCATAGTGGGGACGTTCAATCACTGGCGCATGGGTATGTCTCCGCTCAAGAAGTCGGACACAGGCCTGTGGACTGTCACGCTGTCATTGCCTCCGGGCGTGTACCGGTACATGCTGGCGCCCGACGGAAAGGACTGGATACCCGATCCCCATGCGCCACGGGCGCCGGACGGTTTTGGCTCTTATAATTCGATACTTACGGTCGAATAAAAGTGTCTTTCCCGCGGCTGATCTGTATATATCAACAGCGATGGGAAAAAACACCAGGGCGGCTCGGCGGGTCCGGCTAAGGAATGGACAGGAAATCAGATCAAACGGATAATGGATGGACGATTCCGCTGACGCCCTGATAGCTCAAAAGGTCCTGGACGGGGATAAGGAAGCGTTCGCCCATATCGTGAACAGGTATAAGGGGCCGCTCATTAACCTCGTATTCCGGATGACCGCCAATAGGGACGTGGCCGTTGATCTGGCGCAGGAAACCTTTGTGAAGGCCTATGCGGGTTTGAGCCGGTATGATCCCGAGAAAAGTTTCTTTACCTGGCTTTACACCATCTGTCTGAACCTGACGCGGAATCATCTGGCCAAAAAACGGGAGACTCTGCTGGATACCACCGATCAGGCCGTGCAACACGACCTGGAGGAATCCCGGCGGCGCGATAATCCCGAGAGTCTGGCCATCCAACGGCAGGAATTCCATGGTCTGGAGAAGGCTCTGAACACGCTCCCCGTGGACCTGCGGGAAGCCGTGGTACTGAGATACATGCAGGACCTGCCGTTCGACGCCATCGCGCGTATGTTGAATATTGGGTTGAGCGCGGCTAAGATGAGGGTGAGCAGGGGATTGGAGCGGTTGCGGGCCGCCATGACCCATGAGGATGCTTCGGATGGGATCTGACCAGTTAAAAGATCGGTTACTGGACGCGCTGGAGGGAAATCTCGGGGATACCGAAAGACAGCGGTTCCAGGAGGCCCTCGCCAACGATCCTGAAGAGAAAAGGCGCTATGAGGAGCTGAGCCATATCGTGGATCTTATGCGGGACGCTCCCACGCTGGAGGCGCCCGACGATTTCACGGCTTCGGTAATGGCCAGGGTCAGGGATACCAGACAGCCCTGGCTTCGCCGCGCCTGGTACGCTCTTACACGCCCGCGACCGGTCAGGGTCAATCTTCTGGGCGCGTTCTCCGGCGCCGTGGTCCTGGCGCTTCTGGTGGCCGCTCTGGTTTCGACCTTCACGCGCCTGGAAACGCAAGGGATCAAGACCGCCTCGAAAAGCGGGAAGGAATACGTGATTCAGTTTGTCTATCACGATCCGCGCGCCAAACAAGTCTTCGTGTCCGGGTCGTTTAATAACTGGCAAAAACAGGAATTGCCGATGACCGACGTGACCGGCTCCGGCGTATGGGCGCGCGTCGTCCATCTGAAGCCGGGCGTTCATGAGTATATGTTTTTCGTGGATGGCCAATGGGTGTCCGATCAGGCGGCGCCCTTTCACAAGGATGATGGGTTTGGCAATAAAAACGCGATCTTGAATCTGGGACCGGATAGTGATGTGGAGATTTAAGAAAACTTTCCTGTGCGTCGCCTTGCTGCCGTGGCTGCTGGCCTTCGGAACGGCCGCCCTGGGGGCCGCCGATGACTGGGGGGAACTGCAATCCCAGGCGTCAAAAGCTTACCCGGATCGCGCGGACGCGGTCAAGGAGACATTTGAAAAGGCGCAGGCGGCCCGGACGCCCGTCGACGGTTTGTCGATGATACTGGACCGATCCGTGGAATTGTCCGTGGACGCGGACGGCTTTCTGGGGTTTGTGGAGAAATTGTCCCAGGCTTCGGAGAACGGACTGCCCACGGAAGCGTTCTCGGACAAGATCATGGAAGGTTTGGCCAAAAATGTCCCCCCTTCCACTATCGGGAAGGTTCTGGACGCCAAACTGAATACCTACATCGCGGCCAAGGAAATAACCGCCCCTGTGGAAGGAGGGGCCAGCGGGAAGACTCGCGCGCTGGAGTCGGTGGCCCTGGCCGTGGAACGGGGCGTTCCCCTTCAGACCATGCGGGAGTTGTATTCCGGGATCAAGGACCCGGAGGTGGTCTATAATTCCTCGTACGCGCTGGCGGACCTCATGGCCATGGGGTTCAACGAAGCGCAGAGCAAAAGAATCGTCAGCTCCGGCGTCGCCGCCGGTTATCTGACCGACAACCACACCACCATCCCTCAAATTGCCGCCGAGGCCAGAAAATTCGGGCGGACGCCTGAAGACGTAGCCGAATCCATGGAGTCGGATTTCAATCGGGGAAAACCCCTGTCCGAGATCGCCGTGGATTTGCAGGGAAGCAAAGGCGGCGGGCCGTCCGGCGCCGGCCGTGGATCGAGAGGCGGAAAAGGCGCGGGATCGTCACAAGGAGCGGGCGGCGGCGGTAGAGGATCGGGACGAGGCGGACGGTAACGCCACCCCGTTTTCCACCGTGAGTCGAACGGCCGCGCCCCGGGCCGGCGCCGTTATTCCTCCTTGTCCTGAGGTTCGGCCTTGGGCTTTTCCACCATGGACCGCACGTGAATATCCCGCTGCGGAAACGGGATCTCGACGCCCCGCTCCCTGAACAGGCGGTCTATTTCAAACCGTAGGTCAGTGCCGGTGGACAGCATGAAGTTCAGGTAGGTCCAGACCCGCAGCTTGAACATGAGCGCGCTGTCGCCAAAATCGGTAAACAGCACGTCCGGTTGAGGATGTTCCATGACCCGGGGATTGTTTTTGGCCACCTCCAGCAGGGTGTCCTTGACCAGCTGCGCGTCCGAACCGTAAGCGACACCCACCTCCACATTGATGCGCACACGGGGGTCCTTGAAGCTCCAGTTGGTGACCTGCTTGCTGATAAAGTCCGAGTTGGGGATGATCAGCGAGGCGTTGTCATAGGTCTGCACCACCGTGGCGCGCACGTTGATGTTCTGGATAAGCCCCCAGGTTCCATCTATTTCCACCGCGTCGCCGACCTGCACCGGCCTTTCGAAGAGCAGGATAAGCCCGCTGACGAAGTTGCTGAATATATTCTGCAGCCCGAATCCGAGCCCGATGCCCAGGGCGCCGAAAAGCACGGCAAGCGACGTGGCGCTCACGCCGATGGTGTTCAGCGCAATGAGGATGCCCAGGAACCAGATCACATATATGCTGATGGTGGTGATGGACGCCTGCATGCCTCGCTCCATGCCGCTGCGGTCCAATATTTTATTGTAAAAAAACGGACGCCAGAGGCTGGTCAGGGCGTGCGTGATGAGCAGAATCAGGAGCGCGTACCCCACACTCTGCAAACTCAACCGCAAGCTTCCGATTTCAAACGGTCTGTTGAGGAAGTTAAAGAAATGGATGATGAGGGGGCCTCCGGCTCCCCACGCCACCAGGACGCCGACGCACATGGCCAGGATCCAGGACAATTGACCGACCCTGATGAGCAGCCAGCGCACCGGTTTGGAAATCCGCTTGGCCTTGGCCTCTTCCGCCACTTGTTCGCCTTCCCCGTCATGATCCAACCGGCGGAGAATAACAAAGATCAACCCTCCCCATAACAGAACTATCAGCAAGCGTCCCCAGGAGGCGAGCCAGAACAGGGTGAAGTTGCCGTAACCGGCCAGCTCTATGAACAGGCCGCCGCCCGCCATCACATACATGGCGCCGATGATGATTTTTTTGACGGTTTCCGGGAGCCGCGCGTCGGTGGAGTTCTCGTCGGGCGGGCCGTTCCAGATTAGTTTGGCGATCCTGAGGGACAACAGAAAAAGAGTCGCGCTGAACAAGACTCTCCACAGGGCGAGTATCCAGCTCTCGGTGTCGATGGCCCAGTCAAGCGCGGAGTAGCTAATGACAAAAAACCTGACGACGTAAATGGCGATTCTGAGCCGATGAAACAGCTTTCCCGGCGACAGACCCTTGGCTTCGTAGCTTAGTTTCAGGAAATTCAGCGCCCAGGAGGTAAACAGCCACGCCAGGAGAACATCCACTACGTACGGGTAGATGGGCAGCAGCGAATAAAGCTGCCGCGCTTCGCCATACACATACAGGAAGATCACCGTTCCCAACAGCAGAACCGAACGGCGGATTATTTCCAGGGTCAGACAAAGCCAGGGGTACCGCTGCAAGGCCGGCTTTTGCCTCAGGGCGGCGCAGAACCGTCGAAGCCGGCGCAGCAGGCTGAGGGCGATCAGAAGCATCGCCAGGAACGAGCCCAGCAGGTAGAGATTGAACTCCGAGACGTTTCGGCCCTCTTCCAGCCAGAATTGTTTGGTGAATATGGAGCGGGTTTTGGCTATCCCCCGCTCCGCTTCAAAACGAATTCTCGACCAGTTGAAATCGGTGAAGGCGCTGGAGCTTTTCCGCGTGAGTTCCGATTTTTCCTGCTTATCCAACGCTCCTTCCAGTTTGGCGTACAGAGTCTGATAGGATTCAAGCAGATCCTTATACTCCTTGATGCGACCGCTGAATATGGCCTGAAGCCGGCTGAGCAGCTTCCGTTGCAGGTTCAGCGCGTCTATGATTTGCCGCAGCTTTGCGAGTACGGCTTGAGCGTCCGACAGGTTCTGTGTTTCTTCCTTGAGACGCGTGATTTGATCGTTGTAGAGCGCAGTCCGCTCCAGCGATTCGGCTTCGGCGTTTTTGACCTCTTCGAAGAGCTTGTTCAGATAATCGACCTGCCGGTTTATTTCTTTGATATCATTAAAGACTCCGGCCTTGGCTTGCCGCAGCTCCTCGACGTCCGGCTCGGAAGCCAGCAGGGGGCTGCTGTAGGTCGCCCGTTTGAGCTGTAAATTTTCAATGAGCGGGAATGATTTCTTTTCCTGGGCCTCGGCTTCGGATACGCGCTTTCTAAGGGTTTCTATGTCCGACAAAAGCGACTTATGCGCGTCCTGAAGGGAACGGAGCAGCCCTTCATGGTTGGACGAGGTGGAATTTTCCTCTTGACAAAACACGGGGTGAGCGCTGTAAAAGATCGCGGTTCCCAGGATAAGGAACATAACGATAAGCAGAGCCGGTATTTTTCTCGTTTTGATGAAATTCACGCTACATGGCCTCCATGCCGTCTCTCAGAAAAGTTATTCCTGATCTTACCACACGGCTGTCGTCAACTATACCGCTGATGGCCGGCGCCTTCAACTCTGAAGCGCGCCTGAAAGTTTGCGCGCGAGAAGGCGCGGCAGGAAGATTGCATGTGATTTTAGTCCTGATTTGAGGCTGTTTGAGCAATTTTGCAGAAACGGGGAAGATTTTGAACGTTGTTGATTCCATCATCATTTATCTTTATCTGCTGGCGGTATTGATCGTCGGCATCTCGGCGGGCAGGGGGGTTAAAAGCCTGGAACGGTTTTCCGTGGCCGGACGGAATTATCCCTCCTTGATTGTGTTCGCCACGCTTTCGGCCTCCTTCATTGGCGGCGGTTTCACCATGGGCAACGCGGAGAAGGTGTTCACCGTGGGGATCGTGAATATCTTCGCCCTCTGGGGATTCAGCCTGAAAGAGCTGCTGGTGGCCCGGTATATCGCTCCCCGCATGGACCGCTTTTCCAACGCCATATCCGTGGGCGACATCATGTATGAAGCCTATGGCAAAACAGGCAAGGTGGTCGCGGGCGTGTTCGGCATGACCCTCTGCGCGGGCATCCTGGGCGCCCAGGTCGGTGCCATGGGATACATGTTCAACGTTTTCATGGGAGTGGACTTTTTCTGGGGGGTGATCATCGGTTTCGGCATCGTTATCTCCTATTCCACGGTGGGCGGCATGGCCGCGGTGGTGCTCACGGACATCATGCAGTTCGCCGTCTTGGGTGTCGGCATACCCATGGCGCTGGCGGCGGGGATATACGCGCTCGGGGGATGGGGCGCCTTGTCGGCGGCGGTCCCGCATGACCATTTCAGGCTCCTGGGAGATTTGAGCGTCCCGGCCTTCATCTCGCTTTTTCTGACGTTCCTGCTGGGCGAAACCCTGGTCCCTCCCTACGTGCAGCGGCTTCTTATCGGCCGGAACACGGAGAGCGTTCGCAAGGGAACCTATTGGAGCGGCCTGTTCTCCATTCCCTTTTTCGCCATAACGGGACTTATCGGGCTGGCGGCTTACGCGCTCAAGCCTTCGCTCGATCCGAACCTGGCTCTCCCTTACGTAATCCAGCAGGCCCTCCCCGTGGGGCTGAAAGGCCTGGTGGTGGCGGCGGTCATTTCCGTGGTCATGTCGTCGGCTGACTCCTTTCTGAACTCCGCCGCCGTGGCCTTCAGCAACGACGTGCTGCGGCCCTTGCGGAAAAACCCTCTCAGCGACCGCGCCCAGCTTTGGATGGTGCGCGTGGCCAACGCGCTGGTGGGGATTCTGGCGGTGGTGTTTGCGGTGGCCATCGAAAGCGTGCTGGATATTCTCATTTACGCCTATCATTTCTGGTCGCCCATCATTCTTCCGCCCCTGGTGGCCGCGCTTTTCGGACTGAAAGCCGCTCCGTCGGTATTTTTCGCGGCCGCGCTTGCGGGATTCCTGGGCACCTGGATATGGAAAACAGGGTTGGGGATGCCCTTCGGCGTGGACGGCCTCATTGTGGGAATCGTGTGCAACGCGGTCGTATTCACCGTGATTCTCAAACTGCGGGGACGCGCCCGCTGAACAAAACCTCGCGGGGGGAATTCCTCCGCGCCTCCCCAAAGACTCCCGTCATGCGCGACTCATCGGTCCATGACCGGACCGAAGCGACCTCGGCCGGAGTATCGTTCCCCGGCGACTGCGCCACGCCACCCCCTGTGCCCGGAAGTTTTCCGTCAGGTTAAGGAAACGTGGTAAAATGTCGATGTAGTCATCAGGACGCTGAAAACCGGTTCAATGGTTCCGCGCCATCAATGAAGGGAAACGTCTTGCCGCGCAGCCTCATGAAAACCGGAAACAGAACATACGCGCTTGCCGTATTGCTGCTATGCGCCGCGATACTGCCGCTTATGGGCGCGACTCCGGCCGGATGCGACGATATGTTCGGCGCGCTCTTCGACGAATTCGCCAGGACCCTGTCAAAGGCCGTGGGTGAGGAATTTCAGGTGAACCAGGAGGAATTTTACCGGTTTATCCACAGCGAAGAGTCCAAGCGGCAGTTCAGCCGCGACGTGCTGCAACCGTTTTTGGAAAGCCTGCTGACGGACGGCGACGCGGAGGCGCAGGCCCGGCTGAACGAAGCCAGCGCCCAGTTTGCCCGTGAAAAACTGAATGAGTTTTTTAAAACAACGACGGAAAAAAATTCCTTAAAGGCCCAGTCCTATCCCAGGCCTTAAAGTCGTACGGTCATTCCGGGTTTGGGATAAAGAAAGATAAGCACGGGTCAGTTTAAAGGACCGTTCTCACCTACGGTTCGCTGTGATACTTGAACTCTTTCAGCGCCCGTTCCAGGGCGTTGCTTTGCTCCAGGGCCCTGCTCATGCGCTCCGCCAGTTCAGGAGGCGTCCTTTCCGAAACCATGGACCCGAGTTCATGCAAATCGTCCCGCAACAGGCTGTATTCGTTGTTTACCCGTTCGATTCTGGTTCGCAATCCTTCGAGCATTTCGTTGATGAGCCGCTCGTCCGTATGCAGATAGTCGTTTTTTCTTATTTTGATCGATCCCGACAGATTACCGACCGAAACGCTTTTGTAAAACATGCGAAACCGGTAGATGGGGCCGGCGATGCGATGAAAAACGAATATGGAATGAATCAGCAGGATGGCGGCTATGGAAATAAAGGCGGGCCAAAATCTCAGATGAATAAACAGGGCCGCTTCATCGGTGAGTCCTTTGGCCGTCAGGTCCGGGCCGGGGCCGTGGAGGCTCAGAAACTGGGGTAAAAAGAGGGAGACGGCCACAACCCCCAGGAGCACCAGAAAGTAGAGCGCGACAAGGCGTATCAGTTTGAATTGAAGGCTTCGGTCCACTATAAATGTTCTTCTTTTTATCTTGTTCATTCTTTCCCATCGCGCGGAATGGTTCGCCATGCGTCGGCGGCTCACGCCGCCCCACGCTGTCTATCCGATTCCCGAAGGATCATAGTTTATGCGTCGTTTTATGGACGCAAAGCGGTTTCGTGACCATTTCTTGCGCCAGGCAAGGGAATGCGTCAGCGCGCAACGTTCAGTTCGTATTCCATTTTTATGCCAGTAATTTTGCGGTTCGTGAAACAGATCCATTTTAAACGCCGGAATTTATGGCGCCTCATTGAATATAGACAATTCGCTATTCATAGCTCTTAAAAAATAAAGCGATAGGCGATCCGCTCATCCACGCTTAAAACACGAACAGGTCAAGGCCGCCCATCATATTCATGACGGACCCCGTCATATAAGCCGCGCTGTCCGAACACAGGTACGCTATGGCGTCCGCGATTTCCTGCGGGCTCGCGGGTCTGCGGAAGACCGTCTTTTTCTCGACGGCCTGGCGAACCGGCTCGGGAAGTATTTCATAGCTGTCGGTGGCGCAGACGCCGATGACCACGCTGTTCGCCGTGATGTTGAATCGCGCCCCCTCCAGGGCGGCCGACTTTGCGAGCGCTATAAGTCCCGCCTTGGCGGCCCCGTAGCTGGACTGGCCCGCTCCGCCCAGCACGCCGGCCACGGAGGTCATGTTTACGATGCGGCCCCACTTTTTGGCGCACATATCGGCCCACGCTTCCTTGATGCAATAGAACGCGGAGTTGAGGCAGAGCTTCACTTCATAATCCCATTCTTCCGTGGTGGTCTTGGCGATGCTTATGTTGTGACCCATGAGCGCGGCGTTGTTCACCAGGATATCGACGGGACCGAGTTCCGCCTTGATGGCGGCAAAGCCTTTGACCACATCCGAGGCTTCGCTGGCGTCCATCCGGACAGCCATGGCTTTCCGGCCCATGCCTTTAATCTCTTCCGCCAGGGCCTCCGCCCCTTCCATATGACGGAAGGCTGTTACCGCCACATCCGCCCCCTGTCTGGCCAGGGTAAGCGCGGCGTACCGGCCGACGCCTTTGGGCATGGAAGCTCCTGTCACCAACGCAAGTTTTCCCTCCAATGACATGATTTCCTCCTTTAAAATGGTTTTTATCGAATAACGCCTGCGGTTTGATCGATAAGGAGTCTCATTTTGACGCGCGCCGGAGCTTATTCCGGATAAAATCGGCTAATTTTGCTCTTTCTTGCCCTTATAGATATGATCACGGCCGGAATTGATATATCAGCTAATCATATCACTTCTTTGACCCTATTTACATACATTTGCTTGTCTTATCTCATAATAATTCGGGGCGAGCCGGCGCTCTCATAATCCTGTGACAAAGCTATGAGATGGATTGCCGGCGCGTCTTATGGTAGTAGCCATGCGTGGGGCGGATAGCGTTTCCGATGTTCATTTCGCAACCGCTGTCACGCGTATACGCCGGAAAGGGAGCTATTGGCGGCGCCATGCGCGCCGTAACTCATTGATGCGCAAGTCATTTGCGATATGGGGACGCGCCTGGAGTGACATGTTTTTTGCATGGTGTGCAAGGGGCCGCAAAATAGGAGGCTGAACGCGCTTGCGGCGTTTCATCTCCCGCGGGGCAGGTTGAGTCCCCCTAACCGGGAGGAATATGGTATCTTGTGGACGCCCGTGGGGGGGCATCCGCTCTTGTCGGGGATAGTCTTAAATGAACGTCACGGCGTTATCAAGGGAGCGCGCGCTTGCGGCCGGGTGGGCGCAAAGGCGGCCGCGCCCCATACGCGACGGTCGGCGGTAATTTCCAACGGATAAGGAGAACCATCATGGAAACGAACTGGGTTTCTAAAATGTTTTGGGATTTCGTGTGGGGTTTGACCTATTTAATCGCCGTTTTGTTCATAGTGATGTACGTCTTGAGTTCCGCGGGAATGTTGCCGCTGCTGTACGCGCAGTATCTGTCCACCGGCTCCTCGGCGTTGGTCAGCGTGTTCGCCAGTTTCTTTTTCGCCTTCAAAGTGGCCGATGTGGCCAATACGCGCCATCAGAAAATGATAGCCATCAAATCGGTGCGGCAGATTCGACGTCACTACAACTATCTGACCGAACTGGAACGTATAACCTCGGGCATGTACAGCGTCGCGGACGACCATTACATCAGACAGAATTTTTCGGAGCTGCTCAACCATATCCGGCAAATTAAAAGAAGCGTTCAGAATTCGGAGCTGGATTATTCGGAATTGTTGAACGAAGAACTCCAGGAGGACCGCATTATCACGGTTTCCGTGAAAAAGGAGTTTCAGGAGTTGTACGAAATGGAGTCCGAAGCGCGCAAGCTGCAGCGGTCAAAACGCGTGGAAGGGTTGGGCGAAGAAATGAAGAAAATCTGGCAGACCATACAGGACAAAGAGAGTTTCATACAGAAGACGATGATGCAGTCTCCGGTAGGGCTCCCCTACTTTGATTACGAAAGCCAGTTCTCATCCATAACCTCACTGCCCAACAGCTCGACCATAACCCTGCCCCCGGAACAACTGTATAAGATGGCGGGGCGCCTGACGCCAGAGGAAGGGAAAACGTCCGTGTGAGGCGATCCTGATCCATCGGGGGACTGAGCCGGCTCAAGCGGAAAATCCAGCCATCGTGGGACGTGGCCCGGCGGCGTAAGCTTTTTTGCCGGGCGTCTTATTGACGCGGTTGGCGCATTGCAATATAGTGCGTCGATACGGTTTCACGTTCTTGAATCTTTTTTCACTCTCCGCAACTTGAGGATTCCATACATGTATCAGGGGCAGTTGCAGTGGCGTCCTGTGATCGTACTTTGTACGCTGTCATTAACCTGGGGGGCCAACATGGCCTTCATGAAGCTGGGTACGATCCAAATCACTCCCTTATTCATGGCCGGCCTCCGCTCATTGATAGCCGCCATATGCCTGTACGTCTGGATGAAGGTCAAGGGAGTGAAGCTTTTTCCCTCCAGGGCCGCGCTCTACCACGGAATCGTGATCGGTTTGCTTTTCGGCCTGGAGTTCGGCTGTATCTATCCGGGGCTTGAATACACGACCGCGTCGCGCGCCGTTGTTCTTCTGTACACCGCTCCTTTTTTTGTGGCTATCGGGGCGCACCTCTTTTTAGCCAACGATAGACTTACGGTCTGGAAGATGGCCGGGCTCATTGTGGCCTTTATCGGAGTGCTCACCCTGTTCATGGGGGGGATGGGGGCGTGGTCCATGGAAAAGCTGCCCGGCGACGCGCTGGCTCTGCTCGCGGGCGCGCTGTGGGGCGCGACCACCGTATATATGAAGAAGTATCTCACGGAACGGACCAACGCCCCACAGACTCTGTTTTACCAGTTGGCGTTTTCCGCCCCGCTGCTCTTTATTTTGAGTTTTCTGCTGGAAGACCATTATATTATCGGCTTTTCTCCTCTCACGGCCTTTGCGGTCTTTTTTCAATCCGTTATCGTGGCTTTCATCAGTTATCTGGTCTGGTTTCAACTTATCCATAAGTATCCGGTCAGTCTGCTGCACGCCTTTTCCAACTTCACGCCCGTGTTCGGCGTGCTGCTCAGCGGAGTCATTATTTTGGGCGAATATATCAGCGTCTCCCTGATTGTGGCGCTCGTACTGGTGACCATGGGCACGGCGCTGATCAACCACCGTCCGCAGCCAAAAACGGTTGCGCAGGCGTTCCGGCGCTCCTGACGGCTTTTTCGGGAGACCGCGCATAGAGAAAAGGGTGTATAATAAACGGGTGGCAAAGGGCCATCGTTTTTCCCGAATCTTGAAAGGAGGTAACTCTTATGCAGGGCGATCATGAACACAACCACACGCACAAGCACGAGCACGATCACACACATGAACACGAACATGAGCACGACGGCGAAATTCACAGCCATGAGCATGCGCATACTCACCTTCACGCGCATACGCACCAGCATAAGCACGAACACGGCCATTCCGGAGATGACCAAGCGCATAACCACGATCATTTGCGCGACCATGGGCCGCATGATCACGACCATGCGGAGCATGCCGAGGAGCCGCACGAACACAGCCATTGATGCGCTTCTCAGGGTGGGATCGAGGCTCGCGGTTCTCCACGCGATGGTGTTTAAACTTGACAGCCCCACCCGGCGAGCGGTATGGAAAGGCTCAATAAGGGAAAAGAATCCCTTGTAAATCCGTAAGAGCCTAACGAGACAAAGATCGAAACGCCATGAAGGCGGTCCCCTTTATCGGGGGAACGTCCCATGGCGTTTTTTTTGCTCAAAATCGATCACCATGAGGAGGTAGAACCATGCGAAAAATAGGTATGCTGGCGTTGTTTGCGTTGATCCTTTGTTTTTTATTCACGGGCCCGGTTGAGGCCGATGAAGGGGCGCAATGGCTGAAAAGCGCGCAGGAAGCCCTGACGCAGGGGCTTTCCGAAATCAACGCCGCAAAAGGCGATTCCGATATCCTGATTCTGAGCAACGCGGGCTACGGGCAGATCGGAGCGCAGACCACGGAAGCTTTTCCGGACCTGGCCCGGACGGTGACCGGATGCAGCCAGGGCGCGCGATCCCTGTTGACGATCCACGGCTCCGTGAACGATCCGCTCTGGTTTTCGCTTTATCACAAGGGCTCGGGAAAACTGGTCTTCCGCAAATGGACAAACGGCGCGTTCACGCGGCAGTCCCTGGACGCGGCGCCCGAGAAGATACTGACGCCCGAAGGCTGGAAAGCCGCCGCCGCCGGTTTGATCGGCCCTCAAATGTTTTCCGTGGTGAGCGTCAGTGTGACGTGGGCCGTTAATCCGCCCTGGCCGCTGCTTCAGGCGGCGCTGTTTCACGATCATTTTTGTCCGGGAGTCAATGCGGGCTACATCGCCGCCGCCCGCGTCAGGGAAAAGTTGCCCCTCGGCCCCGGAGACAAGTACGTGTTCGCGTCCGCTCCGGGGAAATGCTGGGCGGACGCTCTTCAGGTTATGTTCAACGCCACCGCCGGAAAATCGGGCTCCTATACCGTGGCTATCAGTCCGAAAAAACTGGACAGCTACACTGTGCAAGGCGTTCAGCCCATAACCGTGGCCATGCGGGTTAACGGAAAGAAGGATTCCTGTCAGGGGGTGGCGCTCGGGTTTGATTGGCAAAAAGCTTATGCGGACACGGGAGTCAAGGTCGAGGAAATGGCGCCGAAGGGCGGTCCGGCCAATCCCATGTTCTGGGTAGCCAGGGTCAAAATGGCCCGCGAACTGGCTCGGACGCCCATGGAGACCCTGCAAGGCTACATAATGGAGATGCGGGAGTTCTCGGGCAAGGCGGAGCTTGCCAACATGGTGGGCGGCGGCGACCCTTACGCCAAGGTCTGGAATCAGTAGGAACCAGCCAAAGAGAACAAATCGTTTGAGAACCGAGGGCCGGGATGGAGGCGGAGATGCTTCATCCCGGCCGGCTTGTTTTCAGGAATTCGCTGCGCCCGCCGGATCATATTCATGTTTTTTCCCGCCGGTCCGTCATCCGCGTCAGCCCAGGCCGCGGCCGCTCAATCCATACGGATAATTTTTCCGATCGGCTACGAGTCCTTCCGCGCCGGAATACATTCATAACCTTATGTATCTCATTTCCGACCCATGCAAAAATTTTCATAGGACAAGCGATTTCGCTCAGCGAACGCTCAATCTATTTAACATTTTACGCATGGAGGAGATGTATGAAAAAGCTGGGAACGATCATTGTGATTGCCTTCTTAATGTGCGCGTGCGCCGTAACTCAAGCGTTGGCCGCGGAAGACAAGGGCGCCATGCCCATGAAGAGCGATACACGGCAAACCATGAAAACCGATCAGGGCGACAAGAAATCGATGAGGTATATGTATAAGGCGGATGACATCATCGGCATGGATGTCAAAAGCAAGGACGGGGAGGACATCGGATCCATCGACCAGATTCTGATCGACAGAAACGGCAACGTGCGCTTTCTCGTCATTGCCCACGGCGGCGTACTGGGCATCGGTGACAAGCTTGTGCCCATTCCTTGGAATGCTTTTGATTACAATACGCAAGAAAAAGCGCTGATGGTGAATAAGAGCAAGAAGGAGATAGAAAAAGCGCCTGCTCTTTCCGATTACAGCGAAATGGATAATCTTGCCATGGAAAGGGATGTATACAGCTACTACGGTCCGTATCCCGGCTACCAGGCCCACTATCGCGTTTCCGAAATGAAAGAGGGCGAAAAAGGAGCGGAAAAAGCGCTTCGAGAGCCGGTAACGGACCGTTCGTATCGTTACCGCTATTACGGTTACGCTCCCTACGGGCAGCCCGGGGCGCGGGTTAAAGGTTATTACGGTAATGATATGAGAACGCGGTTCGGCGGATACAAAATGAGCGATATTATCGGTCTGCCGGTCAAGAACGGCAAGGGAGAAAAACTCGGCTCCATTGACGACGTTATCGTGACCGACGATCAGGATATAAAATATGTTCTTCTATCTCATGGCGGCGTGCTGGGTATCGGCGACAAGCTGATCCCGATTCCCTGGCAGGCCATCGACATCAATGGGGCCGAAGAAGTCGCCCTGCTGGATATCAGCAAGGAAAAACTTGAGAAAGCGCCCAACTTTGAAGAAAAGCAACGCGTCGATTTTGATGATCCCCAATGGCAGACAGAAGTTAACAGCTACTACGGCGTCAAGGCCGCGCCAATGAAAGAGTCGAAGCAGTAGGCGCAAACACGGCGTCTTTCCGCCAGGGAAAAGCGCTACGAAAAAGGCCGCGCGGTTAACCGCGCGGCCTTGAATCCGGAAAACGGACTAGGAAAAATTCTTCCCGTCATTTCATCCTGCCTAAGGCCTCTTCCCGTTCTTTTTGGAACCGGCGGTACATTTCGTCCATCGCCGCCTTATCGAAATTGTCTTCGATATCCCCGAAGATGTCTTCCTCTTCTTCCTCGATATGATGGTTGTTCATCTCGGTCAACACCTTCGCCTTGGCCTTGAAAACCTCACCATCGGGGGACAGCTCCACCAGTTCCTTCCATATCAGTTGGGCGGCGTGATGTTCCTGATAGGCTTCCATAACGTTATCGTGAACGTCGTCGTCATTGATCTTTTTTAGCTCGTTGAACATGGAAGCTTCCTCGGCCTCCATGTGCGGGATGAGTTCCTTGGAAAGCTGGGCGAGGAGTTTCTTCTTTTTGCTGTTGTCCGTCGTCTCCAGGAGACGGTCGCAAATGTCTTTCTGAACTCCGTGTTCCGCGCGAATCTGTTCGAATAATTGATGTCCCATAACGGCCTCCTTAGGGTTGGGAAAAATTTAACGTCAATGCAGCAGTGATAGCGCAGGGCCCTTCGGCGCCCCCCAAAGCAGAGAGACTCGCAGCCGTCAGGCTTTGCGCGTGGAACAAAGCGCCGGCGGCTGGCCCGGCGTCAATCTTATCTGGAATTATAAAAACGTGGGATGGGGGCGACTATAAGGACTATACTGCATAAATGAGGCGGGAACGCCTTAATGCGTAAGAGGCTGACAAGGCCTGACGGCATTTGTTTTAGGTAAATTGGCGTGAACCGGGGCGAGTCGCCGGTCGCATTTTTTCTGCGGTAACGCATACCGCGGAAGAGGTCGGACAGGGCGGGAGCGCGTCGGATGAGGTCCGCGCGGCTAGGGAATGTCCAGGGTGGTCATACCGTGTCGTATGGCGAATTTCACCAGTCCCGCGACACTGTCGATACCCAGTTTTTCCATGATCCGCTGCCGGTGCGTGTGAACCGTTTTAACGCTTAAGCTCAGCGTATGAGCTATTTCCTTGGTCGTATTGCCATCGGCCAAAAGCTGCAGAATTTCGCGTTCCCGGTTTGTCAGTGTGGGCAGCGCGTTGAAATCTTTTCTCAATACCTGGTCGGCGTAGTCCTTGACCACGGTATCGACCACCCGCGGGCACAGATACGTTCCGCCTTCCATCACCGAGCGTATGGCCCGGGTCAACTCCTTGAAGGAGCTTTCCTTAAGCAGGTAAGCGGAAGCGCCCGCGGCGAGCATTTCCGAAACGAACAGACGATCGGAATGAACCGAGAGCGCCACTACCTTGATGTAGGGATGATCCTGGAGAATCGCTTTGGTGGCGTCGATGCCGTTGAGCTTGGGCATGGTGATGTCCATGACCACTACGTCAGGTTTCAGCTCATTGACCAGATCCAGCGTCGCGCGACCGTCGCCCGCCTCCGCTACCACCTGCAAATCCTTTTCCCTGTCCAGCAGCGAGCGAAGCCCTTCACGGGTGATTTCATGATCGTCAGCCAGTATGATTTTTATCGCCATTTTTTTTACGCTCTGAGTGCAAAACTACATGGACTGCTTTGAGGCTGAGCTATTTATAGAAGACTATACTATTAGATATTTAAAAAAGAAGCGTTTATCAAGCTATTAAAAATATTTTAAGAAAAATTAAACTTGGCGCATGCGCTTTCCTGACAAAAAGGAAAGCGCCGCCCTATAACCGCTTCCCTTTGTGTGTGTGGCTCAGACATCCGAGAGACCGTGGGGCGCGTCGACCGGCGCCGTTATGATCACCGTGGCGCCGGCGCCGGGAGAGGAGTCAATTTTCAGCTTCCCGCCGATGTTCTCCACGCGTTCCTTTAGGTTGAACAGTCCGAATCCCGTTGTATCGGCCGAGTACTCCGTTCCTTTATCGGAGTCGAATCCCCTTCCGTCATCCTTTACACATAACACGACCGTGTTGCGCTCGAATTTTATCTCCATGCCGACGCGTTGAGCCCCGGAATGTTTTATGGTGTTGGTAAGAAGTTCCTTGGCCGCCCTGAACAGCACCGAGCTGATATTGTCCGGAAGTTTCATAGCCTTTCCGCTCTGCATAAGGCTTATGGACACGCCATGCTGCTTTTCGAACAGGCTGACCAGCCATTGCAGGCCTGCTGTAATACCAAGTTCGTACAGTACGGGAGGGCTTAATTCGTAGACCAGGGATCTGCATTCATCGATGGAAAGATCGAGCAGGTTCATGAGTTGAGCCGCGACGCCGCGATGGCGCGCGGATTTGAGTTCTTCGTTCAGTTCCTCCAGTTTAAGCTTTGAAAAAACAAGCGTCTGCACCAGCCCATCGTGCAAGTGGGAGGCGATTCTCCGATGTTCCTTTTCCTCGAACGACGACAACTCGGAGGCAAGCTTTTTAAGATTCGTCTGGTAATCCAGGAGCTTTTTTTCCGAAGCCTTGCGGCGGGCGATGTCCCGCATGATGGTTACAAAACGCTCCTGTTGCGGTCCGCTCCGTTTCATGAGCGACATTACCAGTTCCATGGGAACTACGCCGCCATCCTTGCGCCGGTACTCCCATTCTCCTCGCCAATGCCCGTCGCGTAAAGCCTCGGGGATGACCTCGGCCCCGAATTTTTCAAACGATTTCTTTGACTTATATATCATCATCGTCGGCTTGCCGATGACTTCAAAGCGTTCGTAGCCGAATTGAGTCAAAAACGACGCGTTGCAGTCTATGACGTTTCTATCACTGTCGGTAACGACTATGGAGTCCATTGAACTCTCGAGAACGGTGGACAGGTACCGTTCTTGCTCCACCACCTGACGCTGCGCCTTGATCCTGACAATGGTGTCGTTGAGTTGGGAGACGAATGATTCCAGGACCCGCCCTGTTCTCGGCGAAATGATATCAGCCGACCGCGACGCCACCATTATGAATGTCGTCACGGTTTCATCGAGGTTCACCGGCAGGACAGCCATTGATTTCAGGCGTTCCTTTTTCCCCATCCGTCCAAGCGCGCCGGCGATACCCAACTTGGTCAGATAGAACGGTTTTCCCTGTCGCAGCGACTCGGCCATGGGTAAACCGGAAGAGGCGCGGTTGAAGGAATCCACAAACGCTGAAGACAGTCCTTCGTGGCAGGTCAATTCCGGTGTGGAGCGCAGAAAGCCGCCGCAGTGAAGCTCGGGTATTCTCAGACAAAATCTGAGGGTGACGGCCAGCGAATGTTCCAGGCTGTTAAGCGAGTTGAGCGCAAGGCTCAAATCGTGCTGCAAGGTCAGGAGCTCTTCGGCGTCTTTCCGGTCGGTTATGTCCATGGTCGCTGAAAGCGCGCAGGTTTGCGACCCCAACGTGATTTCGATGGCTGACATAAGTCCGGTCCGTATCGCGCCGTTTTTATGGGAAAACATAACCTCGACGTCGCGCTGGTCTTTTTTCTTCGGGAAAAGCGAAATGATTTTTTGTAACTCATCGGGGTTTATTATCTTCAGCTCCTTTACGGAACGGCCGGTCACTTCCGCTTTCGTGTACCCCGTGATCTCCGTAAAAGCCCGGTTGGTTTGCAGGTATCGGTCGTCTTTTATGTCGTAAATTGACGCCGCTACCGGGATGATATCGAAAATCTTGCGGAATTTTTCTTCATTCTCCTGCAGGGCCTTTTCTATCCGTTGTTTTTCGGTTACATCACGGAACGCCATCAGATGCCCCCCCTGGGGGAGGGGAGTGAGGTAGGTTTCGAGAATCTTGCCGTCGGTTCGCGGCGTCTCTATGAAATGTCTAAGCCGGTTTTGCCGCAGTTCCTGCAAGCGTCTGGACACCAGGCTTTCCGTTATGTCGGGAGGATAAAGGCCCCTTTGGCCTTGGAGCCGTATTATATCTTCGACCCGGGGCGAAGAATCGAGAAATTCCGGTTCCAGCTCCCAAAGTTCCGAAAAGTTCTGGTTGTAAAAAATGACTTTCCGGTCCTTGTCCAGCGCGAGCAGGGCGTTATCGGTATGACTCAACACGGAGTCCAGAAGCGCCTCTTTCTGGTAAAGCGCGGCCTCGGCTCTCTTCGTCTTTTCAATCTCCCTGACCAGTTGTTCGTTTCGATCCTCGATCTGCCGCGTGCGAAGGCGAACCGTTTCTTCCAGTTGTTCCCGGCGCCTGGCGAGTTCTTCCTCCATGCGCTTTCTTTCGGTCACATCACTGGAGTAAATAGCCAGTTGGCTCACTTTTCCGCTTTCATCGACGACCGGATACACGACCGAATAAAATATCCGTCCTTCCACTTCGTCTTCGAAGGATTCGGGCTGGGCCGTTTGTATTACCTTCATGCCCCGCCTGGCGCGTTCTTCCGCGACATTCCGGGGAAAGAAATCGATCAACAACCTGCCCACCAGGGCGTCAACGCTCTGTCCCAGCCCTTTGGCGGCCGTTTCATTGGCCGCGAGTATCACTCCCCTCAGATCCAGAAGGAAGGCGGCGGACATGGCCGCGTTCAAAAGCGCCCGCGCGGTTTGCTCATTCCTTCTAAGGGCGATTTCAGTACGTTTTTTCTCTGTAATGTCGGTAATGACGCCGAACAGACCGGCTAACTCGCCCCTTTCAAAATGCCTCCTGCTCGAAGCGCTGACGCAGACCGGTTCGCCGTTTTTGCTGTTGAGGCGAAATTCGGGAGCGCTATGCAGCCCCGATAACGCCATTCGGAAGTGCCGGCGAGCCTCATCCACGTCGTCCGGATGAACAAAATCGTAGATACGGCGGCCCACGATTTCATTCACGGTGAACCCGGACAGCT
>Ga0209270_1001320_pt1 | contig 35791 bp, 34 predicted proteins | sample MTBAKSrepl1MetaG_FD_187456 | JGI IMG/M metagenome (GOLD analysis project Ga0209270, IMG submission 187456) | Enrichment culture microbial communities from Arthur Kill intertidal strait, New Jersey, USA, that are MTBE-degrading - MTBE-AKS1... | ecosystem: Environmental > Aquatic > Marine >...
CCAACCAAAAAACAGAAAAACGCTAGAATCTTTCTTGTTGGTTTAATTGAAGGAGTCAATAGGTTACTGGGTGTGAGATCAGGGGTGGAGTTGTTGTGGGGTTTCCTATGTTGGATAGTCAGGGGACTAGTTGAAACCCCTCCTCACATGCTCACACAGGAAACCCCACAACAACTTTGTCCAAAAGATGGAAAATACAAAAAGACGTCAGAAATGATTTGACAGGTGACCCCATAGAAGGATGGGTAGAGCGCAGCGAAACCCATCGATTAGCCGGATGGAAATCGATTCCCAAATCCAAATTGAAGGTGCCGCATGAATATTCGTCCACGCAGGCTGAGACGCACACCCGCAATCCGGGACATGGTCAGAGAGACCGCCCTTTCGCCGAAGGATTTCATCGCTCCCCTTTTTGTGAAACATGGGCAAGGAATAAAGGATCCGATTCCTTCCATGCCGGGGCAGTTTCAGTTCTCACCGGACACGGTCACCGAAGAGGTGCGAGAGTTGCACTCCCTGTCCGTTCCGGCCGTGATCCTGTTCGGACTGCCGGATAGTAAGGATCCGACGGGAACCCGATCCTTTGCAGATGACGGCGTGGTGCAGAGAGCCGTTTCCGAAATCAAGGAGAAGGTGCCGGAGGTGCTCGTTTTCACGGATGTGTGCCTTTGCGAGTATACGGATCATGGACACTGCGGGATTCTGAAAGAAGGTGAGGTTGACAACGACGCTACGCTCGAGGTGCTTGCGCTTCAGGCCATCAGCCATGCCAAGGCAGGAGCTGACTTTGTAGCCCCTTCGGACATGATGGACGGCAGGGTGGCGGCGATCAGATGGGAACTGGATGAAGCGGGATTTCACAAGACCGGCATCCTTTCGTATGCCGTCAAATACTCCTCGGGTTTTTACGGACCTTTCCGGGAGGCAGCGGATTCAGCGCCTCAGTTCGGAGACAGGGCGGGGTACCAGATGGATCCTGCCAATGCGCTGGAGGCCCTCAAGGAGGCGTCGCTCGATGTCGATGAAGGCGCCGACATGATCATGGTCAAGCCGGCTCTCTCATACCTGGACATCATCCGAAGAGTCAGGGATCAATGTGTCCTGCCGTTGGCCGCCTACAATGTGAGCGGCGAGTATGCCATGGTCAAGGCTGCTCAGGAGCGGGGGTGGATAGACGGAAACAGGGTGATGATGGAGACGCTGATCTCGATCAAAAGGGCGGGCGCCGATCTCATCCTGACCTATTTTGCAAAAGAAGCCGCAGCGCTTCTTTAGTTCTCATTAAACCCTCCACCTCTGGTGGAGGACCCGGAGAGGTTCTACCGATCCGGGGGTGAAGAGGGCGTAGTTCAGGGTTCAGTGTTCAGAGTTCAGCAGACCGCGTGAAGATGATGAGGCAAATCGATGCCAAGGTGGACAAGGGTGCATAACGACACCTGTCATTTCGACCGGAGGGAGAAATCTTGCTTTTGTGGACGCACAGAAGATTTCTCGCTTCGCTCGAAATGACACCACAAGAAGTTTCATCGTCTTTCCTGAACACTGAACACTGAACTCTACAACAGAGATCGTTTAGAATCTCAAGACTTGAGCCCCCCTCGGGGGGGGCACCTGAGGCCACCCGCTCTGCGGGTGGAGTCTCACTTGGTGTATTTGGTTCAAGGAGCAGTCATTTCGACCCCGGCGAAGGCCGGGGGAGAAATCTTATATTCCCGGAGTACAAGATCTCTCCCTTCGGTCGAGATGACAGATGCTCCTAGGGTCTTTTTTCGCGAAGAACCCGCACTTGTGAAGTTGCGTTAACCAGGGAAACCGGACAAACCAAAGAAAACCGGAGAAACTGTGGACGGGAAACACCCACATTCAAAAGACAGCCAGCATCCCGCACCCCACCAGCCTCGTCTCGTAGCCTGGGAGGTCACGCGGAGCTGCAACCTCAACTGTGTTCATTGCAGGGCAGCTGCGAATTGCGGGCCCTATCAGGGGGAATTTACGCGTGAGGAGTGCTTTCGCGTGCTCGATGAGATTGCAGCGGTCGCCAAACCCATTGTGATCCTTACCGGCGGTGAGCCGCTCCTCAGAGAAGATATCTGGGATATTGCCTCCCATGGCACTGAGATCGGTCTCCGGATGGTCATGGCCACGAACGGAACCCTGATCACGCCCGCGACGGTGGAAATGATGAGATCCTCGGGCATCAAGCGGGTGAGCATATCCCTCGACGGTGCGAGCGCGGCCACGCATGATGCCTTCCGAAAAGTGAAGGGAGCTTTCGAGGGGGCCCTTGCCGGCATTGAGATTCTCAAAACAGGTGGAGTCGAGTTCCAGATCAACACCACTGTCACAAAGAACAACATAGGCGAGATCCAGGAACTCCTGGACCTGGCGATCCGGCTTGGAGCTGCGGCCCATCATCTGTTTCTGCTGGTTCCTACGGGCAGGGCAAAGGAAATGGTCGATCAGGAGATCGACGCCCGTGAGTACGAGAGGCTGCTTCGCTGGTTTTACAGGAAGGGGCGGGAAGTCCCCATTCATATAAAAGCTACATGTGCTCCACATTATTATCGAATACTCCGGCAGGAGGCGCATCTCAGGGGGGAGAAGGTGGATTTTGAGACCTATGGACTCGACGCCGTTACCAGAGGCTGTCTGGGCGGGACATCTTTCTGTTTCATCTCCCATGTCGGAATCGTCCAACCCTGCGGCTATCTGGAATTGAATTGCGGTGATCTGAAGGAGAGGAGTTTCGGGGAGATCTGGAACGGTTCCGATGTCTTCAAGAGGCTGCGGGATTTCTCCGCTTACAAAGGGAAATGCGGGGTTTGCGAGTATCTCAGATTTTGCGGAGGCTGCCGTGCGAGGGCCTTCGAGTCTACAGGTGACTATATGGCCGAGGAGCCCCTCTGCATGCACCGGCCCGCGAGGATGAACAATGGACCGGCTCGATAGAGAGATCATCAATGAAATCCAGTCTGACTTTCCTATCACTTCCAGGCCTTTTCTGGATCTTGCAAACAAGCTGGGCTCCACCGAAGACGTCATTCTCTCAAGAATACGCATCCTGAAGGAGAGGGGAATCATCAGGAGGATCGGTGGGAATTTTCAATCCAGGAAACTCAATTTTACGAGCACGCTGTGTGCGGCAAAAGTACCTGAAGAGAAGCTCGATACCTTTGTGGAGACCGTGAATCGCTACTCAGGGGTGACTCATAATTACCTGAGAGATCATGAGTACAATGTGTGGTTCACGTTTATAGCCCCGGACATGGAGTCCATCGATCTGGCTTTGAGAGAGATATCGGAGGCTACCGGAGTTGCGGACATCCTGAACCTTCCTGCAATGAGGATGTTCAAGATAAAGGTGGATTTCGAGGTCTGAAAAAGAGAACAGACAGAATTACAGGCCCGCCTGGAACAGTTCACTCGAACATTGGGAAGCTTGGTCATCGGGCCAGGTAGGAGACAACTGGCTTTGCCTTACAACATGGAGGCACAAAATCCGAAGCACGAAATCCGAAACTCGAAACAATCCCTAATGACCAAAATCCTATAATCTAGACAATGGTTATGGTTTTGTTTCTGTTATTAGAACATTTTGGTATTTGAATTTGTTTCGGATTTCGATATTCGGATTTCGAATTTGCCCAATGACAATTCAGTAGATCATGCCCTCCGGGCTCAGGTCAAAGCCGGTGAGCATGCAGACCAGGTCAGTGCCAGGGATCAACAGGATCTACCTGCCCGCTTCCTTCACTTCTTCAATCTCTTCCGTGAGCCGTTCCAACTCCTCCTCCGATAGCTTTCCCGACTGAACAAGGATTTTCCCAATGCCGGCTTTTCTCAAGACATCTACGGAAAGGATGGAATGGTTCGACTTCCCCTGCGTACTGAAGAAGATGTAGTCTGTTGAAAGTTTTGACTTCTTGAGGAGCGTGGGACTGCTTCCCACAAAAATAAAGTGGTATGAAAGAAACAAGTAACCCAGCACTGCCACGCAGCCCCATCCTATCAGCTTTTTCAGAAATTTCATGGGAGTCCTCCGGAAGATTAGTGTACTGTTCCGGCAGCAAGGGAGTATAAGGAGGCGCTCTCCGCTCTGTCAAGGGGAAAACATTCATGATCTATCTGCCCCAGGTTGCCCCTCCTGCAAGGGCATCCAAGAACGTGTTGGACAAGATCCTGTCAGAAGAAGAGCCCAATAAAGATTAGCTGGTCAGAGGTCAGAGATCAGAAAGTCAGCCAAGGCGCGACTTTTCGCACCGCGTGTTCGATTCCATTCGATGTTGGACGTTCGATGTTGAATGTTCGACGTTCATTTTTTGCATTTAGCTCGGGCTATCCCACCTTCTCCTTTGCCTTCTTCACGATCATCGGCATAACTTCCCCTGCCTTTCCTTCGATCCGCACTGTTGCCAATTCGTCCATTGCGGTGGGTCCCATGTTGATAATCACGAGTTTGGCCCCCGTCCGGATGGCATGGAGAGGCATGGTCGCGGCAGGATAGACCACCAGGGTGGAGCCGAGGACAATGCAGAGATCGCAGTTTCTGGATCGCTGCTCCGATTCAATCAGCACCTCGAAGGGAAGCTGCTCGCCAAAGAAAACGGCATCCGGTTTCAGCATTCCGCGGCAGGAAGGGCACTCCGGTTCGTCAACACCCCCTGCAAGCCATCCTTTGACCTCTTCGATCGGGTAACGGCAGCTGCACCCGAGACACTTCGCGTGACTCAAATCCCCGTGTAATTGAAAAACCAGGTTCTCCAGGACCCCCGCCTTCTGATGGAGTCCATCCACATTCTGCGTCACTATGCCATAGAGCTTTCCCATTTCCTGAAGAGCAGTGATGGCATAGTGAGCCGGATTGGGCTTTGCGTCTGCCACAATAAACTCATTTCCGGTTAAGAGCTGCCAGTGCTTTTTCCTGACATCCCTGTCCGAGAGAAACCTCTCGATCGTGAAATCCTCCGGATCATACTTGCTCCAGAGGCCGTCGGGCCCCCTAAAATCGGGAATGCCTGATTCCGTGCTCACCCCTGCTCCGGTGAACACGATGATTCGCTTCGACTCGGCAACCAGTCGGGCTACCTCCTCAATCTGATGCTCCAGGGTTTTCACATCGCCCCTCCAAGTCTAATTCGTTTTTGATTAGCTCACTCGTATAATACCCGACATGGGGGTGTCAAGAAAGGAGGCAGGACGCGCAATGGGCATAGAGCAGAGGGCATAGCGAAAACTGAAGTTCGTAGGATGGGTTGAGCAAAGCGAAACCCATCGGGTTTGAGGTTCGCGCGCCGTGAGTTGATGGGTTTCGCTCCGCTCTACCCATCCTACCTTACCTCGCAAGCGTGAAATCAACCTCACTTGCCTTCTTTGATTTTCATTCGACGTTGGACGTTCGATGTTCGACGTCAACCTTCTTCTTTAAGCACAAAGCACAAGTTCTATAGGACGGGTTTCCCCTGGCGATTCCACGCCGGGGGAAACCCATCGTATCATCTCATCAGAAAATAGATCACACTTACTCCGACAATCATTACAAGGATAGTCGAGGGAGCCCCAAAGCGCAGGTATTCCCGAAAACCGAGCGTATAGTCCTCCTTTGCCCTTTCGGCCACAATGATGTTTGCCACCGAGCCGAGCAGGGTGAAGTTGCCTGCTATGGTGGAGACGAAGGCAAGGAGCACCCAACCCAAATCAACCGATCCCAGTTCATGGAGATGCGGACCCGCAAGCATGACCATGGGCACATTGGAGATCAGGTTGGAGCCGAATGTGATCAGGGCTGAAAAAGAGGCGAGGCCCGATGTCTCGGAAAGTATGAAATAGGGTGCGCTTATCCTCCATGCCCTCTCGATGATCCCTGTCTTTGCAAGGCCGGCCACCACGATGAAGAGACAACAGAAAAAGAGAAGAAGGGACCAGTCCACCCGGGAGAACACGTCTCTTGGATCGCGCCGGTCTGCGACAACCAATATGACTGCCCCTGCAACTGCCGTGTAGCCAAGATGCAAGCCCGCAAAAAACCCGGCAATGACCCCTCCGGTGACAAGCAGGGTGAGGAAGAATCTGCGCCTATCCTTCCCGTTCGTTGGAGGGATCTTCAGCATCTTTCCTGTCAACTGCCGCCTGTAATATACCCACAGCAAGCCGCTGTTTACAATCAGCCCTGCGGCTGCGGCCGGACCCGCGAAGAGGAAAAAGGAAGAAAAAGAAAAACCGCTCATACTCCCAATGATCATGTTCTGCGGATTCCCCACAAGGGTGGCCGCGCTTCCGATGTTGGCGGAAGTGGCCAGTGCGATCAGGTATGGACCCATGGGCAGTCCGCCGGTTCTGCATGCGCTGATGATTACAGGTGTGAGGAAGAGGCAGACCGTGTCGTTGACAAGAAGTGCTGAGAGAGCGCCCGAAAGCAGAACCGTGCCGAAAAGAAAAGAAATCCCGGTGGGGCAGACGGAAATCATTCTGATGGCGAGCCAATCGAAGAAGCCTGCCCGCTCGAGGTAAACGGTGAGGGCCATGGTTCCGAAAAGGAGGACGATGGTGTCGTGGTCTATGGCCTCATAGCTTTCCACAGGGCTGAGCGCCCCTATCGAAATCATGAGAACGGCGCCTACCAGTGCGCCTGCGGGCCTTCCAATGGGGAGAAGACGCAATCGCCTGGATACAATAAGGGCGTAAGTCAGAAGAAATACGGCTGTAACCGCAGTAGTCATTGCCAATCATCCCGATTCAGCCTCCCAGATCCTCCCTGGGGTGGCTGGATGGCGTTTTGACACCAGCAAGCCGAATTCCTTATCTGATAGGAAAGTCAAAAGCAAGAGGGAAATGGTGTGAGGGGAGGTGATTGAGTCATAGCCTCATATCCCAATGCAGCGTATTTTAAATGGAGAATTCTGATAGCCTGGTTCTACGAGCCCGGAGCTTTACCGGCTCCTGGCTTTTGAACGGCATCAATCGTTTCTTTCCGGCTGAATAAGGGTGGTGTCAGAGATCTCACGTGAAGGTTTCGGGACAAGGATCTTGGATTTGGCGAAAAACCAGGTCAAGGTGACCCCTGCTCTGAAGTAATTGCGGGTCTTGACGAGAGGGCTGTCCTCGAAGGCGGCGCCTGTGAGCCTGTCATAATGAAATGAAGAGGAGATCCGGATGTCCTTGAATCTTCTCGCCAGACTGTAGCTGACGCCGCTGCCGCTATACCCGCTTTCCGGGTGGTATTCAGGCCGGTCTGCTCGCGCAAACTCCGGCTCCACCTCATAGAAATATTCGTGATACCGTCTGGACCCGAAGTTTGGACCTATGGTAAACGACATCGTCCATCCCGGCAGCATGGAGCTCATCCACTCATAGTCCAGATAAGGGGCAAATCTCAGGCCTACATAGGAAACATCGGGTACGGCGAAGACCCCGCGTAAAGGCACCTTCAGCCAAAGGGACTGCGATTTCTTCTCAAAGACCCTCCATTCCAGAGACGGTCCGACCTCTCCGGTGAAATCGAGATCAGGCATGCCTTCGCGGGCGGTGTTGTCCTCGCTGTTCACGGGAAGGGATCCCGACAGACTCAGATCGAGTCTCAACCGGTCGGACTCGAACAGGAGGCCAGAAAGCGTAGAGCCTCGAGCCCTGATGATTTTGCCTCGATAGATGGGATATGGGAAGGGAAGGGCATAGAACCGGGACTCATCCGACCCCTTATAGTCCGGAAGATGCCAGGCAGCCACACCGATGCCGATTTCCCAAAGGGGCACGTCCTCCGCAAGAACCGGGGTGACAGCGAGGAATAACGAGACGAGCAATGGGAGAGGCAAGAGTAAGCATTTCTTCATTTAGATGTCCTTCAGGCCCCGCGAACCCGGGATCAGGTCCAGGCAGGCGCGGGAGAACTTATTTTTCAGTTGGGCACAGGATAGCGCAAGTAATATGACCAGGAGGACATCTTTGTCAACCGGCAACAGGAGACCAGGAGAAGAAGGGGTTCTGAGCGGGGCAGGGTTTCTGAGCCGATTCCGGGAAGCGTCGCGCCGGTAGGAGGCTGTGGAGTCTTGGAAGCAAGAACGAAGGCGCTGCCCGGGCTGCGTCAAGGCTGCCTTCGATAGACTCAATCTAACCTTGATCATCGATCCGAAGGGAAGAAGTGCGGTGGAATGCCGTGATGTGGGAAAGGGAAGATTGGTTTCGTGATCCCTGGATGCCGTTCGGTCCGCGTGCAAACATGTTGCAGGTCATATCAGAAGCCGTTCTTTACCTCTTTTTCCTCCGCTTCCAAGGTGAATCGAAGTTTCTTTAGAGTGCGTCCTGCGATCTTCACCTCATCCGAGTACGATACCTTCACATAGACCGTGTTTCGGTCATTCTTGACAACGAGAAGATTATCGCCGGTAATATCTCTGCCCTTCTTCCTCATCTTGTTAACCAGGAACCTGCGAACCTCTCCTTCGCTCTTCTTGGTTCCATAGATCGCCGCTTCCTCTATATCCAATTGCAGCAGATGCCTATCCCAGTACGGACGTACGAAAACGATCCCTAACCAGACGCTCAAAACCATGATCGCAATAGTGAAAAGCTGTTTCATAGCGGTTCGGTTCCCGAGTTATCTGGAACTCACACCTTCCTTAACGGTCATGAGACAGATGGCGATATCCTCCATTATCTTGATTTGCAAGTGGCGCGCCATGAACTTGATCAGGCTCAAGGTATTGGAATAAGGCTTTTTCGAGGTCAGCAGGTTGCGGGGGGATTCCTTGCGTGAATGATTTTCCCTACAATGGAACATTGATCCGGAAGCAGGTTTTACGTGTCAAGTGCTTGAAAAAACTGCCTTTTAATGTGTATGATTTTTCCTGCACTTTTCCACCATTCCAATATCCCGGCGAGTCTGCGCCATGAACTTCACCCCTCCGGGGCGAACAAAGCTGGCCCCTCCGGGGTCGGATCTTTTACTTTAGTTATCGAACATCGGAGAGAGCTGATGATGCTGCCGGTTTTGCATGACTCTTGAAGAATTCCCAGATGATCTCCGGCGCATGAAGATTCCTGAGCGGATCGGTGTCAACAAGCACCCTCGTGAAATGCCTTGTTGGAGGGAGGTGGCCCCAACCTCTCAGGGTACATAGCACAACTTCTGCGCCTTTCTCTGCGCCGTTCCAGGTATATTTTATGATCCTGCCGCCCATCAGGTTCTCCCTGATCGGTTCTGCTGCGCATTTGTTGGCTTCGATCCAGAACAGCATGGATTCTCTTACGGAAACATACCAGTAGGGACTATTTAGCCTGCCGCCTCCATATGGAACTATCTGGTCCATCAGACCATGAAAGGCGATGACAGGGACAGGTGCACGCGGCCGGTCAATCCTCATCTCGGGTTCGTCAAGGGAACTTCTGCTTCCGATGGTTGTTGCAACGCCTGCAACGGCTGCAACGATGTTGGGGTTTCTTGCCGCATAGAGATAACCGAGCATCCCCCCATTGGAATAACCGACAATGTAGATCCGGGAGGGGTCTATTCTTACCTGCGTTCGGACCCGATCGATGACAAGGGAGACAAACTGGACATCGTCAATCCCCCATCTCATCGAAAACCCGCAGCAATGAAAGGCATTCCAGTGCTGAAGTCGTCCAAACAGCCCGATGCCATTCGGATAGGCGACAAAGAAGTTCTCTCTGTCGGCGATTTCAGAGAATCCCGTTTCCTTTTCCATGTCCCCGGCTGTGCTGAATCCTCCATGAAGAGCGATGATCAGAGGCAGGGGCCTGGTCGAGTCATACCCTTGGGGGGTATGAAGGAGGTAGGAGCGGCGGAAACCAAGTACTCTCAGATCGAGCTTGTGTTCCCGTGTGCCGGCTTCGTATGCCAGTACACTGCAGGCTTCCCAAAGCAGAGCGGCGAAAAGCATGATGGAGACCCGGAAGACAAACCCCTTCTTCCCCATGACAGAACCACCTCTCCGATCAGGTTGTCTTCAGGACCACGAACCAGGTCTTGACTCGCTCTTTCGTAAATAGATAGGTTCCGGTGAGGGATCCGTCAAGGCCAACAGATTGAACCGCGAAGACGCGAAGATCGCGAAGAAAAGCACATGCCGGAATCACCGGCAGATGAAAAAAAACAAATATGCTCCTAGCGTCTTAGCGGTTCAAACCCTCTTCCATGTCTCTGGGGAAAAAGGGCTCGAAAACATACCATTGAAAAGGATGGCTGCGGACCATTCCCTCCAGCGCCTCTGCATAAGCCTGTGCGCTTGCCTGGATGGTTCGATCTCTTTCAGCCCGGGACGGCGCCTTCACCGTCCTTGGAGCGGATATCTCGACCTGGTGCATCCCTTTTTCTGCACGGTATGTGAACATGGTCAGCAGAGGGGCGCCCGAAACCATGGCCAGAAGATGCGGTGCTGAAGTGAACCCAACATCCTGACCGAAGAACCGAACAACCGTCCGGGTGCGCTGATCGGTCCAGACCAGATCTCCTGCCACAGAGACGAACCCTCCTTCCCTGATGAACTTGAGCGCTTCCAGTCCGCCGAAGGGAGAATCATCGCGTTCACTGGAGACGTGTATGTGGACTCCCTTGGCCATCATGGTCTCGCGCTGATTCGCGGCAACCTGTTTCGCCTCTCTCTCGCCAAGGAGAAGGAGAAGCCTGAAGCCTAGATCCTGAAAGGCAGTGGCGGCAACCTCATAGCTCCCCATGTGAGACATGACGATCACCCCTCCGGTCCCTTTCTCTGCCAGTTCAATAAGGTGTTCCCTCCCCTTTGTGGAAGTGATCGCGTTATTGCCTGCATACAGCCGGACCCTGTCCGAGTAGGTGGAAGCGAATGAATGGAACTGGCGCCAGGTGCAATAGAGATGATACGGGAGAGAGCGTTCAGGAAAGACGATCCGATAGAGTTCGACACTCGCTCTCCTCCTCGACGGCTTGAAAAGAAAGTACCCCGTGGAGACCCACCAGGCGAAAAAACCGATGAACCAGGCTCCCACCGACAAGGAGACTCTGTTTACGAGACTGACGACAAAGGACTTCATCTTCTCGGCTCAACCCTCCTGCGCCTCCTCACGGAGAATCCGCCTCAACATCTTCCCGGCAGGGTCCCTCGGGATTTCACCTCGAATGAGAATGGACTTAGGCACCCGGTATTCAGGCATGTTCTCCCTGCAGAACTTCATAAACTCTTCCTTGTCTCCTTTCATTCCCTCATGGAGTGTAACGACCGCACGAATTGCCATGCCTTTGATCCGGTCGGGCACCCCTATGACTCCGGCATCTTTGATCTTGGGATGCTTTTTCAGGACATCCTCGATTTCGGTGGGATAGATGTTGAAGCCGCTGGATATGATCAGATCATCCTTCCGATCCACGAGATAAAAAAACCCGTCCTGATCCATCCGGCCCAGGTCTCCTGTATAAAACCAGCCGTCCTTCAATACCCGGGATGTGAGATCAGGGTTGTTCCAATATCCTTTCATGATCTGCGGGCCCTTCACCACTAGCTCGCCGATCTCTCCCGGAAGGCATTCTCTGACCGGGTTCTCCAAATCGACAATCTTTGCATCGGTGTCCGGAAGGGGGAGACCTATGGAACCCAGGGGACCGCCGGAAGGAAAGGGGCAGAAATGGGTGGCGGATGAAGCCTCCGAAAGGCCGTAGGCCTCGATTATCGTCCTGCCGGTGAGCGCATGGAATTTTTCTTGAACCCAATTCGGCAGGGGCGCACCTCCACTGGTCGGCACACGAACGGTAGTGAGATGTCTCTTGGTCTCATCAGCAGGAAGAGAGAGCATGGCGGCCCACAGGCTGGGCACTGCAGGGAAGGATACGGGTTTGTAAGTCTCCAGGCTCTTCATCAGAGAAAGAATGTCCATGAGATCCATCCGCGGGAGGAGGACCATGTGGTAGCCCTTGAGGACAGAGCTCAAAAGGCACGCGGACATGCCGAAGACGTGGAAGAAGGGAATGACGCACATGACCGCCGCATTGCCGGTATCCCGGATGCCCATCCAGGTCTCCCCCTGGAGAACACTCGAGACAAGATTCGAGTGGGTGAGGACTGCAGCTTTGGGCGATCCGGTAGAGCCGCTGGTGTATTGAAGAACGGCATCATCTTCAGGGAGCACACGTTCGTCAGGCTCTGCCGCATCTTCTGTTTCGACCAGTTCCTGGTAGATCAGAGGCCGGGGGACTCCCTCCTCGAATGTCATCCTCTTTTCTATTCCGTAGACGGAGTGAAGGATTACCGCCTTCAGCCCGGTCCGACCGATCACCTGGTATATGCCCTGAGCAAAAAGATCGAGTGTGACGATCATTTTGGCGCCCGATTCGTTCAGGCACCGGATGAGCTCTTCTCCAAAGATCCCCACGCTGAGGTTGACTACGACGGCCCCAAGCTTCATGGCAGCAAAGAAACCGAAGACATAAGTCGGAGTGTTGACCAGGAACAGAGCGATCCTGTCCCCTTTCGAAACACCCATTTTCTGCATAGCATGGGCAAGCCTGTTCACACGGTCGTTCATCTCCCGGTAGGTGAAATGAATCTCGTTGAAGGAGATCGCCACATCGTCGGGGTGGGCGGCTGCCGTGTCGAGCAGCCAGCGGTGGACCGGGATCGCCGGATACGGGATGGTGTGAGGAACATGTCGCTCGTACTGCTTCAGCCATGGTCGGTTCATTTTGCCTTTCTCCATCTTTTCCGATTCTTCTCAATGTATGCTGCCAGGGTGGAGAAATTCACGAGCACTTTCTCCCCCACCTCGCGACTGAAAATCCCTACCCCGTAGTCCCTGTCGATTATACCCACAAGCACAAGCAGGTCGACCGAATCCAGTCCAAGGCCATCGGCAAAGAAGGGGGTGTCATCCGCCAGCGTTGCGGGATTCACTTCCTCGAGTTGCAGCTCTTCGACTATCTTGACTTTAAGCTCCTTCAACAGTTCCTGCATATCGCACTTCCTATTTTTCGACCTTTATTCTGGCTGTAAGTGAGTAAAGATCCGGCTCCAGAGGGGCCTGCTTTGATTGCACCCACAGGGGTGAAGTTCGCTGCATCGGAACGAGTGCCGGAATAATGGAATGATGGAACAGTGGAATATTGGGAACAACAAACAAAGGCTGGGAGATGTTGTGCCGCAAGATTTGGCTTTTCTTTAAAGCCCGTTATTCCACAATTCCATTATTCCAACATTCCAAGAGGCCTTTTTATGGCCAAGCCGATTGTCTCTGACCTGGCCCACAGGACCAGGTTTTCCGCGATGCAATAAAGAGATCTTCTCATTATCCAGTACTCCAGTACTCCAGTACTCCAGTACTCCAGTACTCCAAAAAGTCTGTTCTATCTACCATAACCGCGCCCTGAAGACAAAATACATTGAAGGGAGGAAGGTATGCGTCTGGAATTCGTTTAGAGCTTGACACACCATGCCTCTCTCCCTATGCTCCACATGAAAAAGTCCCCGTCGCCCCTGTTGTTCAAACCTCATGGACCAGCGGACGCTTCCTTTCGCATACAACATGATCTCAAAACAGGCAAAACCGAGCACGGATTTCAGCAACCTTCGGGAGGTTCAGATCACCGATGCAGCCGTAGTGACTGCACTGGCGGACAATCTCGGCGGTTCATGGAAGAGACTCCTTGCGGGAGAGACAGCCATCAGACCCGTAACCCGATTTCCCGTAAAAAATTACTGCTCCAGGTTTGCCGCCTGTATCGAGGGTCTGGAATCCCATGAAGGAGAATCCAGAATACGGCCGCTCCTTGACCGTCTTTTCCATGAAATGGCCCCTGTTCCTCCTGATTCTTTTCTGATAACCGCAACCACAAAGGGAGGAATCGACAATTTGGAGAGACTCCGGCGAGCGGAACATCCCGAGGTGGAGGATATTCCTCTCTCAGCCGTAACCCGACTGGTTTCGAAGAAGCTCGGGCTTGTCCAGGAAGGGTTCAATGTCAGCGCGTCCTGTGCATCCTCTGCCATCGCGGTTGCCCAAGGGGCCGGGCTGATCGCCTTGGGGAGAACCGACGCGGTGCTGGTCTGTTGTATCGATCTGGTCACTGAATTCACCTTTTCCGGATTTTCGTGCCTGAAGGCGCTGTCCCCGTTTCCGTGCAAGCCCTTTGACCGGGACCGGCAGGGTTTATCTCTCGGGGAAGGGGCGGCCGCGCTGCTTCTAATGAGCAAGGAGCGGGCAAGAAAAGAGAACCGCCATTCCCTTGGAAGGGTGCTCGGCTGGGGCATCGCAGGCGATGCAGTCCATATCACCGCTCCGGACAAAGAAGGTTGGGGATTGGTCGAGGCTATTTTGCGCGCCCTGAAAATGGCGGGGTTGGAATCCGGAGAAATTGCCGGAGTCGGCGCACACGGTACAGGCACTTTGTACAACGACCTCATGGAAATGGCCGCACTCCGGCAGGTGTTTGGGAAAAGGAGGGTCCCGGTTTACTCGGTCAAAGGCGGACTCGGGCATAGCCTTGGGGCGACCGGGGGGATAGAGATTGCGCTGGGACTGCAGGCGCTCTCCAATCGAATCCTCCCGCCAACGGTGGGGCTGACCCATCCGATGGCCGAGGCAAAGGGTATGGTCCGGGTGGAACCCTTCTCCATTTCGGAAGATTTTCTGTTGACCACCAATTCGGGTTTCGGCGGCATCAACGCCGCTCTTATCGTGGGGAGGGAATCTCGGGCGTGATCGTCAATATCACTGGAATTGGATGGGTAACCGCGAGCAACATGGGATGTGGGAAGGATCATGACCGTTTTGTCTTGTCAGACGGTTCTCTCCCTGTCATCGAGCAGGGGAAGCTCTTCGAAAGGCCCTACCCGAGTTTCAGGCGGATGGACGAGTACTCAAAACTCGGCATTGCCGCAATTGCCTTTGCCTTGAAAGACGCCGGCCTGGATCAATGGACGCACAAGAGAAATATCGGCATCATCGTTTCAACTGAGTATGGCTGTCTTGGTGTCGACCTGGACTTCTATGAGACGGTCCTTCGTGAAGAAGGGATCGGCGCCAGCCCCGCCTTGTTCGCATACACCCTTCCCAACAGCTTCCTGGGGGATGCGGCAATTCTGTTCGGGCTCACCGGAAAGTCATTCGTAATCAACCCTTCCCGTCCTCTCGGACTTGCCGGTTTAAAGCTGGCGTTGGACAGCCTGCTCCTGGGGGAGTGCGATCAGATACTCTGCGGAGCCAACAACCTGAAGCACACACCTCCCTTCGACAGGCACAGCAGGGCGGCTCCTGGAGCGCTTTTCTTCGTAGTCGAGAAGTCCGGGAGGACGTCTGCATACGGGAAACTGAGCTTCAACAAAAAGGGAGTGGTCGAATTTGAGGGAAAAGAGGTGCAGGATCTCAGCGAAATCATCCGTCACTGCCTGGCACGCTGAAGTGTAACCTGGTGTGGCGTCTCACAAATAACCTGATTAAGAATGTCATTTCGACCCCGGCGAAGGCCGGGGGAGAAATCTTAGATTTCCAGGACTTAAAAGATCTCTCCCTGCGGTCGAGATGACAACTTACTTCTGGGTCATGACACTCGATCACCCGTGTTGATTGCCGGACTGCTTACTGCCTACTGCCTACCTTCATCATCATCGGCCTTCCAATGAGATCGGACAACGGGAGAATGGCGAACCCTTTTGCCTCCAAACCCGAGAGGATCGATTCAACTTCCTTAAGCCACAAGAGCAGAAGATGCGCATCTTTCGGCCGGATATCGTGAAGGAGAACGATGTCGTCCGGACGGACCCGTTTCAAGATCTTTGTCGATAATTTGCGGATCCGTCTGTTGCCCCCATCCAGGGCGCGGCAGCTGAAACCGATGACAGATGTATTTCCTTGCCTCAAAACCTCCCGTAGCCTGGGATTCGTGATCCCCACAGGAGGACGAAATGCCAGACAGGTGATTCCGAATTTGGTCAGAATATCCTGAGTGGATTCTATTTCTCTGCATTGACGTTTCGTGCTCCTCAATGCGAACAGACAGTCATGGCTGTAGGTATGGTTACCGACACCATGCCCCTGGCGCAAAATGTCGTTCATCACTTCCGGGTGGGCCAATGCCCTTTTTCCGGTTACGAAAAATGTCGCCTGAGCCCTGTGCTTCAAGAGTAGAGTGAGCAACTCAGGGGTGGACAGCGGATCAGGACCGTCGTCGAAAGTAAGCGCCACCGCCTTTTGTCCGGACACGCCGCGACTGATGACCGGGAGAAAAAAGCTGCTTCGAGGGAAAAAGGGGCAGACTATGCAGGAGAGGAGAAAACCCGCCAACGGAATGGCAGAAAGCCGCACATCCACGAAGGCAAGCAGGAGCGCCGTCAGCATAGAGGCAAGGCCGATCTTTTCGGCTTTGGATAAAGAAGCAATCCGTGTAATGACATCTTTCATTTTTGTTCGAGTCTCTGATTCAGGTCCGTGGCGTTCAACTCTCACTTGATGACCGTGTCATTGCCTTCACATTTTGTTGTCCCTCTTTTGTTTTCAGAACGAACCAGATCAATTCCCCGCCGGGTCCTGACATGGAGGTATGTTCGATGACGAATCCGGCTTCCACGATCTTCTTCCTGATCTCATCAAGAGATCTGTAGTAAGCAGGGATTCGGTGGGCCTTCAACTTCAGGTCCTCGAGCCACCATGTCCATGGGAACTTCCTCTCCGGCCTGAGCACCGTTCGAATGAGAACAACTCCCCCGGGGCGGAGACTGCTCTGCAAGCGCTCCAGCGTAAGTCTCAATCCCTCATCATCCAGATAGTGCATCATGTCGAGCATCGTCGCCATGTCGGCCGGAACCGGAGTGTCGGGCATCTCAGGCGCGCGGCCGCAGACGATAAGACCTCTCTTTCCAACCGCCTTGGTCGCGGAGACCACCCGCTCGGGATCAGGATCGATGCCGTAGACGCTCGATTCGGGGAAGCGCTCGAGGAACCAGCACGCCGGCACACCATAGCCGGACCCGATATCGATAATAGTCCGCACCTTATTCGGGCAGGGATTCAGGAGGGCCGGCAGTTCCTTGAACATGGGATCCAACAGCAGTTTGAATCGGGCGAACAGTCTCGGGTACGCTTCCATGTTCCTGTATCGCCAGAGGACCTTTTCTGCGGGGCTTCCGCCTTTGGATCCGCTTTTTTCACGGTCCTGAAGGAGATGCTCCATCACGCTGGGCAGGATCAAAAAGGCGCCGATCAGCGCGTACCCAATGGCCAGGGTGGAAGTCAGTCCTGCGCTTTTCAACAGGCTGTGTTCTGCGAAACACAAGACAAAGAAACCTACGATGGTGGTGGCTGCGGACATGAAAACAGCCATCCGCATCAGGCCGAAGGAGGGATGAGAAGGATCGCCGTACCTTTGATAGCTTCGGACAAAGAAGAGGGAATAGTCGATCCCCATTCCTATGGCGACGATCGAGAGCATCAAGGTCGAAATGTCCAGGGGATGGCCGAGGAGATTGAGTGTGCCCAGGGTGCAGATGAAGGAGAAGACGACCGGCAGCAGCGCAACGAGGGTCAATCTCAGGTCGGCGAAAAACAGGAGTACGAGAACGATGACACCCGCACCGATGATGGCAAGCATCTTCAGAAAAGTCGAAAAAAGAAGATGGCCGAGTCTTTTCGAAAAAAGCGCCGGATCGAAAATAGACCCCAAGGCACTATGCGCTGAATAAAAATGCTCGCTATCGAAGGAGCTCCCGGTTGTGAACGTCATCACCTGCACCCAGGATGACCTGTCAGGGCTTTTCTTTATACCGAGAAAACCATAGAGCTCTTCAGGGATCTTCAATTCCCCTTCAGGATGCCATGAGGGTTCAAGAATCCTGTAAAAGGGTTCGAATGCGGTCGGCGCGAAGCCGGCTTCGACAGAAGCCTTTTCCATCCCTTGTTTCAAAGCGGAGACCCTTGCGCTGTTCCAGAACTCTCTCCATGCGGACAGGTTCGCAGCTCTCCTGCTTTCTCCCGGAAAAAGCATGGAGGGGACAAAACCCGAAGTCAAAGCACCCGAGGACATTTCCGGGTCCAGGGTTTTCAGAAACCGATCCCCCTTGTCCTGCAGTTCGGCGACGCTGTCTCCCTGTACCATCAGGAAAACCTTGTTGAGCACATTTCCCCAAACATCGGCAACAAGCTTTTCAGCGGCAGCCGTTTCCTTGCTGACCGTATTCATGGAGCTGAGATTGACGTTGAAAACGGGTTTCGCGAAAAAGAGCATTGCCACTGCAAGGCAGACGGCGAGGCCGAGCCCCGGTCTTCCGAAACGGGCGAGACGATTGACCGCTTTTTGCAGCGGAATCGTTCGCGGCCGGGATGGGGGCATGGCGGGAAGAATCAGTGGAAAAACGAAATGAACGAAGAGAAACGACAACCCCATTCCCAGAAACGTGAATTGCCCGAGTTGTTTGAGGATCGGAAATCCGCTGAAAGAGAGCGCTGCAAAGGCGCCCATGGTCGTCAGGAGGGCGAGCAGGCCTATGGAACGAACCTCGTGCGATGCCTCTTTTCCAAGCGTCCACTGTGGCCGATCCAGGAACAGCAGGTAAGCGATGACATGATCGATAGTCATCGATATGACAGCACCCCCAAACCCGAGCACCATGATCGAAATGGATTTGTGCATCAAAGAGAATACAAAAAAAGCCGTCATGGTCCCTGCGATGGAGGGCAGAAGAGACAGGAGCCCGATATACGGTCTTGGAAAAGCAAGCAGGAGCAGCAGCGCAATTCCTGCGGTCGCAAAGAGGATCGCCTTCTTGACATCCTTTCTCGCGATGAGCTCATTGTCCAGCGCAACGCGATAAGCACCCACCGGGGCAAGGATGATCCGATCCGCTCTGCGCGATGCTTCCTCACCCAGCACTTTGGCGACATCGTCCAGCAACTCGACGATCTTGCGGGAAAAAAGGGTATCTGTGCCTGAAGAGATGGGGGTGGCGATCACGAGCAGATGCCGACTGTCCGAAGATATCAGCCGATCTCTGTAAATATAGGCATTTTGGGAGGGAGCCAGGGAGCCCAATCTGGCCATCACCAACCGATTCAGGCCAAGGGGGTCGTTCTCAATGAATTCAGTCTGACCGATACCGTCCAAATTCGCCAGTTCCCGGTGGAGTACATCCAACCGTTTGCGGATGGCATCGGCCTCGATTAAAGGGCGGACTTGTTCATCGAGCTCTTTTTCAGTGAACAGTACCGGGAGGTTCCTGGTTATAGAGGTTGCCAGTGCGGGCATCGATTTGCCGAAGTCCCGAAGGCCGACTGTTCTGAAAAGACCACTGGCCCTCAATTCATCTTCAAGCCTGCGGGCGTAATCAACCAGCCGGCTAACATCCTCCTTATCGATGGAGACATCAATGACCAGTTGATCCTGGATTTCGTGATTCTTGAAGACATGCAGGGCATCCTGGATGACCGGCTCTTCGGGCAGATCATCAATGATGTCCGTATCGATTTCCAGCCTGTAAAACCCTATGCCGAACAGCAATGAGACAGCAAGGACTGTCGCAATGAGTATGTAAGGATTGAAGACTCTCGATTTCATTTCAGACCCAAGGCCGAAGACCACCCTGAAAGAATTCTCCCCACCAAATCCCCCTCGATCCCCCTTTGCAAAGGGAGGAAGAACTGAACAGGAGGGCAGGGTGATTTGGGCGATCCTGTGTCACAGCAACCAAAGCAGGATGAAGAAGGCCGCAAGAACATGGAGGAACAGGATTACCCCTCTATGGAGATGATAGACTTCATTCATCTTCTGGATAAGCCGCAGCCCACCCCAGAGCCGCCGGAACTTGTCAAGTTGCAGAGCCTTGATGTTGTCGGTGCGTGAACTGCTCTGAAATGCCATGGATGGATAGAGAGCGAAGCAGCCTTGCTCAAAGGTTGAAAGCATTTCATCGAAGGCCACACCCTGCCAGGATTTCCTGACCAGGACCTCGGCGAACTTGCGGCTTACGGCATAGGCATGGGCCAGGCTTCGATATCTCACCTGAAGAATGTTTTCATTTGTGGTTCTCTTGCTGCTTTTCACCAGACAACCCAGAAAAAGGAGATTCCAGTCAGGAACGGCCGACAAAAAGTCGATGCAGTGATTGAGCGTACTGCTGCTGAATCGTTCGAAAAGGATATCGTCTTCGAAGATCAGGATGCTTCTCGCGTCGGCCTGAAGACCGTTTCTGATGCAAGCCATATGAGATTCGTAGATCCCCTGTTCGCAATCTTCCGGGTGTTTTTTTACAAGGACGAACTCGACCCTTTCCAACAAGCCCACGCGGCTGAATTGGATCTTTGCCTCCTCTCGCCTGTCTGTTCTTTCGTCGAGCGAGATGCAGTAGATCCTGTCGAAGAATTTCCAGCAATCGAGCGAAGCCCCTCTCATCAACTCAACTCTCCGATTGGCCCGAGAATTCCAATACTCCATCACTCCCTATTCCGTGCATTTGCCCTTTGTTCAGGCACCTATTCATGCTATTCTTCTGCTCTATTCGGTCTGATGAAAATGAAACTGTTAGAGAGACTAGCCGAAACCGACTACGTGCGCAAGGCAATCGAGGAACGGGCCGACTTAAGCGCATTTCAGGAAAAGCCTTCAGTCCGGGTCCTTCTCGGCGTATTCGCCATAGGCTTCAGCTACGTCGTCGGCTGGCCCGCAATCAGTGCGCTCGGGGCTCTGGCGATCTATTTTGAGAAGCCCTTATTGATCGCGATCGGCGGTCCTCTCCTCTACGGCCTGTCCCATCTGGTTTTCCTGCTCGGCATGTATCTCTCCGGTGCAAAATATTCGAAGATCTTTCTGCGGTGGGCGACTCGAGTGGCGGTAGAAAAGTTGATGAGCAGAAATCGCTGATTACTCCTCCTCGCAGACAAGCGTAAACAAATGGTCATCCACCTCCGCATGAATCGCGGTGCGGGGTTCTTCCCCATCCAGCTGAAATCTGCTTTCGAGAAATCCAACCCCCACCACCCGCACTCGATTCCACGATTCGGCCAAAGTCATGTCAAAGGCTTTGGCGGCCGCTTCCTTGATCGTCCATATCCTCACCGCATTTCCCATTTCGCCGAGAGCCGGTTCCCGGGCAAGGAGTTGCTCCGATTCATCCATATACAGGTGTTGGGACTTCAGTGGGCGCTCGGAAATCCTCTCGACATCCACGCCGAGCCGGCTGTCACCGGCCGCTGCAATCGCGAATCGATCATCGTGGGAAACCGAACAGAAGACCGGCGAAACCTCATCGCCGATGGGACAGCAAGGCCTGATCTGATCAGGGCAAATTGTCGTAATGTCAAAAGCCGGGGAGAGAAGGTCATTTCCCCGCAGGTTCCTGTAAACCCGTTTGCAGGCCAGCCGGGCCGCCAGATAACTTCTCCTGCGCGGTTCTCCAAGCCTTTGAAAACGGTCTCTTTCCTGGGCCGAAAGCGCCCGTTCTGCGAACGGCAGCACTGTTCTCAGCTCTACCAGGGAGATACCCAGGCAGCGGCTTCTTATTCTCTCCAGAGGAAGGTTCACACCAGGGTCGATCACCCATTGCGGCGGCTTCATTCGTCCTGCACTCACGTCCCTCATGGATACTCCGCGGGCGGACTCATAGAGATCTCCACTTTCGTCATGGATCCGGATGTCAAAGGCAAGCAGATCGGGTTCAATGCGAACGGGCAGGATACGGCAGACATAAGTGGAGCCCGGGCAGGTCCTCTTTAAAATGACCCGCTCTTGAACCGCTACCGGAAATGCGACGATTCCCGCATACCGCTGTCCCCAGGCACAGGCTGCATGAAAAGCAGCATCCAGGGGAAAAGGAGAGCCCAGGAGTCCGGCTCTGTCCGCGCCGGCGGATTCCTGCGGAGCGCATGTCCATGCGATTGCCCCGTCTCTTGAAAGGAGGACGGAGTTGCGGAGATTTTGAAAAGAGGGGCCGAATGGAACGAGATCCCTGTAAATGTTTTCTGAGGGGATTTCAAAGCAGACCCCTTCGAGAGAGGAGGCCAGATCGATGGGCGGTTCGGTCAGATTCGGTTTGTCGAGAGGAAAACAGAGGGTGGCATGCTCCTGGACGCGCGTAATTGCAAGTTTGTTCGACGTGCTTTTTGTCTTGAGAGAACCGGTGATGTCGCCGTTTTCGCGTTCTGTCAACTCGATCGAAGCGGAGACATGGGCGGCTCCGCCATCGATGTACAGGAATTTTTCGAATCTCGCATCAGTGATGATGGAGACGTCCGCATCCGGTCGAAAATGTTTCACCGCTTCTGCAAGGGCCTGCATGGCCTCTACCGCAGGGAGGACGACCTTGCCTTCGAAACGGTGATCGAGCAGGTACGGATGGACGGGGAGATCGACGGGGAAGAGGGCCGAATCGTTCACTTTGGAAACATCTTCCATAAATGGGCCGTCTTTGGGTCCACCTTCACAGGATTGCCGGAACCGTTCACAGCGCAATGTCGAGTGAACCCAATGCAGGCAAGCTCATTGGTCTCTTCGTTGATGATGACATACTCGAATCTCAGCCGGACGGGCTCCAGCAATGCAGGACGGGTATGAATCGCTATGACATCGTCGTAATGGATCGGACTGTAGTAAGCAGCGCCGACTTCGATTATCGGGTACACATAGCCGCTCTCCTCGATCTCTCGATAGGGATATGCGGTGTCCCGCATCAACGAAGCCCTGCCGAATTCAAAGTAGCGCATGTAGTTCGCATGGTAAACAACCTTGGACCGATCTGTATCGGCATAGAGAATCCGGTGGTGACACCGGTGCCACACCAGTCCGTCGGTCTTGTTCCTCACATACCGTTCGTCTCCATTGAGTATCTCGGGAATAAAAGGTTTCGGCTTCACTTCACACCCCTTTGAATACGACACAGCAGTTGGTTCCCCCAAACCCGAAAGCGTTGGAAAGAAAGATCTCGTAGCGATGTTTGCGAGCCTCGTTCGGAACAACGTCCAAGTCTGAAAACTCAGGGTCCGGAATGTGATTCACCGTCGGAAGGACGATTGCCTGCTGCATGCCTTCGATCCCCAGGGCTGCTTCGATAGCCGCTGCCGCTCCAAGAGAGTGGCCGATTTGGGACTTGTTTGAGGAGACGGGAATGCGGGCCAGAGACCGGCCGAACACCTCGCGGAGGCATTCCACCTCGATCTTGTCACCCTTCTGCGTCGAGGTGCCGTGCGCATTGACGTACTGGATGTCTCCCGGTGCAAGATCTGCGTCGTCGATGGCCTCTCGAATGGCGCGGACGATGGTATCCTTGTTTGGAAGGGTAAAATGGTTCGCATCCGAGGTCCAGCCCACCCCAAGGACTTCTGCCCTGGGCGTAAGACCGAGGGAAGAGACGGTCTCCTCAGCGGCGAGCACCACCACGCCGCCGCCCTCGGAGAGAATGAATCCCTTCCGATCGACGCTGAAGGGTCGGGAGGCCTGCGTGGGATCGGCGAAGGCGCGATCCCCGGGGTTGATCTTAAAGGTCGCCCACATGTTTTCGAACCCATGGATGATCTCTGGAATCAGGCAGGTTTCCACCCCGCCGGCAAGGGCGAAATCGCAATCGCCGTCCCGGATCATTCGCGCGCCGACTCCGATGGCGTGGTTGCCTGATGCGCATGCGCCCTGGGGCGAAAAGACAGGGCCGGTAAAACCCAGCAGTATCCCCGCCTTGCCTGCAGGCACATTGGCGCAAAGGTTGGGCAGCAGATAGGGGCTGATCTTCAAAGGACCTTTTTGTGTGTAGTTTTCGAAGGCCACGCGCAAGGCGTCGCTGCCGTTCAAGGCCGAGCCTACCAGGCATGCGGTTCGCGGTCCGGTCTCTTCGTTTATTTCCAGCCCGGCGCGTTCCAGGGCGCGTTTGCACAACACCATGGTCAGAAAAACGAACTCAGCGTTCCAATTGCAGCCTTCTTTGCGGTCGATAAAGCCGAGCGCCCGGGGGTTCCAATCGGGGATCTCTCCGACAATGCTGCTCCGTGTGGTGGCCCGGCATCTGGTCAGATGGCGCAACCCTCCTTCGCCCCGGACGGCCCTCTCCCAGGTGGACTCAAAGGTGCCGCCCAGGGGGGTGGCCACGTCGTAGCCGACGACAAAGACTCTTCTATTTAAAGGTGCTTTCATTTTTCAGGCCAATCTATGAAAAACAATGCAGGCGTTGAACCCGCCGAAGCCGAAAGAGTTCTTCAAAACATACTCCTGATCCACACGACGGGCGGTTTCGGGCACGCAATCCAAGGTGATTTCCGGGTCCGGCGAATAATTGATCGTCGGCAGCAAAATGGAGTTCAGCATTCCTTGCATTGCAAAAATGGATTCCACTGCGCTGGAGGCGCCCATGGAGTGGCCGATAAAGGATTTGTTCGCCGAAACCGGCGGCACGGCGCCGCCGAATACGGCCTTTAAAGCGTCGTGCTCCACCTTGTCGCCCACCTTTGTGGATGCGGCATGGGCACTGACGGCATCGATATCGCGCGATGTTATTCCTGAGTCTTCGATAGACTGTGCAATGCAGCGGGTCACCGTCTCCAGATGGGGCGCAACGAAATGATGGGCATCCGAGGTCATGCTCCATCCGGCAATTTCGATCTGATAATCCAGGCCATGGGCGGCGGCGAACTCCTCGGAAGCGATGATGACGCAGCCTGCGCCCTCGGAGACGATAAAACCCCTTCGATCGGCGGAAAAGGGGCGACTGGCCGTCCTTGCATCATCAGGGCCATCCGAATGTCTGGAGCAGTAGGCTCCATTCATGGTGGCGAAGCCCGCAACGATGGGCTCCACCAGCGGGAAATCAACCGCCCCGCAAATGACCACATCGGCCTGGCCGCGCTCCAGGAGCATCGCTCCAATGATCATCGAAGCAACGCCGGTGGCGCAGGCGGAGACCGGCGAAGTGATCGGACCGGTGGCATTGGTGAGAATCGATACTTTGCCGCCGACCATATTGATGCAGGAATTCGGATTGGTGTAGGGAGGCGGCAGCTTGTTCTCAGCGATCATTCGCCGGTCTGCCTTCAGAACCGCATCCTGTCCTCCCACCGCCGAACTGAAGGTCACGGCAACTCTCGGCGACAATTCGGGGGAGATTTGAATGGAGCTTTTTTCGAGAGCCCGATGAACCACAAGCATGGCATACTTGAAAATAGGGGAGGGCCACAGCGCCAGCTTTCGGGGGCTCAGGAAAGGGTAGGGGGCGACGTCGATTTCGTCCACCTGGCCGGCAATGCGAACAGGGAACTCCTCTGTCAGCTCAAATCGGGTGAGATTCGAGATGCCGCTTTCCCCTCTGGCCGCCTTTGTCCACTGGGTCTCCATGTCCGTTCCCAGGGGTGAAACGGCGTCATACCCGACTATGACCGGTTTCTTTGATGACATATCTATTAAATACTCAAAAAATTGTTCGCGGGTTGCTCAAAAATGCCCGGATGCAAGGCGCCCGACGTCCCGAGGAGTGAGGCGTACTTCCTGTACGCCGCAACGACGCGGGATGAGGGCAACGCCGCAGATGGGCGTTTTTGAGCAACCCGCGCTACCATGGGATAAACTGGTAGAGCTTTGCAAACATCTCATAGACCCCTATCCAGTTCTGCAGGTCCTCGGTCGTGCGGATGTGGGCCCGCTTGTTCACCATGATCCAGCTCATGTGGGCAGCGCCGTCTTTGCATGTCGAGCAGTCCCGGGTTTCGGAAGTGCAGCAGCGATGCATTGTCCTGAGATCGGAAGACCACCGGATAAAATCAATCAACCGTTTAGGAGAGGGATTGCGTTTGTCGAGGGGTTGAGTGACCGACGGGCATTCGTTCCATCCAAAGGATCTCCCGAACATCTTTCCTGTGGTGATGACCTCGTGATAGTACCGGGAAGAAATGACGGCATCCGGGTATTTCTCGAGCATTTCGTCCATTTCGAAGCGTATGGCGGACAGTTCCTCCGGTTTCCAATAGAAGCCGTCCACTCCCTCATCATTGGAGAGCAACTGCATATGGACCTTGAGACCGGCATCTCTGATTCTACGTATGACCCGGTCTATTTTTCCGATCTGCTTGGGGGTGAGGGTGTAGAGATAATAGGCAAATCGATCCCCCTCATAATTCTTGCTGGAAATGGAGAAGGTGGGTTTCCCTCGCAGGATCCTTTCGTCCTCCTCATCTCCCCACAACGATATGCCGACCATCATGTCGGGAAATCGGTCCCTCGGGACCCGGATCAACCCATTGGTGGCGCAAAACGTCGGCAGCCGGTTGTAGAATGCTTCCACCCGGTCCAGACAAAGCGTCGGTTCTCCGCCGATCAGGATGGCGAGGTTCACCCCGCGCTGCTTTTCCTTGTCTATAAACGTTTCCCACTTCCTGATGTCCATCTCCTCCTCAGCCGCTTTATGCTCCCCCGAGGAATAAAAAAAACAGCCTTTACAGCGCAGATTGCATCGATTGGTCACATCGTAGATAGAACTGCGGATGTTGAGCTTCGATATGCGCTTGTAGCGCTCATACCATTGCGGATCAAGCAGTGAATTGACCGTCTTCATTTCGCGCCTCTTCTGGAATTCGTTCTTTCATTTCGACCCCGGCGCACCGGGGGAGAAATCTTCAATTTGGAGGGGATTACAAGATCTCTCCCTTCAGTCGAGATGGCAAACTGCTCGTGAGAGACATGATGCCACTCTCACGAACAGCCGGGCTCCGGATCAAAGGACTCCATGTCCCGGCGGTGCAACAAAATGACGGGAAAGGTTGGGACCCTTGTCATATCCCATGACCCAGACAGCGAGATAGGTGTCTGCGTAGTCGAGCCAGGCCTTGAACGTTTCAGGGTCCGTGGCATGGCGGAACATTCGAGCGGTAACCACTGCGCTGCCCGAGGCATAATGCCGGCAATCCGCGCAGTCGGTATCGGGAACACAGCAGGAAGCGCTTCTGTCCCATGTCAGATCTGTGCGGTACTGTCTGAAAGACCGGCCCAGCCCCGGATCGGAAGAGGGATTCACGCGCGGGTACAAACAGGAATAAAGATTGTGCAAACTCTGCCGATGCGTGTGAGCCACCGCAGAATAGTGAGAGAAGAGGACATGGTCCGGATAGCTCGAGAGCAGGTCGATCATGGCTTTTCGGGTTTCCGCGAGAGAAGCCGGGGTATGGCGCAGTGGTCCGTTATAGCCGACCGGAGCCGAAAAAACGTTGAAGGTGAGACGACAGCCGTTTTCGACAAGTGAGTCGGCTACCTCGAGGACCTGATCGATATTCTCCCGAGTGAAGGTGTACACAAAGACCGCCCGGGGATCCCCTCTGTAATTCTCCACCTGTCTTCGAAGCATCTCCCCTGCATGCCGAATCTTCCGACTCGTTGCATCGTTTCCCCAGACCGAGAGGTGAATTCGATAGTTGACGGAGCGGGGGATGAATTTCAGCCCGTTGGACGCAATCGCACCCAGAGGCATTTCCTCGAAACAGACTCCACAGAGCTCCGGGACCAGGGAAGGCTCGGCTCCGGCGAGAACGACATAGGTGATCCCCCTGGCTTTCTCCGACTGCATCAGCTTTCTCCATGCATCCGGATCTTTGTTTTCCGTTGCGAACTGCTTCTCCCCTTCATAATAATAGCAGCCTTCACACCTGACGTTGCACCGATTGGTCATGTCATAGGTCGACTCGCGAAGGAAAAAGTATTTTCGCACTTTTTCCCACCGTTCCCGTGTCGCTTGATCAGTCAGTATCTCCGAAAACCTCCAGTGCTTGTCGATGTGGCGGTCCTTGGCGCAGGCTCGATTCGTTCTAAGGAGATCCATGTTCCCTTCTCCAATCCAATGCGCGTACCCCATCCTCCCGCTCATGCAGCCCCTTGAAAGGCTCGGATAAATCCGAGAGAGAACCGAATTGCAGAAGCGGCCGTCATCAGCGAACCGAAGGATCTCCTTCAATCAGGGAGTTCCCTCGCTTTATTTCGGGACAACGCTCCGCAATGGATTTCTCGCTTCGTTCGAGAGGCAATTCATGAAAGGGTTTTCAGGTACGGGAAGCTAAGCGGCTTTTATCTCGGATCTATCGTTCAGCTTCTGCATGATGTTTTCCGCGATCAGGCGGATATTTGTAAGTTTTGGATAGTCGTCTTCATCGATCCTGATCCCAAACTCATCCTGCAGGACCAGGGCCACGGTTGCCAGATCCATGCTGTCGACTCCCACTTCGTCGACCAAATCGATTTCAGGATCAAATTTTTCCGGCGTAACATCCTCCAATTTCAACTCCTGGATGATGATTTCCGCGACACGAAGAATTAAGTCGTCAATACTCGTTTTCGTGGACATCATGACTCCCCCCTTGCTGTGCTTGAATAGATCCGCACGTTGCGGCCACCATCTTGTTTGATGGGTTGAGCGAAGAGAAACCCATCGTTTTGAAAATTGCGTCCTCTCTAACGACCCTGCATCATGGGGCTCGCTTCGCTCTACCCAACATACAGGATTCACTCACTCAGGTGGTTGTTCGTCTGTCAACCCTGCGCTTCCTGAAGCGTCATCACCCCGCTGCAGACCACTGCTTCCTCGATCATGATGCGAAAGTTGTAAGAGTCGATCTCATCTCTTCTTGGAGCGGCAGTGATCTTCAGGTGATCGTCAGGCCTGATAGCCTGCTTGAATCTTACCCGGCTCACGCTCTTGATCGAGAGCTTCCGATCGTCTGAACGGGCAATGGCGTCATAGACCATTCCCAGTTGCGCGATTCCCGGAAGTATCGGTTCTCCGGGAAAATGTCCGCAAAACCAGGGCGAATCCGCCGGGACTCGGATTTCTGCGAATAACACAGATGAGTCCAATTGTCCAGTCTTCCCCACCTCATACCACATGACGAGCAACTCCTTTCGGGGAACCGCTATCTCATCGAACGAGGTGTTCCCATAAAGGCCCGGTATGCCCCCGTTCGTACAGTCTCTCGATCGTCTTCGCGGTTTTCCGGCCGCCCGATCCCACAACCCAGTTGATCCGTCCTCCCCCCCGACTTTTCACACGGCGAAGGATCTCAGCGGCATCGATGTGGGGGGAACGATAGAATACGGGTTCCATGACGTTTCCGATGTTCGAGATCTGTCCCTCCTCGAGGGCAAGATCGAACAGCTTCGTGTTCGGGTAAATGCGCATGCCGCAGAAGAAGAACAGAGCCGATTTTTTGAGCTTTTCGACACCTTCCAGCGTCTCGTCCAGGGTGTCGGAAGTCTCGCCGGGCCCCCCCAGCAGGAAGAAGTGGGCCACATGCAGACCTGCATCCACGGCCTCCTGATGCGATTCAAAGACGTCCTGAGCCTTGAAGGACTTCCGATAGGAGGAAAGCACTCGATCGGACAAGGACTCGGTGCCGAACTCGACATGGGTCAATCCCGCTTCCGCCATGAGCCGGAAGTAATTCGGGGGAGGCCCGACCGGCATGAAATACGCCCCCCAGGGGATCGATACTCCCGCTTTCCTGAATGCCCGGGCCACAGCGATGTTATGCGGGAAATCCGAATTGAAGACTGAATCGGTAATGAAAAAGTATTTTGCTCCGGCGGCCTGCAGCTGAAGCGCGGTATCCGCCACCTTCTCCGGGGCGACAAAACGCTTGGCTCGGCCTTCGATGTGGGGATAGGTGCAGTAGATGCATCTGTAACCGCACCCCCGCTTGGTCTGCAGATTCAGCATTCCCCCTCTTCTCAGGTAGAATTCGACGTGGGGCCGGTCCTTGCAAAAACCTCGATGAAACTCTTCTCCCCACGGCCCGGGAAGAGGTTTGCGAAGACCGGGCATCACCACACCGGGGATTGCCGCTGCATCCTTGTGGTTCTCGATTGCGTCGAGGAGCTGGCCCAGTCGTTCGCCCTCACCGAGAACCCCGTAATCCGCTTTCAGACTATCCATGAAAGGTTCGGGGTTTATTGTAAAGCCGCTGCCTCCCAGGACGAGGAGCGCATCGGAATGATCGCGAATCGCCTGGACAAGGTTGAGATAGGATCCCATAAATCCAATCGGATCCTCCACGTCCGTATTGTCGATGTTCCGCAAAGAGATGCCGACGACATCCGGCGAAAATCCCCGGATCGTTTCCCAAAGCGATTCGACTCCGCCGGGCCCGTTCATATCGGCAATTTGCACTTCATGATCGCCGGCAATGGCCGTTGCAACATAGTCCAGCCCGAGAGGATAAACCGGATAAGGATCTTTGTGAGTGTTGGCCGACACCAGGAGGACTTTCATCTTCTGAACACTTCCACTGCCGTGACGAATTTACCCAGCCCAAGGACCAGCACGCCTTTTCCGTCGAGGGGGAGCGGTCGGCCGTTGCAGAGCGGCCCTGGGATTTTGCCCTCCTCCATGAATCCGGCCGCCAGGACAGCCGCAACCGCCGACGAAGATGCAAATTCGCCTGCCAGCCTTCGATAATCGATCACGGGGTTCTCAAATGCCGCCAGGGAAAGGAACCGTTGGAGCTGTTCCTCCCCTTCTCTCCGGCAGGCCCCGGGCATTCCCGTCAGAACGGCTCCGTATGCACTCTTTATCCGATCCTGACCGCCCAACCGTCCTGTGAGGGATGAAATCACCTCAGGGTTGTTCTCCACGTTTTCATAAAAGTTGAGCCGGATGTATAAACCCGGTTCGCCGTTCCCTTTCCCCAGACAAAGGGCGCCGCCTCCGTCGGAAAGGATTTTATCAGTCAACACCGATTCGTCGAAACATTTGGACAGAATGGGATGGGATTCGTCCGCCCCCATGACAAACGCGCTGTTGTCGCCGGACCGTGTGAGAAGGTGAGCGGCCATGAGGGCCTGTTCAAAGGAGTGATCCCCGCCGCTGGTGGTGATGTTGAAGCCGGTGGATTGAAAATGGAGAGCGACCTGGCCCGCAGGCCCGTTGTGAACAGACCCTACAAAATCTGTAGGACTCGGGAACCGGCCGCCGGTTTCAAAAAGACCGGCGAGAAAATCACTGGTCTCCGAGAGCGCCCCCCAACCGGTGCCCAGAAAGACGGAAGAGGGAGGCACAGCCCGCCCTGAATTCTCATGGGCCGCAATTGCCAGTGACAGCGCCAGCCGGGGTAAACGCTTCAGCCTGCGAACGACTTGCGATGAAAGATTTTTTGATATTTCCTGCAGAGGCAGAGCGCCTTTGCAGCCCCTTCCAGCCAAAAGAGAGGCCATGGTGCTTTTCGTATCTCCCGCTCCTGTCAGGCATGCGTAACCGAGAACGGCCATAGGCAACATTTTCAAAGAAGGGGCGGGAAAGCGGTGTTTTCCGGGTCCGCTGACGACCACTGAGGCGTTGTTTCCCCCAAAACCAAAAGAATTCGACAACACACAGTCGACAGGTTTACCGGTCGGTTTCATGACCGGGTTCAAGTTGAGATCAGCGTCTGGAAGACTGCACCCCACATTGGCAGGAATGAGACTGTTGGAGATGCTGATGGCCGAAACCACTGTTTCTATCGCCCCTGCAGCGGCCAGGGAATGACCAAAACCCCCTTTTACGGAAGACATCGAGGGTTTCTCATCGGGAAACAGGGAATGGATAGCTTCGGCTTCGGAGAGATCGTTGTCGGGTGTGCCCGTCCCGTGGAGGTTGATGTAGTCGATATCGGATTCTGAAATCCCGGCATCGCGTATGGCTGCTCGCATGGCGGCCAGGGCGCCCCTGCCATTGGGATGCGGTTTAACCGGGTGATAAGCGTCGCAGGACAATCCGGCCCCAAGGAGTTCAGCCGCGGTGTTGTCCGGTCGGTTAGAGGACAGGAGCAGCATGGCTGCGCCTTCCGAAAGGGACATGCCGCGCCGGCCCTTGTCGAGGGGACGGGATCCTTCAGGATCGATGAGCTGCAGGGACTTGAACCCGTAATAGGTCAGACGGCACAACGAGTCCGCCCCGCCCGCAAGGACCCGTTTTGCGAGGCCGGCCCGCAGCATTTCCAAGGCAAGCTTTATGGCGACTGCGCCGGAGGAACAGGCCGTGCAAATCGTAATAGCCGGTCCCTTGCACCGGTATCTCCGCGCAAGATCCTCTGCTACCGATGCTGCGGAATGGTGGCGAAACAATCTCGGATCGTCCTTCTTCTTTTCCAGAAGTTCCTCGGTCGTCGACATTCCCCCGGTGGTGGTTCCCAGGACAATCGCATCGACCGTTCCGTCGTCGGATGCGGCCATGGCCTGATCCGCTGCAACACGGGCGAGTTGATGGGTTCTCGGAACAGCCTCCGTTTGAATCAATCCGGATACCTGCCCGGCAGGATCGGTACAACCGATCGGGAAAAGAGTCAGCGGCCCCAGACCACTCAATCCCTTTCGGATAGCATCCGTGGTCTCCAGGACCCCTGTTCCCAGGCAGCTGATCACCCCCATGCCGGAAATGTAGACCCGCGTTTCTGTCAATTGGAGAGCTCCCGACGGTTTTCATGGATATAATCCGCCAAGGTTCTCAGGGTCGAAAACACTTTTATTCCGAGCTCACGATTATCGATCCTGATGCCGTAGTCCTTTTCAATCATGATCACCATTTCCAGCACGTCGATGGAATCGATGCCAAGCTCCGAACCGACCAGCTGACCATCGGCATCCATATCGTCCGGGGTCAGATCAGTCAGATTCAGCAGATCGATGATCTTGATTTTGAGTTCACGAATTAACTTTTCCATTCTTCTCCCGAATGATGACTCTCCAGAGAATCCCTTGGGAGGGTCATCAGATGAGAACGCGTACACTCATGCTATCTTTCGGAGGCAAAGCGAATCTATCGCTGGGGGAATTTCCCGCTGGGGAACCGGCCGATCGTTTCAGTTGTATCTCAAAACAGTTCGAAAGGTGAGTTGCCTCGATGGTGAACACTTTCCTCATCCTGCTGCCCGAAACTGTTGTGAGACGCACCCGGGCCGCCTCGAAATCTCAGCAGGTCTTACATATTTCTTTAACCCACGGGGGAAGTAATGTATACTGCGCCTCGTTTTACCGTCAAGGGGGTTGTGTTTTATGGCTTGGTTTCAGTGAGTTGCAGTAAAGATGCACGGCTGTCCGGGACGGTGACCCCAACGAAATGGAATAATGGAATGTTGGAATATTGGAATGATGGGTATAAGAAGCACCGAAGACATGAACGAGGCCGTCTTGGCCGTTGAAGCTCTCCTGCCCCACCGGGGCAGGATGAAGCTTGTCGACGAAGTCATCGAAGTGGATGAAGAAAAGGCTGTAACCTGTTCGAAGGTTAATGAACAATGGCCTTTTTTCGACGGCAACAGTGTAAGCGCACTCGTTTTGATCGAGCTTGTGGCTCAAACCGCGGGTATCTGCAACTGCTGGAACGGCATAAGGGAACAGGGCGACAAATTCGTGAAAAAGGGATGGCTGGTCGGCGTCAAGCATTCTCGTTTTTTTGTCGACGCCATTCCTCTGGGGGCGCGCATCATCACTGCAATCGAAAATCAGTTCAAGATCGAGAATTTCAGGGAGATTGCAGGGACTGCCACCATCGACTCGAAGCCGGTTGGTGAAGTTACGCTCCAATTGATTCAGGCTGATTCAGAGGAACATGATGGTGACCGTTAAGAAACTCGCGGTGGTAACCGGCGGAAGCAAGGGCATAGGCCGTGCCGTATGTATTGAACTGGCAAAGGCCGGATATGACATTGTGGTGAACTACCGATCGGATGAACAGGGCGCGGCTGAAACCCTTCGCGCCGTAATCGAGCAGGGGGCCGGGGGCAAAACCATGAGATTCGATGTTTCGAATCGGGATGAGACCCAGGAGGCCGTTCGAGAGATCGCCGAGAGTTACGAGTCTGTGGATGTTCTGGTCAACAACGCAGGCATTCATGCCGACGGCTTGTTTGTCATGATGCCCCATGAAGACTGGGATGCGGTGATCGACACCACCCTCCGCGGGTTCTACAACGTGACCAGACCCCTTCTTGAAAAGATGATCTTCCAGAAACATGGCTCCATCGTCTCCATTTCTTCCGTTGCCGCCTTGATAGGCAACAGGGGGCAGGCCAACTACGCTGCGGCCAAGGCCGGCCTGATCGGCGCCAGCAGGGCCCTTGCATCAGAAGTGGCCAGGCTGGGAGTCCGGGTGAATGTGGTGGCGCCTGGACTTATCGAGACAGAGATGATCAAAGGGGCGCCGATAGAGAATATCAAGACTCTCATTCCCATGGCGAGGACAGGCAAGCCCGAGGAGGTGGCTAAGGTGGTAAGGTTCCTCTGTTCCGACGATGCATCGTATATGACAGGCCAGGTCGTCTCCGTCAACGGCGGGATGTTTTGAATAGATCAAGAATTACCCTCATGTTCTTATTTGCCCTGGCTCTCACTGCATCCTGTCCCTGCAGGGGTTGGGCGGATCAGTTTGAAGATATCAGGAAGTCCGCCGAAAAAATCACCTCGGTGCGGGGTGAATTCACCCAGACCCGGCACATGAAAATCCTGGCCAGGCCCCTGGTTTCGACGGGGACCTTTCTCTTTCGAACTCCCGACTCGCTTCGCTGGGAATACCGGTCTCCTATTCGAAACATCCTTTTGACGCACAGCGGCAGGACGAACCGCTTTGTACAAAGAAACGATGAACTTGTGGTGGACAGTTCTGCAAATCTTCAGTCCATGCAGATGGTGGTGCAGGAAATCGGACAATGGCTGAAAGGACGCTTCGATGAGAACCCTGCGCTCACGTCGTCTCTGGAGCCCGGGCGAAAGATCGTCCTCGTGCCCAAAGAGTCGTCCTTTGCCGCCTTGATTCAGCGGATCGAAATCGTCCTTTCCGAACGCGATGGGGTCATTGAGTCAGTGACGATCTTCGAAGGCAGGGATTCCTTCACCAGGATCGAATTCGATCAGGTGACGCTCAACCAACCGATTGAAGATTCTTTGTTCCGGGAACCGTGATGAAGTGGTTGCTCCTGTTTATTGCGGCCGGATTCGTTTTCTCATCGTGCAGCAATCTCCCTCAGGTGCGCCCTGCAGGGGACCTTGCGGCAAAAGCCCGCCACTCCTGTCCAAATCCCTTCCCGGCAGGCAAATGGCAGTTCGTACATTCCATCGAAGCCGCCATGCCGGGCGGAAGAAGCGTTTTTGTCACCGGCGTGGTGGTGATCTCCTCTGTGGAAAGATCCTTTCGTTGCGCGATCATGACCCTTGAAGGTCTGGCGGTCTTCGAAGCGGAATGGGACAGGGAACTCACCGTCAATCGAGCCATTGCCCCGTTCGATGCGAAACCTTTTGCACAAGGGATGGTGGAGGATATCCGGCTCCTGTTCCTTCAGCCGTCCGGTTCTCCGCTCGAGTCGGGATTCCTGGCAAATGGAAATCGCATCTGCAGGTACGTAGAGTCCGATGGGGGTGTCGTGGACGTGGCATCCGAGGGGAACGGCGACTGGGAGATACGCCGGTACACACGTGATTTTCGTCTGCTCCGAACCGTGAACATGGCGCCCGAAAAGAAGGCCGACCATGTCGGAATGCCCAAAAAAATAGAACTCACGGCGCACGGTTCAGAGGGGTACAAGCTGATCATGGACCTTATCGAAGCCGTTCCTTTGGACAAGTAACCTTATGGTCGCATAAGAAACGGGAGCAGTGGCAATTCGACGACTGTGGAGACCGCATGGATTTTGGAAGAATTGGGTGATAAATCTCCGGAGACTGCGCATCTCGATCCGTAGATACTATGCGGGTCACTTGGAAGTCATTTGTGATAACCTCTTTTAAGAATTCCAATCAAAAAGGAGGCTCCAAATGAGCAATACGCAAGTGACCCAAGAGAAGAGTAACACAAGAAGTGCAGAGTTGTATATGTCCTATGAGCTGGCGAACAAGGAATGGAAGCTGTGTTTTGGT
>Ga0209270_1001322_pt1 | contig 35735 bp, 26 predicted proteins | sample MTBAKSrepl1MetaG_FD_187456 | JGI IMG/M metagenome (GOLD analysis project Ga0209270, IMG submission 187456) | Enrichment culture microbial communities from Arthur Kill intertidal strait, New Jersey, USA, that are MTBE-degrading - MTBE-AKS1... | ecosystem: Environmental > Aquatic > Marine >...
GGATGAGAGTCCCGGGCGGGAGGCCGACCTTTTCTGAACGTTTGCCAAAGATTTTTGACGTAGTTTTCATTCTCCGGACTTTTTCAGTAATCTCATTGTTTCAATATATGCATCCACAGCAAATTTTGATTTACAACCATTATAACTCATGTAACGGATTTTACCGAATATCTTGCGTTCATTCCATGCCCTGTCATGGACGCCGCCGATGCTCCAGGCTATCCCTGTATAACCGTTCGGGTCCCTGCCGTCAAGCTCGTATTTATCGTTGAGATATATGGCAACCTGTAGGGCTGTTTCAGGAGATTCAGTCCATTCTAGAATTTTCTTGGCCCAGTACATCCTCATGTATCCGTGCATCTTACCCCTGAGGACCATCTCCGTCTGTGCTGCGTTCCAGAGTTCATCATGGGTTGAGGCATTTTCCAGTTGGTGCGCTGTATAGATGTATGGCCGTTTATCTTTTCGATGTTTATTCAGTGTCTTTCTTGCCCAGTCAGGGAACCCGTTGAAGTTATCATAAGCTGGACCATAGAAACAGAAATTGTCAGAAAGCTCCCGTCTCACAACGAGCTCCTCAAGAAACGTATCCTTTGATAGGTTAGCAACATTACTATTCAGGACATCGTTGGCAACTCTCTGGGCTGACAGATGCCCGAAATGGAAATAGGGCGAGAGATCGGACTGGGCGTTTTTCGTAGGATCGTTTCTGTATGCATTATAGTTCTCTAATCCGTACCGGAGGAATCGACTGAGGGTTTTTTGAGCAGCTTTTTCTCCCGGTTCTATCCACGACACTTCAGGAACTGTCATGTCAATCCTGAGTGATTTAAGGATGCCATCCCAGTCTGTTGCGTTGCTTCTATTATTCCATGCAAAGGGGTGTTTCTTTATTCTTGGAAAGTCTCCTATGAATTCCGGGATGAGACGATTTATTTTTGGCCGGAAGGTATAGGCTGCATATTCCTGTTTTTGAGAGGCTATCCAGCACGGCACAATATTATGGGCATCCACTTCATAGAAAGGCACACTGATGATCTCTGCAACCGCGTTTTTCCATTCGCGTTTTACACGGAGAGGATCAAAATCGGTTATAAGACAACTGACTTTATGCACACGCACAAATTCTGAGATGTTCTCTTTCGGTGATCCCGTGAGGATAATAAAGGAAATATTTTTTTCTTTGAGGGATTTTTCTACTTCTCTTAACCCCTTTATCATGAACATGTATTGGCGTATGGTTGCGCCAAGAAATTCGGGGGCAAGACAGAAGAGTACGATAAGAGGTGAGGAACGCTTTAATGCCTCTTCCTGGGCGAAGAGGAGGGCCCAGTTGTCATCCATGCGCTGGTCGCGGCTCATCCAGTATGCTACAGGCCCTCGTATTTCCTTTCCCTTTTGTACCAGAAGGATTCTTTCTTGCTTGACCGGCATATTATTTAATTTTTACCAAAGATCTGCTTTTCTTGCAAAAATTAGGGGAATTATTAATCTAAACAATCCATTCACCGGAGGCAAAAGTTAATTCCTGTAGTGACATATATTTTATGGTTTTTCCGGGAACTGTGTGGAGAACAATTAATAAACAGTTACCCTCCCCCTTGACGGGGGAGGGGAGATTTCAGGATACCCCGCCGCAGAGACGGCGGGGAGGTTTATTTAAGATGTTTATGTTTAATTATATATAGCTGTATAAAATATTTCAAAAAAATTGTGGACTGTTAAAGAATGTATGCTTCAATTCCGGATACATTTGTTCCTCTCATTTTAGAGGAATACCTGAAGGCCTTTTCCCTTGAGATATTCCTTAACCTGTTTTATGCTCAGGATCCGGTAATGAAAGACGGATGCAGCCAGTAAAATATCCGCTCCACCATTAACGACCACCTCGTAAAAATGTTCAAGCTTTCCCGCACCCCCTGAGGCAACAACAGGCAGTGTCACAGCATCTGAAATGGCCCTTGTGAATTCGAGATCGTAGCCGGCCTGTGTGCCGTCACCGTCCATACTCGTCGGCAGGATCACACCCGCACCCAGTTCCTGGCATTGTTTTGCCCAGGCTACGGCATCTTTACCGACAGGTTTTGTGCCTCCTGATACGACGAGTTCAAAACCTGATGGCATGTCCTTATTACGCCGTGCGTCAACGGCTATGGTCACCTTTTCTGAACCGAATCTCTCTGCTGCCTGTTTCACGAGATCGGGATTTTTCACCGCTGCGCTGTTCATGGAAATTTTGCCGGCCCCGGCCCCTATGACGAGTTCGATATCTTCCAGAGTGGCAATGCCACCTCCCACGGTCAAAGGCATGGTAATAACAGATGAAACGTTCTTGACCCATTCGAGCATCGTCTTCCGGTTTTCGACCGTTGCAGCGATGTCCAGCATGGCGAGTTCGTCAGCACCCTCTTTTTGGTAAAAAGCTGCATTTTCCACAGGGTCGCCTGCATCCTTTAAGTCGACAAAATGGATACCCTTAACTACACGACCTTCCTTCATGTCAAGACACGGCATAATTTTAATGATACCCATCATGTCTCCTTTCTTGATTATGCAATAGTTCTTTTTGAGTAGTTAAGAATTTAAACCAAAAAGAAGATGAAATGCAAATCTTTTTCGGGTTGAAATCAAGAAAAACAGGAGGGATACAATATTCTCCCTCATTCTCTGCCAGCTTCAGCGAGCCTCCGAGGAACATTCTTTCTGCGAAAGAAGGTAAAGCCGTTCGGATATAATATCCCTCCCTAAACATAAGCGGTACCGAATTTACCGGAGGCTGGTTTGACTGAAAAGTATTTTGCAGCAACACCCTGTTTATGCACTGATGCAATTCTTGATTTGCTTAATAATTATGATGGAACTTCTGTGAATTGCAGCAGGGCATGTGATTAGATCAGGTTGAAATCAAAAGACTTTGAAGGCAATCCTGCCTCCGGTTTTACAACCATACTTTTTAGGTTCACACTAAGAAGTAAAGAAAAACAGGGAGGGATACAATATTCTCCCTCATTCTCTGCCCGCCTTCGATTTTTTATAGTTCAGCTATCGGTTGATTTTTCCGGAGAAGGGATATGACCCAATTTCCGAACCAAAATAAACTACCTCTTTTTATGTACAAACCTTTATCTCACTTCAGTGTTATTGCCAATTCACAGCTGAGATCTCCGCTTCGACTCCGATCTCCTCAAGGTTACCCGTGATTTTGCTTCTGAAATCAAGTCATATCCCTAAATCCAAAACCAACATTTAACGGAGGCCGGGTTGACTGAAAAGTATTGTGCAGCAACACCCTGTTCGATCCGTGTACGAGATAATCTGTCAAACTCTAAGTTTGCGGTGCTCCGAACCCTCCACCGCCCGGTGTCTCGATGATGATTGAATCACCTGCATCTACCTTTAGCAAAACCCTGTGCGGGAGACTGATGATTTCCCCACTGGCTTTTTTCAGCTGATTAACGCCTTGCTTTCCGTTTTCGCCTCCGCTCATGCCGTAGGGTTCGTAGTTCCTTCGTTCAGAGATAATCGAGACTGTTGCAGGTTTCAGACAGGTGATCTCCCTGATAACTCCGTTCCCGCCCGGATACATACCCTTGCCGCCTGACCCCCTTCTCAGGATAAATTTTTCAATCCTTACATCCGGATGTCTGAATTCGAGTATCTCAGGATCGGTTATCCTCGTATTCGTCATATGTACCTGGACACCTGAGGCCCCGGGGCATCCATCGGTTGCTCCGGAACCCCCTGCAATCGTCTCATAGTAAGGAAAATCTCCCTCAACTTGAAAAATCAGATTGTTCATCGTTCCCTGTGATGCAGCCGAGACTCTCAGAGCTCCGAGCAACACATCGACAATTCTCTGAGATGTCTCAACATTACCGGATGCAACCGGTGCAGGATATGAAGGATTCAAGAGTGAACCTTCGGGGACGATGATCCTGATCGGCTCTAAGCACCCGCTGTTCAGTGGCAATTCAATGCCGGCAAGGCATCTGAGCACGTATAGGACGGCAGAGCGTGTAACAGATAACGGTGCATTTAAATTATCCTTTGTGTGTTGAGAATCTGTACCGGTAAAATCAATAACTGCCTGTATTGTTTCCGGAGGATTATCGCCGCCGATAATCTGTATGGTTGCCTTTACGGGTGAACCATCATCAAGGAAGTCTTCAAACGAGGATTCAAATGAAGCGTTCTGTTGAAGGAAGCGGGAGAGGGTTTGTTTTATGGAAAAGCCTGCATTTTCACGTATATAATCCATGTAGTTCAGAACTGTTTCGAGGCCGTATCTTTCTATGACGCCTTTCAGTTCTCCGATACCTCTCCGGCACGAGGCAATCTGTGCCTTTAAATCAAGAATGCGCTCATGGATATTACGCGCAGGATGCGTATGGTTCGTGAGTATAGTCCTCATCTCCGCATCTCTGAAATGGCCGTTTCTTACGAGGATACGTGAGTCTATTAAGATACCTTCTTCGTTAACGTGTTCAACATGAGGCGGGAGAGATCCCGGTGTTATGCCTCCGATATCAGCATGATGCCCGCGTGCAGCGGTAAAGAAGATAATAGTGTCTTCATCGGAAAAAAACGGGCAGATAACAGTGATATCCGGCAGATGAGACCCTCCCTTGTAAGGATTGTTGGAGACAAAAACGTCTCCTGGCCTCATGTTATCCTGATGGTCTTCAATGATCCCTTTCACAGCGTCGGTCATGGAACCGATGTGCACAGGGATATGGGGAGCGTTCGAGACAAGATTACCATTCCGGTCAAATAACGCACAGGAAAAATCGAGCCTTTCCTTGATGTTTACGGAATACGCCGTATTTCTTAATGTAGATCCCATCTCTTTTGCTATCCCGCTGAAGATGTTGTTAAAGACCTCAAGGAGTACAGGGTCTTTCCCTGTCCGTATTTTTTCTTTGTTTCTTTGACCGACCATTTCCATGATAATCATCCCGCTTTCATGAACCACCGCTTCAAATCCTGGGTCTACGATCAATATGGAATTTTTGTCGACTATATGTGCAGGCCCTTTTACCGCTGCTCGTGCGGGCAATGATTCCCTGAGATAGACAGATGCGTTTACAGGCCCCCGGGCGTAGTATATTGTTTTATTGAAAATAGGCTGCACGGTTTTTCTTTCATCACTGGCCACTTCGATGTATTCCGGGAAAAAATTCCCTCCGTCGGATATTTCGAGCCTTATGTTTACAACCTCGATTCCTGCGGAATCAGGGTAAAAACCGAAGAGACTCTGATAGCGATTCCTGAAAAATGCAAGGGTATTTTCATATGCATCAAAAGGCAGTGTAATGAATGTATCGGTACCGGAGGGCCGGAGATCCAGCTCCCTCTTCACTGAACATCGAATGTTCCTGTTTTTTCGGCGATCGAAGAGTTCTTGTTGTAAATTCGCTAAGATATCGGCGAGTTCCTCGTGGGTTTTTTTATTGTATCGTCTTAGTAGTGTTTGGGAGGCCTTATCCGCTCCCTGCGCAAGTCCGATACCATAGGCTGATAAAAGGCTGCATAGGGGATGGAAGAGAATTTTTTTGATTCCGAGGATCGATGCCAAAGCACATGCATGCTGACCTCCTGCACCGCCAAAACAGACAAGCGCATAATCACGGACATCAAATCCTTTTGAAACGGAGATTTCTTTAACGGCTGCTGCCATTTTTTCGTTTGCTATTTTCAGAAACCCCAGTGCAGTATCTTCAGGAGGTAGAAGGGTTGTTTGTAGGGATTCCCCCATCTCTTCTGATAAAGTCTGAAACTTTTTTTTCACGATGTTCATGTCGAGGGAGGAACGTCTGTCCTTGCCAAACGTTTTAGGGAAATATTCAGCAATAATCCTTCCTGTCAGCAGGTTTGCATCAGTGATCGTGAGCGGACCTCCGAAGCCGTAGCAGGCGGGTCCCGGATATGCGCCTGCTGATTCAGGGCCGACGAGCATTTTCTGTCTGTCAAACGTGAGTATGGACCCGCCTCCTGATGCCACCGTGATGATGTTCAGCATTTCTGTTTGAAGTTCTATCCCGTCAATGACATGTTCATGGATTTTCTCAAAATCTCCATCGTATCTCGAAACATCAGTTGATGTCCCTCCCATGTCAAGACCTATGGTTCCTCCTGCGCCTGTGTGCTCTGATATCTTGCCTATCGCAACGACTCCACCCGCAGGGCCGGAAAACAGTGAGTTCTTTCCTTTGAATGACCCGGATGTAGCAAGTCTGCCCGAACTCTGTATAAACTCCAAAGGTATGTTCCCGGTCCATTGCTTGATTCTTTCGAGATACCTTGCAATCACAGGACTTAAGTAAGCATCGATGACGGTACTCTGACCCCTGCTGACAATCTTGATGGCGTTCATTGTCTTGTGGGAAAGGACAATAGGCTTCGAGATGCCGTGTTCAACGAATAAGTCTTTGCATAAAAGCTCATGTTCCGGGTTTTTCCATGAATGCATAAGAACAACAGATATCGCCTGTATGTTTTCTGTTTTTAAATTCTCTATATCGCGTATGAGCTTTCGCCTGTTCGGTTTTTTAACAGCCCTGCCCCTGCTGTTGATTCTCTCATCCACTTCGTATACTGAAGAATAGAGCAGGGAAGGTTTTTTAATGCAGAGTTTGAATATGTCGGGCCTGGCCTGACAGCCAATTTCGAGGAGATCGGAAAACCCGGATGTTATAAACAGTGCGACCCTGCCGCCTTTACGTTCCAGAAGTGCATTCGTAGCAACTGTGGTGCCGAACCTGATAGCTTCAATGCTGTCTTCAGGGAGGAGATTAACCCGTCCTATGTCCATCATCTGCCTGATGCCTTCAATGCACGCATCTTCATAATCAGGTGAATCAGAGAGGATTTTTAATGTGTGAAACCTGTTGTCAGGATCGAGACCTATGATATCGGTGAAGGTCCCTCCGGTATCAACTGCGAATTTCCATTTCTTGCGTTTTGATTTCGCCAATGCTTTTCCCTGTGTCCTGAGCGAGGTGAAGTTATTATAGCACTTCGTATTCTCATTGAGGGGTTCCTGAGCTAAGAGCAGAGAGCGAAGAGCTGAGAGCTTATAGCCTTTTGAAATGAGGAAGTTGTGAAGTTATGAACCTCGGAAGCCAACATGCCTTTTCTTAACCTCTTATCTTCATAATTTCTTCACTTCAGATTTTCTTGTGATTTTGAGCTTTGGAATTTGGATTTTTAAATTACATACTGTCTCGGTTATGATAGGAAAGACAGAAGGGAACAAGGACAGAAAATATCCATGCGATCTAAACTGCTTATTATCAATTGCCCGAGTAAATATTTTTTCCATGTTCCCATGGGGACCTTTGGAATCTGCGATTACCTCAGCAAAAGAGGTGTAGAGGTTAAACTGCTGAATCTTGCCCACTATCAAAACTCGGAAAAGGATGCTTTTCTTTTATGGTGTATGGAACATTTTCAGCCTACTCATGTCGGTATCGTATTGCAATGGCAGGAGACCGTAGAGGGGGTTATGGAAGTAGGAGCATATCTCAAACAGCATTATGACCGGGTCAAGATTATATGCGGTGGTTTCACAGCAGGCTATTTTGGTGAAAGTCTTCTCAAAGAGTGGCGGTTTGTTGATTATGTTATCAAGGGCGATCCCGAGAAACCACTGGAATTGCTTCTTTGGGGGACCGATCTGTCAAAAATCCCGAATATAATTTACAGGCATAAGAAAGGGATACTCTCGAATGATGTCACATACCTTATCGACGAGGAGACTCTATCGGGGATATCATTCAGTGAAATGACATATCTCCATGATTATGAACTCTATATAAAAGCAGTCGAAAAAACGCTTGGATTCCCTCTCTTTATAGGAAGAGGCTGTGCGTTCAACTGCAGGTATTGCGGCGGAAGCGCACTGTCATTCAGGCTGCATAGCGGGAGGGAAAAACCGGTTATAAGGCACATAACGAGTATTATCAAAGACCTGAAACGGATTAAGGATTTTACGAGAAAGATATATGTATGCTATGAAAATGATCGCAACTACATAAAGAGCCTCTTTAAAGAAATGAAGAAAGACCAGGCGCTGGTCAAAACATTTCAGCTTAACTATGGCGCATGGCATCTCTTTGATGAAGAATTCCTGGATCTGTACAGAGACGTCTTTATTCTTGACAGCAAAGATACCCCTGTCTTTGAACTATCTCCCGAGATATTCGATGACACGTGCCGGAAGAAAGTAAAGCATGATATGGCACCGTATTCAATCAAAGATTTCATCGAAAACCAGAAGCTTGTCAATGAATATGTTGGAGACAGGGTCAACACGTCACTCTTTTTCAGCAGATATCATGAAGTTTCAAGGTCATATGGAGATATGAGGGCTGAGATTAGTGGTATTTTCAGGCTCAAACACCTGTTGCTCTGCGAAAATATGCCAAGCGTACGAGTTTGTTATGATCATCTGTCTACTGATGTGGCCAGCCAGTACTGGGAAAGCCATGTGAAAAATGCGGGGGTTTTCCGGACACTCTTATCATCAGTAAAGAAACTGAATGCACAGGAATTCTATAGCTTTCCAGTCAATAACCTCTGCCTGTATATTCCCGGGACACTATCGGAAACAGATGTTGTACGGTGTGAGGTGCTCATTACTGTTCTAAAAAACCTTGAAATGTATTTTTACGAACTGTTTCATATTATATTTCATTGCCTCGATGAGCACTTTATGGATGTTGTCGAGCAGCTTATCTCTGAGAAATATTTATTCATTCCCGGAAATATATTTGAAATGCTTGAATACAGAGAGGTCATCAGTGATCTAAAACAGAAAATCGTTAAGGAAGATTTTCTGGTGTCAAGGATCCCCTTTATTGAAGATATGGCTCATCTTTTCCTGAAGAAAGCTCAGCATATGGGCAGACAAGAATACAAGGGAACCGGTACCGGAAAGGAACTCCTCATGCTCAATCCTGAATTTGTTACATTTCAGAAACATGATTATCTCGATTTGTTAAATTTTTTGAAGCGGTTAGATCATGAGGGGCCGCGTAACTTGGAAGAAGAAAAAACGGTCTTTATCTTTCTTTTTGACGACATATTGAGCATACCTTATGCGACATACAACAAAACGCTCAAAGTATTTGAAGAAGGGATATCTCTAGAAGCGTATTATGACCTCATGAAAAAGAAGGGGATTTTCACTCCTGCATACCATTCAGATCTCATCAGGAGACTTATGCAAGGAAATGTGCTTTCTTGAATGAATAAGGGGGATAGTTTTTTGATTCGAGTTTGATTATACTGTGACTACCGCAGATGATAAAATATAAAATAATAATTTTTACATGAGGGGGATCTATGAAAAAGCTTTCTCACCTTGATAAAGAGGGCAGGGCGAAGATGGTCGACATTACCCGAAAGCCAGTAACACACAGGAAAGCTGTCGCAAAAGGCGCTGTTTTCATGAAGCCGGGTACTATGAAACTGATTGTAGATAAAAAAATTCCCAAGGGCGATGTATTCAGTGTAGCACGTATAGCGGGGATCATGGCAGCAAAGAAGACCAGTGAACTCATACCGATGTGCCATCCTTTGGAGATAACAGCTATAGATATTTTGTTCAATCGTTCCCCTCAAAAGAATAAAATAGATATCGAATCGCGCGTTTCTATCGCAGGACGTACCGGGGTCGAGATGGAGGCGCTTACCGCTGTGTCCGTTGCTGCATTAGCTATCTATGATATGTGCAAGGCAGTAGATAAAGAGATGGTTATTTCAGATATAATGCTTTTGGAAAAACGAGGGGGGAAAAGCGGCATATTCAAGCGAAAGTAATCTTTCTTTTATTTGTTTAATCCCTTTTTTGCCTTTTCATTGTCCGGATCAAATTTCAGGGCCTTTTCAAACTGATTACGGGCCTTTTTCTGAGAGCCTCCTTTCAGGTAGATCATACCGAGGTTGACGTAATACTCTGCATTATACGGCTCAAGGGTTATAGCTTCAAGCAGTGCTTCCTCTGCCTCCTTCATACTGTCGGGAATCTTCGTGAGAAATAATGACAGGTAGCTCCAGTACCGTGCTTGCCTTGGTTCTAACTGCGTTGCGGATCTTAATGAAGTGACGGCGTTTTTAAAGTCTTTCTTTTTGAAAGCTTCAACTCCGTATTTAAAATATTTTTCTGCATCCGGTGATTTTGTAACCTCTTCCGGCTTTTCCTGTACCATGACAGTCTCTTCTTTTTTCTTTTCCTGAACAGGTTCTTCATTGACCTTCACCGGTTCTTTCAGGGTCTCGTACGCGCTCGTTATTGCATCAAAGATAGCCGTGAGCTTGTCTTTCATAGTAGGGTCGGCAGAACTGAAATATCTGTCAGGATGGAATTCCCGTGTGAGCCTGTAATAATTCTTTTTTAACGTTTCCTCGTCTGCACCGTCCTGAACCTCAAGGAGTTCGGTATCACTCATAGAGTCGAGACGCATATAGAACTCTTCTACCTTTTGCAGAAACGCTCCTTCTTCCTCTGGAACAGGCTGCAGAATTTCTTCAAGAGACAGCATTTCCTCTGCTTTTTCAACAGCCTCCTTTACCTGTTCTGCCTCTTCTCCTCTCTCCTTGATTACACCTATTGACCATAAGACATAAAGAATTTTCGTAGCTTCAAATGACCCGATCCACGAGCTGCTGATAAGCTGTTTGATCGTTTTTGTACCGTCAATGATTGACAGCATTTTCCTGTCCTGCTGACTCAGTTCAATTTCCTGAAAGAGACTGACCGGATCAGCGCTCAACGTGAGGACGATATCTGCATGGGGCATCTCTTTCTTTATCCTCGTCCAGTTATCTATTCTTTTCACTCCATCATAGATGAGGTTCCCCATGCTCATTTTCAGGGTTATGACCTCCTGCTGCGGAATCTCTCCCTCTTGAAATTCAAAGACAGCATCTTCGAGCTGAAAAAGGCTGTATATAATCTCCTTGACCTGATACTTAACCCCCCAGAAGAGATCTTTCGGCGACAGGTACCCGCGTTCAACAAGGATTGCACCTTGTCTTTTCCCGGTCTTTTTCAGGAGTTCAACTGATTCATCATACTGCTCTAACGTAATCTTTCCTGCCTTGATGAGCATTTCACCTAATCTGTCATCCTCATACGTTGAGGAAGCAAAAATTGCATCACCTTTCAGTAAATAGACCTTTTTAATAAATACCGGGGTCTTCACGATCAAGGTGCCCGTCTTTCTGTTCCTGTTGAGAGAGACAAGGATTTTTGTGAGGCTCACCTCTCTTATATTACCGGCAAGCGGAATATCCATCATCTGTATCTCTTCACCTCAAATCTGTAAAGTTCAACCTCCTCGTGAGGTGCGATGTCAGCTTTCATTTTTGCGATCCTTAACTGTTCTTCCACAGTATCGACCCCCTCGAGGTCGGGTAACAGGAGACCTCTCCTGTGCCCGCTTGCCACAATGACCCCGTATTTGCGCGGGTCAAGCTCTTTCGTATCGGATACTTTTTCGGGAGGGGAGAGAACATCGACTGAGTAATCGAGTTCAGGCAGTTCACTTTTTTCAACGGGGTGGAAGCGCGGGTCTTTTGTTGCAGCAGCTACTGCATTCATTATGGTCTCGACTACGACATTTTCGTATGATGGCATAAAAGTTCCAATACAGCCTCTCAGTTGCCCGTGTTTTTTAATACACACAAATACACCTGCTTTTACGGTCATCTCAGGTTCTGAGGAGTCCGGTAGTTTTTCAACTCTGCCATCCCTGATATATGTTTCAACGCTTTTTTTTGCAAGCTCAACAAGAGGGTGCATCTATTTTCCTCTGACGAGTGTATATTCAGCAACCTTGTATAAGACCTCTTTCTCAGGTGAATCAGGAAAAATGTTCAGTTCAGTTTTTGCGTCGGCAACGAGCGCACGGGCTTTCTTGAGGGAATGCTCTATAATATCGTATTTTATAAAAAGCTTGAGTATCTTCTTCAGGCCCCTCTTTTTCAGTTTATTCTTGATGATGCCCTTCACCTCTTCTTTTTCTGTGTCCTCTGCAACCTTAAGCAAAGAGATAACAGGAATGGTTAACTTTCCTTCGTTGAGGTCCTTTCCGAGACGTTTCCCCAGATCATCCTCCTCTGCCATATAATCAAGTATATCATCAGCCATCTGAAAAGCAATCCCCATGTTCATTCCAAACCGTGCGAGTGCATTCTCTTTGTCTTCTGGAAGAGAGCCCAGGATTGCGCCTATTCTGCACGCCGCAGAGATAAGGGCAGCGGTTTTTGCTGAAATAATCTCGAGGTATTCTTCTTCGGTTATATCCGGATCGCCGGTTTTTGTAAGCTGAAGGATTTCACCCTCGGTCATCCTTGTTGTTGCCTCGGAAAGGGTTTCCATGATTCTCTGGCTTTTCTGCATAACAGCATGCCTCAAGGCATTGGAATAGAGATAGTCACCGACAAGTATGACGACTTGATTCCCCCATATGGAGTGTGCCGGCGCTTTCCCTCTTCTGATGTCAGCGCCATCAACAACATCGTCATGCAGGAGGGAGGCCGTATGGATAGATTCAATGATACCCGCAAGGGTAAGACGCTCGTCTCCCTTAAATCCTGCCAGTTCGGAACTCAGGATGAGGATGAGTGGTCTGAGGCGTTTCCCCCCGCCGTCAATGAGGTATTTCCCGATCAGCGGGATAGCAAAAACAGGACTTCTGAAGAGGTCTCTCAGTCGGTCTTCGACGATTTCCAATTGCGGCTTGTAAAACGCAAAAATCTCTTCTAAATCCATCATTAATGGTAGGATAGCTCTTCTTTTAAAGTCAAGGGTTTAAGATTACGTAAATCTTCTGATAGACTTTAGAATCATTCACCTGACCATCACGTACTTGCAGTGACAGGCAATTAAAAACTCAGGGAACTCCATTTAGGTTTACTGTGAACAACGGTATAATTTGGATATAATACCTAAAGAGAACACTTTCAAGAAGACATATGTATTTTTTAAAGGAAAACAGCTTAACATAATGATTACCTATCAATCGCCTGTTCGACTTTTACTTATACTATTTTTCTGTGTCTTTATCACTGAAGCATTCATCATGTTGCTTCTCTCTGTTCTCCCACCCCTGTCTTCGTGGAAATGGGCAATGCTTGATGCTGCCTTGCTCATCATACTCCTTTCCCCTGTACTGTACTTCTTTGTACTACGTCCATTGATGCAGCATGTATCCAAGCGAAAGCAGGCGGAGGAAGAGACTAAGCTTGCTTATTCTGAACTCAACCAGATATTCAATACCGCAGCCGACGGGATGCGCCTGATTGATAAAGACTTTAATGTGCTTCGAATTAATGAGACATTTTCTAAGCTCTCAGGTGTAAGCAGTGATGAAGCGACAGGAAAAAAGTGCCATGAAGTGTTCCGTGGGCCAATGTGCTTTACACCTGATTGCCCGCTGACCCGGATTCTCGGCGGAGAGGAACGTGTTGAATATGAGGTTGAAAAGGAACGAACAGACGGTACCAAAATCCCCTGTATTGTTACCGGCACTCCCTTTCGAAGAACTGGAGGAGAGATTGCCGGCATTGTTGAAGACTTCAAGGATATCACAAAGCATAAACAAGCTGAGAAAAAGGTCCAATCCCTCAAGCAACAGATGGAGTTCATATTAGGTGTAACGAAGACAGGTCTTGATATTATAGATTCGGATTTTAACATGCGATACATTGATCCGGACTGGGGAAAGGTATATGGCGATCCAACAGGAAGGAAGTGTTATGAATACTTCATGGGCAGAAGTGAAATGTGTCCTGGCTGCGGTATTCCCAAGGCCATAAGGACAAAGACCATCAACGTTACCGAAGAGGTTTTGGTTAAGGAAGGGAACAGGCATATTCAGGTCACAACGATACCATTTCAGAATGAGTATGGAGAGTGGTTGGTTGCTGAGGTAAATGCTGATATTACTGAACGTAAAAGAGCAGAAGAAACATTAAAAGAGAGCGAGTGGAAACTGAATGCCATGTTGTATTCTATTGGCGATCATATGAGCATGATGGACAGGGACCTGAACATTCTCTGGGCAAATGACGTTGCAAGGAGAATGTTTGGTGATGATATTATAGGGAAAAAGTGCTATGAGGTTTTCCACAGGAGAAAAGAACCGTGTGAACCATATCCCTGTTTAACACTCAGGGCATTTCAAGACGGTAAGATTCATCGGCATGATACATCAGTAATAGACAAAACAGGAAACGTGGTGTATTTTCATTGCACTGCCAATGTGGCATTAAGAGATAAACAGGGGAATCCCGCAGCAGTGATAGAGATTTCAAGAGATATTACCGAACAGAAACGTTCGGAAGAAAAGCTGCAATCCTATCAGGAGCAGCTTCGTTCTTTAATTTCACAGTTGTCTTTGGCCGAGGAAAAAGAGAGAAGGCGCATTGCAACAGAACTCCATGACCATATCGGCCAGACCCTTGCCTACTGTAAGATCAAAATAGGAGAAATACTTAATGCGGCGCCTTCTGTTGATATGAAAGTACCTTTAAATGAAATCCGCAATATGATTGACAAGACTATTCAGTACAGCCGGTCATTAACATTCGACCTCAGCAACCCAATGCTCTATGAGGTAGGGTTTGAGGCTGCGGTAGAGTGGCTTGGAGAGAAGTTTCAAAAAGATCATGGCCTGATGGTTCACTTTAGAAATGATAGACAGCAAAAACCTTTGGATGATAAAACCCGTGTTATTCTTTTACAGGCAGTACGAGAACTGATGGCGAATGTTGTTAAGCACGCACGGGCACTGAATGTAACAGTGTCTGTCATAAGAAACAATGACAACATTCAGATTGATGTAGAAGACGACGGCAAAGGTTTTGATATCTCTAAAAATGATGCGCATCTGAACAAAACTTACAGCTTTGGTTTTTTCAGTATCCGCGAACGTTTACAAAGTATAAAAGGAAATCTTGCTGTTGAGTCGGAACCCGGCTGCGGGACTCATGTCACCCTGACAGCTCCACTGCATATGGAGAGAAAAACGTAACTGAGATTTGAAATGAACATCAGAATTCTTCTGGTAGAAGATCACGGCATAGTGCGTGAAGGGATCAAGGCATTGCTTGAAAGGCAACCGGAAATAGAGGTTGTTGGACTGGCAGAGGATGGCATGAAGGCAGTAGCAATGTGCAGAGAACTATTGCCCGATGTAGTCATTATGGATGTTGCCATGCCTGACATGAACGGGATTGAAGCAGCCCGCCTTATACTAAGAGAAGCCCTGAGCACGAAAATAATCGGTCTTTCTATGCATTCAGACAGACGCTATGTCGTGGAAATGCTCAAGGCAGGTTCGTCGGGATATCTCTTAAAAGACTGCGCTTTCGAAGAGCTGATGAATGCAATCCATACAGTCGTGCGAGGCAATATCTATTTGAGCCCCCAGATATCCGACATCATCATAAATGAGTATGTGAATCTCATGTCAAAAGATGATGCTTCTGTTTTTTCTATACTCACAAACCGGGAGCGCGCGGTACTCCAGTTTCTTGCGGAAGGGAAAAGGACACGCGAGATAGCCTCACACCTGCGTGTAAGCACGAAGACTATTGAGACATATAGGCAGCAAATAATGGATAAGCTGGGCATTCGCACCATAGCCGAACTGACAAAATGCGCCATACGTGAAGGACTGACCTCCCTCGACCACTGATGTAGACTTCAGTAATTAAAAATCTATATATCCTCTCTTCACTCAGGTTTTTCGAATTTGAAAATAAGGGTTTTTACCATTGCAAGGCTATGAAATAATTCATAATATTATAAACATGCCCTGCTGACGCAGGACAGGAAAGCCTGTAAAAAAAAGTTGGTGGTCGTTTACATGCAAAAATCATGACTCTATTCTATAGAATTTTTAAAGCGCTTATATGAAAAATTACGAATCACCTGTCAGGCTTTTAGCAATCGTCTTTATTTCTGTCTTTATCACTGAAGCATTCATCATGTTGCTTCTCTCTGTTCTCCCACCCCTGTCTTCGTGGAAATGGGCAATGCTTGATGCTGCCTTGCTCATCATACTCCTTTCCCCTGTACTGTACTTCTTTGTACTACGTCCATTGATGCAGCATGTATCCAAGCGAAAGCAGGCGGAGGAAGAGACTAAGCTTGCTTATTCTGAACTCAACCAGATATTCAATACCGCAGCCGACGGGATGCGCCTGATTGATAAAGACTTTAATGTGCTTCGAATTAATGAGACATTTTCTAAGCTCTCAGGTGTAAGCAGTGATGAAGCGACAGGAAAAAAGTGCCATGAAGTGTTCCGTGGGCCAATGTGCTTTACACCTGATTGCCCGCTGACCCGGATTCTCGGCGGAGAGGAACGTGTTGAATATGAGGTTGAAAAGGAACGAACAGACGGTACCAAAATCCCCTGTATTGTTACCGGCACTCCCTTTCGAAGAACTGGAGGTGAGATTGCCGGCATTGTTGAAGACTTCAAGGACATTACCACACATAAACAGGCAGAGGAGGCGCTGCGGGCAGCTCTCAGGACAGCGGAAGATGAAAAGCTCAAATCAGAATCAATTATTGAAAGCATAGGGGAACCGCTGGGTATTATAGACACTGACTTCAGATTTGTGTATCAAAACAAGGTTCACAGGGATTCTTTTGGAGAACATTTAGGTAAGCTTTGTTACAAGGCGATTAAGAACAGAGAAGAAATCTGCGAAGGCTGCCAATTGGCTGAGTGTTTCAGGGACGGCAATATCCACACAAAGGAAAGAGTTGTACTGAGAGGAGAAGGCCCGCCATTATATGTTGTAAATACCGCATCCCCTTTAAGAGATTCAAACGGAAAAATCGTAGCAGGCATTGAGCTCATAAGGGATATTACCGAATGGAGGCAGGCAGAGGAGGCAATTAAACATGCTCACGCAGAACTTGAACAGATATTTAATACGGCTGCGGATGGCATGAGCGTGGTTGATAAAGATTTCAACGTGCTTCGAGTGAACAACACATTTGCCAGATTATCAGGCATAGGCAAAGACGAAGTGGTTGGCAAAAAGTGCTATGAGGTGTTTCGCAGCTCAGAGTGTCATACTCATAACTGTCCATTAACCCGGATTCTTGGCGGAGAGTATCAAGTGGAAATAGATACGGAAAAGGAGCGAAATGACGGTATCAGGATACCTTGTATTGTGACGGCAGCCCCCTTTCGGGGACCTGATGGAGCATTGATTGGGATTATAGAGAATTTCACCGATGTCACCGAACGAAAAAAGCTCGAGGAACAACTCCTTCAGGCTCAGAAGATGGAGGCTGTTGGCCAGCTTGCAGGGGGCATAGCACATGATTTCAACAATATATTGACTGCAATAATAGGCTTTGGAACTATTTTAAATACGGAGATGAACAAGAATGACCCCTTGAGGAATTATGTGAAACAAATACTGGCTTCCTCAGAGAGAGCTGCTAAATTAACACAAGCACTCCTTGCATTCAGCAGAAAGCAGATAATCAATCTACGGCCTATTAATCTGAATGAAATCATAATAGCATTAGAAAAGCTTTTGTCAAGGATAATTGGTGAAGATATAGAACTTTCTACGGTTCTTGCAGATGAGGACTTAACTGTAATGGCAGACAGCACACAAATAGAGCAGGTTTTGATGAATCTTGCCACGAATGCAAGAGATGCAATGCCTGATGGAGGGAGTTTGATAATCAGGACGGAACCTGTAACATTCGACCATGAATACATAAAAACGCACGGCTATGGCAAGCCCGGGCCTTATGCCCTCTTATCAGTTGAAGATACTGGTGCGGGAATGGATGTGAGAACGAGAGATAAGATATTTGAGCCATTCTTCACCACAAAGGAGGTCGGCAAAGGAACAGGTCTTGGACTATCAATTATATACGGGATAATAAAACAGCATAATGGCTATATCAATGTATACAGCGAACACGGAAAAGGCACGACCTTCAAGATATATTTGCCTTTAATTAAGTCAGGAATAGAAGAAGAAAAGTCAGAAGACCTTTCCATCATAAAAAGAGGAACAGAAACTGTTCTTGTAGCAGAGGATGATGCACAGGTAAAAGATCTCATAAAAAGTATTCTTGAAGAATCTGGTTATCAAGTTGTAGAAGCAGAGGATGGAGAAGAAGCAATAAGTGTATTTAATGAAAATAAAGACAGGATACAGCTTCTAATCCTTGATGTGGTTATGCCGAAAAAGAACGGTAAAGAAGTATATGCTGAGATAAAGAAAATAATGCCCGATATAAAGGCTATTTTTACAAGTGGATATAATGCGGAGATTATTCATAAAAAGGGGATATTAGAAAAAGGATTCGGCTTTATAACAAAACCTTTCTCTCCGCAAGAACTTTTGAAGAAGGTGAGGGAAGTGCTGGATAGTCAAATATAGCTACTGAAGGAAAAAGTTATTTATGTCCAAATATGATATCCTCGACAGCCTTTTTGATGGAATCCTCGTCATAGATAAAGATTACAGAATCGCCTTCGCCAATAAGCTCTACCTTGAGATATGCGGTCTTAAGAAAGAGGAAATTATCGGGAAAAAGTGCCATAAGGTTTCACACCGCTACCTTTTATTATGTACTCTGGCAGATAAAATCAAACGCCCGGCAATGGACACCAAACGAAGATTTATATGTCCGGGAGAAGAAGTCTTTTCAACAGGAAAACCTGTGACTATTACACAGATCCATTATTGCTTCGGCGGGGAAGAAAGGGTTTTTGAAATTACCGCATCGCCTATTACGGATAAAAAAGAGGTGGTCACAGAGATGCTGGAGATATTGAGAGACGTTACTGACAGGGAGAAGGCTTTAGAAGAGGCAATAAAAAGTAAGACATTCCTGTCAAGCATTCTTGAGGGCATCGGTGAAGGAGTGATAGTTATTGACAGGAACCTCAGAATAATAACTGCAAACAGCGGTTATCTCAAACAGGGCAAAAACAGCATTGACAATGTCATAGGAAAGCACTGCTATGAGATCTCCCATCGTTTTGACAAGCCATGCTATGAGAAAGGAGAAGAATGCGGTATAAAAGATGTCTTTAAGACAGGTGAAAAATATGGTGTGATTCATACACATCATGACAAGGCAGGCAATCCAATTTATGTAGCGATAAATTTATATCCAATAAAAGACTCAGCAGGCAATGTAACCTCTGTAATAGAGTGCATCGAGGATATTACAGAAAAGACAAAACTCGAAACAGACTTAAAAAAGAGGGTGAAGGAGCTTGAGGATTTTTATAGCATAGCAATCGGAAGAGAGTTGAAGCTGATAGAGATGAAGAAAGAGATTGAGAGTTTGAAGAAAGAATTGGAAAAATATAAGAAATCATGAAATCTAAACTCGCCATCGCTGTTACATTATCCGGATGGATTCTTTTTGTAAGCTATTTCTTTTATGAGAGTGTCGAATATGGCATAAAACACTTTATTTCTCTAATATCTTTTTCTCATGTTTTCTTCCATCTCTTGCTTCTTTTTACACCTATACTTTCCACAATTATGGGGTATCTTATTAATGAACGGATAAACTATGAGAAGAAGCTCATAAGGGCAGCTGAAGAATGGCGAATAACGTTTGATTCTATGCCCTATGGCGTTATGCTCCTCGACACGGAATTTAATATAATAAAGACAAATAACTATATCTCAGAACTTACAGGCATCCCGATAAAGGAATTGATTGGTAAAACATGTTATGAAGTACTACACGGTATAAATAAGCCGATAGAAGCCTGTCCATTGCTAAAGTCAGGAGAAGTCAGGGGCATAGAGCCCTATGAGTATTATGCTGCGAGATTTAATAAGTATTTCAAGGGGTATGTAACATCTGTCCTTAATAAAGAAGGCTTATTTCATAAAAGATATATAATTTCACATATCGATATCACAGAGAATAAAGAAAACGAAAAGAAGCTTATTAACAGCCGTGATGCATTCTTAAACATGCTCAAGGATCTTGATGTTTCTTACAAGGAGCTTAAAGAACTCTATAATAGTCTTATCTTTTCTCTCGTCTATGCAGTAGAGGCAAAGAGTCCCTGGACAAGGGGTCATTCAGATCGTGTCAGAAATTATGCACTGGCTATAGCTAATGAGCTGAAGTTTAAAGATCAAGATATTGAAACTCTCAGGACAGCAGCCATACTTCACGATATTGGAAAGATAGGAACTTATGATGTCATCCTTAATAAGCCTGGAAAACTTACTGATGAAGAATTTGCTATTGTAAAAAAACACCCCGTGAACGGTGAGGAGATTCTCAGACCTGTACGTCAGTTAGGTAAAATTCTTCCTATAATCAGACACCACCATGAAAGGATAGATGGGAAAGGCTATCCTGACGGGCTTAAGGGTGAAGAAATTCCTTTATGTGCAAGGATACTCCATGTAGCTGACTCCTTTGATTCAATGACAGCAGACAGACCGTACAGACCTGCACCTGGGATGGAATATGCCGTATCCGAACTAAAAAAATACAGCGGCACACAATTCGACCCTAAGGTGGTTGAGGCATTTCTGAGGGTTTTGGAGAAATCATGACAAAGAGTACAAGATAAGGTGTAGAACATGCGAAAAGTTGTAGATGTAATCACAAATAACAGAATGATATTGTGGGGCATCGGATTAAGCCTTTTGTTCTGGATTTTTGAATCCGTTATGCATGTTTTTGTATTCAACAAAGGCAATCTTCTTGGGAACATAGTCAGTCCTGAACAGCACGAACTCTGGATGCGGTTGCTGGTCATTTCTCTCATCTTTAGCTCCTGTGTAATTGCCCAGATCATGATAAATAGAATCAGGCGATCCGAGAATGCAATAAAAAGTGTTTATGCAGAACTCGACCAGATATTCAATACCGTTGCTGACGGTATGCGCTTGATTGGCAGAGATTTCAATATTCTTCGGACTAACAATACTTTTGTTGATCTGGTGAGAATGAATGACAAAGACGAGGTAATCGGTAAAAAGTGCTATGAGGTATTCAAATGTCCGAGATGTCATACCCCTGAATGTCCGTTGAAGCAAATTACAGGGGGCAAGGAGAGGGTTGAATTTGATGTAGAAAAAGTTCGTGCCGATGGAACATTAGTGTCCTGCATTTTGACGGCGATACCTTTTCGGGGGACTGACGGCAAACTTATAGGGGTAGTTGAATCTTTTTTTTGCAACGTTTAGGGTTAGGGTGCATGCGGCTGAGATTACCCCTGTCCCGGGTTGACGTATTGAATTTTCGGAGCACATAATTAAAGGTTACGGTTTCAGGCGCAATGCTTCAAGATTAACGTTCGCTTTTGTGAGCTTCTTTATGTCTGACGGTCTGAAAACCCCCTTTTCAGTCATTATTGCAGTGACGTATTTATGCGGGGTAACATCGAAGGCAATATTCCTTACCCTGATACCCTCAGGTGCAATCCGGACACTGCCGCCTCTGCCTGATATGCAGGTAATCTCTTCAGGAGCTCTCTCTTCGATAGGGATCTGTTCACCTGTTTTGATGGAGAAGTCAATGCTGCTCAGGGGGGCAGCTACATAGAATGGAATCTTATGCTCTTTGCAGAGGACAGCAACCGTGTAAGTCCCTATTTTATTCGCAACATCTCCGTTCCGCGCAGTCCTGTCGGTGCCGACGATGACAAGATCAATCTCGCCCCTTTTCATAAGGGTGCCGGCCGTGTTATCGGGAATAAGGGTGACGGGGATATTCTCCTGCATGAGCTCCCAGGCTGTCAGTCTGGCACCCTGGAGAACAGGCCTTGTCTCATCAGCAAAAACATGGAACTTCTTGCCCATCTCCTTTGCCACAATCATGGGTGCGGTTGCAGTGCCATAGCCGCCGGTTGCGAGGCTGCCTGCGTTACAATGGGTAAGGATCGTGCTCCCATCCTGTATAAATGGTGCACCCCATCTTCCGATTGCCCTGTTGACCTCAATATCTTCACGGAGAATGGCGAGAGCTTCCCCGATGATGATTTTTTTCATTCTGTCAATCGATTCATGTTTGTTCTTCAACAATACATTATTGATTCTTTTCACAGCCCATTGCATATTGACTGCCGTCGGTCTTGTGGAGAGTATATCATGGTAAATCGGTTTGATCTTTTCGATGAATTCAGCAGCCGTTCTTGCTTCGAGCTCCTGCGCTCCCAGGGCGACACCCATTGCCGCGGCAATACCAATAGCCGGAGCTCCCCGTATCCACAGGTTCTTGATTGCTTCTGCAACCTGCATATGATCTGAAAGGGTAAGAAAAGTAATCTCGAACGGGAGCCTTGACTGGTCGAGCATGATTACTTTTCCGTCAACCCACTCTATTGTTTTAACCATATCGGACTCCTATCGGAATCAGAAGTGTTATAACAAAAATGACCGTCAGTACTGTAAGAACACCAATCGTTCCCCACGATACAATATTGTGAAATTTAGGGTTGACATAGTCACCCATGAGTTTTTTATTATTGACAAGCGTGAGTGCATAGATCAGAACAAACGGCAGAAGTAATCCGTTGACTACCGAAGCAAGTACCATAAGGAATACAAGCGGGGCCCCCGGTATGAGTACCAGCAGAGCAGCTGCAACGATCATAGACGTATATATCCACATAAACTGGGGCGCCTCCTTAAAGGTCTTGTTAACCCCCCGCTCCCAGCCCATTGCCTCGCAGATATAATAGGAAGTGGCGAGGGGCACGATAATTGCGCCGAGGAGGGATGCATTGGCAAGACTGATTGCAAATATGAGAAAGGCATAATTTCCTGCAAGAGGGCCGAGGGCAAGCGCTGCTTCCGACGCCTCATGTATTCTTATCCCTTGTGAAAAAAGAGTCGTTGCGCAGGTTACAATGATAAAAAAGGCAATAATCTCTGTAATCCCGCATCCGATAAAAACATCAAGCCTGGACGCCTTGTATTCATCCCGCCGTATCCCTTTTTCAGCAATTGATGACTGCAGGAAAAACTGCATCCATGGCGTGACCGTCGTACCGATAATGGCAATACTCAGTATAATAAATTCAGGATCCCATTGAATCTCCGGAACAAAGGTATGCATGAAAACATCTCCCCAGTCCGGCTTTGCGAGAAAACCTGATATGACATAGCCGAAATAGAGAAGGCATGCAATGAGGAGTATCCTTTCAACAGCCCGGTAACTTCCCCTTAAAACAAGGATCCAGATGGAGATGGCTCCGACAGGTACCATGACATATTTACTGAGCCCGATGATTTCCATGCTCGCAGCCCATCCTGCAAAATTAGCGACTGTTGTGCCCACATTGGCAATAAGGAGCGCCAGCATCATATAGAACGTTGACTTCACACCGTAGTTTTCCCTGATAAGATCAGAAAGTCCCTTGCCGGTTATGACACCCATCCGTGCGATCATCTCCTGTACGACAACAAGTGCAATCGTTGTCGGGACTAATACCCAGAGTATGGAATAGCCGAAACGTGCGCCGGCAACCGAATATGTTGTTATGCCGCTTGCGTCATGGTCCACATTTGCAGTGATAATGCCCGGTCCCATGACCGCAAGATACAGCGCTATCTTTTTCCAGAGTCTCACACCTTTCTCCTCTTCTGTTTTGCGGCAGGTGGCAGGATACGATCCATGATATCATCTATCGTAACAATACCGAGCATGTGATCTTCATCATCAGTAACGGGGAGGGCAAGAAGATTATATTTTGATATTACCTCGGCGACATCTTCCTCATCAGTCTCCGGTAGAACTTTCTTGAATCGTGTCAACATAATATCGGAGAGCTTCGTATCGAGATTAGCAAGGAGCAGTTCCCTCAGCGAGATTACCCCGATGAGCTTCTCATCAGTATCTATAACATAAATATAGTACACGGTTTCTACATCCTCAGCATCCTTTTTGAATTTATCTATCGCCTGCCTCACAGAGGTTTCCGGGAAGTATGCGATATATTCATTGGTCATTAATCCGCCGGCTGTATCCTTCTCATGGCTGAGGAGCTCCTGAATATCCTCTGCTTCCTCTTTCTCAATTTGCTTCAATAACTGTTGTGCTTTGTCAGCCGGGAGTTCGCTCAGGATATCGGCAGCTTCATCAGGGGGCATTTCCTCGATGATATCTGCCGCTCTTCCTGTGTCCATATCGCTTATGATGTCAACCTGCGTCTCTGTTTCCAGTTCAGACAGGGCCTCGGCTGCTGTCTCAACATCGAGTCCGCTAAAAAACGAGGCCCCTTCTTTATGGGAAACCTGGCTTATGATTTCCGCAATGTCGGCAGGGTGTAATTCGGATATCATCTGACCCGGAACCGTGAGGGAAATGGTCGATAGTTTCGGCTCAAGAGGCTGTATATAATTCCAGCTTATGAGATTGTAGGAAAGCCGTTTCTTAAAAAGCTTCATGAAGTCTTCCCCTCCCCTCTCAACCCCCAGCCTTCTCATGATGCCTCTCATCCCTACATCAACTGCGACAAGAACAGCATCATTGTGAAAGCCTTCGAGTTTAACATCATTTACCCTCACAACCTTTGCTCCGTTCGCATCAACAATCTGCTTATCGAGAATATCCCTGACCAGGAGAAGATCCTCATCATTCAATGAATAGGATTGAAGGTCTTTATGATAGATATTCGAAGAGATTATTCTTTTATTGAATAGAGTAAGATCCGCCCAGGGGAGCATAAAAAGCATTTTTTTCTTCTCGATAATCAGTGCGGAAACCTTTGGAAGGGAAGTTCCTTTAATGACCATCAGATCATTTACCCTCCCGAGCTCATCGCCTTTCGGGTCGAGTACAGGCATCTTGAGTATTTCACTGATGAACAGTTCACCAAAGAAAGGCACTATATACCTCCGATACCTTTGTGCTGATAAAAAGTATAGCATATGTTTTTGTTTCGGCAACACGAAAGTAAAAATCCGTAAGACGCAGTAAACTTTTGTAATGGTATTTTATCTCATTGTCCCATAGCGGAATCTGTTCCAATATGTGTAATGCTCTTACAATATCCCTCTTTGGAAAAGGGGTAGGGGAGATTTTATGAATCACAAAGCGAAACATTTATTCTTAAAATCCTCCCTCATCCCCCTTTACCAAAGGAGGAGAATGGGATCATAAGTTTTCTTGAATGATATTGAACAATTTTGAACATCTTTGGACAGTAATAACATCAATTACACAAGGTAAAAGCTGCTGGAGGCGCTTTTCTTTTTATAGAAAATCCCGTTAGAATAGTATCTACTTTAATATGGTTCTTCCGGGACCTGTGTGGAGAACAATTAATAAACAGTCACTATTTTGCTGGTGAATTTCGGAATATCAAGAATGACCTGTGTGGAAAACAATTAATAAACAGTTACCCTCCCCCTTGACGGGGAATAACAATCTCATACCCTCCCCCTTGACGGGGAATAACAATCTAATTCCCTCCCCCTTGACGGGGGAGGGTAAGGGTGGAGGTGATTAAAACCCATTGCATAAGACAGCGAAGAATCTCGGGAAAAGACTAACAGGCGCAGAGAGATTATTATGGAATCATTTGAGAGCAAAACAGATTGAAGGGGTTAAATGGATAGCGAGCGTATTCCCCGTGGTCTTGCCACGGGGTTAGGGAGCGAATTGAAAGAGACACCTATCTTAAAAGGAACGGCTTCAGAATTTTGAGATTCTGGAATAATGAGGTATTTACAAATATTGATGGGGTGTTGGAAGTCATAAGCGTGAATTGTTTGAAATCACCCTCCCCTAGCCCCTCCCGTCGAGGGAGGGGAAGTAGAGAGGCGTTCCCGTCGGGGGAGGATACATAGGGAGGCTTCTGTAGGGAGAGGAATGATAATACGCCTCCATAAGAAAGTCTGAAGAATGTTTAATATTGAGCTAAATGCTTGCGGGAATATGAGAAACAATTTGTGGAGCATAAATATCGGTGAAAAAACCTGCCTTGCCTTTTTTACTGCAAGGGAGAGATATACCTGATAAAAAAGTGCAGCTGCGGGTTTTTTATTAGCTATGGATTGCATAAACATACAGGGGTGCAGTTTTGGATAAACTTGTTATTCACGGCAGCAAAAAGCTGAAAGGGACGGTTCATATAAGCGGGGCAAAGAATGCTGCGCTCCCGATTATTACTGCTACCTTACTCTCACCGAATTCAAGCGTCATATCGAACGTTCCTGATCTCAAGGACATCTCTACCATTGGTAAGCTTCTTACATACTTTGGAGCTCAATTTTCTTATAAACATGGGAAAGCTTTTATCGATACGGAAGGGGTTAATACCCCGGAAGCACCATACGACCTCGTCAGGACAATGCGTGCTTCTGTTCTTGTACTTGGCCCATTGCTCGCACGCTTTGGGCAGGCAAAGGTTTCCCTCCCAGGTGGCTGTGCTATTGGTGCACGGCCTATAAATCTCCATCTCCTAGGTCTTGAGAAGATGGGGGCTGATATCAAACTTGAATCAGGATACGTGTTAGCAAAAGGGAAGAGGCTCAAAGGCACATCGGTTTATCTTGATATCCCGACAGTTACCGGTACCGAAAATCTTATGATGGCTGCAACACTCGCACAGGGGACAACTTTATTAGAGAATGCTGCGAGGGAACCCGAGGTAGTTGATCTTGCAAATGCGCTTGTTGCCATGGGTGCAAAAATACAGGGGGCGGGAGGGAGTATTATCAAGATCGAGGGGGTCGATGAATTAAAGCCGCTCCGGTATTCAATCATCCCTGACAGGATTGAGGCGGGAACGTTTATGACGATTGCAGGGATAACAGGAGGTGATGTAACTATAGAAGGTTGTCGGCGTGAACATCTTGATGCCATTATTTTGAAGCTTGAGGAGGCCGGTCTTACATTTGAAAACACATCCGGTGGTATTCGCGTCATTGGCCCATCCAGACCGAGACCCGCAGATGTAAAAACCCTACCTTATCCCGGTTTTCCGACAGACATGCAGGCACAGTTTATGGCCCTTATGAGCATAGCCGAAGGAGCAAGCATCATTACCGAGACCGTGTTCGAAAACAGGTTCATGCATGTTGCTGAGCTCAGGAGAATGGGGGCGGACATTACCGTAGAAGGCGGGACAGCAACTGTGAAAGGGATACCGAAACTCAAAAGCGCACCTCTCATGGCAACGGATTTGCGGGCGAGCGCTTCACTTATCGTTGCAGCCCTTGCGTCCAAAGGTGAGACGTCAATAAACAGGCTCTATCATCTTGACAGGGGATACGAAAAGATTGAAAAGAAGCTCCGTGGAATCGGTGCAGACATCAAAAGAGTCAAAAAATAATATGCTGTTCAAAGTTCGTAAAGCCGAGAGCATAGAGCGAAGAACCGAGAGCACAATAAAACCATAAAGCGTAAATCGTGAAGCGTAAAGTGTTTTTTTCACTTAGAACTTAACACTTATAACGTAAAACTTTTTTTTATATTCTCAGTTTTCCCGCTGCACTTCTCATCTTCATCACTTCTTAACTCCAAATTTTATTAGAAAATTTGAACTTTGGAATTTGGATTTCAGTATTTTATCTTATATACGCTTCTGTTACATAGCGCCGCATCATACGGTGACTATTGAAGTAGTATGCATTTTTCCCTATTGCGTTCTGCATCATTCGTATCCATCCATTCCTGTCATTATAGAAAAGAGGAATAATTTTATTCTCGAGCTTGTCATACAGGTCAACAGCATCTTTGGTATCCATGTTTTCAGTCAGTTTTGTTTCCGTGGGGTTCGGGCCAATAGACCAGCCGGTAAATCCTTCTATATGCCCTTCTATCCACCATCCATCGAGCACACTGAAATTTATAACCCCGTTATGTGCTGCCTTCATGCCGCTTGTACCGGACGCTTCGCGCGGCCGCAAGGGGGTATTCAGCCAGACATCAACACCGGAAACAATCCTGAGTGCACTGTCCATGTCGTAATTTTTTATATAAGCAATCTTTATCTTATCCTGCAGACTGTGTTTCATGGCAAATATCTTCTCAATCAGCTTTTTGCCCGGCTCGTCTTTTGGGTGTGCCTTCCCGCTAAAAACAATCTGGAGTTTGCCGGAAGCTATTTTCTCAAGCCTTTTGACATCACTGAAAATGAGGTCGCCCCTCTTGTATGCGGTTGCTCTTCTTGCAAATCCAATCGTGAGGATGTCAGGGCTCATGTGGATGCCTGTACTGTTTTTTACAAAATCAAGGAGGGCCTCTTTCGCCTCCATGTGGGCGTTCCAGAGCTCCTCGTTGGGGATACGGCCGACCCGAACAAATATTTCAGGTTCGTTGGCCCAACTCGGAAGATACTTGTCATATAATTTTCTAAAACTGTCACACGTCCAGGTAAAGGTATGAACACCGTTTGTAATGGCGCTGATTTCATACCCCGGGAACATGGTACGAGAAACTTCACTGTGTTTTTTTGCAACTCCGTTAATGAATTCACTTAAATTAAGTCCGAGGCGTGTCATGTTGAGATTATCCTGACCGCCAAGTTCTTTCATAACATCTAAAGGGATCAGTTCGCCCAGAATCTTAATGACGAGGTCATAGGGGAACCTGTCATGCCCTGCTTCGACCGGTGTGTGGGTTGTGAAAACACAGATATCTTTAACCCTTTCTACATCCCAGACAAGTTTTTCATCCCATACATCCTCTATAGGCCGTTTGAATCTACTGAGAAGTTCAAGGGTAAGGAGGCTCGAGTGTCCTTCGTTCATATGATATTTTTTTATTTCAAACCCGAGTTCATGGAGCATCCTCACACCACCGATACCGAGAACAATTTCCTGCTTCAGCCTGTATGCTATGTCACCACCGTAGAGACATGAGGTAATCTCCCTGTCCCCCGGTGTATTTTCTTCAGTATCGGTATCAAGGAAAAAGATTGGAACAGATCCGCCTGTAAGACTTTGTTCACTATAATGCCATGCCTGTACGATGACATCCCGGCCCTCGATCTGGACAGTAACCTTAGCAGGAAGCAATAGCATATGGTGTGAGGGATTCCAGTCGACAGGATATTCATGTTGTTGTCCGTCTTCATCCAGGTCCTGTCTGAAATATCCCTTTCTGGTTAAAAGGGTGACTGCCACCATCGGTAGTTTGAGGTCAGCACTCGTCCTGATGGTATCTCCGGCGAGTACACCGAGTCCTCCACTATACGTCGGGATATCAGTCTTGATACCTATCTCCATTGAGAAATATGCTATCTTTGGCTCTTTTGTAAGGTCCAAGAGAAAAGTACGGTTCATGGGTGAATATTTTACGCTATTTCTTATACGATAAACAATGTTTCCGATAATACCGTCTGTCAAATAGATGTACGGTATGTTTCATGTCATGAGATTGCCACGTCCCGAATGCTTTCGTGACTCGCAAGGAAACAAGAGACAAGGTTCCTCTCAATCGTATAATCGTATCGCTGGGTTTGGGTCAGCATAGAATTACATCAATTCTCTAAAGTCAAAAATATAGAAGAACTCATTTGATCCCTGTGGTTCAATTCTTGAACTTGCCTTTGCTTTATAAACGACATATTTTATCCCGTGCTGTTTGGCTGCTTTGAGTACCTCCTCTGTATCATCTACAAAGAGAGTTCGGTTCTTATCAAAGCCAAGCCTTGTCTCTGCCTCTTTCCAGAATAACGCGCTCTCTTTTGGATATCCAACGTCAAACGAAGAAAGTACTGAATCAAAATATTTGCCTATACGTGTCTTTTTGAGCTTGAGATCTATCGACCTGTAATGGGCGTTGGTAAGAAGATGCAGTTTTTTCCCATGCTTTTTAACCTTTTTAAGGAAGTCTTCTACATAGGGGTGTACCTCGATGAGGTGTTTAATCTGTTCTTTTAATGCAGGAACATCAAGGTCAAGGGTTCGATTCCAAAAGTCAAGATCTGTCCAGTTGAGGGTACCTTCATGTGCCCTGTATTGTTTCATGAGTTTCTCTCGTGCCTTGCCAAAGGTCATATGGTGCTGGTCAGCATATTTTTCAGGCAAGAGGTATCCCCAGAAATAATCATCAAAATGTTTATCGAGGAGTGTTCCATCCATATCAAGGAGGACGTATTGTATATCATGAATAGGTATCTTCATCATGTGCGTTTTTATTAAATTTTCAATACCCCGCCGTCTCTGCGGAGGGGAACCATTGTAATTATTTGAGCCTTATACATAGTATAATCCACTAGTTCATAATGTTCGCAAGAAGCTTCTTCATAGATACATACCATCATCCTTACTGATTACCGTTTGATTTTTCGACATATTTTCCGTTATTATCACTTCATGGAAACGAAAAAAATCCTTGATGTTTCAAACCGTTACATCATGAATACTTACAGCAGGTTTCCTGTTGTCCTGAGAAAAGGGCGGGGCATGAAAGTATGGGGTACCGATGGAAAAGAATATCTCGACTTTGTCGGTGGTGTCGCAGTGAATATCCTCGGGCACTGTCACCCAAAGGTTGTCGTTGCTCTCCAGAAGCAGGCACAGAGGCTTTTGCATGTCTCAAATTACTACCATATTGAACCACAGATAAAACTTGCGAAGCTGCTCGTTGAAAAATCCTTCGCAGACAGGGTTTTCTTTTGCAACTCCGGCGCCGAGGCAAATGAAGCGGCAATAAAACTTGCCCGTAAATATTCAAAAGAGCAGGGTCGTCCAAACAGGTTTGAGATCATAACAGCAAAGAACTCGTTTCACGGGAGAACACTGGCTACACTGACAGCAACGGGCCAGGAAAAGTTTCAGAAAGGGTTTGAACCATTGGTCCCGGGGTTCAGACATGTTCCGTTCAATGACATCCGTGAACTGAGCAATGCAATTACCGGGGATACCTGTGCCGTGCTCTTAGAGCCGGTACAGGCTGAAGGAGGAGTCATACTGCCGGATGAGCATTATCTCAAGGCTGCGAGGGACCTCTGTAACGAGCGTGATCTCCTCCTTATTTTAGACGAGGTCCAGACAGGTATGGGAAGGACGGGAAGACTGTTTGCGCATGAACATTATGGCATCACGCCGGATATCATGACACTCGCAAAGGGTCTTGGCGGCGGTGTGCCAGTCGGTGCGATGCTCGCTACTGAAAGGATTGCCTCCGCATTTCAGCCCGGTAACCATGCAACGACATTTGGCGGTAACCCGCTCGTCTGTGCGGCTGCGGTTGCAACAATGGAGACCCTCCTTGAAGACGGGTTCATTCTTGATCAATGTAACAGGATGAGCATGTATCTTATCAAGAACCTTCAGAAACTCAAGGGGGAATTTCCGAGTCTGATAACTGAAATACGAGGGAAAGGACTCTTGATAGGCATGGAATTAACAAAAGACGGCGATCCTATTGTGAGGGCATGTCTTGAACAGGGAGTACTCATAAACTGCACTGCCGGGAATGTACTGCGCTTCATCCCCCCTCTTATTGTTCAACAAAAGGAAATCAACCGCCTTATTCGCGTACTGGGAGAAGTTATTACAAAATTCCTTAAAGAGAGTCTATAGTAATCATGTACACAAAACGGGATTTTTTGACCTTGCGGGATATATCTGCAAAAGAGATAAGCCGTATCCTGAAGAGAGCAATCGAGCTTAAAGCAGGAAAAGATGCACACAGGTGTCCCTTAATCGGAAAAAGTATCGGGCTTCTCTTTGAGAAGGCATCAACGAGGACACGGGTCTCATTCGAGGTGGGAATCTATCAGCTCGGCGGCCAGACTATTTATTTGAACCCGAGGGAGATACAGATTGGCAGGGGAGAAACGATATCCGATACTGCAAAGGTATTGTCACGGTATCTTAATGCAGTTGTCGTCAGGACGTATGGGCATAACACGCTCATGGAGTTTGCACGTTATGCGGCAATCCCTGTCATAAATGGCCTGAGCGATCTCCACCATCCGTGCCAGGCACTGGCGGATTTGATGACCATCCTTGAAAAAAAGGGTCGTTTTCGTGGAATCCACCTTGCCTTTATCGGAGATGGAAACAATGTTACAAACTCACTCATTGAAGCAGCTTCTCTGACTGGAATTAACCTTGCGGTTGCGTGTCCCCGTGGTTATGAACCAGATCAAAACATATTCAAGAAGGCAAGGACTTTTTCAAAGAGCACGATTGTTATCATGAGAGATCCACGGGCCGCCGTATCCCGGGCTGACGCCGTTTACACAGATGTCTGGGTAAGCATGGGCCAGGAAAAGGAATCATCAAAGAAAAAGAGGAAATTCAGGGGTTATCAGGTAAACAGCGCCCTCCTTGCACATGCAAAAAATGATGCTCTTGTCCTTCATTGCATGCCCGCTCACAGGGGGGAGGAGATAACGAACGAAGTCATCGATGGCCCACAGAGTGCGGTTCTTGACCAGGCAGAAAACAGGCTGCATACGCAAAAGGCACTCTTGGAATTTCTCTTAACATAATTTCTTTGTTCCTTGTCAAGGCAGATGATGTGTGGCAAACCTGACGAGAGAATCGATAAGCGGACATGCGCGCTACAATTCAAACGGCGGCTTTTTGTTTTTTCTCTCCTGAAAAAAAATGTGACATCCATCTTATGTTTCCGAAGCACACATATTCTTGCATCAATAACGAGGTTGTCGGTGCGCTCAATCTTATCCGTTCTTTTTTTGTTCCTCAGCGCTTCTTTAGTATGTTGTCTTATATCCAGGGCCGATAGTGCCTTTCAAGCTGAACTGTTTCCCGGAGATATTAAACCCGGAGATGCCTTTTTTATCAAAACAACAAATATACATACTCCTGAGCCACCGTTAGCCTCTCTAAACAAGAAGCGACTCTATTTCAGTAATTGTGGGAAGGGGTGCTTTGTAGCCATTGGAGCGATAGATATAGAGACAAAACCAGGAACATATACCATGAATGTATTGGTTGGTAAACAGGTGAAAACATTGACACTTGGCGTAAAACCTGCTCATTTCCCTACACTTAAATTAACCCTCCCCGATGAGAAAGTGTTCTTGAGCCCGGAGGATCTTACAAGGGTAAAAGAGGAAGAAAAGAGACTCAGTTCCCTGTTTCGGATAGTATCTGAAAAGCTCTGGGACGGAAGTTTTATTCTGCCGCTTGCCAATGAATTTTCCACTCCATTTGGCACGCGGCGCATTATGAACGAAAAGAGGATCAGTATCCATCGCGGATTAGATATCAGGGGAAAGATGGGCGAGACGGTCAAGGCCTCAAATCATGGCAGGATCGTTTTGGCAGAAGAACTCTTCTTTGGTGGTAACACGGTGATCATAGACCACGGACAAGGCATTTATACTATTTATATGCATCTGTCAGAAATGAATGTTCAATCCGGCAACATTATTGCTAAGGGAAATACGGTTGGGTTCGTTGGAAAATCCGGCAGAGCAACCGGGCCGCATCTCCATTTCGGAGTGAAGGTGTTGCAAGTCAGTACGAACCCTCTTTCAATGGTTGAACTCGATCTCTAGTTATCTTGCAAAAAATACATTTGACAATAATTAGAGACTGATGTATAAAAACGTTAGGATCTTTTTTATGCACAGGTGACACATATGGTTTCAGAAAAAGAGATTCTTGCAGGAATTACGATGAGGGGGTGAACATGGGAAAATTTGATTTTGCAGTAGCACGGGTGATGCATATCGCATGGAAATCCAGTCTCAGATCGTTCATTGATGGAAAAGAAAGTATGACCGAGGAACAGGCGGTTTCTCATAAGGACTGTGATTTGGGGAAATGGATGTATTCTGACGGAATGGCTGCATATGGTACATTACCGGAAATGCAGGAACTCGAGAAGATACATACCGATCTTCACTCGATCGTCAAACGGGTCATACAGTTAAAAAACTCCGGAGACAATTCCGCTGCTGAACAGGAACTTTCAAAGCTTGAACCTGTCTCCCAGAAGATTTTTTCACTTCTTGTAACCATTGAAAAGAAAATTAAATGATACGAGAGTAACTTCTTTATTCTTATAATGAACCGGACGGCTGTTCATTGCAGGGCACATCACTATGTAATGCTTCTCTCCCTTAGCTGAACAGACAGAAATGAGATGAGTTTTCTTACCCCTTTCCCTGATACGGCAGACAAAGTGAAAAAAGGAATTTCTTCTTCTTTGCAATAGCGGGATAGTCTGTTGAGTCTCATGCTGTTGCCTGCAATATCAAGTTTTGTCCCGACTACGACCTGGGGTTTATTCATGAGCAACGGACTATAGAATTCAAGCTCTCTTTTGATTATCTTGTAATTCTCTACGGGGTCACCTTCTCCAAACTCTGATATATCAATAAGGTGAAGGAGTAAGGAGGTTCTTTCGATATGCCTCAGAAATTGAAACCCGAGACCGGCGCCTCTATGAGCGCCTTCGATCAGGCCGGGGATATCTGCAATAACAAAACTCCTGTAATTCTCCGGCTTTACAACGCCCAGCACTGGCACGAGCGTTGTAAAAGGATATTCAGCAATTTTCGGTCTTGCTGACGATATGACTGACAGCAGGGTTGATTTCCCAGCATTCGGGAGCCCTATCAGTCCTATGTCGGCAATAAGCTTCAGTTCGATGACAAGGTTTTTCGATTCACCCGCTTCACCCTTTTGAGCAAATCTCGGCGCCTGTCTGGTTGATGTGGCAAAATGCGCATTGCCGAGCCCCCCTCTGCCCCCCCGTGCGATGATGACCTCATCCCCGTTGCTGTCAAGGTCTGCAAGTATGCTTTCAGTGTCAGCATCCTTTATGACTGTCCCAACAGGTACTGCAATAAGACAGTCTTTCCCATTTTTCCCATGCATCTTTTTGCCCATACCGTGCTGGCCTTTCCCTGCCGTGTATTCCCGCTTGTAGTTCAGATCAAGAAGCGTATTCAGTCGCTCGGTTGCCTTGAAGACGATATGTCCGCCCCTTCCGCCATCTCCACCGTCCGGCCCGCCTCTCGGCACATACTTTTCCCTCCGGAAGCTCACACAACCCCTTCCGCCATCCCCGGCTGTCACTTTTATCTTTACATAGTCGATGAACTTCATAGAACGACAGTATATCTTAAAATTACCGTTTTCATTTGTAAACGATCAGCTGCAGGTTTTTCCGTCATTACTAATTATTTCATAAATTGTGGATGGAAAATATGTAATACAGGTAATAAAAGGAGACAAAATATGCCCGATTATCCCCCCTTATTATCATTGAAATACAATAAAATTAACATGTTACAATCTGGCATTTTTCTTGCTGACAAACCAGTTAAAATTATACCTGTAAGAGGTAATAGGTTACAGCATGGCTTATCAGATCAGCGAAGAGACAAAGAATAATACAACCAGATGCAATTATAATTTCAGCTGCCTGAATGATGAGAACTTTAAAATATGTCCTGTCGAAAGTCCAATTAAAGAGGGTGTTTATTTTATAAAAATGATTAATCCGATGCGCAATTGTGATTATTGTTTGGAATTTGGTGATTCACATATATACAGATGCCCTACGCGAAACGAATTATATCAACGATATAACAAATAATCATGCTGAAACATATATTCTGAAATCAGGGTATTCCTTTGTCAATTTAAGTTTATTAATCATTTATTAAATATTCTCAAGAGTACCGAGTTCTCATCATTTCAGCTTGCTTTGATTGGAGATATCCATTTTCAATTTAGAGTATACAATTGACAGTTCTACCCACCGTTCAACAAGCAGTTTGCATTTCTTATAGGAACTG
>Ga0209270_1001329_pt1 | contig 35526 bp, 35 predicted proteins | sample MTBAKSrepl1MetaG_FD_187456 | JGI IMG/M metagenome (GOLD analysis project Ga0209270, IMG submission 187456) | Enrichment culture microbial communities from Arthur Kill intertidal strait, New Jersey, USA, that are MTBE-degrading - MTBE-AKS1... | ecosystem: Environmental > Aquatic > Marine >...
CTCATCTGGGGGTCATACCTGGAGCAGCTTGAACCGCCGCGCGTCATATCCCCGGCCTGGAGGCCGTCCGGGGTCAAGAGTGTGCATGTGAAATAGGTATCACCTGAGCAAATACTATATCATTCCGCTAAGGTGCTTATATTATGGGACGCATAATTAAAAGCACATTTAGCTGAAAAATCTCCTCTCTCCCCTCTTTTCTAAAGAGGGGTAAATCCTCCCTTTGGCAAAGGGAGGTAAGGAGGGATTTTTTGATAATTATGTGTATGCTATTTCGAGACTGTTACTATTCATGAAACATCTGCAAATATTGTGAAACCTGCGACATTTAAATGAGTTAATATATACCAAGATCCAGCGATAAAAAGGTATAAGCCTATGATATCGACGTCATTGCGAGCACCTGAAAGGTGCGTGGCAATCTCATCAGGGACAGCGAGATTGCTTCGTTTCACTCGCAATGACATTTCTTATCGCTGGATTTGGGATATAAAGCATTGCATGCATAATAATGAATAAAAAGACCGTCCAAAAAAGCATATTCCTTTTTTTAATTTTTGTAATGTTTGTCCTTTTAACAGTTCCCGTTCAAGCAGAGGAAAAAATCATCTTATATTTTTTCTATGGAAAAGGGTGCCCTCATTGTTCCAAAGAAGAGATATTCTTAAATAAGCTAAAAACAAAGTATCCCCAATTAGTTGTGAAATCATATGAAGTCCGTTATGACAAGGAGAATGCTAAATTTTTTACAGAAATAACAGAAGCATATGGAACACGACCAGAGGGTGTTCCAATGACATTTATCGGAGATTTCAGACCTTTGGTAGGATACAGTAGTGATGAGGATGCAGGGAAGACCCTTGAAGACAGAGTAAAATTTTGTAGCAAGCTCGGTTGCATAGACCCGGTTGAAAAGATAGGTAAACCCGTTCAGAAACCAGTGGTAACAAAGGAAGATAAAGTCATTGTACTCCCTCTTTTCGGAAAAACAGATACAAAAAATACGGCACTTCCTGTATTAACAATAATGCTTGCAGGCCTGGACGGTTTTAATCCATGCGCTTTTTTTGTCCTGTTCACCCTTCTCGGCATTTTGGTATACGCGCAGTCTCGTAAGAGGATGCTTTTGATCGGAGGGACATTTGTCTTTTTTTCAGGTTTTATCTATTTCATTTTCATGGCAGCATGGATGAACCTGTTTCTCCACATAGGCGAGGTTAGGATTATAACTGTTGTTGCAGGGATTATAGCTCTGTTCATAGCTTTAATAAATATCAAGGATTTCTTCTTTTTCAAGAAGGGGATTTCTCTTGTTATCCCGGAAAAAGCAAAGCCAAAGATCTTCGAACGCATGAGAAATTTACTCAAGGCAACGTCACTCATGTCAATGTTTATAGGGACCATAGTGCTGGCAATAGCAGCGAATGCATATGAATTGCTCTGTACCGTTGGTTTTCCCATGGTATTTACTAGGATATTGACATTACACAATCTCCCGGAATTTTCTTATTATTCGTATCTCTTTTTCTACAACATCGTATATGTAATCCCCCTGGCTGGTATCGTGTTAGTCTTCACGATAACGCTCGGCAGCAGGAAGCTCACAGAATGGCAAGGTCAGGTATTAAAACTCATATCAGGTCTCATGATGCTCGGCCTGGGGTCCGTTTTATTGATAAATCCGGCTTTATTCAATAACATCCTCGTTGCGGGAGTTTTGCTGGCAGCATCATTGACGATTGCGGGTATGATTGTTTATATAAAGAAAAAGGTTCCCAATAAGATGAAGAAAAAATAATTGAGCTTCAGTCCAAATTCTCTTATCTCCTGAATTTTTAATCCGGGCTAAAAAATCAAGCAATCGCTTTCATAATCGCAAAACTCATAATAAATGCTAAGGTGGGTGCTAAGATCCAATTAGCAGCCACTTTTTTTATGAGTTCGATCTTGACTGTTTTCATCCCTTTTGACATCCCAACACCACTGATTCCCCCAATTATGCAATATGTTGTCGAGATAGGCATTCCGAGAAAGGTAAAAAATAATACGCAGATGCCTGCGCCGAATTGGGCTGCAAACCCTGAATAGGGATCCAGGGTGGTTATTCCCTTGCCAATTGTTTCAATGACGCGTGTGCTCAGGAGAGCAGCCCCGAGAAATACAAACAAAGCGCCGAGGAGATAGGCAGGCATTTTTTCGACCAGTCCTGAGTGAATGACGGGGCCCAGTATAGTCGCAAGTTCATTCGCACCGGTATTAAAGGCGATGAGGATTCCGCTTAAGAGTAGAAGAACTCTTAAAATACGTTCTATACGAAATAAAGATAGTTTTGAAATGGTTTTTTCCATTGCCTTGTATAGTAATAAAGCAGAGAAAAAGGCAACCAGGGGTGAGACGATCCAAGAAATGATGATCTTAAGGATGGATACGAAATTTATATCTGCTCCTGAGGCAATCCCTGAACCGGTCAAACTGCCGATTATTACCTGGTGTGTTGAAAGGGGTAGTTTCTTCCAGTTGGACAGAATGATTAAAATGGCAGATACGGATAGGGATATACTTATAATGGAGATATTTACATCCAGGATATCTTTTCCGACGGTCCGCATAACCGATTGACCTTGCAAAAGAACTCCAATCAGAACAAAGAACCCGAATAAAAGCAATGCTTTTCTCAGACGTATTATCCCGCATCCGATAGATATTCCAAGAGCGTTTGATGTATCGTTTGACCCTATACCAAAGGCTATGAGAATACTGGCTGCAAAAGGAATAAAGTTTGTCATGTAACGGAGTAAACATTGAGAGTCATATGATATTATCTAAGGCTTAAATTTATAATGTGAAGATAATCACTGGCGTCTTCGATGACATCGCTTATGCGCGTGAGATAGGATATAAAATCGGAGAGTATCCTGCCCTCCCAGAAGTCTTTGACCTCTTTCTTCCTCAATTTGCTGATCAGATCGAATTTTATTTCGTCAACCTTCTTCTCGTATATTCTGATAGCCAGTGTCTTTTCCCTTAAATCCCCCTTATCGAAAAGCGTTTCAAAAGCGATGAGGAGCATATCGCACATATTCATGTTGATATCAGCAATCTTGATGCAGTCTTCCTCTATCTCTTTATCTAATTTAGAACCCAAATATTCAAACTCCGAGGCTGTATCCTCCAGAATATCAAAGGCTTCATCTACTATTTCAACAAACCTGCATATATTTGAACGGATAAACGGTAAAAAGGCGCCTTCATAAATAGCTGAAATTATTTCCCGCCTGACAGTGTCACCTTCTCTTTCCAGCTCGGGAATGCAGTGTATATAATTTTTGTCATGTGTTTCCAATGCCTTTTTAAAACATTCTGACGCGGAGTGAAGGATACCTATATGCCTCTTTATATCTTCTATGACCTTTATTTCTGTTTTACCGCCAAAGATATTTTTAAGCACCGCGACCCTCTCTTGCCTTTTTTATTAATTCAGCGGACATGACGTCCAATAATGAGACGATCCCGATAATTTGTTTCCCATCGCATACAAAAATCCTGGTAATATTGAACTTGATCATCAGATTGATAACATGTTCTACATCCATACCCTGATCAATGCAGACGAGCGGTTTTGATGTAATTTCTTCAACTTTTGTCGTGTTCAAATCGAGATTTTTGCCAAGTGCTTTATATACAATATCCCTGACTGTGATAACCCCGTGCACGTCTTTTTCATCCCTGGGTTTTACCAATAAAGACCTGATCCTTTTATCAATCATTATTTCAATAGCATCATAGACAGGAGCATCTGCTTCGATGGTTTCTAATTTTTTTGTCATTATTTCATCTATTTTCATGGGTCGCCTCCATAAAAGATTTTCTTATAAATTATCAAATTTGGAAGAAAAATGCAGTTAAAACCTTCATGGTCATGCCATTCAAAATGAATATGCACATTTTAATTGATATATTGTTCATTATGTCATCGTTCTTTGTTTGCAACACCGGTCTTAAAAGCTGCCTCTGAAACAGCGGATGCAACTGTGGAAACAACTTTTCTGTCAAAGATACTCGGCACTATATAGTCCTCACTCAGTTCTCTTTCATCTACCATGGAAGATATTGCCTGTGCAGCAGCACGTTTAATATCTTCATTCACAGTCTTTGCCCTTGAATCAAGGAGACCCCTGAATAATCCGGGAAAGCAGAGCATATTATTAATCTGGTTGGGGTAATCAGACCTCCCGGTTGCGAGAATCCTGACATGAGGAGATGCGTCTTCCGGAGCTATTTCGGGATCTGGATTTGCAAGGGCAAAAACAATAGGATCGGATGACATTTTTTTAATATCAGCAACGGTTAAGATGTGTGGCGCTGAGAGACCGATAAAGACATCTGCCCGATCCAATGCATCTGAAAGAGACCCTTTTTGCATTAAAGGATTTGTATGTTCTGAAATCCATTTTTTGGAGGTGTTCATATTCCTTTTTCTGCCTTTAAAAATAATGCCGGTTTTATCACAGACAATGATATTGTCTATCCCAACCCCCTTGAGGATCTTGCACGTTGCTGTCCCGGAGGCGCCGGCACCTGATATGACTATCTTGAGCCTTTTGAGTTGTTTCACGGTAATTTTTACTGCATTAAAAAGCGCTGCCAATATCACGACTGCTGTACCGTGCTGGTCGTCATGGAAAACGGGGATATCGAGTGTTTCTCTAAGACGCTCCTCTATCTCAAAGCATCTCGGAGATGCGATGTCCTCAAGATTGATTCCTCCGAAGACAGGTGAGATATATTGTACGGCCTGAATAATCTCTTTCGGAATTTTTGTTGAAAGGCATAGGGGAAAAGCATCGATATGAGCGAACTCTTTGAACAGCATAGCTTTTCCTTCCATGACGGGCAAGGCTGCTTCAGGCCCAATGTCTCCGAGACCAAGGACTGCACTCCCGTCCGTGACAATGGCGACAGAATTCCTCTTTATTGTATATCTGAAGGCTTTTTCTTTATCGAGGTGTATTGCGTTGCACACACGTGCAACACCTGGCGTGTAAACCCTTGAGAGGTCACCGCGGTTTTTTACGGGTACTTTGTTATGTATCTCAATTTTACCGCCATGGTGCATGAGGAATGTTCTATCAGAAACATGGATAATCCTGACACCTTTAATCTTTTTGACAGCATCGACGATCTCTTTCTCATGTGTTTCATCACGTGCATTAATTGTAAAGTCTCTCACAATAGTGCCTTTGCCGACCCTGACAATATCGACTGCTCCAATGTCCCCACCTGTTTCACCAATAGTCGTGGCAATTTTTCCGAACATGCCAACCTGGTTCTCTATCTCGAGCCTGAGGGTTATACTGTAGCTCGGGCTTGGTGTCGTTTTCATAGTGTAATTATACAGTAAAAACTGAAAGTGGAAAGATATAATAGGGATTATGCGAAGAATGAATGTAAAACGTGTCACCTTTATCCTCATCCTTTTGATAGCGATTATCTACATAATCCAGGACAGATATCTCCCGGAAAGACAGGACGACGCTGCAACAGGAATGCCTGTTATAAGAGTTCATGACGGTGATACAATCAGTGTGATCATGTATGCCAAAAAAGAGAAGGTAAGGCTTATCGGGATAGATGCTCCTGAGATAGGTCAGCGGCCGTGGGGAAAGAGGGCGAAGAAATACCTTGAGACGTTGGTAGATGCTTCAGATCGAAAGGTGAGGCTGGAATTTGATGTTGTTCGGAGAGATAAGTATGGACGCTCTCTTGCTTATGTTTGGACAGATAATGGTGAGATGGTTAACTTATTGATGGTAAAGAGCGGACATGCCGTGCTCTATACGATACCGCCGAATGTTCGGTACACGAATGAGTTGCGGCAAGCGCAGAAAGAGGCGAGGGATATGAGACTCGGCATATGGGGGGAAAAAGGGCTTAAGGAAATACCGGGTGATTACAGGAAGAGACACCCGAGGACATGATCCCATTTCTCTTATGTGCAATCAGGCATCCAGCCGGCATCGGGAAGCTTCTTGCCAAGTTCGTCAGACTTTTCATAATAGTCAGCAGTGCATCTCTGGTATCAACTCTCACATTATATTCTTTTATAAATGATTTCCTGTTCTGCTATAATAATATCAATAGAGAGATTGTATATTCATGAAAAAACGCACATTATTTAAATTTTCAATCTTCTTATTCTTTATTTTATTCTCCTTATCTATATCTATTGCACATGCCGAAATTGATCAAGTTGAAAGACTGATTCAAAATCTTGATAGCAAGTATCGGGACCTCAGAATGAGCTCAATATGGACACTGGGAAAGGTAAATGACCCGCGAGCATTCGGGGCCCTCGTTTCTGCATTAAAACATGAAGATCTGGGGGTACGCATCGCTGCAGCAGAGGAATTAGGCAATAAGAAAAATCCCCAGGCAATTGCTCCCCTCATTACAGGGCTCAAGGAGAACGAGGAGGACGTACAGGAAGCCTTTGCAAAAGCCCTTCAAAAAATAACCGAAAAAGATTTTGGCCGGGATCACGAGAAATGGCAGAATTGGTGGAACCAGAACAAGAATACTGTTCTGAAAAATAATTAATATCGTTTTATAACTTATAACGATAACATAAGATGTATTTTCCTTTATCTTTATCCTGTCTTCTGTCTGTATCCCATCTTCATGATCTGCACGGTCGTACATTCCCTTAAAGGTGTATGAGAAAGTAACCATGGGGACACGATGGGGGATGAATTTCTGATATAATGTGGTAGTAATGGAAAACATACTCTCTGTAATCCCTCTCGGGGGAGTTGAGGAAATCGGTCTCAACATGACTGTTCTTCAGTACGGTGATGATATCATCGTCGTAGATGCCGGTCTTATGTTCCCTGAAGAAGATATGCTCGGCGTCGATTTTGTGATACCTGCGTTCTCTTATTTGCTTGCCAACAGGGAGAAGATTAAAGGGATTATTCTCACCCATGGGCATGAGGACCACACAGGAGCTCTTCCTTTTCTGCTCAAAGAAATAAATATGCCCGTGTATGGAACTGCTCTGACGCTGGGACTTGTGAAGGAAAAGCTCTGTGAACATAACCTCGAAAAAACCGAGCTCATCTCGGTTAGACCAAGGGACAGAGTGAAGCTTGGTGTTTTTGATGTTGAATTCGTAAGGGTTACACACAGTATAGTTGATGGTGTTGGCCTCGGCATAAGGACACCACGAGGTCTTGTTGTCCATACAGGTGACTTCAAGCTCGATCCCACTCCTGTGGACGGTCAGCTTATGGATTTCCATAAATTTTCCGAATACGGAGAAGAAGGTACTCTCCTCCTCCTCTCCGACAGCACGAATGCTGAAAATGGCGGGTTTACCTATTCAGAGAAAGAGGTACGGCGCGCTTTTGTGGATATCTTTTCACAGGCAAAGGGCAGAATTATAATTGCAATATTTGCATCTCATATCCATAGAATTCAGCAGGCAATCGATGTTGCTATGCAATACCAAAAAAAGGTTATCCTGTGCGGGAAGAGCATAGTATCGAATGCCCAGATTGCACTTGATCTCGGTTATCTCAGCATACCTAAAAACACCTGGCTCAGACTGGAGGATCTAAAAAAACTCAGGGATGACGAAGTAGTCATTATAACAACAGGAAGCCAGGGGGAACCGATGAGCGTGCTGTCAAGAATCGCAACAGATGAACACAAGTTCATCAAGATCAAGGAGGGTGATACGGTCATCCTGTCAGCTAAAATGATCCCGGGGAATGAACGCTCTGTTGGGAGGATTATTAACCATCTCTTCAGGCGGGGAGCTGATGTTGTGTATGAAAAGGTATCAGAGGTGCATGTTTCAGGGCACGCGTCAAAAGAAGAGCTGAAGCTCATGCTCAACCTTGTCAGGCCGAAATACTTCATGCCTGTTCATGGAGAATACCGACATCTTGTTTATCATTCATTGCTTGCAAAAAAACTCGATATCCCAAAAGAAAATATATTCATAATGAAAAACGGTAACGTCCTCGAGATATCCGACAACGGAGCGAGCATGAACGCAAGGGTACCTTCGGGCAGGATATTCATCGATGGCAAGGGTATCGGTGATGTTGAGGAGATGGTCCTCCGCGATCGCATGAGACTTGCTCATGACGGAATTGTCCTAATCCTGTTGGGGATCGAAAAACTAACGGGGAATATCGTCTCAGGTCCTGATATCATATCGAGGGGATTTGTATTTGAGGATGCTTCCCAGGAGGTGATTAATAACGTAAGAGGACTTCTGGCTGATACGATTAAAGGACTCGACCGGGAACTGATATCTGATTCTTCTCTGCTCAAGGCAAAGATGAGAAATACCTTAAAGAAATATCTCAGAAATACCATGGATAGAAGGCCGATGATCATGCCGATAATCTTTGAGGTATAACGTAGCAGGAATTACCTTACGAGAAGAGAAAGTTTTTTAAAATAGAAAAAGCAAATTTTCCTTGCCCCTTTCGAAAGCCTGTCTTTTTGCAGGGAGTCTTCAATCTGCTATAATCAAGCAATGATAGTTGCTCTCATGCTTGGTATTGTTCAGGGCTTAACCGAATTTATCCCTGTCAGCAGTACAGCACATTTGATATTATTTCCCTGGTTTTTCAATTGGAGTGGTCAGGTAGACACGCTCACGTTTGATATTGCCCTTCATGCAGGAACACTGGCTGCACTTGTTTTCTGTTTCTGGAGAGACTGGATAAATCTCGCGATGAGGAGACAGAGATTACTGGGCCTTATTATTTTAGCGTCGATTCCAGCAGGAATAGCCGGATTCTTTCTGAACGATATCGCAGAGCATAGCCTGAGAGACCCCCTTTTGATAAGTATCATGCTGGTTTCCGTAGGAGTCTTGATGCTCATATCTGAAAAGGTATACAAACACAAGGAGCTGGAAGAAACAGGGCTAAAAGATGCGATTATCATAGGCATTGCACAGGCATTTGCAATTATCCCGGGTGTCTCACGGTCGGGAATTACGATTTCAGCGGGGCTTTTCAGAGGGTTTGAAAGAGAAGCAGCAGCGCGGTTCTCGTTTCTCCTTGCAACACCGATTATTGCCGGTGCTACGCTGCTTCACCTTCAAAAGGCTCTTAACGGTCACGCGCATTATGATTTTGAAATCTTTGCTGTCGGCATCATATCTTCCTTTATCACGGGTTTTATTGCTATTAAGTTTCTCCTCAGCTTTCTGAAAAGATATCCGTTGAATATCTTTGTTTATTACAGATTTGCGCTTTCTGCTGTTATAATAGCAGGTATATGGTTGAAGGAATAAAACGTAAGGTGCAGACGGTCGTTGGCGTTGTCTCTGTCATGGGGGGCCTCTATCTTTTTATGAGCCTCGTAACTCATAATCTCAGAGACCCTGTCCTCTTTCTGCGTACCACAGACCCTCCTGAACCCATCCGGAATCTCGGTGGCATTATAGGCGCACATATTTCAGGGTGGATGATTGTTCTGTTAGGGATTGCTGCTTTTCTTATCCCTCTTCTGCTGTTTGCCTTTGGAGTGAGACGAATGCTGGGGAAAGAGGGGCATAGAATCTATTTGGTCGGAAGCATTCTGTTTATCATATCGTGTTCTTTAATCTTTGAGCTCTTATCATATACCTTTGATATAACCATAGCACGATATCCTGACGGCATCGGCGGCCTTTTCGGGAGAGGTGTAGAAAGCCTTGCAAATAAACTCGTATCACTCCCCGGAGCGTACATGTTTTCGCTTGCCCTGTTCTTTTCTTCTGTAGTCCTGATAAGCCCCATATCAGTTACTTCACTTGCGTTTCAAAAGAAGCCAAAGGCGGCAAGACAACGGCAGATCGTTGATGAGATACGGCCGGTGGAAGAAGAGAGGAAGGATGGCGATCCTGTTGTAACACAGGAGGAACATAAAGAAACTATTCGTGAACATCAGGCTGTGATGCCAAAAAGAACAGAGGGGTATGAGCTTCCTTCTCAGGATCTCTTGAATGCATCAAGCACGCCATCGGTGAAGCATTCAAAGGACGAACTCTTTGCGGACTCGACACTGATTGAAAAGAAGCTCCAGGATTTTGGTGTTGTCGGAAATGTTACTCATGTGCAGACCGGTCCTGTTGTAACAATGTTTCAATTCGAACCTGCCGCAGGTGTGAAAATAAACCGGGTGGTGTCCCTTGCAGATGACCTCGCACTTGCACTGAAAGCACAGAGCATACGGATTTCGCCGCTGCCCGGCACATCAGCTATCGGCATAGAGATTCCCAACAGGCAGAGGGAAATTGTAGTCCTGAGAGAGATACTCTCATCAGACGGGTTCAGAAAGAGCAAGTCGAAAATTACCCTCGGTCTCGGCAAGGATATATCAGGCAAATCAGTCGTAACGGATTTACTCAAGATGCCGCACCTTCTCGTTGCAGGGGCAACAGGATCGGGCAAGAGCGTATCAATAAATGCAATGGTGATGAGCATATTGTACAAGGCGACGCCGGCCGAGGTTAAGATGTTGATGGTTGATCCCAAACTGCTCGAACTCTCGGCATATGAGGAAATACCCCATCTCATCTCACCGGTTATCACAAACCCGAAAGAGGCTGCACAGGCATTGAAGAAGATGGTCATAGAAATGGAGCGGAGATACAGGGTACTTGCTGAACGGGCTGCCCGAAATATTGAGAATTTTAACCTCAAGGTAACTGATGAAGAGAAACTCCCCTATATTGTTGTCATTATAGACGAACTTGCCGATCTCATGTTCACTGCAGCGAGTGACGTTGAGGATTCAATTGCGAGACTGGCACAGATGGGGAGGGCTTCAGGGATACACCTTATCCTTGCAACACAACGTCCGTCTGTTGACGTCATTACCGGCATCATCAAGGCAAACTTCCCAGCGCGGATAGCGTTCCAGGTATCTTCAAAGGTAGACTCAAGGACAATTCTCGATACACATGGAGCTGAGGCGCTTCTCGGTAAGGGTGATATGCTTTTGTTGCTCCCGGGTGCGAGGATCACAAGAATCCACGGTGCACTCATTACAGAAGATGAAACACGGCGGGTCACTGAGTTCATACAATCGCAGGAAAGGCCGGATTATTCACTCCTGGAAAACATTCAGGATGTTAGTGAAACGGAAGCGGATCGTCCGGGTGAGAGAGACGAGCTTTACCTGAAGGCGGTTGAATTTGGGGAATCAACAGGGGAGGTGTCAATATCCTCCATCCAGCGGAGACTTAAAATAGGATATAACAGGGCAGCACGGATTATGGAGCTTTTGGAGGAAGATGGTCGCGTCGGTCCTCACAGGGGTGCCGGAAAATCGAGAGAGTTCCTACGGAGGAGAAGATAACCTTTCCAGTCTTGTCAGTACCGATGACTCCTTTTCAGAATCCCCGAGTGCGCGATAACAGGCAGCAGTGTGCTCCAGTGATTCCCGTGAATCAGACAATTTGCGAAAGCATAACAACGCCTCTTCATATTGTCCTAAATTCATATGACTTACACCGGCACACATGACTAAGGATTCGTTCCCGGGAAATTGTTTCATCCCCTCGGAGAGTATCGCTATGGATTTCACGTAGTCCCTTTGCTTTTGCCTTGTAATCCCTAACCCGAGATAGGCCCTTAGGTTAGGATGGTATAACAGGGACCTCTCATAAAGCCGTAGAGCAACTTCCTCTTTACCGGGCATGGTTTCAATTGTCGAGTAGTCCCCATGGCTAAAGGTCATGGCTAAACGTGAGAGAAAGTCCGCATGACTTTCGTAAAGGTCTTTCTTGTCAACGAGCCGGACTGCATCTGCAAACTCGGGAAGATGTCGGTAATAGTCGGATCTGAGCTTTTGACCGTAATCAAGAATCTTATCCCGGGACAGGAGATGATCCGATTCAAAGTACATGATGTCTTCTATCCTCTTCAGCCAGACATCGTCACCCAGCTTCGTCCTTTGCCGGAAGTCTTTATAAAGCGCCGTACCGGGGAATATGTCCAGAATATAAAAGATTATGGACAGGGGCTTGATCTCATGGATTAAGTCTATGGTTTCCTGTACGGTTTCCCATGTTTCTCCCGGTGATCCGTAGATAAAGTAGGCACGGGCCAGGATACCATACTGAGTTGTCAAGGCAAAAGCCTTCTTGATCTCGTCGGTCTTGATATTCTTGTTCAGCACTTTCCTGATCTTTTCCGAGCCGCTTTCTACACCGTAACTGAGCTGGATACAGCCTGCCTTTCTCATCCAGTAAAGCATTTCTTCGTTTACATATTTGACCTGTGAGATGGCGAACCAGGTAATTTTCAGATCCCTTTCAATGATCTTTTTACATATCTCGATCACCCGGTCTTTTCTCATAGTGAAGGTATCATCCGAGACATAAAAGAAGGTGATCCCCTTGCGATAGAGCTGCTCCAATTGATCCACGAAATATTCCGCGGAATGGAATCTGACCTTGCGCCCCCAAAACTGCGGGGATCCGCAGAAGGTGCAGTTGGAAGGGCAGCCCCGTGAAGAGGCAATATGCTGAAAGTCAAAGTATTTTGACGGCATAGGCAGGAAGTCAAGGTCTGGAATTACCTCAGCATCGCCTGTTTTTACAATTTTTTCCCCCTTTCGGAATACGATTCCCTTGATCTCATTTATTCCCGTGTAGTTTTTCTTCTCCATACATTTAATCAGATTGAGGAAGCTGTATTCGCCTTCTCCCAACACAGCGAATTCGATTTCCTTGAAGTGTTTCAGGAGGTGCTTCCACAGGAAGGTTGCGCCAACACCGCCAAACACTATTTTAACCTCCGGAAAGACCTGTTTCGCGATTTTGGCGATCTCTATGCCACCCCATCTGTTGGCATGCAGAATTGAAAACCCTATCACGTCAGGCTTTTTCTCTTTGAGTATCTCCTCAATCTTATGGGGGGTCTTGTTGATGTCGTGCCAGTTCAGTATTTCGACATCGTATTTATTTTCTTTTAGGAGCGAGCCAATATAATACAAACCGATTGGCACAACACGCACATCCTCCGCGTGAAGCCTGTCTTCAAGGCAGTAAGGATAAATGAGAAGAATTTTCACCGGATTCGGTCCCTTGCTTTTTCCCCTGCTTCGGGGTCATTCACTGCTTATTTTATATCCCCTTTATCTAAAATCTCTCTCGCCTTTTGTAAAAGCTCCTGTGGCAAGATAGGTTTTAAGACAAAGACTAAACCTTCTTCTAGTGTCCCCTTGTTGTGAATAATATCCGCATTATATCCACTTGTAAAAATAACCTTAATATCAGGTTTTACTTCCCTTATCTCATTGTAAACCTCTTTTCCGTTTTTCTTGGGCATAACCACATCAAGAATAAGTAGCTGAATCGTGTCTCTGTTTGCATTAAATATATTTATGGCAACCTCACCATCCTCTGCCTCTAAAACCCTGTACCCAAACCTATCGAGTACCTCTTTGATGAATGTTCTAACCAGAGTATCATCCTCTGCTACGAGTACCGTCTCTGTCCCCTTTTTTAATATGTGAGGAGCTGCCACGTCTTCCTCTTTAACCTTTAACTTAGTCAGGGGCAGATATATCTTGAATGTTGTGCCTATACCGGGCTCACTATATACGTTAATATATCCATCGTGCTGTTTTATTATTCCATATACCATTGCAAGACCAAGTCCGGTGCCTTTCCCCACCTCTTTGGTTGTAAAAAACGGATCGAATATCCTTCCCTTTGTCTTTTCATCCATACCCTGACCTGAGTCTTCAACAGTGATAAGGGCATAAGATCCTGATCTTCCATAGTCATGTTCCTTGATAAATTCATTGTCTAATTCTACACGTTCCGTTTTAATTGAGAAGGTTCCGCCATCAGGCATGGCATCGCGTGCATTTGTTGCAAGGTTCATCAATACCGTCTCCATCTGAGTACTGTCTGCCATAACCGTCAAATATTCATCTGTAAGAACTGTGGAAAATTCTATATCCTCACTAATGAGTCTGGAAAGCAGTTTTTCCATCCCTTGTATAATCTCATTGAGATTTACGGGCTTGGGGCTGATTATCTGTTCCCTGCTAAAGGCAAGGAGGCTCTGGGTTAAATTTGCAGCCTTTTGCGCTGAGTTTAGTATCTTTGTTATATAGTTGTTCAAGAGATCATCTTTACTCACTTTCTCTTGTAAAAGGTTCCCAAATCCTATTATGGCTGTAAGGATATTGTTAAAATCATGGGCAACGCCTCCTGCAAGTTGACCGATAGCCTCCATCTTTTGCGCCTGAATGAGCTGTCTTTCAAGCTTTTTGTGCGATGTAATGTCTCTTGAAATTTCAATAACTGCTGTTGGGATTCCTTCTTTATCTCTGAGCGCTACATTTGCAGTACAATGAAAATAGACCGTGTTCCCGTCTTTGTCTATCACCTGTGTTTCATGTTCATGAACCTTCCCGTCCTGGAATGCCTTAAGCGTAAGACAGGGATGTGGTTCACATGGCTCTTTACGTTTATGGAATGCCTCATAACATTTTTTACCGATAATTTCGTCACCAAAGATTTTTTTTGCGATATTGTTGGCCCAGATAATATTTAAGTCTTTATCCATCATGCCCATATGATCGGCGATAGACAGCAACATGGCATTGAGTTTCTCTTCGCTTTCCCTTAACGCCTTTTCTGCCAGCCTCCACTCGGTAATATCCCTTATGATCTCAATGCCTGCTACGATTTTCCCGGACGAATCCCTTAAGGGGGATGCGGTATTCACGACGTATAACAACCCTTCTCCTTTCGGCACAATTCTTTCCTTTGTGTGGATGTTGCCGTCCCTGAAACATTCAGTCAATTGACAACCTTCGCAGATCTCATCTCTATTCTTAATTGCCTTGTAACAGATTTTGCCCAAATGTTCTCCATAAGAGTCTCTGTGAACCTTGTTTTGGTATAAAAACCTGAAGTCAGTGTCTATAATACCCAGCGGCTCCCCAATGCTTTCAATTATTGATTTTGTTTTGAGCCTCTCGTCTTCCGCTGTCCTGAGTGCTGCCTGCAGCGCCTCCACTGACTGCTTGCGCTCTGTTATATCGTTAAATATGACAACCGCACCCCTTAGTTCGTCCCTTTCCCGTATAGGAGTGCTTACATACTCAATCGGAAGGGGCGTTCCATCCTTTCTCAGAAATACCTCGTTTGTCCCATGATGGATGACCCCGTCTTTATAAGCCGCATAGATGGGACAATGTTCTGCGGGAAAAGGAGTCCCGTCTGGTTTCAGATAGTGTACCTTGTCATGGTGAATCGTCCCAATGAGTTCCTCTACCTCATATCCGAGCGTTTTTGCTGCTGCGGGGTTGACGAATACGACTCTTCCTTCCAGGTCCAACCCAAAGATTCCTTCGCCTGCTGCATTAAGGATGAGTTCATTTTTATGGCTAAGCTGCTCAAGTTTATTTTCTGCCTGTTTGCGCTCGGTGGTATGAAGGATTAATGGCCGGAAAACAAAAAAATAAAGAGCGGGAAAGAGCAGAAAGATTAACAATGTCGCGTCGAGGAGAGCCCACTGCCATGTGGAAAGGGGGGGCAGGACGGAGAGGAAAAACATTATAAGTGCCTCGGAAACAAATACCGAGAAACCTACTATTAATAAAAGCAGAACAGGCGACTGATATACAGGCATCTGCTTATGCTGCTTTTTCCCTTTTGTTCGAACGTACTGATATTCCTGTCTCATCCTTTAAAAATTTTCTCCTGCAGAAAAAACGTTAAAAAAGCCTTCATTGCTTTACTGTTTCTATTGTTTATTATACTATTTATTGCTTCTGAAGGTTCTTGCAGATTGAGAGAATAATTTTGTAATAATGGGCATGCATTCTTATCAGCTATACTATGAAAAATTTCAGGATGGAATTTGCCAATGACTGCTTCTTTTGAAGACCCCGTGTTTTTTTCGGCAGTTTTATTAAAGTCAATAACTGTTCCTTGGTCATCTAAATCTTACCAGTCATCAAAGTCAAGAGAAGGTGCGCTGTCTGAACAAAAATATAAATCCGGCTCGGGTAAGATTGAACGGTAATACCATTGGTAAATATGTCGCGTCATGACGCTGTTATTATATATAATAAAAAAGGGAAATGAATATGGAACGCGAAGTCATAGAATTCGACGTTATCTTTGTCGGCGGCGGGCCTGCCGGTTTAAGCGGTGCAATTCATCTGACGAACCTCATCCATAAACATAATGAAGACATTGAAGGCGGGAAGCTGCAAGGCAAGAAAATAGATATCGAAGATAAAATTGCAGTTCTCGAAAAAGGCGCTTATTTCGGCGCGCATAACATTTCAGGGGCAGTACTCATTCCTGGTGTACTTTCGGAACTATTACCAGACCATAAGCAGCTTGGCTGCCCTATTGATGCAGAGGTAAACAGGGAATCCATCCATTACCTGACCAGGAAGGGAAATATTAAAGTTCCTTTTACTCCGGCGTTTTTGAATAATCACGGCAATTATTTTCTTTCTCTCTCCAAATTTGTAGGCTGGCTTTCTAAGATTGCGGAAAAGAATAATGTAATGCTGCTTGAGGGAACCGCAGCAGTTGAAATTCTCCATGAGGGAGCCAAAGTAATTGGTGTCCGGACGGACGACAAACGCCTTAACGAGGGTGGTGAGTATGAGACCCCCGGTTATATTCTCAACTCAAAGGTCGTTGTTCTGGGAGAGGGGAGCAACGGCACTTTATGCAGAAGCATAGTTGAAAAACTGAATCTTGATCAAGGCAGGGCTCCTTCCATCTATGAGCTTGGCGTAAAAGAGATATATGAACTGAAGAGTAATCCTCTCAAAAAAGGAGAATGTGTCCATACACTTGGATATCCGTTCCGGAAGGGACTTTCCGGCGGTGGATTCATATATTGTATTTCCGAAACCAGGGTTGTCATCGGGCTGATCGCTCATCTTAGTTCCGAAGACCCGCAGTTCGATCCGCACAAGGAACTTCAAAGATACAAACAGCACCCGTTTATTTACAATATCATCAAAGACGGGACACCCACGCATTACGGCGCCCGGACTCTTCCCTGCGGCGGGTATTTCTCCATTCCGAAACTCACCTCAGACGGCATTATGATAACCGGTGACTCCGCGAACCTGGTCGATTCGCAAAAGCTGAAGGGACTGCATACATCCATAAAATCAGGAATGCTTGCAGCTGAGGTTCTCTTTGAAGCTTTCAAAATTAATGATTTCTCGCCAACACAATTGGCAAAATATGAGGAGAAATTAAAAAATAGCTGGATATATACCGATCTCAGGAAAAGCCGCAATTTCACTCCTGCAGTTGCCATGGGATTCCCTTTTCCGGGAGGACCGCTTCTTGGGTTCCAGATTCTTACCGGCGGCGCTACACCTATAGGTAATCTTAAAACAAAGCCTGATTACTCGGCAACCGAAGACATGAAGCATTTTTATGGCAATAAATCACCGGAATCATTGCCAAAGGAAGACGATAAAATTATTGTCAGCAAATTGACGGATGTTTATCTATCCGGCACAAAGCATGACGAAAAGCAGCAAAGTCATATCCGGTTGAAAGATGACGCTGTATGCAAAAAATGTATTTCAGATTATAAAGCGCCCTGTACGGTATTCTGCCCTGCCAGCGTCTATGAACTTGGACATGATAAAATAAAAGTGAACTTCAGTAACTGCCTGCACTGTAGAACCTGCGATTTAAAATGTCCTTTTCAAAATATCGTCTGGAACCTTCCGGAGGGCGGGGGCGGGCCTCGGTATAGCCTTCAGTAAGACCAGCACAAATTATTCATAGCGAATTTTGTTCCAGCGGTTGTCATTATCCGGCTTGCTTGCCCGCCGTCTCTGCGGCGGGGAGGTTTATTGATTCCGTCTACAGTAAAGCGACCCCCACACGGAAGCAGCCCGGGCTTTTCATGCTATTCCATTTGACAATACAGGTTCTCGTGTTGTCCCAGATGTGTGGTATTCTTACATCAAGTCTAAGACCTGCACGGAGGGGCTTGTCAGTGTAAAAACCCAGGCCAGAATCGCTGATGTCGGAAGTTGTTCCTTTGTCTACAGTCATTTTATGTTCACCAAAATATGTATAGATGACAGGCAGATTAATTTTCATTCTCTTCAGAGACCTTTGTTCCTTCATGAGCGATCTCATCCTTCTTAAGAATATTAGATGAAAAATCAGAGTATTTGTCAATGTTTTTTATATAAAAATCGCAGGAATACGATATGAGGAGTCAGGAAGTGAGTTTTTTGTCGCGTACTTTCAGTTTTGTATTGATGAAATCCCTGTGTTCGACGTAAATAAGGTCAGCGATCTTGCGGACCATGTGCTCCTCGTATTTATCAAGCTCTGTATCAGCGAAAGCGACCTCCCACAGATGCTCTATTACCTTAAGTTTCTGTTCATAAGTGAACGCTTTATTGATGAGTGAAGTGAATTCATAATAGCCTGTAGATTTCCAGATTTCGTCACCGGCAAGTTTTAAGAGTGAATCTGTTTCATCCCCGGTAAGGTTGAATTTAGACTGTATAGCCTCAGTAACTGTTTTCAGTTCCTCATCGGTGATTTTCGAATCAGCCCTCATCATCTCAAGAAGAAGCGCTGCAGTGGCAATCTGAAGTGCATGCTCGGATACTCTTTCCGAAGAATCGGAAGCCGATTTGACATGTTTGTCGAAAAATTTCCTTACAATGCTTACCATGGGAAAAATCGGTTTAAATATAAAAGATGGTGCCGAAGGCGGGATTTGAACCCGCACGGGTTACCCCACACGCCCCTCAAACGTGCGTGTCTACCAGGTTCCACCACTTCGGCATAAGTTATCTATGCTACTACAAAAATTTTGAGGTTTTCAAGCTATTAAACGAAGGCGAGCCTTCTATAATTATCAGTCAAGAAGTTCTTTGTGAACAATAACTTTTATATTTTTCTTGGCTCCTTCAATGAAGGACTTGACAGCCTTCTCTTTCCTGTCATGAATCATCTGTTGTTTAACCATGGCCACCATCTGTTCGTCCCCGGATATCTGCAACTGGTTATCGATTTCCGAAGTATCAACAGACAACTCAATGAGGCGTCTCAGTTTCTTGATTGTCAGTTCCCGGCGCTTCATGCTCTCATATGCCTCTGGAGTTAATCTGTTCAATTGGAGTCTTTTCAGATATATTTCCTTGTTGAAGGCCCCGTCTCTCTGGAACATCGGCTCGTGTGTTATGGCATCACTGAGTTCCTCGTCACTGATTTGAATGCCCATTTCCTGGGCAGTGATGAGAAGCACATAGTCATCGATCATTGAGTCGAGGATATTTTCTTTAAGATTCATTGTCTTCATCATTTCTTCAAAATTGTCCTTGTATGTTTCTCTGTAAAAACGGGAGGTACTCTCATATATTTTCCAGAACTCTTGAGAAGTTATTTTATTTTTTCCAACTTCTGCGATAACCTGGCTTTGTCCTGTGTCATCAACACCTCCTATTCCCCAAAAAATGAACGAGAGGATAACGATGAAGAAGAGAAAATAAAAATACTTTGCATGCTTCCGCATTACCTTGATCATAAACTAAAACCTCCCTGAAAAATAATCCGCAAGGATATCTCTGTGGTCAAATGCTATCTTATCCGGTAAGGTATTTTCCGAAAAAATACCTATTTTTTTTGCGTCATCCCCGGCTTCCGGTTTCCCCGTAGATTTTGCAAGAAAAACAATCGTTATCGTATGATGCCGGGGGTCTCTCCCCGGGTCAGAGTATGCATGAAACTGCCGGATGAGTTCAACGTCCAGCCCTGTTTCTTCCTTTGCCTCGCGTCTGGCAGCAGATTCAAGTGTCTCTCCATAGTCTACAAATCCCCCCGGCAATGCCCATCCATGTGGTGGATTTTTTCTTTCTATTAAGATGATACCTTTATTATATTCTATGATAAGGTCAACAGTGGGGATAGGGTTCCTCTGATTACTGCTGATCTTCAAGTTTAATCCCGAACTCCTTCTCGGGTACTATTGTCGATACTGAATGTTTATAGATGAGTGACAGAGTATTTTCTTTCAGTAGTATGACAAAGTTATCAAATCCTTTTATTATGCCTTTTAACCTCACTCCATTCATGAGGTAAATAATAACAGGAATCTTCTCTTTCCTGAGCTGGTTAAGAAAATCATCTTGCAGATTGAAGCCTTTCTGACCTGCAGCCATGCCCCGAACTCCTTCTATTGTCTCTTATTTTTTCTTTTCTAACATAAAGTATTTGTTCTAATATTGCAAGATGTGTACCCCTATTTGCCTTATGCCAGCAAGTCCGTGAGGATATGGTTCACTCGATCAAAAGCCGTGTTACTGTCAAAGATGCCGGTTATATCAACCCAATAAACGCCTTCTTCTTTCCTGAACCATGTAAACTGCCTCTTTGCATATCTCCTTGAACCTTTCTTGATAAGTCTCATAACCTCCTCCAGGCTTTTCTCTCCAGTGAGATACAGTACAAGCTCTTTATAACCAATAGCCTGCATTGAGGGAAGCGGTATTGTGTTGAGCCGACGATCAGGATGTGCGTCCCGTATCATTTCTGATACTCTCTCAACCTCCCCAACTAACCCATGAGCGAGCATGTTATCAACCCGGTCTTCGATGATTCTGTAAAGCTCACTCCTGTCCCTTGAAAGGCCGATCTTCAGAAAATTATAAGGAAGGGGTTTTGTAAGTCTTTTTTGAATTTCTGAAACAGGGCCTTTGCTTTTTAAACAGACTTCCAGTGCCCTGATAATCCTTCTCGTGTCATTCGGGGTTATTTTCTGCAATGCCTCAGGATCGAGTGCTTTTAGATGTCTGTAGAGAATACCAGGCTCTTCTTCCTCCATTGCACGGAGTTCTTCACGGAGAGACCAGTCAGCAGACGGGCCGCTGAAGATACCCCTTGTCATAGCTTTGATATACAGGCCTGTCCCACCTACCACAATCGGGATCTTGCCTTTCTTGATGAGTGCATCGGTAATAGGCACAACAGATGCAATATATTTACCTGTACTAAAGGACTCCCAGGGGTCAATAATATCAATCATGTGGTGTCTTACTTCTGCTCTCTGTTCCCGTGTCGGCTTGGCAGTCCCGATATCCATGTGCCGGTAAATCTGCATCGAATCAGCGCTGATTATTTCCGTATCCAGCGCTTTTGCAAGAAGGATTGAAACATCTGTCTTGCCAACACCTGTAGGACCGAGAAGGATGAGTACCGTGCTCATTTCCGCTTGAACATTTTCCTGAGATCGTCAAGGGAGAGGAAGATTCTTGTGGGTCTTCCATGAGGACATTGATCAGGATGGTCAGCCTGGTCAAGCCGGGTTATGAGATTCATAATTTTTTCCTGATTCAATACAGTTTTACCGCGTATTGAACTGTGGCACGCAATCTTTGCTGCAAGGGTTTCCCTGAGTGATTTATCAGGACGGGTACCTTCGATGAGGCATGATGCCACATCAGAGAGTATCCCCCTCATATCTGAATCTTTGAGTGCATCCGGCAGTGATCTGACAATGAGCGTTGTATGACCAAAATCTTCAATATCGATGCCGAAATCTCTGAGTACCCCGGTATGTCCAAGGATTACCGCATATTCTTTATAAGAGAGCTTTACCTGTTTTGGAAACAGGAGTTGGTTAGCATGAAGCCCTGTTGATTTTAAAAGCTTTTCATAGAGAATTCTCTCATGTGCAGCGTGGTAATCAATGAGCATAAGGCCTCCTTTCCCCGGGATTGCAATAAAGGTTTCACCGAGATACAGAAAAGGCTCGTGGGCCTTGTAGGGGAATTCCAATGGTTCGGCAACCGTCGAACTTGATGCCTGAAAGGATCGCCCCATGTCATGGGTGACATGAGGAGTGAATGATACGGAAGCCGGTATTTCTGTAAATTGTTTTGTATATTCACTCCGCTCACCTTTTACAGCATTCTTTATAGCAGTATATACAAAATGATAGATGGATTCTTTATCTTCAAATCTGACCTCCCGTTTTGTAGGATGGACATTAAAATCAACTTTTTGTGGGTCAATGGTAAGAAAGAGCAAGAAGAGAGGATGCTTTTCACGCGGAAGGATTCCTTCATATGCTCTGTAGACAGCGTGCGAAAGAGAGTGGTCTTTGACGGGTCTTTTATTAATAAAAATGTATTGCTGCGATTTTCTATCCCTGAAGTTTCTCCCTTTTGAGACATAGGACGTTAATGCTATTCCTTCTCCTTCATGCGTTACCTCCATAAGATTACCAAGGAGCTCTTCTCCATATATCTGTACGATGCGTTCCTTGTGATCAGATGATAAGGGCAGGACCAATGTCTCCTTGTTGTCAGAAGTAAGCCGAAAGCCTATTGACCAGTGAGAGAGGGCCTCTTTTGTAACTGCATCAACTATATGAAACATTTCTGTATTATTGGACTTGAGGAATTTTTTTCTTGCAGGGGTATTAAAGAACAAATCTCTTATCTCGACGGATGTCCCGAAGAAGGATGAGTCCTTTATCTCTTTTAGCTCACCGCCGCTTGTTTCAACAGATACGCCAAAAGAAGAACCCCTTTGGCCTGTTACCAATTTTACCTTTGAAACAGCTGATATCGATGAAAGGGCTTCGCCCCTGAAGCCCATGGTCTTAATATTGAAGAGGTCTTTTTCACTAAAGAGCTTGCTCGTTGCGTATTTTTTAAAACAGAGGATGGCATCTTCTCTCTCCATGCCGACTCCGTTGTCTGAGACCCTTATGAGGCGTTTGCCTCCGTAGAGGATATCTATCCTGATATCAGTGCTCTCTGCATCGATTGCATTTTCTATCAACTCCTTCACAACAGAGGCTGGTCTCTCAATAACTTCACCTGCTGCGATTTTGTTCTGTAAATCAGGCGGGAGTATTATAATTCGTGACATATGACATTTTAAAAACAGGACAATAGTAAGTCAATCTGTGGTATAGTTATTAACAGTCTCAAAATAATAAATACATTGATTTGTAAATCCTACCTATCCTCACTTTGTCAAAGGTCCCGAAAGCTTCCGGGATTTTGCAAAGAGGGGCGAGGAGAGATTTTCTGAATAATGTCTATTCAATCATGAGACCCTTAATATTTGGTATAGAGACACAGATGATTATCTCAAGAGATGCTTTACCGATACAAAAAATAACTGTGTTATTCCGCATATTCCATTTAAAAGAATTTTTCCGGGTTATTTGAGGAGGGGTTATGAATATAGGTACATTTGTTCTGCGTAAAGCGAAGGAGGCAAAAGAGGGTGCAAGAGTCCTTTTAAAATCGTCATCGGAACAGAAAAATACAGTGCTCGTAAAAATGGCTGAAGCCTTGCAAAAAAGGGCTAAGGAACTCATAACTGAGAACAAGAAAGACATAAGATTTGCTCAAAAAAAGGGTCTTTCGAAGGCATTGATAGACAGATTAACATTGAACGATAAGCGCATCAGCGAGATGGCAGAGGCGCTGAGAGAAGTCGCGGCTCTTCCTGATCCGGTCGGTGAAATTATAAAGATGCGGCAGAGACCGAATGGTATGACAGTCGGCAGGATGCGAGTCCCGATAGGGGTTATCGGGATTATCTACGAATCAAGGCCAAATGTTACTGCAGATGCAGCAGGGCTCTGTCTTAAGGCCGGAAACGCAGTTCTACTCCGCGGGGGGTCAGAGGCTATCAACTCCAACAGGGCGATTGTCAGGGTATTAAGAGAGGTTGCCGGGAAATACGGGCTACATGAAGGAATTGTGACGTTTCTCGATATTCCGGACCGGTCGGCCATTATGGAAATGCTGAAACTCGAGGGTATTGTAGACCTGATCATACCGAGAGGGGGTGAGGCCCTCATTCGTGCAGTCACTGAAAATTCCAGGATCCCTGTACTCAAACACTACAAGGGGGTCTGTCATGTGTTTGTTGACAGGGATGCTGAGATAAAGATGGCTGAGGAGATTTGTTTCAATGCAAAGGTACAGAGGCCTGGCACCTGTAATGCAATGGAGACGATGCTTGTTGATATGAAGATTGCAAAGGCATTCCTGCCCGGGATGCTAAAGAGGTTCAAAAAGGCAGGGGTAAGGTTGAAAGGGTGTCCTGCGACCATAAAGATTGTTTCATCAATTGAGAAAGCCGAGAACGAGGATTTTTACAGAGAATATCTTGACTTGATATTGAACGTGAAGGTAGTAAAAAATATGGATGATGCTCTGGCACATATTGCACAGTATAGCTCCGCACATTCTGATGCAATTGTTACCACTGACTATGGAAAAGCCCTGCGTTTTCTGAAGGAGGTTGATTCGTCCGCTGTCTTTGTTAATGCATCGACGAGACTTAATGACGGATTTCAGTTTGGTCTTGGTGCAGAAATAGGGATATCGACCGATAAAATCCATGCTCGGGGACCGATGGGACTTGAGGAATTAACGTGCACAAAATTTATTGTGTTAGGGAGCGGGCAATTAAGGGAGTAGTTTCTTAATGAAAGAAGGGTGAACGAAATAGGTTTATGAGAGTCGGGGTCTTTGGCGGTACATTCAATCCCATACATTACGGGCATCTGAGAGCAGCTGAGGAAGTAAGAGAAAAAGTAAAATTAGACAAGATCCTCTTCATCCCATCAGGAAGACCTCCTCTTAAGACAAGAGACATTGCAGAAGTAAGGCACAGATATGAAATGACAAGACGTGCTCTTGTGAAAAATTCCCGTTTCGAACTCTCTGATATTGAGTGCAGGCAAAGAGGGAAGTCATATACGGTCAAGACACTTAAGCAATTGAAAAGATCCCATCCTGAAATAGACCTTTTCTTTATTCTCGGTATTGACGCCTTTCTCGATATACCTCAGTGGTGGCACTACGAAGAGCTTCTTGCACTCACTCATTTTATTATTATCTCACGACCGGGACTTGAGTTTATCGATCTGCAGACTTCACCCATTTTCAAAATGAAGAAGAGCATCTTGAGAAAACTTGATAATGAAGAAATTGAGACATATACCGTAAAACTGCATGGACATACCATGGTAATGCTCCTGAAGGTTACTCCCATAGGCATATCATCTCATGAGATAAGGAACCGTATAAGACAGGAAAGGAGTATAAAATACCTGTTGCCAGCGTCTGTAGAATCTTATATAATTACTAATAAGCTTTATCGGAACTTTCGGGACAAGAGATAAGATGTTCTATAGACCAGAAGGGAGGGGTGACCTTTAAGCAGTAAAGATAAAGCCCTTGAAGCAGCAAGGGCAGCCCAGGATAAGAAGGCAAAAGAGATTCTTATCCTTGATTTAGTAAACCTGACTACCATAACAGACTACTTTGTCATCTGCTCGGGGGAGAGTACGACACAGGTCAAAGCAATCGCAGAACAGATCAAAGAGACATTTAGCGATGCAAAAATGAGTCTCCGCAGTATCGAGGGTTTGCCATATAGTCACTGGGTTCTTATGGACTTCGGAGATATCATAGTCCATATCTTTGAGGAAGAAACAAGGAAGTTTTACGAGCTTGAGAAACTCTGGATTGATGCCAAAAGGGTGCCGTTACAAGAGGAAAGCTGATGGGTAAGGCGATATTAATCCTCATAGTTTTATTCCTCTTTGCACTGGCTGTATTTTTTATCGCCAATCATGAAGTGACTACAACCGTAAAAATACCTTGGCCAATTAATGAGACATATGAAACTCACACGATTGTCCTTATCTTAATAGCAGGTGCGATTGGCGTCCTGGCGAGCTTAATACTTGTCATTGTGAGAGATACCAAAAGATATGTTGACAGATGGCAATACCAGAAAAGACAGAAAAAGGAGGCAAAGGTTCAGGAGTTATATTCAAAGGCCTTAAATAATCTCTATGCCCATCATAACATGCAGGAAGCAAAAGCATTACTGAAAGATATTCTTGCGGAAGAACCGGAACACGTTAATTCACTGCTCAAGCTTGGAGATATTGCACTGAGCGAGGAGGATTTCCAGAAAGCACGGGAACATTACCAAAAGGCGAGCGAAATGAATCCAAAGAACTTTGATGCACTCTTTGCATTAGAGCGACTTATGGAAAAGACGGGAAGGTGGTCGGATGCCCTGAGATATGTCGAGGAAGTACTTGATATAGATGATGGAAATCTTTCAGCCCTTTACAAGAAACGGGACATACTTGAAAAGCTGGATAAATGGGATGAGATCGTCCTGGTTCAAAAAGCAATATTAAAAAATGAACGAGTTGAAAAGGATAAAAACCGGGAGAGGCAAAATCTCGTTGGTTACAAATATGAATACGGCAGGCACAGTCTTGAGAATGGAGAACTTGAAAAGGCAAAAAAGGCTTTCAGGACTGTATTGAGGCTGGAAAAGGATTTTATCCCTGCTCTACTGGGCCTCGCAGAAGTACTGCTCCGTGAAGGTGAGACAGAGGAGGCAATCAATCTCCTTGAAAAGAGCTATGAAAACGCATCCTCCATGATAATCCTGTCAAGGCTGGAGGATTTATTGATCAATGTCGGGGAACCGGCAAGGCTTATACGGACTTACAAGAATAGCCTGTCAAAGGATCCGCATGACCCTGTTATACGGTTCTTCCTGGGGAAATTATATTACAGATTAGAGATGATTGACGATGCCTTTGAAATACTCACATCAATTGATACAGGAGGCGCAGTTTATCCGGAACTTCATCAGTTGATGGGGAACCTGTACATGAAGAGAAACCAGATGGACAGGGCAGTATATGAATTTAAGAAGGCACTTGATATCCATAAGCCTCCTTTTATCATCTCTTATCGTTGTAATAACTGCGGCTTTACTTCTTCTGAATGGTCGGGGAGATGTTTACATTGCAAGCAGTGGAGCACCCTGCAGTTCAGCCTCGGAGAGGGATCTCAAATCCTGGCTCCTGTTTCTCCGTTAGTCGGCTAACATGGTCAATCTTCTGTCCGAACGAACTTATCTTTTGGTAATCTTTCCAGGAACATACGAACAGCTGATTCGAGAGGCTCCTTGTGGAGAGATTCTATGGTTACCATCACCTGATAGTCTCTATTGTCTACAACCGGGTATGAACCTATTTTAATATCGGTCAGGTGATTCAATATCTCATTGAGAATTGCAGCTACCCTTGGTTCATTTTCGTTCACATAAATCTTTTTTATGAATATTGGCGGTTCATGAAATAAATTCACGATGGCTGCGAATTTTTTCCTGAGAAATTCAGGGATACCTGGAAAAATGAAAATGTTCTTAAATTTTATTAAAGGGAAAACGAGTGTCCCATCGTTAACGAGCTCGGCGCCTTCCGGAACCTCCGCCATTTTGAGCTGTTCAGGGGTAGGGGTGGAATGTCTTTGCTTAAGAATATCCCTGAGCGTGTCATGAACGACCGGTTTTACCCCGAAGGCTCTTGAAATGCCTTCTATGGTGACATCGTCATGCGTTGGGCCGATACCGCCGGAAGTAAAGACGTAATCAAATGTCTCAGAAAATGTTTTAACTTCCTGAGCGATTTCATCAACTGAATCAGGGATAATGCATATGCGGCATACGTGTATTCCATGCAACCACAGCTCTTTTGCCATAAAGAAAGAGTTGTTTTCATGGATCTTGCCGGAAAGGATCTCATCTCCGATAATAATTATTCCTGCTGTTTTTCCCATAGGCATCACATGGGCAACCTGTAAAGAAAAACATAATTCAATGTATTGTCTTTGGTCGCACGTAGGTAAATAAAAAGTAACAGATCATTGCTGTTATTAAGATTTAGCTTGATTATATCTTGAAAAGGCATTTAATGCAATCCTGACAATATCATTTTCTCACGATGCTTTAATAGAAGCATATCTGAAGTGTTATTTTTGCTATAATATCGTTTTACAGTGCCTGGTTTATATCGATTTCAGGGGGTATGGTGCTTGGAACAGAGATATGATCCTCAACGTGTTGAATTGAAGTGGCAGAAATACTGGATCGACAGGGATCTTTTCAAAACAGAAACCGATTCTTCCCGGAAGAAATTCTACTGTCTCGAGATGTTTCCGTATCCTTCAGGAGAAATTCACATGGGTCATGTCCGGAATTATGCCATTGGTGATGTCATAGCACGGTATAAGAGGCTGTGCGGGTATAACGTTCTTCATCCGATGGGATGGGATGCATTTGGAATGCCTGCTGAGAATGCAGCTATTAAACACGGTATACATCCTACGGAATGGACAAACAAGAATATCGAACATATGAAGAAGCAGCTGAATCGTATGGGATTGAGCTACGACTGGGGACGTGAGTTGTCAACCAGTACCCCTGAATATTACAAATGGAACCAGTGGTTTTTCTTAAAGATGTTTGAAAAAGGCCTTGCTTACAGAAAATACTCGCCTGTGAATTGGTGTCCTGCTTGTGCTACAGTCCTTGCCAATGAGCAGGTGATTGATGAAAAGTGCTGGCGCTGCGAAACGGTAGTGACACAAAAGAAACTTGAGCAGTGGTTCTTCAGGATTACCCATTATGCGGAAGAACTACTCCAGGGATGCGATGAATTAAACGGATGGCCTGAGAGGGTTGTTCTGATGCAGAAAAACTGGATCGGCAGGGGCGAGGGCGTAGAAGTAGATTTTCCCATTGACGGGATGGATGAATCAATAAGGATATTTACGACAAGGCCTGATACCTTGTTCGGGGTAACGTTTATGTGTATCGCACCAGAACATCCTCTGGTACCAGTACTTGTCGAAGATGATGCTCAGCTTGGGGCTGTGAAAGAACGATACGGCAAGGAAGACGAAAAAGTAGGACTTTTCACCGGATATTATGCCATGAATCCGTTAAGTGGTGACAGGGTGCCGATATATGTCGCAAATTTCGTTCTTATGGAATACGGAACGGGGGCAATTATGTCTGTTCCTGCACATGACCAGAGGGATTATGAATTTGCAGAGAAATATAATCTGCCGGTTAAGATTGTTATTGTACCGGAGGAGAGAAGACTTTCGGAGATCAGTGAGGCTTATGAGGACGAAGGTATACTGGTTGATTCAGGCCGGTTCAGTAATCTGGAGAGTGATATTGCACGGGAGAAGATTATAGAGTTTATCGAAGAGCAGGGTCTTGGGAAAGCAGTTGTGAATTATAAATTAAGAGACTGGGGTATCTCGCGCCAGAGATATTGGGGTACGCCCATACCGATACTGTATTGTGACACCTGTGGGGTTGTTCCTGTCCCGGAGGAGAATCTTCCCGTACTCTTACCAGAGGATGTCAGAATTACCGGCAGGGGAGGGTCTCCCCTTCTGGATAACGAAGCATTTCTACGGGCCGAGTGCCCGAAATGCGGTTCTCTTGCAAGACGGGAGACAGATACCATGGACACCTTCGTTGATTCTTCATGGTATTTCATCCGGTACTGTTCAAAAAGAGATGAAGACCCCCTTGACAGCAGGAACATCGCTTACTGGATGCCTGTTGACCAGTATATCGGGGGTGTGGAGCATGCCGTTCTGCATCTCCTTTACTCCAGATTTTTTACAAGGGTAATTCGTGACCTTGGATTGATCACGGTCAGTGAACCTTTTCAGAACCTTCTGACACAGGGGATGGTGATAAAAGACGGGGCAAAGATGTCAAAGTCAAAAGGGAACGTTGTTGATCCTAACAGCCTTATAGAGAGATATGGAGCTGATACGGCACGGTTATTTTCTCTTTTTGCCGCACCTCCCGAGAAGGATCTTGAGTGGTCGGATAAGGGAGTTGAGGGTGCACACAGGTTTTTGCACAGGCTGTGGGGAATTGTATATAAGAATAAATCCAAAATCCAAAATTCAAAATCCAAAATGATTGATTTGGAGGACAGTCTGAAGCCTGAAGCAAAGAATTTATATCGTAAGGCCCATCAAACCATCAAGAAGGTCACTACAGATATAGAGAGGGAGTACCATTTTAATACGGCAATTGCTGCATTAATGGAACTCCTGAATGAACTGAGCGCATTCGAACCAGGATCGGATGAGGATTGGACAGTATGCAAGTTTGCAATAGAGCGGATGCTTCTTCTCCTTTCCCCGTTTGCTCCCCATTGTGCAGAAGAACTCTGGGAGGCAATTGGCAATAAACCAAGCATCTTTGATCAAAAATGGCCTGCATGGGACGATCATATAGCAAGGGAGGAAACGGTAGAGCTCGTTATCCAGATTAATGGTAAAGTACGGTCAAAGACGACGATCTTGCCACAGACCCATGATGATGAGATAAAAAAGACCGCTCTTGAAGATCAAAGAATAAAGGAGATTATTGGTACGAAGAAAATCAAAAAGGTAATTGTCGTTAAAGGTAAATTAGTTAATATTGTTATTGGTCAATAATGAAAATCCGGAGCTGGCGGTTCAAAATGCAAAAAATTTTATGCAGGATACTGCTTACTGCTTACTGTTTACCGTTTGCTGTCTGTGGTTGCGGGTATACCATGTATGGCAAGGCGGCGCTGCCTTTTGAATCGATAGCGATTGGAACGATAGAAAATAAAACCGTAGAACCAAAGCTTCAGGATAAACTCTATCAATCACTAACAGAGGAGTTCCTGAAACAGGGAATTCGTGTTTCTCCTGATGCTGATTATAAACTGCGGGGGAAGATCAATCAGTTTGAATTAATAATTCTGTCGGAAAAGAGCGGTATAGCTGCAGAATACAGAGTCATTATAAGGGGAGATTTTGAGCTTGTCATGCCCACAGGTGATGTTAAGAATTTAAAAGGTATGGGGTCCCCTTTTATAGTCTCTTTTCGAAGCAATAACCTGCTGGAGGATGTCATTGCAAATAAAGAGCGTGCTTCAGAAAAGGCAATAAGGGACATGGCTGTTGAGATCATTGCTAATCTAATCTACAGATGAGCTTTCAGGGGTTTATCGATCAGATAGAAAAAGGGTTGCCATTCCCGTTTTACCTCCTCTATGCCTCTGACCCGTTTCTGCTTAGAGAGGCCATAGGGCGCATAAAGGGACTTGTGCCTGAAGAGGAGCGGGATTTTAATTTCCATACATTCGATCTCGCACTCTTTAAAGAGGAGGATCTGGATTTTGATAGAATTCTGGAAGTTGTATATACTGTTTCTTTTTTTGGGAGCCGGCGGATTACTGTGCTGACAGGCAATCTCCAGAAAATCTCCAAAAAAGATCTTCATAAGATCGATGAATATATTTCGAATCCAGCGCCGGATTCTGTCTTTATCCTGCTTCACGAAGGAACGTTGAAGAAGGACTTGCGAGAACGATTTAGACGTTCGCATCTCATATCGCTCGACATGAGAGAAGGAGAGATTCCTTCCTGGATAAAACAGAGGGCTGCAATGAGGGGGATTGAAGTATCCCGTGACGCGGTAGAGTATTTGATCGGCGTTACCGGTCCCGATCTGGGACTCCTTTCAGCAGAGATTGAGAAGGTCTCGTTACTCGGTCAAAAAAGGATTGATGTCGATGATCTCTCTGATATCATCGGGGGCGGGAGGCTCTATGGTACATTTGACCTTGTAGATGCACTCAAGGAAAGGGATGTTGAACAGGTTTTTAAGATATATAAAACCCTGCGAGAGATCGCAGATGATTATGGGCTTATAGGCGCACTGAACTGGCATTACGGACGTCGCATGCCTTCAGGAGGAAGAAAAAATATTTCATACTTATACAGGGTATTTGACCTCCTCCATAACGCAGATAAAGATATAAAAAGCTCCGGTAGAACTTTTCCTATGGAGTATCTACTTGTTAAGCTGCTCCGGCTTTAAGAAAGGCGTTAACCCTTTTTGTAATCCTTGAAATATTTCTTGCAGCGGTGTTTTTGTGCATGACGCCTTTTGATGCAGCCTGGTTCAGTGCTTTAATGGCTTGAATGAGTATCTTGCCTGTCTCATCTCTATTGTCGGATGACAGAGATGAATCGAGCTTTTTAAGGATGGTTTTAACACTGCTCAGCCTGCTTCGGTTACGGATATTTCGCTTCACAGACTGTCGTGCCCGTTTCATAGCTGATAAATTTTTCTTTGGTGTTGCTTTTGCTGGCAAACCGAGTCCTCCTTAGAAAATAATTTAACAAGATACCATAAAATAACAGATAAAATCAACATGAGCCGCCCGGGAGTACTGTCCTATGCTCATTTTGTCTGTCATTCCGCACTTGCTTGCCCGCCATTCTTTTGGAGGGATGCGGAATCCAGTCTTTATGCCTCTCTCTGGATTGCCCGATCAAGCATGCCCTCGACTACGATCGGGGGTCGGGCAATGACGAAGTAGGACATTACCCGCCCGGTGAGGATCATCCCGTTCAGGTTTCGGCCTCTATAGCCAAAAGCCAAAAAAGAGCAGGAGAAAATAGGATTTTCTTTGTTAGTTCTTCCGAGACCCAGTGAGAATCTTCAACAAGATTATAAAAGTATGTATCAACACCGAAAAAACCGTCCAGGAAATGAGTAGCAGTATGGAGTATGGTGCTCTTGTATCCCTGGGGCAATTCTTCCAGATCTTTCAGTGTTGTTACTCCTTCATCGCCGAGTTCTTTGAGGAGTTGCTTGAGTACAAGGCGATTTTCCATGATTGCATCACTCATCTTATCCCAAAAATCCGGACTTGAGGCCGGCAGTGAGTCGTGTTCCACGATCCTGATCTGAGCATAACGGACGAGCTGAAACGTCTTAAAGAAATGGAGAACTTTTCTTGTGCAGGTCTCATAATCCGAACCGGCAGATAACACTACATGGTGAAATTTCAACCTTCCTCCCCCCACTCTTTTCTGGTTTATCAATTCGAGAACTGTAATTACTGTCAGGCATATATGCGGAAAAACCTTTCCAAACCGAGGTCAATCCAGGCCCTCTCGATCCAATGTCTTTATTATAGCAGTATCACGAGACATTAATAATTCATTTTATGGTAAGATTTACAGCATGAAAAAGTATCGTGCCGTCTCTCTAAAGAAAATCAAGACTTATCCTCTTCAAACCAGGAAGAGCAAGGTCTCAAGAAATGCCTTTGCCGTCCCGCCTGTCAGGGGTGAAACATTTAAGAGCTTTCTTGAAAAATTCCCGGATATTCTCGGGGCAAGGGATTTACGTCATATTGTCAGGGCGGTTGTGAAAGCAAGAAATGCCGATAGACCCGTGGTTCTGGGTATGGGAGCCCATCCTATAAAGGTGGGTCTGTCACCGGTCATTATAGACCTTATGCGGAGAAACATTATCAGTGCACTCGCCGCCAACGGCGCATGCATCATTCATGATTTCGAACTGTCTTTTGCCGGTAAAACGTCCGAGGATGTCGACAAGGAGCTTTGCAAAGGAACGTTTGGCATGGCGCAGCAAACGGGGAAATATCTCCACAAGGCAATAAAAGGGGGGATTAAAAAGGGTTACGGCATAGGCAAATCTGTGGGTGAAATGATTTACAAGAGCACATTCCCTTTTAAACAGGACAGCATCTTTTCTGCTGCCTATGAGCTGAACATCCCTGCAACGGTGCATGTTGCTATTGGAACGGATATCATCCACGTACACAAGGATGCCAGCGGCTCAGATCTTGGTGAAGGAACCATGAAGGATTTCAAACTCCTTATTTCTGTTATCTCTGACCTTGAAGGAGGAGTTTACATTAACCTCGGCTCGGCTGTTATCCTGCCGGAGGTTTTTCTAAAGGCGCTTTCCGCTGCAAGGAATCTGGGCAACAGGGTTGAAAACATAACAACTGTCAATATGGATTTCATCCAGCATTACAGGCCGGTCGTAAATGTTCTCAGGAGACCTACGATGAAGAAAGGTGCTGCTTATGCACTGACGGGACACCATGAAATCATGTTCCCGCTCCTTGCTGCTGCAATCATTGAGGAAATCGGATAAAAGGTCATGAAGTCCCCAGAGAGAATTTTTCCTATTGCCAGCAGTGACGATTGCGAACCTATACCGGTACATTGAAAATATTTCCCTGATACCTGTCTTTTTCAGCTATATTTTCTGTATACTATATTCATTCTATAAATATTAACAAAACTGTTAAGAAACATGGAACGTGAAACAGGAGAAAAATTAGCGAAAGATTTACGAATTGACAGAACGCAGGTCGTTAGAGAGTTCTGGGAAATGATCATACTGAAAGGCATTTTTGAATCACCTGAGGGGAAATATCTCGTATTTAAAGGCGGAACAGCTTTACGGCTTGTATATGGTTCACCCCGATTTTCAGAGGATCTGGATTTCTCGCTCACCACAGACAGAATAAAGGGAAGGTTCAAACCCCTAATCAGAAAAATTGTCTCTCCCTTTCCTGAGCTTTCCATAACCGATCTTGAAGAAAAATATTACACGTATCTTGGAGAGGTTAAAGTCATTCAGGATTACCTGCCTTCGCCGTTCAGGATAAAGATTGAGATATCCAAAAGGCGTGAGAAGGGATACCAGTCGGACATTGCGCTGATTTCCTCGCCTGCCTCCGCATTGCAGTTTCTCGGCAGGGTATCTACTCTTGAGCAATTATATAAGGACAAGCGTATGTGCGTAAAAGAACGGGCAAAACCCAAAGATGTTTTTGATTTGTGGTATATATCTCAGAAACTGAACAAGACCTATAAACCGGAGACTGTTGCAATCCCAAAAAAAGAAATAGTGCGTGAATTACGGAAATACCTTCCGAAAGATTTCTGGCCTGCGATAGAGAAATTAAAAACATGAAGGGTATGGAGCTCATAAAAACTCTGGAGCGCCTCAACAAGCCGTATTACTCGATTGCAGACCTCGAAAAAATTACCGGGCTGACGAGAGAGAGTCTTTATGTGACATTGAAGCGGCTGGCTGACAGGGGAATTTTAGAAAAGATGGGACAGGGCATATACCGGCTTTTTACAGCAAAGGGTTCTCTGGAAAATATTGCTGCATCTCTGTACATCCCCAATTACCTTTCTTTCGAATCCGCACTTTCAAGATACGGCGTGCTCAACATTGTGCCGTATACAATCACTTTTGCTACAACCAGAAAAACCAAACGGATTACTCTTCAGGGAAGGGATATAGAATACCGGCAGATAAAAAAAGACCTTTTCCTGGGATATGACATGCAGGGAGGCATTTATCTTGCAAAGCCTGAAAAGGCATTCCTTGATCTTGCCTACCTTGCATCAAGGGGACTTGCCTCGATAGACGCAGATGAGCTTGATATCAGGAAGCTTTCTTTAAAAAAGCTCAGAGAGTATTCAAGAAAATTCCCTCAATATACGCAGCGGTATCTGAAAAAAATCCTTCCTGGCTGATAATTTACTATAAACTATCTCACATTCCTGTCTCTTCATCAGCAAGTATTTTTCGTCATTCCAGCGCACAGACTGTGTCACAATTACAGAAAACATTGAATTGTAGTAATATTCGACATTACACCTTTCTCTTTAAAAGTTTTTCTCGAATTACTATCATTGTTTTATCCAAATCAGGGCTTATTTCATGTAATACGTCTTGTTTGCGCAAGTATCCTTTCATTAATCATC
>Ga0209270_1001339_pt1 | contig 35248 bp, 29 predicted proteins | sample MTBAKSrepl1MetaG_FD_187456 | JGI IMG/M metagenome (GOLD analysis project Ga0209270, IMG submission 187456) | Enrichment culture microbial communities from Arthur Kill intertidal strait, New Jersey, USA, that are MTBE-degrading - MTBE-AKS1... | ecosystem: Environmental > Aquatic > Marine >...
TTCCTGAAGGTGGCCTTCCAGCTCGACAAAGAAGCTGTATTCCCAGGGGCGGTTCTTGATGGGGCGGGATTCGATCCGGGTCAGGTTGACACCCCGTTCGGCCAGGGATCGCAGGGCCGCATAAAGTGTCCCGGGACGGTGCTTGACTCTAAAGAGAATCGAGGTCTTGTCCCGGCCGGTCGGCCGGCAGCGCAGGCGGCCGATCAGGAGAAACCTGGTGGTATTCTGGGGAACATCCTGAATGTCTCGGGCCAGAATGGGCAGTTTATACCAAGCCGCGGCCAGCTCGCTGCCCACGGCCGCGCCGCCCGGCTGTCCGGCCGCTTCCCTGGCCGCGGCCGCGGTGCTCTCCACTTCGACCATGGCCGCCAGCGGAAGATGAAGGCTCAGCCAGCGCCGACACTGGTTCAAGGCCTGCGGGTGGGAGTAAATCCTCGTCACCCGCGCCATAGAGTTTTCTAGGGACATGAGACAATGGGCCACCGGCAGATAGATTTCCCCGCAGACCAGCAGGTCCGTCCGGTCGAATCGATCCAGAGTGACGTTGACCATGCCCTCGCTGGAATTTTCCACCGGGACTACGCCGATCTGGGACCGGCCCTTTTCCACTTCCTCAAACACCTCGATAATGGAACGCTGAGGTGAAAAATCGCAGGAATGGCCCAAACGGGCCAAGGCCGCCTGGTGACAGAAAGTGGCTTCCGGCCCCAGATAGGCGACCCGGAGCGGGGCTTGCAGTTTGCGACAGGCGGAAATTATCTCGGCAAAAATACTCACCAGTGAAGATTCCGGCAAGGGGCCCTGGCTGGCCGCCTGGATCGAGTCAAAGACTTCCTGTTCCCGCTCGGGCGAAAACCCGGCCCAGCCGTTGTCTTTCTTGCCCCGACCGATAAGCAGGGCCTGCTCGGCCCGCCGGTTGAGCAACTCCACCATCTGCCGGTCGATTTCGTCGATTTTGCCCCTGGCCTCCCGAATAGCCTGGTCCGGGGGTCTTTCATCTTCCCAGGTCCAGGAACGCAGGGCTCCCGGCGGGCTTTCTTTTATTCGGTCCATTTCCTAATCGCCCGCCTTTTACAGCACCCGGTGGAAGAGACCGGCCATGAGGCGCAGGTCGTCCATCAAGGTCTGGAAAACGGCCGGACTGAGGGACTGCTGGCCGTCGCAAAGGGCGGTCTCCGGGGAGATATGGACTTCGACCATCAAACCGTCCGCGCCCACGGCCATGGCCGCCCTGGCCAAGGGACAGACGTACCGGCAGTCGCCCACGGCGTGGCTGGGGTCCACCACGAGCGGCAAATGGGTCCGCTCCTTGAGAATAGGCACGGCGCTCAGGTCCAGCGTGTTGCGGGTGGCCGTCTCGAAGGTGCGGATGCCCCGCTCGCAGAGAATGACGTTAGGGTTGCCGGCGGCCAGGATATATTCGGCCGACATGAGGAACTCATCTAAGGTGGTCATCAGCCCTCTTTTGAGCAGGACCGGTTTTCTGCTCCGTCCCACCTGGCGGAGCAAGGAGAAATTCTGGACGTTGCGGGCTCCGATCTGAATAATATCGGTGTGGGCCTCGACCAGGTCCAGCTCAGTCCCGTCCATCACCTCGGTGATGATGGGCAAACCGATTTCTTCTTTGGCCAGGGTCAGCAGATCCAAACCCTCGGCCCCCAATCCCTGAAAACTGTAGGGCGAAGTCCGCGGCTTGTAGGCCCCGCCACGCAAAACGGCCGCGCCTGAACTTTTGACGGCTTGCGCCGTAGCCAAAAGCTGGTCCCGACTTTCCACGGCGCAAGGTCCGGCGATGACTGCGAACTGAGGACCGCCGAACAGGACGCCTTCGACTTCGACCACCGTGTTCTCCGGATGAATCTGACGGCTGACCAAGTTAACCGGTGGTTTTTTCCTGATTTCCGTTTGAGTCAGGACCTCAACCAAACCCCGGTTCTCGTGGGCCGCCTGTGTCTGTACCATCATTTTTCTTCCTCCTGTCAAGCAAGAAGGCCATGGGGTGGGTCCCATGGCCTTCCGGTAAAAGAAAACGGCCATGAGCCCCGCTTTGGCGTCGACCCATGGCCGTTTGTTTTATTTTTTAGCTAAGTTAGCTGAGCATCCTCCACGGCGGCGGGCCGACGTCGGCAAAATAATAAAAATAAAAATAGACGTAGGTCCGACCGCAACCGCCGCCCGAAACCCTGCCTATTTTCATCTCGCCCGTCATTGTCCGGTCTAAGCTCCTGACCGTGAATTTAATCCCACTAAACACGATCAAATCAGGGTTGTCAAGAAAATAATTAAACGTGTGTCAATGACAAATTAAAATGACCGGTGTAGGCAACCCATCAGTCGACCGATTTGATCCTCGCTCCCAGGCCCTGAGGCTAAGAAATCCAAAATAGGCCTTTCACAATCCCGAAGCGCCCCCATTATCTCGATCCTTGTTGTCAATAGGCTGGAAAGTTTAACCAGTGAGTCAATGGCGATGTAGTTTAGGGTTTGAAATTGTTTTGTTTCTGGAGGGGGGTAAAAATAATTTACCCCGAAAGGGAAAAAGTCTGCCGCCATCGCCGCATGCCCCCCTTAATCCCCCCGTCAACGGGGGGAAAGAAGAAGTGGGAAGGATTCCTCTTGCTCCCTCCCCGTTGACGGGGAGGGTTGGGGTGGGGGTATATGAATGGCTCAACGACCTTTATTTTGCTCCTTTGGGAGAAGACCAGCCCGCCTCAGGCAGCCGGCTTCGCCCCTTGTATCTTGGTGCAGAGCCGTAGGGGCGACCGGCCGGTCCCCCCTCCAGATGATGGTTCTCGCTCCCCGACTCTGTCGGCTTATTTCGGGGAATAGGTAACAACGCAAAATGCTCATCAGTGAACTTTTGTTGAAAACGACATGGAATATTGATAACATAAATTCCTCGTTGGGAAGGTCAAAACAGTTTGCGGAATGAACTTTTTTAAGGAGGTGGCTCTTGCCTGATAATTGGCCCAAGGTCTCGGCCCGGATCGACGGCTACCTGGAAGAAATCGTCCGTTTCCAGACCGAACTGGTGGCCTGTCCGGCCCTCGGCCCGACCAACGGCGGACAGGGCGAGACCGAAAAAGCCGAACTGGTCAAAAAGTGGCTCAAGGTCCTGGGCCCGGATCAAACCATCGAAGCCGACGCCCCGGACGCCCGGGTCCCTTCAGGCCGACGCCCCAACCTGGCGGCCCTTTTTCAAGGCCGGCAGCCGGGCCGGGTCTGGGTGCTTTCCCACCTGGACATTGTCCCCCCCGGTGAACTTTCCCTTTGGGATTCGGACCCCTTTGTCCTGCGCCGGGAAGGCGACCGGATTATCGGCCGAGGGGTCGAAGACAACCATCAGGGCCTCGTCGCCTCATATTTCGCCATGAAAGCCCTGCGGGACGAAGGCCTGACCCCGGCCTATGACGTGGGCCTGATCTTCGTGGCCGACGAGGAAACCGGTTCGGAGTACGGCCTCAGCCACTTGCTCCAGACCCGGCCGGACCTTTTCACTCAGGATGACCTGATCATCGTCCCGGACGCCGGGAACGAAGAAGGGACCATGATCGAGGTGGTGGAAAAGAGCATCCTGTGGCTCAAATTCACCGTCACAGGCAAACAATGCCACGCCAGCACACCTCACCTGGGCCTCAACACCCTGCGGGCCGCGGCCAGGATGATCAACGCCCTGGACCAGGCCCTGCCCCAGGCTTTCCAGGCCGCGGACGAACTTTTTTCCGTGCCCCACAGCACCTTCGAACCGACCAAAAAAGAAGCCAACGTCCCGAATATAAACACTATTCCCGGCGAGGACGTCTTTTATTTCGACGCCAGGGTCTTGCCGATATATAATTTGGAGGAAGTCAAGACCGCCGCCAGGCGCATCGTCGAATCGGTGGCGGCCGAATGCGGAGTTGCCGTGACCATGGGTGCGGAGCAAGAACTTCAGGCCCCGCCGGCCACCTCCCCGGAGGCGCCTGTGGTCCAGGCCTTGACCAGGGCCGTGGCCGCCGTCCACGGCCGAGCGGCCAAACCCATGGGCGTCGGCGGAGGGACAGTGGCCGCCATGTTCCGGGCTAAAGGCCTTCCGGCCGCGGTCTGGTCCACGGTGGCCCACGCCGCCCATTCCCCCAACGAATTCGCCCTGTTGTCAAACCAAGTCGCCGACGCCAAGGTTCTGGCTCACGTGTTTCTGGGGTTATAACCAAACCATGGATTTGACGGACTAAAAAACCGCAGTCCAAACAACCATGAAAGAATCAAAATTATCGACCGCCGGTCAGCAGCTCTCGGCCTGGCCGGTCCGGGCCGCCGCCCAACACCGGTTATTGTTCTGGGTCTTGGCCGCGGCCTTGACCGCCGTCCTGGCCGCCTCCCTTTTTATGCAACACCGTTTGGGCCGCCAGGCCGCCCAGGACATGGCCGCGGTCCAGGCTCGGGCCCTCTTTGACAAGGAGCTCATATACCGAAAATGGAACAGTTCCCATGGCGGCGTCTATGTCCCGGTCACGGAAAAAACCCCGCCCAATCCCTACCTTGGATCGGAGGTGGTCCGGGATGTCATTACGGTCGACGGGAAATGGCTGACCCTGATCAATCCGATTTATATGATCCGTCAGGTTCATGCTTTAGAGCAGGAAGAACTGGACGTCACCTCCCATATCACCAGTCTGAACCCGATCAATCCGGCCAATCGGGCCGACGAGTGGGAGACCGCCGCCCTGAAAAGACTGGCCGGCGGCGAAACCGAAATTTTCTCTCTGGTTAAGGTGGACGGCCGAGAGACCTTAAGATTAATCAGGCCGCTGGTGGCTGAAGAATCCTGCCTGACTTGCCATGCCGCCCAGGGCTGCCAACTGGGCGATATCCGCGGCGGAATCAGCGTGTCAGTCCCCTTGGCTCCTTTTTATGCCGCTCAAAGTAAGCAGCTTGTCTTGGGGAGGCTGGCCCACGCCGGCGTCTGGGTACTGGGTCTGATTTTTCTCGCCGCCGGGTACATGTGGCTGCGCCGATCCGAACACAGCCGCAGTCAAGCCGAAGAATTGGTCCACTGGCTTTCCCGGGCCGTGGAACAAAGTCCGGCTTCCGTGGTCATCACCGATGCCGACGGCCGAATAGAATACGTCAACCCGAAGTTCACCGCGGTGACCGGATATTCTTACGAAGAAGCCCTGGGTCAGAACCCCAGGATTCTCAAGTCCGGATACCAGCCGCCCGAGCTTTACCAGGACCTCTGGCGAACGATCGCTTCCGGCCGAGAATGGCGCGGCGAGTTCCTGAACAAGAAGAAGAACGGCGACCTTTATTGGGAATTCGCTTCCATTTCTCCGCTCAAAGACGCCGACGGGGCCGTCACTCATTTTCTGGCCGTCAAGGAAGACATCACCGCCCGTAAAAAGGCCGAAGAGGAACTCCGGCGGCAAAAAGATTTCAACGAAACTATCTGGAACAGCATCTCCGACGCCATTTCCATTGTTGACCTCCCGGACTGCCGGATCATCGACGCCAACCAGGCCTTCTTAAACGAGCTGGGCTTGTCCAAGTCCGAAGTCCTCGGACGAACCTGTTACGAATTGACTCACCAGGCGACTGAAATGTGCGACGGTTCGACCTATTCCTGCCCGCTTAAGGAAATGAACAAAGGCCGACAGCCGGCCCTGGTCGAGCACCTTCACACTGATTCGTCTGGAACGCCGAAGTACGCCGAGATAGCCGTCTTCCCCATCAAGGACGATCAAGGCCGGATCACCCAAGTGGTTCACGTCTCCAGGGACGTGACCGCCCGCAAACTTTTCGAACAGGCCTTGCAAAAAGCCAAGACCGAGGCCGAAGCGGCCAACGTGGCCAAGAGTCAGTTTCTAGCCAACATCAGCCACGAAATCCGAACCCCGATGAACGGCATCATCGGCATGACCGAACTGGCCCTGGACACTGAATTGACCGAAGAACAGCGCGAATACCTGAACCTGGTCAAGTCTTCGGCCGAATCCCTGCTGGGGCTCCTTAACGACTTGCTCGATCTTTCTAAAATCGAGGCCGGCAAGCTGGACCTCGAAGCCATCGACTTTTTCCTGCGCGACAGCCTGGAGGAAGCCGTCCGGCTGATGGCTTTTCGGGCCCAGGAAAAAGGCCTGGCCTTGAATCTCTATGTCGATCCGGAAATCCCCGACGCCCTGGTCGGCGATCCGGGCCGCTTGCGTCAAGTCTGCCTGAACCTGATCGGCAACGCCGTCAAGTTCACCGAGCAGGGCGAAATCAACGTCCGGGTGACCCTGGAGTCTAAAGCCGAAGAGGAGTTGGTCCTCCACTTCGCCGTGGCCGACACCGGCATCGGCATTGCCCCGGACAAACAGAAATTGATTTTCGAAGCCTTCTCCCAGGCCGACGGCTCGATTTCCCGCCAGTACGGCGGCACTGGTTTGGGCCTGGCCATTACGGCCCAAATCGTCGAACTGTTCGGCGGTCAAATTTGGGTGGAAAGCGACATCGGCCGGGGCAGCGCCTTCCACTTCACGGCCCGGTTCGGTTGGCGGGAAGAATTCGAAGCCAAAAGCGCTTCCTTGGATTATGCCCGGCTGCGGGGTCTCCCGGTCCTGGTCGTGGACGATAACGCCACGGCCAGACGAATCCTGATCGAGATTCTGAATCAATGGGGCTTGAACCCGACCGCAGTCGAAGACGGTTCCGCGGCTATGGCCGCGGTCGAGGCGGCTCACGCCGAAAATTCGCCCTTCGCCATGATCCTCCTCGATTCCCGAATGCCGGATATGGACGGATTTGAACTGGCCCGACGACTGCGCGCCTCTCCCGCCTTGAACGACGCGCCGATGATTATGCTCACTTCGAGCGCCCAGCGGGGCGATGCGGCCCGGTCCCGGGAAGTCGGCCTTACCGGATATATACCCAAACCGTTCAAACAATCCGAATTATGGGCCGTAATAAAGTCGGCCCTGGGCGAGACGCCGCCTCAAGAGCTGGTTTTTTCGGACAAAATCATCACCAGACACTCGGCCCGCTCTCTGGTCCAAGGCCTGCGGATTCTGGTGGCCGAAGACAACCCGGTCAACCAGCGCCTGATCGAACGCCTCCTGACCAAACACGGCCACTCGGTCCGCCTGGCCGGGGACGGCCGGGAAGCCCTCGAGGCCTGGGCCGGCGAATCATTCGACCTGATCCTGATGGACATCCAGATGCCTGTCATGAACGGCCTCGAGGCTGTCGAAGCCATCAGAAAGAAAGAGGAAGCCCTCGACCGCCGCATCCCCATTGTGGCCCTGACGGCTCACGCCTTGAAAGGCGACCGGGAAAAACTCCTCGAGGCCGGCATGGACGGATACGTGATAAAACCCATCCGGCCCGAGTACCTGCTCAAGTGCGTCGAGGGCCTGGCTTTATCTCCGGACCGCTTGTCGACCGCCTGTTCCGTCGAGGAATTGACCGATGCCGAAGCCGAGGAAGTTTTCGATGTGGCCGGAGCCCTGAACTGGGTCGGAGGCGACGAGAACTTGCTCAGAGAAATAGCGGAAATCTTTCTTGGCTCTTTACCGGAACGCCTGGAAGAAATCCGCCGGGCGGCGGCCGAGGGAAACGCCCGGAAGTTGGAAGCTTCAGCCCACGCCTTGAAAGGCTCGCTCGGCTATTTTTCCGAAGGCCCGGCCTTTAACGCCGCCAGGACCCTGGTGGCCATGGCCCGGGCCGGCGACCTGACCGGGGCCGAGGACGTCTTCAACCAACTCCGACACTCCTTGGACCGCACCCAAGCCGCCCTGGCCGACTGGCTCAAAAAAACCGATTAAATTTCGGTTCATGAATCCATTTCCAGCCGATAAGGCTTTATGTCCAGGATCGGGGTGCCGTCCAAAACCTCCAGACCCCGGACCGTAATCCTGTCGCCGGAAACCTCGATTACTTCAACCAAATGCAGGCCGATGGGATTGGGCCGGGCCGGACTGCGGGTGGAAAACACCCCCGTCAAGGGCCGTGACAAATCACCCCGCGGATGAACTTTCAGGACGTCCCGCGAAGCCTGATGCAGCCAGGTCAGGACCCAGATTTGGTCTCCCGGCCTGATTTCCCCGGCCGCCGGGCCCAGCTCCGGAAGTATTTCAACAACCGCCTTGATATCCAGGCCCCGACCCCGGTGGGGGACGGATTCTTTTACCTTAAAATCAGACCTGACCCGGCCGATGGGCCGGAGCACAATTTCGCCCCGATCAAGGCTCATTGGGACTGGACCGGTCTAGCCTCGACTCAAAATCCCGCCGACAATGGCCAGCAGGACGCCGATGACGATGACCAAAACAATAGGGAGGATAAAAACGCCCAAAATGACCCGAAAAAGTCCGATGCGGTGGGCCCTTTTCAACCCTATGACCACCAGGACGATCGACCAGATGCCCCCGACGAATCCGCCCAGGATGGGCACGATGTTGAATAACTGGCTGGAAGAAGCATAGGCGGCCACCCGGAAAGTCGCTTCAAAACCGCTGCCGGCCCCGCGGACGATCATCAGAAAGAAATGGGTCACCGCCGACCAGATATAAAGCCCGATAGCCATCAGCAGAGGCGACAGGATCATCAGGCCGATCATTATGACCAGCATCAAACCCATGGGGGCTTCTTCGGCCCCGCCCGGGCCGAAGCCCAGGCCCAGAAGCGAAGCGGCCAACTGCCAGAAAATGGAGAAAATGATGCCTAAAGAGCCGGCGATAACGCCGAAAGTCAATGGCCCTTTTTTACCGCCGGTTACCGGCATTTGTTCGAAAAATCCGGCCGGACTGAACAGGACCTTCTTGACCGTGGCCCAAAAATCGCTTAAAAAACCGCCCGTCCGGTTCTCCCACGGCGTTCCGATTTCGGGGCCGGCCTCTTCTTCGGCGGCTTTCCCGCGGACTTTCCCGGAACCGACCAAGTCGGCGGCCATTTCTTCCAAATCAGTGGCCGGGGCCGGACGGTAGGCTTGGCGCGGGAGTTCCGCCTCGGCTTTTTCTTCAGCAAACCCACCGGCTTCAGCCTGGGCCTCGAACGGCGGCGGCGTCTCCACGGCCGCTTGGGCCAGGTCCAGATCGAATTTAGTCTGGCAGCGCGGACAGGTGGCCCTTCTGGCGCTGGGCGGTATCTTGGCCGGATCAATTTCTTTGGAAAAATTGCAATTGGGGCAGACGATCTTCATAGGGGAACCTCCGGTCCGGACAATAGGTAAAAGAGCCTCCGGCTCAACTTACCGGCAGACATCGTGTCGGCAGATTAACATATACCGATACCGCTGTCCATGCTCAAGAATTGCAGAACCCAACCGGTCAGTGAACGGGGCCTTTCCCGCCTTTTTCTGTCTGCTCGGGCCTTTCAGTCTCACTCGACTCGGAAACGGTTTTAGGTTCCTCTTCAGACTCAAGTTTTTCCTTATTACCCGGCCAAAACGAGGGAGGTAAATCATCCGAACTTTTCTCCCGACCGGAAGAGTCGGGCGGTTGGATCACTTGCTTGATTCGGGTGATGATGGAACTTTCGGGCAGACTCCCGTGAAGTTGGGCCCACAAGACCGGCCACCGCGGCCACAGGTAAACAGCTATGGACAGCCCGGCTAGAAGGATCAAGATTATCCGCAGCGGCGTCCGGCTTCCGGCCGGCCGCGCCGAGTCCACCCGCTCCAGTTCCCTCAGGAAATCCTCGACCTTGTCCCAGCGCCGCTTCGGGTCTTGATCCAGACAGCGCAGGACCAGTCGGTCATACCTTTTATCCAGGCCTTTTTTAACCAGACTGGGCGGCGGGAAAGCCCCCAGCGGAGGCCGGCCGGTCAGCATTTCATAAAAGATCGCCCCTAGGGAATATATATCCGACCGCTTGTCCAAGGGACCGGTTCCGGTTCTTTGCTCCGGAGACAAATAATTGAAGTTTCCGCCCCCGGCGCCGGGCTTGTTTAGCGTAGTCGTTCGAGCGTCTCCGGCGGCCAGGTAGGCCAGACCGAAATCCAGGACCTTGATCGCGCCTTTGCCCATAATGACGTTGTCCGGCTTCAAATTGCGGTGGATAACCCCCCGGCTGTGGGCATAGGCCAGGGCCGCGCCTATTTGGCCGATAATGAACCTGATTTCTTCCAGACCCAGTTGAAACGAGCTTAAGTAATGGGTCAGGGTCACCCCTTCAACGAATTCGCTGATCACGAAATACAGGTCGTCCTTCCGCCCGTATTTCAGGATTTTGGCCAGATGGGGGTGCTCCAGGCCGCTCAGGGCTGCGGCTTCCTGCCTGAATCTGGTCAAAAAATCACTTTTTCGCAAAAGATCGAAATGGAGCACCTTGAAGGCCACGGTCTGGCCCTCGGCCTTGTTTTCGGCTCGATAGACCACGCCGGTGAACCCCAGCCCGATCAGTTCCTGGATATGGTATTGGCCGATGGTCTCTCCCCGAAGATCAGACACCAGGGGCACCGAAGTCAAACCGGGCGACAACCCTAAGTTCAAACGGTCGATAACCAGGTTGCAATGCCCGCACTTGAGGACTGAATTATCTTTTAAAACCGGAATTGAGCGCCGGCATTTCGGGCAGAGGACTTTCATGGCCTTGAGACTGATCTCCGATGGGAAAAGCGGCCGGGCCGGGGCGCCGTCCCCCTCATTCCTTGATCCGGCGGATATAGTTTAAAAAATCTTGACCGGATTTTATATTCCTTCCGCATAATAAACGCGCCGCGCCGACGCTTCCGATAATCCGAACACCCTTCAGCAAATAAAGCATAAAATTATGAAATCTTTCTGTCAACCGATACCGTCGATCCAGCCGTTTACTTCCCCGGGCCGGATATGGTATTTTACTTATGCCGTTAATCAAGTCAGGGGGGCGAATCCACCGGCCACACGGCGGAAGAGATGGCTTCACCTTGGCCTGATTTGAATTATACTAAATCGGTTAAAACCGATTGAGGACTTAACCCTAGCTGGGACCAAGACCATGTCCGAAAGAATTCTAGTTGCCGCCGGCGTCACTCAACTGGACCATCTTTTGGGTGGACTCTTTATCGGAGAAAACGTGGTCTGGTATGACGACGCCGGCAGTCTGGCCTCGGTCTTCTGCCGGAATTTTCTCCAGGCCAGTCAGGCCGAAAACAAGCCGATCATCTACGTCAGTTTTGACCGCTCCCCGAAAATCCTCATGGAAAAACTGGGACCCCTGTCCGCATACGACCATCTGACCGTCCTTGACTGCTTCACCAACGGCAAAGGGGCTTCTTCACCGGTTTTTCTCAGGTTTTACGAAGACGGCCGACCCAAACCAGGCCGCCGCGTCATCAGGGTGGATGAACCGCGGGACATCGACCGGGTCAACGAGGTCCTGTACGGAGTTCACGCCGGCCTGAGCGGGGACGTGCGACTGGTCTTTGAAAGCCTGACCGGCATGCAGGAGCTTTGGGGCGGGGAAGAAAATCTGATCAAATTCTATGCCCATGCCTGCCCCCGGCTCTATGAACTTGAGACCGTGGCTTACTGGATCATGGAAAAAGACGCCCACACTTCCAGGCTCAAAGCCCAGATCACCCAGATCGCCCAAGTGGTGATCGAACTGACCATCAAAAGAGGGACCACTTCCCTGACCATTCTCAAGGCCGAGAACCGGGACATTGAAAATTTACACCAGCCCCATCATTACTGGGTCAAAGGTCTTGAGATCGGTTTTGAGACGGAAAAACGGACCGCCGCCGGCCTGGACCTTGGACAGCGCCTGCGGGAACTCCGGACCAGAAAAGGCCTGTCCCAGACCGAATTGGCTCGACTGGTCGGCGTCACCCCCAGCACCATCTCCCAGGTGGAAAGCAACCTGATTTATCCTTCCATGCCGGCCTTGCTCAAAATGGCCGAGGTCCTGTCCGTGGATGTGCCGTCCTTTTTCAAGGAACAAGCCCGGCGAAAAAATCAACTCCTGTTTACACCCGAAGAGGCCGCCGGCCTCAGACTGCCGGGATTGCCCGAAGAAAGCGGCCGGGCTTGGCGTTTGACCCCGATTGACTTGGAAACCAAGGCCGAGCCGCTCCTGATCGAAATCAGCCCCGGCGCTTCCTTATCCGAACATTTCTTTTTTCACAAAGGCGAAGAATTCGGCTGTCTCATGGACGGCGAGCTGGAGCTTAAGGTGGAAGGCGCCGGCTTCACCCTCCGGCCGGGCGACGTCATCTACCTGACCTCGGAAACGCCCGATCAGTGGAGGAATCCCGGGACCGAACCGGCCCGGCTGCTCTGGCTCAAAATCAAGTAACCATCAACCGACCCGGCCGAAGCGGGCGGCTTTAAACCAAATAGACCGAATGGACAACGCTTCCTTCGACAAAACCATCGAGGCCCTGACCCTGATCAGCGCGGCCATCACTTCGGACCAATTCATCGAAGACGTGTTGCGGCTCATCGTCATCGTCACGGCCGAAGCCATGAATTCCCAGGTCTGTTCCCTGTGGCTCCTGGATGAAGAAACCCAAACCCTGACCATTCGAGCCACCCAGAGCATCAACCGTGATTATCTTAAAAAAAGGGCCCTGAAGGTCGGCGAAGGCGTGGTCGGCTTCGTCGTCCAGGAAAACCGGCCTTATCTCTGCCGGGACGTCCTTCAAGACCGCCGGTTCAAAGAAAAAGAGCTGGCCCAAAAAATGGGGCTGGTCTCCATGCTCAGCGTGCCCATGAGCGTCAGAGACCGGGTCATCGGCGTGATCAATTGCTTTACTTCCGTGCCCCATAACTTCACCGAGGTCCAAGTCAACCTGCTGACCACCGTAGCCAATCAGGCCGCCGTGGCCATTTACAACACCGAACTCATCGTCAAGACCCAGGTCATCCGCGAAGAACTCGAAGCCCGAAAACTGATCGAACGGGCCAAAGACGTCTTGATCAGCCGACGGGGAATGAACGGCGAACAGGCCTTCCGCTGGATCCAGAAAAGAGCCATGGACTCGCGCAAATCCATGCGGGAAGTGGCTGAGGCTGTTTTACTGGCCGATGAGTTCGATTCCGGCCAGGGCTCTTCATCTTCCTGATCTTGCCCCTGGAATTTTGAGCGAGACGCGATTGAAATTTTCAGACCGTCAGCCCCATAAACCTGATCGGACCGAAGCTGAATCCGGCCGCGGGCCCTCACCGATGACCCAGCGCCTCCTCGACTTGTACGGCCGTCTGCTGGCCGCCTTCGGTCCCATGGGGTGGTGGCCGGGCGACACCGAGTTCGAAATCATGGTCGGAGCCATCCTGACCCAGAACACGGCCTGGACCAACGTCAAAAAGGCCGTCGACAACCTCAAGGCCGCCGGCCTGCTCAGCCCGGAAGCTTTGGACCGCCTTCCCTTGAACCGACTGGCCGAACTCATCAGACCCTCAGGTTACTACAACGTCAAAGCCGTCCGGCTGAAAAACCTGGTCGGACTGGTCCAGGAAACCGGCGGCGGCGACCCGCCGCTCCTGCTTAAACGGCCGCCGGACCAGCTCCGGGCCGAACTGCTGGCCCTCAAGGGCGTCGGTCCGGAAACAGCCGATTCGATCCTGCTCTACGCCGCCGGCCGCCCGGTCTTCGTCATCGACGCCTACACCCGCCGCATCCTCGGCCGCCACCACCTGGTCAGCGGCGACGAAACCTACGATCAGCTCCAGGCCCTGTTCATGAACCATCTGCCCGCTGACCCCGACCTTTTCAACGAATATCACGCCCTCCTGGTCCACCTGGGCAAACACTACTGCCGGCCCCAACCCAGGTGCTCGGGCTGTCCCTTGGAAGGAATGTAAATCGCCGCGCCCCCGGAATGCCAGCGGGCGCCCCACAGCTCTGCTGTGGGATGGTCGACTGGGTGGCCCGGACAACGTCCGGGTCCGCCTCAGGCGGACAAGAGGTCCCGCCGGGAAATCCGAGAGAATTATCCGCCTCCCAATCCAGCCAGGGCGGACGGACGGACGCCCCACCGCTGGGACCGGCCCCTGTGTCTGCCGCCAGCCGCTAAGCCTCCCGGCCCTAACGGGACTGATTCGTGGCTGGTGAAAAGGCCGAACCATCCGGACCGTCCAATACCAGGGGCGGCCTCGCTCTCCCCACCAAAATTTCTTATTGTCAAATAATCTTCTATACAAAATATTTTTCATAGTGTAAAATATTCTTTCATCAACACCTAAGTCAAAAATGGGGACCGACAGCGGCTATTTAAAAAAATGCCTATGATTCAGCCGATTACCTGCTAGAACTTTTTTGATGATTTGGTCCGGCTCTTGCTCTCTAATCAGACGAAAGCCGATCGTTCTCCGCTCAAGGACGATCAACGGCCACGGCCCGGTTAAACATTTTTTGGAGTATCAACCTTGATCGCTCCTTATGGTCCATCCCAAAATGAAAAGGTCGGAGCCATGCAGGACATCATCAAGCCCAATCCTCAGACCTTCAAGGCCATCGTCGGCGCGGTCCAGGCCGACATCGAACTCTGCTTCACCTGCAGCACCTGCCTGGCCGCCTGTCCCATCAACCGGGCCACTAATCGGCTCTCCCCTCTTAAGCTGGTCCGCCTGGCCAATTTCGGCCTGCTGGACGAATTAGTCCGACTGCCGGAAATATGGTACTGCCTCCGCTGCAACTCCTGCGGCCAAGGCTGCCCCATGAGGGTCAAGCCTGGACGGCTGATCAGATTCCTCCGCCGGGAAGCCATGCTGCGCCGCATTTTCAACAGCGAAACCATTCGAGGCTATGCGGCCTTGTCGGCCGGATTCTCCCGGGTGCGCTGGCATCTGGCCGACCGGTGCCGCCGCGAACAGCCTCGGAATCTGTCCCTAGACCAATGGCGTCGTCTCTTGGACCAGCCCCCGGTCCCCTGGGCTGAACGGACCAAAATCGGAGCCGGCCTTGGCCATAAGAACCCGAAGCCGCCGGCCGAAGACACCCGTTTCCGCCACTGTTTCCAATGCGGCGAATGCCGGGCCGCCTGTCCGGCCTACGAACCCAGCGCCTTCGACCCCTTGAACCTCTTCCGTCTGGCCAATTACGGGCTGACCGAAGAACTGCTGGCTTCACCGTCCATCTGGCTCTGCCTGGGCTGCCGGGGCTGCACGGAATCCTGCTGCCAGCAGGTCAGCGGCCACGAACTGATCAGCCGTCTCCAGAAAACCGCCCTGGCCGAAGGCTTCGTCGACCCGGATTTCCCTCGACGCTGGCAAGAGGCGGAGAAGACGGTTTACCCTCGTTTGGTGGAGGAAATAGACGCGGTCTTCAATTTTTCTCCTAATTGAGCCTGGGGCGAAGTCGCTGAATGGTTCCCGAGGAGCCTCGCCGGGACTTTACTATCCCCCGCCGGTCTGATAAAAATATGATAGAAAAAAGGCGGGGCCTTGGCGCTCCGCCAAGCACGGCGGGAAAAAATGACCAAGACCAGTGAGAAAACTGAAGATCAACCCCGCGCCGGGTACTCGCCCGAATTTCTGACCCATGCCTTGACCCCTCAAAACGTGGGTCTGATGTCCAATCCGGACGGATACGGCGCGCCCCAGGGCGAATGCGGCGACATGATGGAAATCGGCCTGCGGGTTCGGGACGGCCGCATCGATAATATAAATTTCATCACCGACGGCTGCGCTTTCACCGTGGCCTGCGGCTCGGTCGTAACCACCCTGGCCAAAGGCCGAACCGTGGCCGAAGTTCTGGAAATCAAGGCCGTGGACATCATCAGCGTCCTGGGCGGCCTGCCGCCCGAACACGAGCACTGCGCCCGCCTGGCCGTGGACACCCTCCGCCTGGCCGTCAAGGATTACTTGAAAAACCGGGCCGCTCCCTGGAAAAAATTGTACCAGCCTGCGGGCCGGCCGAGATGACCGCGGCTGAAGTTCTCGGATATAATAAGATCACTCTGTGACCTTCCCAACCACCACCTCGACGGCGTGGCTCAGGTCAAGGTGCCGACGGGCCGCAGCCTGGACGTCGGCGGCGGTCACGGCGTTGATCCCGGCCAGGTATTTCGGCCCATAGTCCCAGCCCAGACCGTACAGTTCATTGAAGGCCAGGTTTGAAGCCTGGGCTTCATAACTCTGGTGGCCGATTTCATAAGTCCCCAATATGTACTCCTTGGCCCGGCGAAGCTCCTCGTCCGTGATCGGATGCTCGATCACCCCGGCTAAAACTTCCCGCAGACCGGTCCGGACCTCGTCTATCTTGGCCGGATCAAAGGCGATGTACAGCCCGAAGGAACCTGTCCCCAAACCCGGCCGATAGAATGAACTCAAAGAGTAGGCCAGGCTCTGTCTGTCCCGTAGCTCGACGAACATCCTTCCGCCCATGCCGGAGAGCACGTTGTCCAGGACCTCAAGGGCGTAACGGTCGGGGCTGTCCAGGGCCGGAGCCAGGAAGCCCAGGACCAAGTGGGCCTGAGCCCGGTCCATGTCCCGGCGGGCCGTCTTCAGCCCTTCCACCGAGGCCGGCGGCTGGATGTCCGGTTTTTTCAGCGATCTTCCCCTCCACTTCTTGAAAAGCTCGTCCAAACGTTTCTTGAGCTCATCCGGGTCCACGTCGCCGACCACGGTCAGGACCAAGTCGGCCGGCCTGGCCCATTTTTCATAAAAAGTCCGCAGATCGCCCGGCGTGATACTCTTGACCGTCTCAGGCGAACCCAGGACTTTGAGGCCGTAAGGATGGCGGCCGTACAGAGTTTCGGTGAAAAGCTGAAAGGTCACGGCCGTTATCTGGTCTTCCCGGCGCTTGATGGCGGCCAGGATGTTTTCCCTGGCTTTTTCCACCTCGGCCGGATCGAAGGCCGGCTGCGTCAAAACTTCAGCGAAAAGCTCCAATCCTTTATCGAGGTTTCGGCTCAAAAATTTCCCTTCCAGACCGAAGGAATTGTGCCCGGAAAAGCCCCCGATGGACCCGGCCAGGTCCTCCACCGCCCGGGCCAGGTCTTCGGCCGACCGCTTGGCCGTGCTCCGGTCCCAGACTTCAACCGTGAAATTGCTCAGGCCGTTGAGCTTGGGGTCTTCGTAGCGCAGTCCGCCCAGGAAGGCCGCCCGCAGCGAGACCAGGGGCAGGGAATGGTCGGCCTTGACCACCAAGGTCCCACCGTTGGCCAGGGCCATTTTCCTGACCTGGGATTCATCCGATCCGGTCCAGGCCTGTTTAGCCGCCTCCGTCAGGACCGCTGCGGTTATTTCCGGGGCCGCTTCCTGGGGCAGCATCACCGCCACCGTCAGATTTTCCGGCCGGAAATATTCGGCCGCCACCGCCCGAAGGACCGAAGCTTCCATCTGATCGACTTCATGCAGGTACTGATCCTTGGCCCGATAATCTCCGGCCAGAGCCTCGAAATATAAGGCGGTTCTGGCCTCGCCGCTCATGGTCGCCCGGTCATGGATGAATTCGGCCTGGATGTTCAGCTTGGCCCGGTCCAGCTCCTCCGGACTTATACCGCCCCTGATCAAGGTCGAGATTTCGGCCATAATCGCTTTCAAGGCTGGTTCGGTCTTGTCCGGGGCCAGTTGGGCGTCAATAACGAATAAACCGGGGTCCTGAGGCGTATAGGCCCCGGCCGAAATCTGGTGGACCAGCTCCTTGTCCCGTTTGACTTCCCGATAAAGGCGCGAAGTCCGGCCTTGGCCCAGGATCACGGCCAGCACGTCCAGGGCCGTGGTGTCTTTCGAGGCGTATTCCGGGATGTGAAACCCCATCTTCAACCGGGCCGTCTGGACTTCCTCGCGGAGAACCGTCGCCCTGATCCGCTCCTGAGGCGGCTCCACGCCGCGCTCATGTTCAGGCACCGGTCCGCCGGGGACCGAGCCGAAATATTTTTCGATCAGAGGCCGCATTTCAGCGGGGTTGAAGTCCCCGGCCACGGCCAGGATCATGTTGCCCGGCCGGTACCAGCGCCGATGAAAAGCCACGGCCGTCTCGCGGCTGATCCCGCGGACCTGGTCGGCGTACCCGATGATCGGCCGGCCGTAGGGGTGGACCTGGTAGGCATGGGCGAACAAAGCCTGGGAAATCCGCCGGTCAGGAGAATCTTCACCGCGCTTGATCTCCTCGATGACCACTTCCTTTTCCCGGGCGTACTCTTCCGGGTCCAGGGCCGGATTGAAAACCATGTCGGCCAGCACGTCCAGCCCGCGCTCGGCGAACCGGGAGGCCATGTTGATGTAATAGACGGTCTGGTCAAAAGAAGTGTAAGCGTTGATTTCCCCGCCGGCCGCCTCGACCTCCCGGGCGATCTGACCGGGGCCGCGCCGGGCCGTGCCTTTGAAGACCATGTGCTCCATCAAGTGGGCCAGGCCGATCTCATCCGGCCCTTCCGAAGCGCTGCCCGCCTTGACGTAAACCATCAGGGACACCACCGGGGCCCGGTGGTTCTCGATGAGCAGGACTTCCAGGCCGTTGGGCAAAGCATGCTTTTCAGTCTCGGCTGACGCCGGTCCGGCCGCGGCCCAAACCAGACAACACACTAAAAACAAAACAAATTTTTTACCAAGCAGTTTCACCGGTTGCTCTCCTTAATCCCGCGGCCGCTCATTTCCCTGCCGGCCCCGGGTTTTAACCCCGCGACATTCACTTCAATTACTATAAATACGCCGGCCGCCTCTGACAAGTTGCAGGACCCACAATAAAATTTGAGATTTTCCCCGGCCGGCGGCGGAACCGGAATCGCCCCCCATTCTTCTGTAAGGGCAGACCTATGTGTCTGCCCTCTTTGCCTTCGCCCCCTTCGCGCCCACCCCGGTGATTTTCCGGGCGGTTTTCAAACGCCCCCCTTCTTCTGTAGGGGCCAACCTATGTGTCCGCCCTCATCCCCTTGGCCCCGCACCTGGGTCCGCCCTCATCCCCCGTGCACCTCCCGACCATGTAGGGGCGACCGGCCGGTCGCCCCTACCCCGGACCCCCGGCCTGTCTGCGTAGGGGCGGACCTGCGTGTCCGCCCTCTTCCCCTCGGGCGCCCTTGCCTCTTCAAAAAATACAATACGTCTCACTTTTATCTTGACATCTTTTAATACATGATGTATAATAGCCCAAAATCGTCGCTGGAAAGGACGCCCAAAAAAATCAGCCGCCATAAGACCTAAGGGCTAGGCAATAAGACGGCTGACGCCCCTAAAAAGGCCAATCCTTGCCGGCGGCCCTAGTACCCGAGGTCTAGGTGGACGGGCCCGGACCAGACCCGGCTAGGGCAGCCCCCATCAGATAAAAAGGAAGGAAGGGCGCTTTTACCAAGCGACCGCGGCTAAGGCAACAGAGAAACCTAAAACCCTAACCTGTCCAAGCCGGCTTGACAGCCTTTAATGATGACCGCTAAGGCAACTAAATGATGATGATGATTAATGATGACCAATAACGAGGAACAAAAAACAAACGGCCGATCCTTCAACGACTATGAACCTAATATCTTGTCATGGCGAAAATTAATGTCTTCCCCATCTGTAGGGGCGGACCTGCGTGTCCGCCCTCATCCCCCGTGTCCCTCCCGACCATGTAGGGGCGACCGGCCGGTCGCCCCTACCCCGGACCGGCCGACCTGCCGGCGTCGGGGCGGGTTTCAAACCTGCCCCTGCGCAGGCGGACGGGATGGCAGAGCTGGAAACGTAAGCCGGTTTTTTGGCAACCTGCCCCTGCGCAGGCGGACGGGATATTTTACGGGTCAATGCGCCAAGATTCGTCATCTCTAGGGGCGACCGGCCGGTCGCCCCTGCCCCGGACCGGCCGACCTGTCTGCGTAGGGGCGGACCTGTGTGTCCGCCCTCCACACCGGCCACGGGAATTTTTTTTAACCATCTGCCATACATATAGTCTGTATTTAAACCGCCGGATCAAACCCGGCCGCTCAACACCAGGAGGTCATCATGAACCCTGATTCCACCACCCGACGTCCGGCCGCTCCGGCCCGCCGGCCCAGGCCCGACCAGCAGCCCCCCAGGCCGCTCTTCAGCCCGCTCCAAGCCAAGGCCCGAGCCAAAGAACTGGCCGCCCTGGTCAAAGAATTTTTGATTCAAGGCGAAGACTACGGCCGGCTGAACCAGGCCGCCAAACCCAGCCTGTTTAAACCCGGCGCGGAAAAACTCTGCCTAACCTTCGGCCTGGCCAAAAAGGTCGAAATAGTCGGTCGGATCGAAGACTGGGACGGCGGCTTTTTCCATTACCTGGTCAAGGTCAGCCTGATCAGCAAGTCCGGCGGCCGGCTCGAAGCCGAAGGCCTGGGCTGCTGCAACACCCGGGAAGCCCGGCTGGCCGGACCCGACGCCTACGCCCTGGCCAACACCGCCCTGAAAACGGCCGAAAAACGGGCCCTGGTCGACGCGGTCCTCGCCGCCACCTCCAGCAGCGGCCTGTTCGCCCAGGACCTCGAAGACTTCACGGACCACACACCAGGCGGACCCGAACCCCCATCAGACCCTCCGGAAACCGGCGGACTGACCCCCGGCCAAATCCTGGCCCTCAAAGGCACCCTCAAAACGGCCGGGCTGGCCGAAGACGACCTTTTAAAAAAATGGGGCCTCCAACGATTGGACCAACTCCGACCCGGTCAGCTCAAAAGCGTCCTCGCCTGGATCAACGCCCGACGGAACGGCCATGAAGTTTGACTCCGCCGGCCAGGCCCTGGCTTATTACTGGACCCGGCGGACCACCTTGAGCGGTCCGGCCAGGGTCGCCCTGATCCCGGACCAGGCCCGGCCCGAAACCCCGGCCAACCCGGCCGAAGAACGGCTCGAACCCATGCTGACCCTGTCCCTCTGCCTGAAAGCTCTCCGGCCCGGCGAAAAAAAGGCCCTGGAGCGACTGCTGAGCCACCCTGACCTGTCCTTGAAACAAGTGGCCCGTCTTTACCGGACCAGCCCGGCCGTCCTCAAGAAGAGACGCCGACAAGGCCTGGACCGGTTCGAGGCCGAACTCAAACGCCGGGGCTTGCTGTGAAGCCTGAAACTGAAAACGGGACCCCTTCGGTCTTCCACCTCGAAGTGGCCCGGGGCTGGAAAAGCATCGCCGAAATGCTCGGCGGCTGCTCGATTAAACATGCCCGGACCCTGGCCCGGCGGCGCGGCCTGCCCGTCCGCCTCGAAGCCGGAACCCCGACCCTGGACCTGGCCGAATACCTCGAATGGCGGCGCAATTTGATGATGTGGAAAGAGCGGGAAGAAAAATGCCTCCGGCGGCCGGGGGGTTAGCAACCCCCTCAGCCGCCGGAGGCATTATTGGGGGCGGAGCCGCCAATATTACGGCAAACGATTATGAATCTGGGTGAAGAAAGTGCCGGCCCAAGGCAAACGGCCGGACCAGAACTGCCAGAATCGGCGGTCGATGAAAATATGGACCCGGGCCTGGCCCTTCCCCTGCCCTTCGACCACCACCCGCTCGATTTTTTCCGGAAACTCGTTGGTCGGGCCTTTTTTGACCGCCAGGCTCCAGACTCCAGGCCCCAAAACCTTGGTCCCGGTCACGGCCAGGTCGTAATCGGCCAGGGCCGCCTTGGTCGCGGCCAGGACCTTTTCCGCCGAGGCATAAAACATGTTGGACGCCGCGGCCTCCCCGCCCAAGTCGGCCGTCCCGGCCTTCTCCGGACCGGCGCAGGCCGGGGCCAAAAACAGCACGACCGCCAAAATCAGGACCAGCTTTCCGGACATGACCGCCTCACCTCTTACGACCTGTCTACCACATCAGGCCCCGAACCACAAGCGCTTCGGCCGCGCCCGGTGAAAGCCTTCCGGTCAGGCCGGTATCCAAACCCCATAGCTATCTATCGACCACCCGACCTCCTGGTTATTCTCCGAAGATGAACCCGGGACCCAGGCCAGGTCGCCCTTCCACAGGCGGCCCGGGTTCCATCCGGCCAGGAGTTCTTGACAGCCCCGCATGGGCCGGCCGTCGCCGGAGACGTGGGCCGCATGACCCCAGACCACCCGGCTTTTTATCACGGGCTCCCTCTTGCTCGGGTCCACGGTCCCGCCGAAAACGGAAGCCCGGTCCCCGGATTGCTCCGCCCAAATCTCCCGGCGGAGCCTGCCCAGGCCGGAAGTCAGGTCCCCGCCGACGAACAAGGTCTCCAGTCCTTCCAGACACCGCCGGAAGCCGTTGTTCTTCAGGAAGACGTAACCCAGGAGAAAGACGGGCTTGGGTTCCGCCCGAGGCTCGGATGGATTGCGCCACCAGGGATTAAGACACTCGGTCTCCCGCAGGGTCTCTTCAGCCGCCGCGTCGGTCTCCGGCGCGACCGCGGTGGCCGGCCGGGAGTCGAGCAGGCGACGCCGGAAGTCACGGTCCGGGACATGATCTTCGCCTCCCCGGCGACGCCAGAACAGGCCGCCCTCCGCCCGGTATTCCGGCAGCCAGACCAGGTAGTCATCCCCGTTTTTCTCGGCCGGGTACAGATAGGTGAACCGGCAGTTGACCCCGACTTCCTTTCCGAATTTACCGTAACAGGGAAATTTGGATTCCTCATCGCCTTTCAGCCGGGCCAGTTCCGCGGTCACCGCGCCGTGAACGGCCCGGGCCGGCACGTACAGCCGGGTCCGGTTCAAGGACCCGGCCGGCGGCAGGCCGATGAAAAGCGGGGCTTCCAGCCGCCAGACCCAGCGATGCACGGTCCAGGTCATGCCGCCGCCTCGCTTTCTTCTTCACGCTCCAAGGCGTGATACCGGGCGTAGACCAGGACCTGCCGGAGCAGATCCCGGGCCAACAGCCACCGGTCAAGGTCTTCAGCCATTTTTTGGAGTCTGGTAAAGATTTTATCCTTGTCAGCATCGGGGTTGGGGTCGAGGTCGGGGAATAAAGGAGCCTGCTGCGGCGTCTCTTTCAGAAACTTATGAAGGCTGTTGCGGACACTCTCGGCCATCTTTTTATTTTTATGAGCCTGGAGGAAAAGGAAAAGCGCGTACACGCCTTGTTCTTCCAGGACCGCCAGGGCGCTGGTGATGACCTTGGCCAGGTCTTTCGACGGCTCCGGCGCGATGGCCCGGCCGGCTTGGGCGCAGGCCAGGTCCAGGTTTTCAAATTTCGGCGCGTCCATCACGGACCCTCCTTTTCCGCTTCGGCCGGGCCGGCAACCTCCTCGGTCTCCAGCACCTTCAGCCGCCCCAGGCCCCGGCTGCCCAGGCCGCCGAGGCCCAGATGTTCCAGATAAGAACCAGCGCCGGTGACCTTCTCTTTGACCTCTTCCGGCGACTTGACGGCCTCGATCTCTTTTCCGTCGATCCTGAAGTGCTTGGGATTCCGGCAGGTCAGTTCCCAGAAAAGCACCGTGCCTCTCGGCAGGGCCTCGTAGGTGAACAAGGCCTTGTCTTCGGCCGCGCCGGTGGCCGGATCGATGGCCACCGAAGTGCGGACCTCCAGGTTGCTGTTGACGATATGGGCGAACAACTTGTCGGAAACCACGCCAGTGGTCTTGAGAATGTGCGGTGGTACGCCTCTTTTGTTCAGGAATTCTGAAACACTATTCAGCTTGTCCCATTCTTTGACCGGCAGATAAAGCCAGCCGAGATTCAAACGTTCTGCCTTCTCTTCGCCGGGGTTGTTCTTCGTTTCTTCTGTTTTGTTGAGGCGGTAAAAAAAGTCCGGCTCAGGAAGATCATCAAGTTCCAGGCCGGTCGGCCGCAGGGCCAAGGGAGAGGTGATCCATTGCGGTCCCAACTGCGAAGCCACGGGAAAGAGCAGGACCTGGAGGTCGCTGAACGCGGCCAGGCCGGCGAAGCCGCCTTCGGCGTCCCGGCCCCTGGCGAAGCCGAACACGGTGCAGACCTTGCAGTCGTGCCGGCGGCAATGATCGCTCTTCCCGTCTTTGGACTGCCCCAGGCCGGCGCAGTCGGGATAGTATGGCTTTCGTCGGCCATCAATCTCTCGAGGCGGTTTATCGTTCTCACACTTCATGGCCGCGTAGGCCCGCATGACCCCGGCCAGGCTGGACCCCGGTATCTTGGGAATCCGGGTGACCGGGTCGCGGACGATGGGGTTGTCCACTCGGCCCAGGCGGCTGCCGCCCGTGCCCACGTGGATGGGATCGAGGGCCAGGCCGGCAAACGGAAAGGTTTCAAAACTTTTATTATTTGTGGTCATCGCTCACCTCCGGCGGCGTGCTTTTTCAGCACGGTCAGGTGCCACTCCAGGCACCAGTCCAAAACACCGTCCCGGGCCGCCTGGACCAGGGTTTCCAGGTCCGCGCCCCTGGCCTCCAGGCGCCGGCCGAGGACGGCCCGGACCAGGTCCAGCCAGGCTGCCCGGCCGCCTTCGAGCCATTTCCCGTCCGGCCCATGCCAGTCCTCACGGCGGGCGGCCAGTTCGGACCAGGCCCCGTGGAGCGCGGTCCGGCTGGGGGCCAGGCCTTCGATCAGTTTCCAGAGGCCGCGCATCCGGGTCCAGTCCGCCAGCGGCCAGATTTTCAAGGGTTCGAACCGTTTGGCCCCGGCGTCCAGGAAGAGCGCGGCCAGACGCGACGGATAAACGCGGACGCCGTCCCCGGCCCGCAACTCGGTGACGTGCCGGTAGACCCGGCCGCGGGGATGCCGGAAATCCAGGGGGAAACGGACCTCTTGATCCTCCACGGCCAGGTAGGGGTAAAAGACGTCGGGCCGGCCGTCGGGCAGGGTTGCGGGCACGGTCCGGAGAAATTCACGCGAGCCGTCGAAAGACTGGAGACGGAGCGCGGTCACGCCGGCCCGGGTCTCGACTTCGGCCACCCGCCAGGTTTCGGACTCGGTCCGGTCGAGATCGCTTTCGATGGTCCGGACCGCCTCGATTACGGCCTGGAAGGGCGTCTTCCGGGGAAAGGCCGCGATCCCGGCCCGCAGGGGCAGCCGGTCCCAGACCCGACCGAATTGTTCCCGCCAGGCCTCCACGGCCCGGTCCAGACATTCGGACGCGGCGGCCAAAGGCAAGAGGACCCGGAACCGGACCGGCGACAGGTCCAGGGGGATGACCGGGTGGTACACGCCCAACGGTCCGGCCTCATCCTTTACCGATTCTATCTTTAATTTCAGATCTTCCTTTTGGCCTTCTTTATCCTCAACCTTAAGCTGGAAAGTCTGTCCCGCCAGTTCTTGCCCGCTCTGCTCCGGGTTCAGGAGCCGGGCCAGGTTGCAGATGGTCAGGAAGCCTTTCGATTTGTCTTGGTATAAAAGACCGATCGGCGCGTCGCCGTGACGGCCGTGGTAAGGCTGTCCTTCTTCCCACGATCCGGAAAAATCTCTACCCGGATTGAGAACCAGGCGGCGGGTCCGCCAGCGGTTCTGGTCCGCCACGGCTATCCGGCGGAACTCGACCAGCAAGGCCCGGAAAAAATCCTCGGCCTGCCGCTGGAAACGATAGACCCGGCCTGGGGAAGCCAGCTTGCGGAACAACTGATGAGTGAGCCAAGCGGCATTATGGTGGGGGTCATCTTTTTTCCATTCAGGTCGCTTCTTGGGGACTCGATCTTCAACAACTAGAGAGAAATAGGATTTCCATATCTCGTCGTCGCTACGCGAATTATTCCTCTTTTTTGCATGGCGGTAACCTTCTTGGAGGTTAGCCAGCAACAAATCGTCTTCTTTAAATTCGGCCTCTCCGAGCCTCTTCATTATTTCTTCTTTAAGGCTGTCAAACGGCCGTTCCATATTGACGGGGTTGGTTTCCATCCTTCTTTCAGCTTCATTGCGTTTCCAGAATTCAGATAGCACCGGATTGAACTTCCGCCATTCCGAAACGGCCTGGGTCCTGAGGGCGTCCAGGCGGGCACCGTTCAGCCAGGGTTCGAGGTCCAGGCTCAGGGTGACCAGGACCACCCGGTCATCGGCGTCGGCCGTTTCGGTGATCCAGATGGTGTCAGAGTGGGGCTCGCCTTTCAGCCACATATCCAGGCGGTGGGTCCGTCGGGCCTTGCAAATCTCGCAAGGCTTTCCTTTGCTGGGGAGTATTTCTTTTCCATCAACATTATCTTTCTTGCTTCTACGGACCAGACATACCGGGCAGACATGGCCTTCCGGTGAGTCCCGGCCGGTGATGTCCCAGTCGCGGTGTAACGGCATGGCCATGGTTTCTTTGGCCTTCCGGATTTCCTCGGTCATAACGATCAGGGCGCGGGAAGGTTCGCTGATCTTGACGTAGGGCGGGGTTTCGAGGTTGGCTGCCTGGGCATAGCCGTCGAGCTGTTCGGTCAGCCAGTCTTTCCAAGCATGAATCTTAAATATGTCATTCTTTTTATCTTCATCGGTACGTTCCCCGGGAAAGGAAAAGACGCCGACCTCGTGGTCCTGGTAGAGCAGGGAGCCCACGGCCAAATCGACTTCAACGAGCTTGCGGACTCTGGTGAAAAACCCCTCCAGGGCCGACCGGGCCCCGGTCCAGTCGCCGATCCGGACGGCCCGGGCCTCGTAGTGGTCCGCGCCGATCCCCACGGTCAGGAGCCGCCAGCGGGTGTCCTGCTTGAGATTGCCGTTGGTCCAGGGGAAGTTGTCGCCTTCCAGGACGGCCCCGGCCGCGGCGCTCTTGAACAGGGCCGCGGCCACATAGGACTGGTCCCACAGGGTCACGTCGTTGTCGGGCAGCCGGGTTTCGGCCAGGGTGGCGGTAAAGGCCCGGCGCAGCCAGCCTTCGGAGCCTATCGCCCCTTCCCGCCAGCGCCGCCAGCTTTCGAGGTCGTCCAGCGTGTGGGGCGGGGTCGCCGCGCCCAGCTCTTTTAATTCTTTCAGCAGGTTTTCAATCTGCTCCAGCAGCCGTTTCCAGCCGGCCGGGGTCGGCAGTTCGGGCGGGTCGGCCAGGAGGTTCCGTTCGGGCCGGCCGAAGGCGGAGGATAACCACAAATGGGTGGCGTCCTGGCTCAGGTACTCGGCGGTCGAGCTCGGCAGATTCTTTTCAATCCCGGAAGCCATACCGTGGCCGGCCTGGAGCAGGCCGAGCAACCCTTTGTCCCGTTTGGTATGCTTGCGGATGAATTCGGTCAGCGCGGCGGGCCAGGCGTCTTGATTCAAGGGAAAGTTATCCTTGGCCCATTTGAGCAAGTCGTCCCAGGGGAAAGGCGGGCGTTCATCTTCATCCCACTTTTGGTAATCGTAGCCGATTTTCTGACCGCCTTTTTCCTGCAGAAACTCGCTTTTGGCCTTGCCGGCCATGTGCAGCCAGCCGATGGCTTCACACGCCAGAAGCAGAGGGCGATGGGCGCGTAAGCGGTCCGCCGGTTCAAATACGGTCATCGGCCGCCTCCCTTCCGGACAAACCGCCTTTTTATTTCTTCTTTGAACTCTTGCGCTGTTTTTGCAGGTTTGCCGTTCTTTGGAAAGGGTGTCCATTCGTGGATCCGGGCCGCGCCCCAACCGGCGGTGCGCTTGGCCGAGATACCGTATTTCTGAAAAAGGTCGTCTATCGCCTCGACCAGGATGGATAAGACTTCGGCCAGATTGGTCTGATCTTTTTCGATTTCTCCGGGCCGGGGGGCGTAGAGCAGGCGCAGGCGACCTTCGGTCCCGGCCGGGACCACTTCGTAGTAGATGGGCTGAGTCCCGGCCCGGAGGACCCGGCGGTGGGGATTGATGACTTCAAAGCCGATTTTATCGAACCAGGTGGGGTAAAAGGCCAGGGCCCCGGACTCGAAGTCCTTTTTCTCGCCCTTCTCGTTGCCGAAGAGATGGATGATCCAAGGCGGGTCTTTCCAGCCGTCCATCTTCAGGTCGTGCTCTTTCAAATGGCCGAACAAGCCCGCCTGCATCCGGCAGGCCCACCGCAGCAGCCCCTTCCAGGCGGCCGCGGACATGAAGGGGACGCCGAAGACCCGGTCCTTGCGCACCGGGTTGTCCAGCAGGTGAAAGGCCCGGTCGTCTTTGGAATACCAGGGCGTCTGGAGGGTAAACTTCACATCGAGGCCGAACCAGGACGAATCCGGGAGGTGGGAAAAATCAGGTTCAAGAAGGTTTAAAGGGGGGGAGGTATCAGAGGGGATATAGGGGGGCTTGAAGTCAAGTTTCGCCGCCTGTGTCATGTACCAGGAGCGGTCTTCGTTTTTACGCTTCTCGGCCTGTTTTTTTTGTTCGCGCGCCTTTTTCTCCTCATCACTTTTGGTGGTAGCGGATTTTTCCCTTTCCTCGGCTTGCGCTCGTTCGATCTCGGCCACAGAGAATAAAACCGTGCACCCATCGACAAAGCCCGAGGCAAGGCCCCCTTCGTTTACCTTTTCCGGGCAAGTTGCCTTTCCAGCCAGGAAGGCGTAATAATCGTAACTCATGACCGGTCCTCCGTCTGGGCGAAAAGCCGTTTGATGATTTCGTCTTTTGTGAGGAATTCCCAGCCGCTCTCCCCCCAAGTCTTCCTCAGACGCGACTTCATCTCGTCATAATCGATCAATCCGGGTTTCACGAAGCCGAAGGTCCGGGCGGGGTTCTTGAAGCTGAAGACCTTTTTGCTCTCCTGCTGTGAGCCTGCAAGCCATCTGGATACTTCGTCATTAGGATCGACCAGTTGTTCGCTTTCGCGCCTTGGGTGTCGTTTCGTCTTTGAGCATTTGATCGGCGGATTGTGAACCTGCCCGCAATCACGGCATACCTTGCTCCATTTTCTGCCAAGTACTTTGTTAAATGAACTGGAGCTGGTATTGTCGCGGCTCAGTGTTTTTCCGTCAGCAAACCAAAAGTGCTTGAGTGATGCCCAACTGAAATCTGCCTCTTTTGTCTTTGGCTCCGGCTTTCTCCATCGCCCCTCGCAGATGTATTTTTTCACTTCCGTAACGTTCGGACTTGTTATTGGCGGATCGACTCTGACAATCTCCACGATGCCATAATCTTGATGATGTATTTCTCTTGCCCGACTTGATTCATCCGTCGGCTTGAAGACGGTCTTCCCCCCGATGGCCCCGTAGTCGGCGATCAGGCGCAGGGCGGCCTCCAGCAAGGCCCATTCTTCATCGCGGATCGGGCGGAGGGGCGTGAAGCGGAGACTGAATTTGGTGTTCCTCTTGATTTGCGCGGTCTGGCTTTGGCCGTCCTCATTCAGGACCTCGAACCGGAACTTCCTGGCCCAGCCGGTGCAGCCGAAGAGTTCGCAGACCACGCAGTGGTCCCGGTCTTGACATTTGGTGTCGTTCGGGTCGCAGGCCCGACCGCCCAGGCCCCGCACCAGGACTTCGCCCCACCAGCGGATAGAGCCGAGCAGGCCGGTGGTGACGAGCCGGTTCGGCTGCCCGCGGGCGTCGCCGGTCCACAGGTCGGTCAGGGCCTGGCATTGATAAACCATCGGGTCTTGGTTGGAGACAGTGGTCATGGTCGGCCTCCTTGCGCGGAGCGCCGGGGCCGAACGGCCGGAGATCAAGGCGGTCCGACCGTCGGGCGGCTCCGCCGGCCTTGAAAAAGGTAATTTAGAAAACAGGCCCGGACCCCGCGGCTTTCAGCCCGCACGGTCCGCGGCCGCGCCCCCTTCGTTCTTTGGAAAAGTCCAAATCAAGGCCGGGGCCCCCCTGACCCCGGCCTTGGTCTCTTACCGCCAGCCGCCTCGGCCGCCGGGACAGGCCCAGCCCTGGTCGCCGAATTTTTCCCGGCACTGGAGCAGGAATTCGTTGCGTTTCTTTTCCAACTGGGCCTGAAGCTCAGCCGCTTCATCGGCCAGGGCCTGGACCTTGGCCCGGTCCACGTCGGGCTGGTCCCACAAGGTTTCCAGCTCCAGTTGTTTGCTCAGGAGCTGCTTTCTCAACTCCAAGGTTTCCCGGCGATGTTTCTTCCACAGGGCTTCATATTCTTCCTGCTGCTTGGGGTCCATCTGCGATCGGCCGCGCCAGCCCGGCCCCATACCCCAACCGCGGTGCATCGGGCCCCAGCCGTAACCCTGCCCCATGCCGTACCCCGGCCCCATGCCGTACCCCGGCCCCATGCCGTAGCCCGGTCCCATGCCCCAGCCCGGTCCCATGCCGTACCCCGGCCCCATGCCGTAGCCCGGTCCCATCATGCCGTAGCCGTAACCGTATCCTTCCGGCGGACCGGCTTCTTCCTCTTCGGCGGACCAGGACGGTCCGGCCAGCAGGAACACCAGACACAAAGCCAAAGCCACCAAACCGATTCTTTTCGCTTTTACCATGATCTTCCAACCTCCTTTACGGCCGGGCCGTCAGTCCGTCCGGCCGACGTTTGGGGAAAAACGGTTTTCGCTCCGGTCGTCGACCCGGTAAAAGCCATGATTATCGGCTTTTACCGGCGGGTTCGGTTTCTAAAGCGACTTGAACACGTCTTCCATCCGGTTGAGCACCTCGTCGAGCAGTTCGTAAGGTATGTTCAGAGCCGGTTCGAAGCGGATGGTTTCGGCGTTGGTCAAGGTCCCGGCGGTCAGGACGCCCCGGGCGAACAGGCCGGCGGCCACTTTGTACCCGGTTTCGTTGGACACGAACTGCATGCCGATCAGCAGCCCTTTGCCGCGGACTTCATCGAGGATGCCCGGGTAGCGGTCCTGGAGCTCCCGGAGCTTGCCCATGACGTATTCGCCCTTGTCCCGGGCCTGGCCGGGCAGGTCTTCTTCGAGCATGACGGCGATTTGGGCCAAAGCCGAAGCGCAGGCCAGGGGGTTGCCGCCGGTGGTGGTGGTGTGCATGAAGGGGTTGGGTTCCAGGCATTTCCAGATTTCCGGGGTGGACATGAAGGCGGACATGGGCACCACCGCGCCGCCCAGGCCCTTGCCGAAGCACATGATGTCCGGGGCCACGTCCCAGTGGTCCACGCCGAAGACTTTGCCGGTCCGGCCGAAGCCGGTCTGGACTTCGTCGGCGATGAGCAGGACGCCGTAATGGGTGCAGATTTCCCGGAGCCTCGGCCAGTAGTCGTCCGGCGGGACGATCACCCCGGCCTCGCCCTGGATGGGTTCGGCCACCACGGCGGCGATGCCGTCGCCCACGGCCTGGGCCGCGGCCAGGACTTGCTCCACCGCGTCGGCGTCGCCGAAAGGCACGTGGCGGACGCCGTCCAGCAAGGGCAGCAGGGGCTGGCGGAAGACGGACTTGCCCATCAGGGACAGCGACCCCAGGGTCTTGCCGTGGAAGCCGCGAAGCATGGCCACGAAGCCGGGCCGGCCGGTATGGAGCTTGGCCAGTTTCATGGCCCCCTCCACGCCTTCGGTCCCGCTGTTGGCGAAAAAGCCGTACTGGATGTCGCCGGGGGTCAGCAGGGCCAGGACCTTGGCCAGGTGGGCCCGCAAGGGATCGAGCATCTCCTGGCTGTACTGGGGCGACCGGTCCAGTTGGGCCTTGACCGCGGCCACGATTTTGGGATGGCGGATGCCGGGGCAGTACAAGCCGAAGCCGCCCAAAATGTCGATGAACTCGCGGCCCAGGGCGTCGGTCATGATCGAGCCCTGACCGGTCCATTCGGTCACGGCGAAATCGCCGGCTTCGGTCACGGACTTGCGGTAATCGAGAAAGCCCTTGTTGATGTGATCGGCGAAGTTGTCCAAGGTCTCCCGGGCTATCCTTTCCCGATCCTGGCGGGAAATTTGATCCTCCGGGGTGGAAATCAATCGGATCATCCGTTCGGCTTCGGTTCCGGCCAGCTCGATATTCCGAGTCATTCTCCCTTCCTCCAAAAAACGGTTTTTGGGGTCCCTGCCTTTTTGACGGCGGGGTGAAGCCTCGGTCAGGGATGAAAAATTTTGATATTATACGCCCAAGTTTAAAAATAGCCTTTAGCCCCTGGATTTGTCAAGCAGGAGTTGTCCGGAGGTGAGTGGCCGGGAATTTAGATTAAAGGTTAATATGTTGCCGGCTGCCCATATTTTTCATCGAGGATACAGGGCCGCCGGGCTTTTTCAGAGGACGGACACATAGGTCTGCCCCTACGTTGTGGTTGAAGGATTACCCGGGCAATTAAGCCCATACTTGGCAGAAAAGGCCTTTTTTGGTATAAAAGATTACTTTTTGTTTCAAGCCGTAATATCGGCGGGAGAAAGTCATTAATGACCAAGACTTGTTCCGAGTACCGCGAGGGGCTGGTGCTGTCGGCCTTGCAGCGGCGTTTGGCCGAAGAAGATTTGAGCGAGGAGGAGGACGCGATCTGGAGGAAGAAGCGGCTCGGCTCGAAGCCGAACTCAAGCTGGTTTAACTTCAGCCACTGCGGCCTGAGCTCGAGGTTCCGGCCGCCGCGAGAAATAAAATGGCCCGGATTTTAGTCATTGATGATGAGAAGCCCATCAGGATTCTGCTGCGGGAGATGTTGGAGCGGACGGGCTATAAGGTGATCGAGGCTTCGGACGGCAAGAAGGCCATGGCCCTTTTGCGGGAAGAAACGGTCGACCTGGTCATTACGGATATTTTGATGCCCGATCAAGAGGGCCTGCAGACCATCAGGGAATTGCGGCGGGATTATCCGCAGATCAGGATCATCGCCATTTCCGGGGGCGGGGCTGTGGGCCCGGAGACTTATCTGCAGATGGCCAAGCGTTTGGGGGCGGACCGGACCTTGACCAAGCCTTTCAGCATAGACGAACTCCTGGGGGCGGTAGGCGAGCTCATTTGACCATTATTTCACAGACCCGGTTTTTCGCTACAGGATTTTTTCAGAGGGCGGACACATAGGTCCGCCCCTACCTGGGCGGGCTGAAGAGGGCGGACACACAGGTCTGCCCCTACTGCCGGGCCCCGGCCGTCCAGACAAGGTGAATCGGCGAAAGGTGATTTGACTCTTGACGGCTGTCCTGTTATGTAAACGAGCGATATGAAGGACATCGGCAAAAATCGGATGAAAAAGGCAGCGGCCGGTTGGGCCGGGCTGCTGCTGATTATTTTAGTGGCCGCCTCGGCTATGGCCGCCGCCGTGATCGATGAAATGGGCCGGACGGTCGAGGTTCCCGACCAGCCGCAGCGGATCATCGCCCTGACCCCGTCGCTGACTGAAATACTGTTTGCTTTGGGGCTGGGGGACAAAGTGGTCGGGGCCACGACTTGGTCCGATTATCCGCCTCAGGCTCGCCGTCTGCCCAAGGTCGGAGATTATATCGCCCCTAACCTCGAACAGATAGCGGCCCTGGCCCCGGACCTGGTCCTGGCCAACCGCGAAGGCAACCCTCCCTGGGTGGTGGAAAAACTGGCTCAGGCCGGCATCCCGGTTTTTGTCCACTGGCCGGATGAACCTCAGCGCCTGCCGGAGAGCTTCATCCGCCTGGGCCGAGTCTGCGGAGCGCCGGAGGCCGGGGCGGCTTTGGCCGCCGACCTGAAAAAACAGTACGATCTGACGGCCCAAAAACTGGCCGAGGCCCAGCCTGTCCGGACCCTGCTGGTCATCGGCAATCATCCGCTGATCAGCGTGGGCCGGGAAAGCTTCCATGGCCGGCTCTTGGATATGGTCAAGGCCGACAACATCGCCGCCGGCGCGCCCGGACCCTGGCCTCGGCTGAGCCTGGAATACGTGATTGAAAGCCAGCCTCAAGTGATAATCGTTTCGACCATGGAACGGGGCCAGAATCTGAAAAAAGAGCTGGCCTATTGGCGCAGTCTCCCCGGTCTTTCCGGCCGGAACGGCTTTCGGGTGGAAAGCATCAGCTCCGATTTGATCGACCGCCCCGGACCGCGGCTCGGCCGGGGTTTGAAAGAATTGGCCCGTTTGGTTCATCCGGATTATTTCGGCCCTGATAAGGAGAACCGGAATTGAGGGCCACGCCGGCCAGGGTGGGCCTGGTCTGCCTGGGCCTGACCCTTTTTCTTTTTTTGGTGTTGTTGTTGTGTTTAGGCCTGGGCACGGCCGACATCAGTCCGGCTCAAGTCCTGACCTGGCTTTTCGGGACCATACCTGAAAATTCCGCCGCGGTCATTTTGACCAAGTTCCGCCTGCCGCGATTGCTCCTGGCCGCTCTGGCCGGGGCCTCCTTGAGCATGTGCGGCGCGGTCTTTCAAGGCGTCCTTAGAAACCCCCTGGCTGAACCTTTCATTCTGGGCGTATCGGGAGGCGCTGCGGCCGGGGCGGTTTTGGCCCTGCTGCTCGGCCCGGCCGGCCTGGGTCTGACCGCGGCGGCGGCCTTCGCCGGGGCTTTGGCCACCATCCTTCTGGTCATGGGCATCGCCCGGCGTCACGGCCGCATGGAGACCTCGACCCTGGTCCTGACCGGGGTGATGATCAACGCCTTTTTCACTTCAGCCATCATGTTCGTGATTTCGACCACCACCGACCAGAAGCTCCACGCCATCATGTTCTGGCTTTACGGCGACCTGAGCGGGTCCAACATCGAGCAGGCCTGGCTGCTCGGGCCGATAGTCCTGGGCGGCGGCTTGCTCCTCTTCGGCTACTCCCGGCACCTCAACCTCCTAAGCGCCGGGGACCGGGCCGCGGCCTTGGCCGGGGTCCACGTGGAGAAGGTGAAACTGATTCTTTTTCTAATCGTCAGCCTGCTGTGCGGGGTGACGGTCTGCCTGAGCGGGTTGATCGGTTTCGTCGGCCTCATGGTCCCCCATCTGGTCCGGATGGTCCTAGGCCACGACTATCGTCTTCTTCTGCCGGCGGCCGGGCTGTTCGGCGCGAGCTTTTTGGTTCTGGCCGACACCGCGGCCCGGACGGTCATCAGTCCGGCCCAACTGCCGGTAGGCGTGGTCACCGCCTCTCTGGGCGCGCCCTTCTTCCTGATGCTCCTGGCCAGAAGAGGCAGCCGATGGTGGTGAGCGGGAAACTGAAGCCGGCCCTGGCCGCTGAAGGCCTGGTTTTCGGATATTCGGAAAGACCGGTGGTGGACGGCGTGGACCTCGAGATATTCCCCGGCGACATAGTCGGGATCATCGGTCCCAACGGCAGCGGCAAATCCACCTTGCTGGGCCTGCTCTGCGGACTGCTCACCCCCAGTCAGGGCCTGGTTTCCCTTCTGGGGCGGCCGATCCAGGAGTATGGCCGGGAAGAAGTGGCTCAAGTCCTGGGCGTCGTGCCTCAGACTCCGGAGTTGACGCCGGGGTTCAGCATCCTGGAGACCGTGCTGATCGGCCGTTTCGCCCTGATGGGCCGGAGATTGTTTGAAGACGCTGAAGACCTGGCCGCAGCCCGCCGGGCTTTAACCTTGACCGGCCTGGAAAACCTGACCGACCGCCGGGCCGGAGAACTGTCCGGCGGAGAAAGACAGCGGCTGGTCCTGGCCAGGGCCTTGGCCGCCGAGCCGAAAGTCCTCCTTTTGGACGAACCGACCAGCGCCCTGGACCTGGATTACCAGCTCAAGGTCATGAGCCTGCTGGAAAAGGCCTGCGCTCAAGAAAACCTGGCCGTAGGTCTGGTCAGTCACGATCTGAACCTGGCGGCCATGTATTGTCACCGGCTGGTCCTGCTGTCTCAAGGACGTCCGCTGGCCCAGGGCCCCCCGGAAAAGGTCCTGACCCCGGAGAACCTGCTGGCGGCCTACG
>Ga0209270_1001345_pt1 | contig 35056 bp, 32 predicted proteins | sample MTBAKSrepl1MetaG_FD_187456 | JGI IMG/M metagenome (GOLD analysis project Ga0209270, IMG submission 187456) | Enrichment culture microbial communities from Arthur Kill intertidal strait, New Jersey, USA, that are MTBE-degrading - MTBE-AKS1... | ecosystem: Environmental > Aquatic > Marine >...
CGGGGACCTGGCGGGAAACGCCGGAGATGTGGATCTCATCGCGGCCGGCATGAAGGAAAAGGGCGTGGAAGCCGCGTATTGTCTGGGCAACGTGACGGGTCCGCGCGCCGATAACGCGGCGGCCCTGAAAGCGGTCAGGGAAAATGGGCTTTACGCGATCCAGGGTGAACTGGACTGGCGGTTCGGGCAGAATCAAGAAATCCCCGGCGCCGCGGCGTTGAACCAGAAAGACCGCGATTTTCTGGTTCGCCAGCCTCATGTCCGGACCTTTGAACTCGGCGGCGGGCATGGTCTCGCGTTCCACGGGGAGTATCTGCAGCGCCTGCCCGGTTATTCGGATTACGAACCCTACGCGCTGGAAATGAACATGGTATGCGGGCTTACGCGCTTCATGGAGGATGAGGAGGTGTTTCCCGCGCTGGAAGCCATGCTTCCGCAATTCACGGCGCGGCTCATCATATTCGGTCAAACACGTTCATGGGGACGCTGGACCCTGGAGCAAACCGAGTTCATCAGCGTCGGCCCGGCCAGGGACGAACAGGGGCCGGCGTGGGGACTGCTGACGGACGCCGGCGGCGGCGTTTCCTTTGAAATTGTCCGGGTCAAATAGATACGGGAGACGGGTATGGCGGAAAAGATCATCGTCGATGTGTTGCTCACGGATTTTCGGCAGTGACTGGCCTGCGTCTACATGGCGGAATCGGTAAAGGCTTTACCGGATGATGTTCAGGAGATCATAGACGTACGGGAATGGGACATGAGAACGCGGCCGGGAGTGCAACGGTTCCGCGAACTGAAAGCCAAATCGCTGCCCAGCGTGGCGCTCGACGAGGAACTGGTCTACGAGGCGATCATTCCGGGTCAGGAAGAGCTGATCGCGGAAATACAAAGAAGATTCCAGCGGAAAAACGCCTCTTAGGACAATCGCGGACGGCCCGGCAGGGCGTCCCGGCGCGAGGCTTTTTGCGCCGTATAATTCATTTTCCGTCGGAAGAAAGAACGCGGCCCGTTCCTACCGGCGTGGCCGTCGTATCAGAAACCATTTGACGGAATTCCTTTCATTTCTTACCATTATTCAAACATATTCCAAAGGTTCCCGCCATGGTTACTCAAATTGACTGGCGTAATGAGCTGGAGCGTGATGGCAATCGGGTTATTCTTTCAGGTATGCCGATCACCATGCACTGCCACCATTACAATATAAATCTGCAAAAAACGCTGGAAGAGACGCTGGGCGATGAAGGCGTCTCCCTTATCTATCAGGCCTCGGAAGAAGCGAGTTTCGTGGGTTTTAAATCGTTTCTGGAAAAATACGGCCAGATAAAGACCATTAAATCCAAACTGGAATTCGCGGCGTCCATATATCAGAACTGCGGGTTGGGGCTGCTTCACTTCGGCCTGATGGGGCCGCTGGGAGGGCAGGTCGTCAGCCCGTCGAGCCACCACGTCACCGGCTGGCTGGCCAAACACGGAAAACGCGACACGCCCGGCTGCCACTTCGCGCGAGGCTGGATAGCGGGGGTGCTCGAAGTCATATTCGACCGCCCCTACGGCTATTTCACCATCGAAGAGCGCAAGTGCAAACTCATGCGGGAAGAAGAGTGCGTTTTCAGGGCAAAGGTGTAGCGTATGGCCATTGACGGCGCAAAAATCGTCCACGCCATCATGGAAGGAAGCAGGGTCAGGGACGCCAAAGGCATCATTCCCCTTTTCGGGGTCTATTTGTCGCTCTTTTTTGTCCAGTATTACAACCGGCTCTCATTCTCTTTTGAAAAGAAGATGGGCGCCGGCAAGCAAAAGGAAGCCGTGCGGCGCCTCATCCGGGCGGCGCAGGAATGCGGATACGCCACGTTCCAGGGAATTCGCAACTCCAGGGAGTGGGAAGACCTCATTATGCCCATGCTTGACAGCAGGGAAGATCAGATTTCGGGGTTTTCCGCGATCGCGCTGGCTTTTGGCTGGGGCGACATGGAAATCAGGGAATTGCTGCCCGGCGAGAAGCTTTTGATCCGCGTGCGCGATTCCTACGAGGCTACCGGTTACCTGGATCTGCATGGAACCGCCGACTCCCCCAAATGTTACATGCTCAGAGGCGTGGTGGCCGCGTTCATGGATTTGCTCTATGGGGGGGAATACCCGCACGGCCTCTATACCTTCACCGCCGATGAGTCTTTATGCCGGGCCAAAGGAGATTCGTACTGTGAGTTCATCGCAAAAAAGCGCGTCTAGAAAAGCGCCGCGCGACCAGGCGTCGGGTCTCACCATGGGGTGCTGGGAATACCAGGCCTGTACCAAGCTGCTCTGCCCGGCCCACGGCAAACGGACCCTGGATTGCTGGTTCATCCCCCGCACGCGCTGCAGCGACTATGTGGGGACGAACTTTTTCGAAAAACTGCCCACCTGTCTCACCTGTTCCTTCTTCCGCGAGAAAGGCGAACGCTACAGAGGCGGATTCAACCATTTTCTGGCCTCGCAGATACAGCGGTACAATCTGAGCGCCCTGGAGCTCATCTACCAGAAAGAAGGCAGCTTTATCGACATACTGGACCGCATTCCGGACGGTCTTTTCACCACCGACCAGGAATGGCGCATTACCTATTTCAATCCCGCCGCGGAAAAAATCACCGGTTTCCCGGCCAGGGACGCGGTGGGCATGTATTGCCGGGACGTGTTCAAGAACACCATATGCGAAAATAACTGCGCCCTGAAGCAGGCCGTGGAAAACGGCGGGGAGATACACAACCGGGAATACGAGATAACCGATATCTTCGGACGCCAGGTGCCGATTATCTGCTCCACGTCCGCGTTCAGCGACAGCGAGGGAAGGATAACCGGCGGGCTGGAGATCTTTAAGGACATCACGGAACAGAAGCTTCTGCACAGTGAAATAGCCAGCCGGGAACGAAAATATCGCCGCATTTTCGAGGGAAGCCACGACATGATCTATACGTCCAACCATCGCGGCGATGTGCTGGATATCAATCAGGCGGGCGTGGAAATGTTGGGATACCAGAACAAGGAGGAGCTTCTGGGCGCCGGCACGGCCAAGAATCTGTACATGCGGGAAGACGATCGCCGCAAATTCCTGAAAAGCATTAACCGGGAGGGGTTTGTAAAGGATTTCGAGGTCGATTTCAAGGATAAGGAAGGCCATCCCATACACGTGCTGATTTCCAGCAGGAGATACGAAAACCCCGCTACCGGCGACATCGAATACGAAGGCGTGATCAAGGACATAACCCAGCGCAAGTTTAACGAGGAGATCATCAAACAGCGCAACAAGGAGCTTTCCATCCTCAACCGCGTGGCGGTGGCCCTGAACCTGTCCATGGACCTGAACCACATTCTCAAGGTCACGCTCATGGATATCCTCAAGGTCCTGCAACTGGAGAGCGGCGCGTTTTTCCTCATAAACCGGGAAGAGAAGATCATTCATCTGCACATGGGCCACGGCCTGCCCTATGAAGACCCCACTCTCGACGATTGCCTCATATTTAAGGACAACCTCCTCAAACGCTACCTCATAGAAGAGGAAGTGGTCTATACGCCCAAACCCACCTTCCCGCCCTTTCAGGTGCGATACCGGACCAACAACCACGGATACACCCCTTGGCTCACCTGTTTTCTGATTCTCTCCAAAGGCCGGGCCGCCGGATTTCTGGGGCTCAACATTCCGGAGCGGCGCGAGCTTACGCATCATGAAATGCACCTGCTCGGCTCCCTGGGCAATTTCATCGGGGGAGGCATAGAAAACGCCCAGCTGATGAAAACCATCAAGCGCAATCAGGAGGAGTTGAAAAGCCTCACCGGAAAACTCTTTAAAAGCCAGGAAGAGGAACGCCGCCGTCTGGCCAGGGAACTCCATGACGAGGCCGGACAGGCGCTCACGGCGGTCAAGCTGGGGCTGGACCGGCTGGAAGAAAAGGTGGGGCCGGAAAACGCGAGCCTGCATAACGAGGTGAACGACATCAGGCGCATGCTCCTGCGCACCTCATCCGAAATCCGCAGGCTTTCCTACCGGCTCCATCCCACGCTGTTGAGCGATCTCGGGCTGGAACCGGCCCTCAACCTGTTCCTCACCGACGTCAGACGCCATTCCGGCCTGAACATCGAATCCCATTTCGTCGGTTTCGACAGCCGCCTGGATACGGACACGGAAACCGTGCTATACCGGTTCAGCCAGGAGGCGCTGACCAACACCATCAAACACGCGCAGGCTGAAAAGTTCAAGATTTCCATCATCAAAAGCTATCCCAAGATAATTTTTTTGGCCGAAGATGACGGCGTGGGGTTTGACACGGCCACCGTGTCCAGGGATAAAATGAGCCTGGGACTGCTGGGAATGCGCGAGCGGGTTTTGCTCATGGGCGGAAAGTTCCTGCTGAAAACCAGACCCGGATCGGGAGTCAGGATACGGATCGAAATACCCTACAGCGAGATGAGATTGAATGACTCAATCCATTAGAATCCTATTGGCCGAGGATCACACCATCGTCCGGCAGGGGCTGGCCCGTTTGCTGGAGGACCAGCCCGACATGCAGGTGGTGGGCGAAGCCATCAACGGGCGGGCGGCGGTGGAAAGCGCCGAGACTCTAAAGCCGGACGTGATCATCATGGATATCGCCATGCCGCTCATGAACGGAATCGAAGCGGCCAAGCGGATCCGCAAGAGCCTTCCCAAAACCAAGATTATCATCCTTTCCATGTATTCTCACGAGCACTACATCCATGAGCTTATAGAAACAGGCGTTTCGGGCTATCTGCTCAAGGATTCCAGCGGCCGCGACATCATCCGCGCCATCCAGGCCGCGGTGAACAACGAAACATTCCTGAGCCCCTCCATTTCCAAAAAGGTCATGGAGAACTACTTTTCGCCCAAAAAGGGCTCGTCGCGGGAAGAGAAATTCAAGCAGCTTTCCAACCGCGAACGGGAAGTGTTCCAGCTCATCGCCGAAGGCCATTCCACCCGCCAGATCGCCGACACGCTGAACGTAAGCGTGTCCACCGTAAAATCCCACCGTGGCAAGATCATGCTTAAACTGGGCGTGGACACCCACATGCAACTCATCCGCTTCGCCATGCAACTGGGGCTGGTTGATCCGAATTTGTAGGCAGATCTATTCCTGAAGTTTTGTTCTAAGGTTCGATGGGCCTTACATGACAAAAAGTAATTTTCATCGGTATCGACTTTGTTGATTGCTATACCCTATGTACCGCACTATTTCTTAAACTGACAAATTATACAGTCTGATGAACAAAGTTAGGGAAAAGCAACTTGTGTTTTTTATTTTCTTTGCTTTCATAGAAACCACTATTCCATGCTTCGTCCAATTTTTCCGCCTTACCTCTATCTTCAACAGTATCTAACGCTTCTATCTCAAATAGTGTCTTTGAGCTAACGATTACGGGAACGAGTGCATGATTATGATCCCAAGTCTTTAGCAATGCAATGCCATAATGCTCATCGTACTCTTCAGTGAAAAGAGGTAGAATATGTATAGATGTTGGTTCGTCGATAGCGGATGGTTTATGAAATACAATCAATCTCTGATCTCTTAACCCACCTTCCATTTGATAGACTAGTTTATTGCCACTTTTTTCGGTGATTACCTTTGTTTGAAGCGTTCCTACTGCGGAAGGTTTAGTAAAGTCCCATATGTGATGTCTCCATACTCTTTTTCCATCCATTTCTGTGACATGGTAAAGGTGCCATAGTCTTCTATATGGGGCGATCTTATTTTCGTCGGAAGAAAACCTGAGAGTAATAGTTCCTGTAATTACCGATATAATCCTATCTTCAATACGTAAAAGTATTTTCAACTCTAATAATCCACTTACGCTTGCTCCGAGCATTGCCCCTCCTATTGCAGTCCACACTGGTTTATTTGAGTTTACTCCCAACATAACAAAAGCGAAACCGGCGATAGTTAATCCGCTCAAAAAACCTGTGTTTTCTAAATTAAGACGCATCTACAATCTCCTTTCTTAATGTAAAATAGTGAAAAAAATATTTTTGTTTAAAAAAAATTTATAAAATTAATTATACTACTTAAATTATATTTTTCTAAACTTGTTTTAGAATCGCTTAAAACAAGCCCACATCTCCGGTAAGGGTATTTATGCGCCGATGAATGAAGGCCGGAAGCGCTATACTGGAATCCTCCTTGTGAATATCGATAATCTAGACGAAGAGAGACTGGAACGGAGTCACATTGAACCAGACTCGGCGAATTGTCTGGCTGAGTCATTAAGCGATCTTGAGGCGCTTAAATGGACCGTTCAAATTGGGCGGAGCCCATTCCGGCGCCTTGTAGCCATCGTCGTAACAGCCAAGCCAAACATTAGCCGCGACATGGAGCAAGAGCCCAAACTGGTTTAACTGGAAGTGATGACGGCTTGGCTAGTCGCTTCAAGTTCCAATCCCCTCCCTCAAAATCATCTCTTCTTAGCGGAAAAATCGTCTTTTGGACGATATGCGTATTTTTCCATTTCTATTATTAATAGCAGATGAAATGGAGGTAGTCGGGAACGCGCGCCCGGCGCATGGCATTTGATAAGAGCTTCGTTGCAAAGAGGAGATAAAAGTATGTTTCATATCGCCACTGATCAAAAAGTATGTGAGGTGGGCGGGGTCAAGTTTGGGGGACAGCCAGGAGAATACCCCACGGTAGTTTGTTCATCGATATTTCAAAAAGGCGACAAGGTTTTTTCGGGAAAACGCAAGGAAGGCTTTGATGAAAAACGAGCCGAAGACCTGTTGAAATCGCAGGACAAGCTCTGGAAGGAAACCGGCGTTCCCGGCATGGCCGACATCGTGGCGAATACGGGCAAGGAATTCGAGACGTTCATCGACTTTGTTACCTCTGTCAGCGACATGCCCTTCTGCATCGACGCCTGGGTCATGAAGCCCAAGCTGGAAGGCGCGGCCTATTGCGCGGAAAAAGGGTTGCTGGACCGCATGTTCTACAACAGCCTCACGGTGTGGGAAGCGGACCTGGAAACCGAAATAAAGGAAATTTACAACATCGGCGTCAAGCACGTCCTGCTGGTGGCGTTCGATCAGGAAGACCAGATGCCCAGCGGCCGTATCTCCGGCACGCAAAAGCTTCTGGACGCCATCGATAAGGCCGGGGCCAAGTTCGAGTCCATCTTTGTGGATACCTCGGTCATGAACGGCCCGGCGGTGGCGTTCTGCGGCGTGGCCAACAAAATGGTCAAGGAAAAATGGGGATTCCCCACCGCCAGCGCGCCCAGCAACGGCTCCTATATGTGGAAAGCCGCCCGCGAAATGTGGGATTTCAAGGGCTGGTCCGCCGCGGACAGCGCCCTGGAAGCCCTTTCTTCCTTTTTCTATCATGACATGATCTTTTCCGGCCCCATGGCCGGCGCTCCGAGAATTTTCCCGGCGGTCGCCATGGCCGACGCGTTTCTGGCCACCGCCGCCTTTGCGGAAACCAAAAAGCTGCCCACCGATCCCAATCATCCCCTGTACAAATTGTTTCCGGACTTTGTCGAGCAGCTGAAAACGCTTTAAACAGCAAAGACATAAAAAAATTAGGTTGTATAGAAGGGAGCCTTGAGTATGTCCGAAATGACACCGAAAGAACGAGTGCTGAGACTTTTACGCAAAGAGCCGATTGACACCATGCCGTTTTTCAGTGGAATGGGTATGGTGGTTATGCCGGGAATCGTCAAAGCCGGGTATAACTTTCCGTCCATCCACACCGGAGCCGAACGCATGGCCAAATCCGCTATCTGGTCGGCCCGGCTCATGGGATTCGACTGCGCGGTCATCCCCTACGATATGACCATGGAATCCGAAGCCATGGGCAACACCATCAGCCTCTATGAAAATTCCGAGGATATCCTGTATCCCACCATTCCCACCAAAATATGGTCGTCCATGGACGAGGTGGCTATTCCCGACGATATCCTCAATCGGGGCCGTCTCCCCCTCATACCCAAAGCCATTGACATCATCAAGAAGGAAGCCCCCGAGCTTCCCATCGGCTGCTGGCAGCTGGGACCGTTTACCCAGGCCGGACAGATCCTCGAACTGGACATGATCCTGAAAGGCGTATTCAAGCAGAAGGAACAAGTCGCGGACCTGTTGGACAAGCTTACCGACATGATCATCAAGATCGGCAAGGCGTGGCAGGCGGCGGGTTGCGACTATATCACGCTGCGCGAGCCCGGAGTGGCCGCGGACCTGCTCAGCCCCCGCACGTTCAAGGAAGTAATCAAGCCGCGGCTCACCCGCATTCTGGAAGCGTGGGAATCCCCCAAACTGCTGCACATCTGCGGCCAGACCGATCCGCTGCTCACCATGATGAACGAGTGCGGCGGTGACGGCGTGACCGTGGACATCAAATGCAACGTGGCCGAAGGTCGCAAGAAGCTCGGAAACGACGTGCTTTTTATGGGGAACGTCGACACCTACACCATGACCTGCGATCCCAAAACCCCCAAAGCCACCGCTATCGACCATATCAAGGGGATTATCGACGCCGGCATCGACGCGGTCATGCCCGGATGCGACCTGTGGCCGGCCATTATCGACGAGAACATGCTGGCCTGCGTGCAGACAACCCATGAATACGGAAAGAAACCGAGCCCGGCGGTTGGCAGGGTTTAGAAAACGGTTTCAATACTAAAAGGAGCGCTATACATGACAACAAAAGAAGAAATCATGGAAGAATTGAAAGAGGGAGTCATCAATTACGAAGAAGATCGTGTAAAAGACGCCGCTCAAAAGGGTCTGGACTCTGGTTATCCCGCGCTGGAACTGATCATGGACGGTCTGGCCGCGGGCATGGAAGTGGTGGGCGATCTGTATGACCGCAACGAATATTTCGTGCCGGAAGTGTTGATGTGCGCCGACGCGCTGTACGCGGGGCTGGCCATTCTGAGGCCGCACGTGCCCAAGCAGAGCGGCCAGCTCAACGCGCAGGTGGTTATCGGCTCCATCCAGGGTGACGTGCATGATATCGGCAAGAACCTGGTGAAGATGATGTTCGACGTGGCGGGCTGGGAAGTGCATGACCTGGGCCGCGACGTGCCCCTGGAGAAATTCGTGGAAGAGCAGCTGCGGACCGACTCCGAAGTGGTGGCCATGTCGGCCATGATGACCACGACCATGCTGGGCATGAAAAAGGTCATCAAGATGATCAAGGAGAAAAACCCCAACGTGGCCATCATGCTGGGCGGCGCGCCGGTGACTCAGGACGTGGCCAAGCTGTTCGGCGCCGACGGCTACGCCGAATCGGCGGGCAACGCGGTCTCCGAAGGCATCAAGATGATCAGCCGCTTGAGGGAAATGCAGAAAAAGTAACTGGAAGCGAAATTTCTTACGCGGGAGTCCCGGCCCGCGCGCGGCGCCGGGACTCCTCGCATGCGGGAAGCCTGTTTGTCTTTCCGACAACGACCGGCAATCTCTGCGCTGACCAAAGATCCCGCGGTTGTCACTTGATCAAGGAGAGGGGTGAATGAGCGATAATAAGGCAAAAGTTATCTTCCAACCTTCCGGACGAAGGGGGGAAGTACAAAAAGGCGTAACGCTGATCGAGGCTTCCCGTCTGCTGGGTGTGGACATCGAAGCCTTGTGCGGCGAAAAGAAGGTATGCGGCAAATGCAAGGTCCGCATCGAAGAGGGAATGTTCGAAAAATACGGCATCGAATCTTCCATGAGCCATGTGAGCGAATGGCAGGAGGAAGAGGAGAAGTTCATCAAGGGCGAGGAAAAGTCCAAGGGCTTCAGGCTGGGTTGCGTGGCCAAGGTCCAGGGTGACGTGCTCGTCTTCGTGCCCGAAGAATCCCGCGCCGGGAAACAGATCGTGAGCAAGGCGGCGCGCGATATCCATATCGATCACGATCCGGCGGTGAAAACCTACTACGTGGAAGTGGAGCCGCCCACTTTTGAAGAGCCGACCGGCGATTTTGAACGGGTCTGCAAGGAACTGGAACGGCAGCACGGCCTGGAGAATAATCTGAAGATACACATCCATACCCTGCGCCAGCTGCCCATGGTTTTGCGTGAAGATGACTGGAAGGTGACCGTCAGCGTGTGGATGGATCGGGAAATCATTCGCATATTGCCCGGCAAGCGCGAGGATCATTACGGCATAGCCATCGACATCGGCACCACCACCGTGGCCGGATATTTTGTCAACCTGAATACCATGGAGGTCATCGACACGGTTTCCATGATGAATCCTCAGTGTAAATACGGCGAGGACGTCATGGCCCGCATCACCTTCCATATGACCACCGATGACGGTCTGCAGCGCATGAGCGACGATATTGTCGAGGGGCTCAACACCCTGATCAAACAGGCCGTCGACGCCACGTGGCCGCCCAAGAAGAAAGTCAAGAAGGAAGACGGCGCCGTGGAAATGGTCGAGGACCCGGTTGAGGGAAAGAATTACCTGCGGCTCACCCTGGAAGACGTCGAGGATGTGACCATCGGCTGCAACACGGCCATGCACCATATTTTCCTGCAGCTCAATCCCGAATTCGTGGGGCTGGCCCCGTTCCCGCCGGTTATTCACCGCAGTCTGGACATACGGGCCCGGGACCTGGGCATCAAGGTCAATCCGTCGTCATACGTGTTCGTGCTGCCCAATGAAGCCGGTTTTGTGGGCGCGGACAACGTCGGCGTGTTGATCGCCGAGGAACCCTACAAATCGGAAGAGAATCAGCTCATCATCGACATCGGCACCAACGGGGAGCTGGTATTGGGCGACAAGCACAAGCTTATTTCCTCTTCCTGCGCCACCGGTCCGGCTCTGGAAGGAGCCCAGATCGCCTTTGGCATGCGGGCGGCGCCGGGAGCCATGGAACGAATCAAAATAGATCCCGAAACCCACGAGGTGGATTACAAGGTGATCGGCCGCGACGCGTGGCGCGCCTTTTCCAAGCCCAAGGAGATGAAGGCCAAGGGCATCTGCGGGTCGGGTATTCTGGACCTGCTGGCCGAACTGTACCGCGCCGGGGTTATCACCAAGAGCGGCGTGTTCAATAAGAATCAGAAATCCAAACGGTTCCGCAGAAATCCCGACACCAAGCAGCCCGAATTCGTGCTGGCCTGGGCCGAGGAAACAAGCATCGACAAGGATATCGTGGTCACGCAGAAGGACGTCCGTCAGATTCAGCTGGCCAAGGGCGCTCTGTACGCGGGCTGCAAGCTGATGATGCGCAGGATGAAGCTGGACAAGGTGGACAAGGTCAAGATCGCGGGCGCCTTCGGAACGCACGTTGACCGGGAGAAAGCGCTGATCATGGGCCTGTTCCCGGACTGCGAGATCGAAAAGATCATCTCCGTGGGCAACGCGGCCGGTGACGGATGCCGCGCGGCGCTGCTCAACAAGGAGAAGCGGGTCGAGGCCAATTGGGTGTCGCGTAATGTGGAATACATAGAACTTACCGTTGAATCGGATTTCCAGAAGGAGTTCATGGAGGCCATGCAGATTCCGCATATGACCGATGAATTCCCGCATCTTGAAAAACTGGTGTCCGAAGAGATTCTGCATCAGAAATAAGCGCGTGGTAGAGGTTGATGGAGCCAGTCACTCAACAACAGTCCCAGGGCGCGCGGGTTATCGTAACACCTGGCGTTTGCGGTTTCCCGTGCGTCATCGAATCCCTGAGCGAAGAAAAGCGAACCGTTTCGCTGAGCATCCAGGGCTCTGATTGCAAACATATTCAGCGGCTATCCGAGCTGCTGACGTCCTTGTCCTTGCGGGATATTTTCACCCCCGTGACCAAGAACCCGGTGTTCGAGGCCGCGCAGCGCGCCGGTTGTCACGCGTCCTGTCCCGTTCCGGTGGCTGCGCTGAAAGCCGCCGAGGTGGCCATGGAAATGGCGTTGCCGAGGGATGTGACCATACTATTCGATCGTTAAAACAGAGGGCCGGACCATGAATGCGAGAAAAGTAGTACCCTTCAAGGAAAACGAAGGTATTTCCGCCGACTTGATGAAAGACATTCGCGCCAAAGGCCAGGATTTCGGCCTGACGTCGATTGTGCCCTTCAGGGCGGAAGAGATAATCGTCGCGCAATGGGTTCACATGAAATGCAGTTATGGTTGCTCCCGTTACAACAGCAGTTGGTGCTGCCCGCCGGCCACGCCGGGACCGGAGAAGGCAAAGGCGATGCTGGACGAATATTCCCTGGCCCTGCTTTTAGTCGGATCGCAGAGTTGTCCCGAATTCTATCTGGATAACTCGTCCAAAAGAATAAAACAGGTTCGGTTCTGGAAAGGAACGGTCAGCCTGGAAAGGCTCTTGTTCCTGGAAGGATACTACAAGGCTTTCAGCCTGGTGGGCGAAACGTGCGCTCTGTGCAAGGAGTGCGCGTACCCTGAGGAATGCCGGTTCCCGCAGGAGCGCAGACCTTCGGTCGAATCGTTTTCCATCGATGTTATCGGCACGTTGCAGAACCTCGGTGTGAAGCCTCAGGTCGCGAACAACACCAATGAAACGTTCAGTTACTATGGCATAATTTTAGTCGAGTAGTGGCAGGTATAATAATCTTACATGGACAATCAGGATAGCGGTTTGTCAAAGAGTCCCTCGCCTTGTGGGGTTGTTCTCATCACGGGTTTTCTGGGCGCGGGGAAAACTACGCTCTTGCGCAACATTCTGCAATGGCCGGGCGATCTCAGCGGCACGGCGGCGCTGGTGAACGAGTTCGGAAGTGTGGGAATTGACGGTGAGCTGTTAAAGGATCTGAAGGCGCCCATAATTGAACTGAGCAATGGCTGTATCTGCTGCACGATGCAGGGAGACCTCCTGAAATCGGTTGATGAAACGCTCCGGACCTACCATCCATCCCGTCTCCTTATCGAAGCCACCGGAGTGGCCGATCCTTTTGAGATTTTGAATTTCTTGAACCCCTCCCGTCTGGATGGGCGGATTTCGTCCCCGCGGGTGGTCACCGTTGTTAACGCGGACCTGTGGGAAGGCAGGGAAATGTTCGGCCGTCTTTTTTATGAACAGATAAAAGCCGCGGAGCTGATCCTGTTCAATCAGGTCGATTATCTGCCCGAAGAGGATATTCCCCGCTGTCTGGAGGAGGTCAGGCAAATCAACAGCTCATGCGCCGTGCTGCCGACTCACTACTGCAGGATCGATCCCGACGTGTTCTGGAAGGCCGCGGGCGGCCCGGCCCACGGCGGGGAGTTTACCTTCGCGCCCCTGGTTCATCTCAGCGACGGCAGCGCGCCGGAACTGGGGTATGTGTCCTTTGCGGTGGAACACGAAAAGCCGTTCCGGGAGTCGTGTTTCCGAACATTCGTGAAATCCATGCCCATTGAGTTATACCGCATGAAAGGATTTGTCCATTTGGACACCGGCTGTTTTATGGTCAACCACGTTGGCGGGCGTACGGAATGGAGAGCGTTGGAGGAGCGCTGTCCGACCAGGCTGGCCTTTGTGGGTTGGAAAGTGGAAAAGGATCAGGTTGAGAAAGTGTTAAAGGCCTGTCTTTAAAACCTCCCCCCGGCTTGGGGGAGAAAGATTAAGAAAGGAGGCGCGGTTTTAAAGAACTGAGAGCTTAAAGTTGCTGGACAACGAAACACAGCATCTACACAAGGAGGAGTCGCGTGGCAAAACAGATGTTGCTTGACGCCTATAGAGGCAAAAGGACTGAAAAAGCCCCTTGGGTCCCATACTCCGGAGTTCACAGCGCTTTTCTGATCGGCGAGCCTGCGGACAAAATGCTGAAGGATCCCAAGCTCCTGGCCAAAGGAGTGGTCGAGGCGGCCAAAAGGTACAACGCTGACGGTATTCCCCTGCTGTTTGACCTTTCAGTCGAAGCTAACGCGGTCGGTTGTGACCTGAAGTGGTGGGAAGACAATGTGCCCTCGGTCACCAATCACCCGTGCTCAAGTAAAACACCGGCGGAGGCCGGCCTCAAGCTGCCAACCAAGGACTCGGGACGTTGGCCGGTTATTTTCGAGGCGGCAAGGATCGCCAAACCGCAGTTGGAAGAACTCGACTGCGCCCTGATGGGGCTTTTCTGCGGGCCCTTGACCCTCGCTTCTCACCTTGCCGGCGTGCGCATTTTTACCGATGTGTATAAACACAAGGAATTCGCGGCCGAAGTGTGCAAATTCGCCGGGCAGGTAGGCGCATTATCCGCCCAGTTCTACGCGGAGATGGGATGCGATATTATCGCCAATGTCGATCCTGTCGCCTCCCAAATCAAAGCGGAAACGTTCCGCGAGTATGTTACCCCTAACTGCATTGAATCCACAAAAGCCATTCATGACGCCGGCTGCACCTCTTCTTTCTTTATCTGCGGTGACTGCACCAAGGTTCTGGAAGAAGTATGCAAGCTGCCCACCCACGGATTCGCCATCGACGAACAGCTCAACCTGACCTTTGTTCGCGACCTGGCGATGAAATATGGCAAGGGCTTTGGCGGCAACCTGAAACTCACGCTGGCTTTGAGCCTGGGTCTGCTTTCTCCGAGAGAAGACGCAATCGTGAGCCTGGCGGCGGGAGGTACCACAGGCTACACGTTCGCCCCTGGTTGAGACATGCCGTACGATGTTCCGGTGGAACACATGGATCAAGCGTATGAGGCCAGGTCTTGGTATTATGAGTACTACGCCAAGTACCCCGCGTCTTGGTAGTCAACCTCGGGAAAGGAGGACGGTAAATGTCAGAGGAAAAGATCACTATTGACATTCTGACTCTGGACAGCGTGCAATGCGCCGCATGCGGTTATATGACGGAATCCATCGCGGCCCTCCCTTCTGATGTTCAGGATATGATCGTATACAAGGAGTGGTCGATAAAGACCAAGGAAGGCGTCGGCAAGTTTCTGGAACTCAAAGGCAAGGTTCTGCCGACCATTTGCATCGAACGCGACCTGGTATTCGAGAGTATCATCCCTCAATATGAAGAGCTCATTGATGAAATGGCCGCTCGCGCGCCCAGTGACGACATGAAGCAACGGATCAAATCCCTGCGAGAGAAGGGATTTGAATTTGACAAGATTCAGGAGAATCTTGCCAAGGCCGGCGCCGGGGCGAAAACGCGCGTGGATTCGGCTTAACAATTCAGTGATCAGCCTATGGGGGGCTGCTTGCGGCCCCCCGCTTTCAGGTACTTTATTGCCGAGAGGTCCACGGATGGCGTCTTCTATCCATCTGGAGATTATCTACCAGGGCGATCACTGTCTCCCGTGCTTTTACATGCGCAAGGCCGTTGACGAGGTGTTGCCTCGGTATGGCCAACGGGTTCGGCTCACCCTGGTCGAATACACCAAGGAGAAAAAACACGCGCGCCGTTTCTATGACCTTTCCGTATCGTTATACGGGGAGGCCAACGCGAAACGCATGCTCAAGTGCGCTCCCATTCCGTCGCTGTTTATCGACGGCGAGCTGATATTCGATATGATTCCGCCCCGCGACGAACTGATCGAGGCCATCGATTCGGCCTTGCGGAAAAGTGACTTCAGCGAACACTAGTCCGCGAACCGGCGGAATCAACCCCTTTTTCTCGGGCGATCCTGCATGGGTCCGGCGCGTTTCCGTTCTCAGGGACCGTGTCCCGGACCGGCGCGGCTCGCCGAGCGGCAAAACGAAACGCTCCGATCGGGCGCCTTGAAGGGCGAAACCAAGCGGTAACCGGAAATGAACTTCAAAACGCGCATGGGGGAAAGCCGCGGCTTCATGGCCCGCCATGCCTGACCTGTCTTTCATTTTTTCGCAGCGGGAGCAGTGTTCCGTCCCTACGGGGACAGAGGAGGTCCAGCCATGATCGTTGAAGTGTTGGGTACGGGTTGCAAACGATGCGATCAACTTTACGAGAATTCCCTCGCGGCGGTGTCCCTGGTGGACGCGGCGGGTAGCATAGAAGTCAAGAAAGTCAACGATGTTAATTACTTCCTGTCCAAAGGGGTCTTTGTGACGCCCGGCCTGGTAATAGACGGCGCGGTGGTTTCGGTGGGGAAGGTTCTCACTCCGGAAGAGATCAAGGAAAAAATTCAGGGGAGTCTCTAAGCCATGTCACAGAAAACACGCGTGTATCTTATTACCGGATTTCTGGGGGCGGGGAAAACCACTTTTCTGAACCGGATTATCAAGAAATTTCCCAAGGATAAGAAACTGACGGTGTTGATGAACGAGTTCGGTGAAATAGGCATCGACGGGACCCTCATAGAGGGCGAAGACATCGACATGATGGAAATCAGCCGGGGCTCCATCTTCTGTGTCTGCGTCAAGACCGACTTCATAAAAGGGCTGTACGAACTCGGCGCCAACGTAAAGCCGGATGTGCTGCTGATCGAATCCACCGGCGTGGCCAATCCCTCGGATTTGAAACGCGATCTCAAACTGCCCGTTTTCAACGACCGGTATCAGTTTGAAGACCAGTTTTGCGTCATCGATTGCGGTCATTTCCTGGACGCCTTTGAAGTCTACGCGTCCCTGGAAAAACAGATCGCCTCGTCCACGGTTTTCATCCTCAACAAAACGGACATCGCGCCGCGCGAAACCATTGAAGCGGTCAAGGAGGTCGTGCGCGAGTTTCATCCCGCGCCCCGGTTTTTTGAAACCACCTACTCCGATATTCCCCTGGAGGAATTTCTCCAGGTACAGCCCGAAGGCCGGGAGGCGGGCGCCCAGATCGCGCCTCTGCAAAGGCTGACGGAGGAGGAGCTGGACAAGGTCGTCGACGACTTGCTGGCCAGCCCCGACGTGGAGATTACGCCGCCCGACCGCCTCATATCCGCCACCTACCGCTGGCAGGGAGCGGATATCGCGCAGGTCAGGGACATGGCCGGCCGCCTGCCCGCCGGGGTGGTGCGCGCCAAGGGCTTTGTGGAGGAAGACGGGGTGGTCTATCTGTTCAGCTATGTCATGGGGGATTGGACCGTGGAAAAATCCGACGCGCCCAGGGAGCGCATTCACGCCACCAACGTGGTGGTGTTTATCGCGCCGCCGGAAGCCATGCAGGGGGTGGCCGAGGCCACCAAGTCGGGCGACTGGGCGTATATGGGTGAGTTGCAGCCCTTTGCGGGCCGGTAGGGCGGACCGTCGGCCTGTTCGCGCGTCCGCGGGCCTCGGGGCTGAAGAAGTTTTCAGAGGGAGACAGGGATGGCTTCGAACGGATTCGACCTCATTATCGTGGGGAGCGGACCGGCGGGAATCACCGCCGCCATTTACGGTCAGCGGCTGGGAATGAGCGCCGTTCTGTTCGGCGATACGCCGGGCGGGAATTCCTATATGATCGAGAGTCTGGAGAATTATCCGGGATTCATGGGAGGCGTGCCGGGCGCTCAGTGGGGAGTAAGCGCGTTCGCTCAGGCCCAGGCCGAGGGAACGGCGTGCCCCATGAGCCTGGTGGATCGCTTGTATCATGACGGAAAATCCTTTGTGGCGGTCGATAAAAACGGCGAACAGTACCTGGCCCACGCCGCGATCATGGCCTGCGGGCTGGTACCCAATACCGCCGGTATTCCGCCCATCGACAAAAAGGGAGTCTATTTCTGCTCGCTCTGCGACGGCCCGCTCTTCCGCGGCAAGAACGCCACGCTGGCGGTGATCGGCGGGGGCAACATGGCCGGACAGCAGTGCCTGACCCTGTCCAAAGTGGCCGGCAAGGTAGTTCTGGTGTACCGGGGAGCAAAACTGGCCATGGAAGCCGTTATGCGGCGGGCCATCGAAAAGCTCGACAACATCGAGATCCATCTCAGCGCCCGGGTCACGGCCTACCGGGGCGGCGAGGCGCTTGACGGGCTTGTGGTGACGACCGGGGAGGGCGCGGAAAAGGAAATCGACGCCGACGGCGTTTTTGTGGCCATAGGCTGGAACCCCAACGCGCAAATGCTGGATATCGGCGTGGACACCACGGAAGAAGGGTATCTGAAAACCAACGGCAAGCTTATGACCTCGTTTCCCGGGCTGTTCGCCGCCGGAGACATCAGGGACACGGACATCCGGCAGGTGGTGACCGCGTGCGCCGACGGCGCCAGGGCGGCCACTTACGCGCTGGAATATATCGAGGGCGTGCGGCGGTAGAAGAAATTCCCCTCGCATTACGTATCAACCCTCATCCCGACCTCTCCCGGAGAGGTTGTGGATTTGAAATTTCGTGGGAGGGAACTTTTTGAAAATGTGGTTGGGTCGTTAGCTCCGAAAGGGAGTAAATGGTCTCCTTCTCCCTCTGGGAGAAGGTCGGGATGAGGGTTGATAATTACAGCGGGGGATTCACATCCCCCACGCCCCCTATAGAGTTTTCTCGCTGCGCTCGAAATAACAGGCTGCTGCTGAGGCGCATGGATGAGGCAGCGGACAATTGTGACCAAGTCGGCTTGGCCTTATCTCGCAAGCGGTAAATTCTATTTCGGAGTAAGAGTAATAGCCATGTTTGAAAAAAGTTCCCTCCCACACCCACCCTCAAAACTTTAAGTTATTGAGAGTAGAAATAGTTCAGGCAAGAACAGTTATCATTTCGAGCGTAGCGAGAAATCTCACGCGGGGGGCGCGGGGGGAGAAATTCCCCCGCGCTGTTCCTTTTCCACGCTTTTACTGGGGGCTTGGGAGCGCCGGACAGGGAGGGCCACATGGATAGCAAGCCGTCCATCATGTTCGTGGGGGGCTTTTTAGGGGCCGGGAAAACCACGGCCATACGCGCGTTGGGTCAAACCCTCTCGCGGACCGGCATGACCGTGGCCGCCATCACCAACGATCAGGCCGCCGGTCTCGTGGACACGCTTTTCCTGCGACAGGCGGGGATTGAAACCCACGAAGTGGCCGGCTCCTGCTTTTGCTGCGATTTCAACGGACTGTCCGACGCCATCGAGGAAATCATCGGCTCGGGCCGGACGGACATCATCCTCGCCGAACCGGTGGGAAGCTGTACGGATATAGTGGCCACCGTTATTCGACCCATGCGCAACCGGTTGAGCGACCGGGTGCGGACACTGTCCTTTTCGGTCCTGGCGGAACCGCAACGATGGCGCGAGATCGCCAGCCGGCGCGGCCTGGAAACGGCGTCCGTGGCGTATCTCTTTAATAAACAGCTGCAGGAGGCGGATTTTATCGTTATCACCAAGGCCGATACCCTTGGCGACGAGGAAAAGAAAAGGATCGTGGACGACGCGCGCTCCCGCTACCCCGAAGCCGAGGTCCTGGCCATATCCGCCAGGAACGGAGACGGCCTGACGCGCTGGTTTGAACGGGTCAGGCAAGCCGTCCCCGGCGAACGGTGGCTGCGGGATATAGATTACGGGCAATACGCCGAAGCCGAAGCCGACATGGGCTGGCTGAACGCGGAGGTGGCTCTGGATTTCGATCGGGGCGTAGACCTTGAACCGTTGGTATTGCAGGTTGTCGACGGATTGCGCGCGGGCGTGGCCGGCAAAAAGGGGCAGATCGGCAATCTCAAGCTGCTGGCCAGGTCGGGTGACGAACATGTAAAATGCGGAGTAACCAGCGTGGACAGCGCGCCGCAACTGGAAGGAAGCTTCAGCGGTCCCGGGACCGGTCTGTCGCTGACGGTCAACATCCGGGCCACGCTGGCGCCGGACGATCTGACCGCGCTTTTGCGCCGGGCCATGGACGAAGTAAACGCGCGGCGGAACGGAAAATCCCGCCTCATATACCTCTATACGTTCAGACCCGCGCCCCCCAACCCCACCTATCGCTATACATAACCAACCGCAACGCCAACGATTGAATCAACCTTGCCGAAACGCGGGTTCGGCTCCTCGGGGGCCTTGGAGGCTGTGAACGATCCCGTTTACGCAAAACCCGGGGAATCGTCCGTCCCGGCCGCCCGGAAAAGCGCCCGCCCCGCCCTTACAAGACCACGCGGCCGTCCATAAGCGCTTTGTTAATGGCCTGATGGTCCTTGCTGGTGAGTACAATATGTCCGCTGTTCAATACGATGACCGTTCGCGCGGCCTTGCCTTGTGAACAATTGACGAGCAGGCTCTCTTGTTTGGCCTCATTGCGTATGCGACGCGTTAATAAAGGTTGAGACATACGTATGGGAATAAGTTTGTTCACCCGTTCAGCCACGATGAAATTGCCGTGGCCAATGCTCAATAAGGGAATACGCGCCGACCTTTCTCTGCTATCAGTCCCCATGTGTCCACCGGTTCTTTGACTTTCATGTTCTGGTCGAGTTTTAATCGGAATAATAGTATTTATAGTTTTATCGGCAAAATAAATAAGCGTTATTGCAATATTGCCACCGTATAATCTTTTTCGGACAATGTCTAACGAAAAATAATCGAAATATCTTTCATTTCTATTCGTCAATCCATATATTTGTGTTCATACGTGATTGCATTTCTGAAATATAACTATGATTTTGGGATAAAGGGCCAAAATATAATGGTTCTTTCCTTAATCATTTTCATGAGTTGGTTGCCGCTGTATTTGTATACAGGAAATCGGCGCGATATCGCTTCAGCTTGCGGGGCGTGCAATTTCGAGGTATGCTATGATGTTAACGGAAATTGAAGGTGGACGCCGGGTGGTCCGGCGCCTGACAAGGCTGACTCCTTGAGTCGCTAACATGAACGTACGCATGGCAAGACCGGCCGATGCGCCCGCGGGATTATCCGCGGCGCCAACGCGTTTCAGCGGCCGGAGTGTTCCGCGATCCGCCGACTTGGCAACAGGACGGCGGTTTCCGGTTTATTACGGGTTGTGAAGTAGAAATGAACACGCAAGATTGGGAAGATCAATCAGACAGGGCGCCTCAACGGCAGTCGCCGCGTGAGATAAGAAAACGCAGATCCTCAAAACGAAGAGGCGTATGGAGATTTCTGATTTATCTCTCCATAGTCTTCATGCTGCTCTTCGCCGGCGCCGCGGTGAGCGCGTACTACTATTTTACGTACGATCTGCCGCAGCTGTTTTCCATTGACGACTATAAGCCGCCGGTGGTGACGCAGGTGTACGCCGACGATGGATCGCTCATCGCCGAATTCTATAAGGAGCGGCGCGTGCTGACGCCATACTCCCGGATACCCAAACGGGTCGTCGAGGCGTTCGTGGCGGCCGAGGACGCCGACTTTTTCCAGCATCCCGGCATCGATCTGTCCGGCATCGTGCGAGCCTTCATAAAAAACCTGCAAGCCGGAAGGATCGTGCAGGGAGGCAGCACGATCACCCAGCAGGTAACGCGCTCCCTGCTGCTCACGCCCGAAAAAAGCTATGTGCGCAAGATAAAGGAGATCATTCTTTCCTATCGTCTGGAAAAGAGGCTCACCAAGGAGCAGATACTCTCCATCTATCTCAATCAAATATACCTGGGTCACGGCGCGTACGGCGTGGAGGCCGCGGCCAACGTCTATTTCAACAAGAGCATTGGGGAGCTGAACCTGGCCGAAGCGGCTTTGCTGGCCGGTCTGCCGCAGGCGCCCAGCCGGTACTCCCCCTTCAGCAGCCGCCGTCTCGCCGTGGACCGGCAGATCTACGTCCTGAACAGAATGATTGAAGAGGGTTACATAACCCATCTGGAAGCGACCCAGGCGCTCAATACGCGGCTGACCTTCGCCGAGGACCGCAACGACTTATTCTATACGGCGCCCTATTTCTCCGAGCATGTGAGAAGATACCTGGAGCGCAAATACGGCGCCGACGCCTTGCTGACCGAAGGGCTGCGGGTCTATACCACTGTCAACGTGGCGGACCAGCGGATGGCTCAGCAGGCTATTGAACGGGGGCTCATCGACCTGGACAAACGGATCGGATATCGAGGCCCGCTCGGCTCCATTCCCAAGGACGAGCGCGCTTCGTTCTGCGCCAACCTGACGCCTTCCGATTTGTCCGCCGGCGCCATCGTGACCGGCATGGTGACCGCTATCGATAAAAAGAACAAGACGGTCGCGGTCTGCATAGGAAGCTCCACGGGCGAAATCAGCATAAGGAATATGTCCTGGGCGCGTGAACCGGACCCCGAAGTGGCTTCCGATTACGCGCATATAGGCAGCCCGGAACAGGCCTTGAATCCGGGAGACGTCATCCTGGCCAAAATACTCGAACCGCCCGGCAAAAACGGGGTATACCCGTTGGCGCTGGAGCAGGCTCCCGAAGGGCAGTCCGCGCTTTTGTGCATGGAAGCCGAAACCGGCTATGTGAAGGTAATGGTAGGCGGCCTCGACTTCAGAAAGAGCCAGTTTAACCGGGCCGTCCAGGCCAGACGCCAGCCGGGATCGGCCTTTAAGCCCATTATCTACTCCGCGGCCATTGACAAGGGGTACACGCCGGTTTCGGTTTTCATAGACTCTCCGGTGGTGTATGAAATTCCCGGTCAGGATAAATGGAAGCCGAGCAATTACGAGAAAAAGTTTTACGGGCCCACGCTGCTTCGAACCGCGTTCATAAAGTCCCGCAACGTGGTCACCGTGAAAGTGCTCAAGGAGATCGGCGTTAAGTACGTCATCGACTACGCGCGCAAGCTGGGTTTCGAGTCGGAACTGGTCAATAACTACTCCCTGGCCCTGGGCTCGTCGGATGTGACCCTTCTGGAGCTTGTGCACGCCTATTCGGCGTTTTGCGATGGCGGCGAACTGGTCGAGCCCATCTATATTACCAAGGTGGTGGACCGGGACGGCAAGATCCTCGAAGAGAACCTTCCTCAGCGCAAAAGGGTCCTTTCCTCGGAAACGGCGGCCATCATGACCAGCCTGATGCAGAGCGTTGTCACCAGCGGCACGGGACGGCGCGTAAAGGCGCTGAACCGCCCCGTGGCGGGCAAAACAGGGACCACCAACGATCTTAAGGACGCCTGGTTCGTGGGCTTTACTCCGGACTATATCACCGGCGTCTGGGTTGGCTTTGACGACCACCGGCCCATGGGCAGGTTTGAAACCGGCTCCCGCGCCGCCAGCCCCATATGGCTCGATTTTATGCAGGCCATGCTGGAAGGCAAGCCCATTAAGGACTTTCATCTGCCCGAAGGGGTAGTGGTGGCCAAGATAGATCCGGAAACCGGGAAGCTGGCGGGAGCCGGGGACAAGGAAGCGGTCTTCGAGTGTTTTCAGGCGGGGACCGAACCCACCGCCACCGCGCAGGAAACGGTCAAGGAAGAAGCGACGCTGGACTTTTTCAAATCCGACCTCGGCGCTTCAACGTCCCTGCAATAAAAGGCCGGGATGAGGGTTGATACATACAGCGGGGGGATATCTCCCCCCGCGCCCCCCGTAAGCGATTTCTCGCTTCGCGTGAAATGACCGGCGGCGCCTGAGCGCGCATGGATGACAGCGCGGACAAGTGCGACCGGGCACGATTGGCGCCATCGCGCGCGTGAGAGACACTATTTCGGAGTAAAGGCTATAACTACATTTTCAAAAAAGTTCCCTCCCACGCCCACCCTCAAACCTTAAGTCATTGAAAACAAAGCTATTTCAGGCAACAGTGTTCTTATTTCGAGCGTAGCGAGAAATCTCCCGCAGGGGGCGCGGGGGAAGAAATTCCCCCGCACGATTCCTTTTCACGCTTTTATCGAGGCCGGACGCCGCCAATGCACCGAAAAAAAACCGGTTCTCCTTCCGAAGGGGGAGAACCGGTTTTGGCTTTTAATGGAGACGCGGCCGCTCAGATCTGTTTCAGGATGTCCTTGACCGTATAAAGCAGTATGAAGTTCTCATCCAGCTCTTTGGTAAGGGCGGCCAGTTTATCCGATTCCATATCCATGATGCGGATAAAGACGTGCCGGCAGTCTTCCTCGCATGAATCGTAGGACGTCAAAATACTTACCATGCGGGCGCCGTGGGCGCGGATAACGTCGGCCACCTGTTTGATCGTACCCGGTTTGTCGGGGAGGTTGAACGCAAACTGCACGCCGCCGCGATAGATACCGGTGATGCTGATGAGTACCTTGAATACGTCGCCCTTGGTTATAATGCCGACTAGCTTGCCGGTGTTATCTACAACCGGAACCCCGGACACGTTGTTCTCCAGCATGACAACGGCCGCTTTTTCCACGGTGTCTTCAGGACCGCAGGTAATAAGGTTCCGGGACATAATATCCTTGACTTTGAGTTCCGATAACAGATAGTACAGCTCATGAACGTCGAGAGTAGTAGCCTTCGACGGCGAAGCTTCCTTAATGTCGCGGTCAGTGATAATTCCCGCCAGTTTTCCGTCGCGCATGACGGGCAGACGGGATATGGCGTTCTCCTTCATGATCTGACCCGCCTTCATCATGGAAGTGTCTTCGTCGATGGTTATTACTTCCGTGGTCATCCATCCCTTGATGAGCATGCCGTGGTTCCTCCATCCAGTTGGTTGGCTCGTTGATAAATATCTGGCCTACGCTCTCGAATATATTCTTTTTTGGAATTGAAATCGTTTGGTAGCGCTATAACGATACAATAAACATACCGAGCGTTGTCAAGCTAATTCGAACCATAAAGCGGCCATTATCCTGATATAAATGGAAAAAGAACCAGCCAGGAACAATCAGGAGAACGAAATCGCTCTATGGCATGATAATCGCCAGCGTAAAAGTCACCACGAAGATTATCATCACCACCAGTATGGCGGGCAGGATGATGGCCATGAACACTTTCAGCTTGGAAATCCGGTGCGCCTTGCTTAACCCGATTATCAGAATAGCCAGGCCCCACACCCCTCCGATGGCCTGGCCGATGAACGGCGCAATGTACCATACCTGCGCCGCGCTGGTGTAGCAGACCACTTTGAGCGTGGTCTGAAAGCGGAAGGTGGCGCCTTTCAGTATGAGAAGGCTCACATGCAGTATGGACGCCCCGATATACATGGTCAGGGTAATCCACAGGGGCGCGAAAATGGCTATGAGTATCAGCGCGACCGGCCCGCCGACGATCAGCGCCGGGTCCCGGTAGGCTCCCAGATTGGGAAACTGGGCAAAGAAGTATTCGGAGACGGAGAAGAAATGATTTAAGACGCCGAAAAGTACTATGATTGTGCCTATGGTGATGGCGAAGCTGAGGGGATAGGCTGACTTTCCGTACGGCGCCATGGAGGAAAACATTTTGCCCGGCGTGAAGAGCGCCCCCTTGATGGTCTTGAAAAAGGCCACCAGCATGCTGCGACTGGCGTCCGATTCCCAGGGCACGCCTTCGCCGGCCCGTTCACGTTCCTGTCGCGTACGCCCGGACGGCTCCGCGGTCCCGGCCGCGATTTGCGAGGCGGATTCGGACGCGGGCCGCGCGGTCGAGGAAGCCGCGGCGGGCGCGGGCTCATCATAGTCGTCCCGGTTGAAATCGAATTTGGTTCCACACCGGGGGCAGGTCACGAATTTGGCGTTGGCGGGAATCCTGGATTCTGGAATGTCTCTGCTGAGCTTGCACGCGGGGCAGGTGATACGCATTCCAAGCCTCTTTTGTAATACGTTTCAGGGCGTTTGCGATGGAAGGAAGGGTCCGGGGGTTCATGCGGCCGTACAGACCCGCGGTCCCGGGGACCCTTCCCGGCCTTGGTTTAGGCCAGTTTCATTCTCCAGCCGTAGGGATCGTCCTTGCGGCCATACTGAATTGCCGTGAGCTCATCATACAATTTCTGGGAAAGCTCCCCTGTTTTACCGCTGGCGACCGGGATCGATTCGCCTTTGTAGATCAACTCGCCCACCGGAGAAATAACCGCCGCCGTTCCGGTGGCGAAGACCTCTTTCATGGTCTTGTCCTTACAGGCGCCGATAACTTCCTCGATGCTGATGGCCCGTTCCTGGGCCTTTATTCCCCAGTCCTTGGCAAGATGAAAAACCGAATCGCGGGTCACGCCCGGAAGTATGGTGCCTCCCAGAGGCGGCGTGATAAGCTCGTCCCCGAGGCGGAAGAAGATATTGCTGGTGCCCACTTCCTCGACCCACCGGTGCTCCTTGGCGTCCAGCCACAGCACCTGGTTGCACCCTTCCTTGGCCGCCAGGCTCGAAGCGTACAGGCTCGATCCGTAGTTGCCCGACGTCTTGGCTTCGCCCACGCCGCCCTTGGCCGCGCGCACGAATTTTTCCGAAACGTAGATCTTGGTGGGATTGAATCCTGAGGCATAGTAAGCGCTCACCGGTCCGATTATTATATAGAACAGGTACTTGGCGGAAACCTTGACCCCCACGTGGGGCTCGGTGGCGATCATCGTGGGGCGTATATAGAGCGAGGTGCCCGGCGAGGTGGGAATCCAGTTGCGATCCAACAGAATGAGTTCCTTCATGCCGCGCATGAACAGGTCCGGGTCCATTTCCGGCATCACCATCCGGACGGCCGATTTATTCATGCGCGCGATATTCCTGTCGGGCCGGAAAAGGCCCACGCCGCCGTCCGCCAGGTGATAGGCCTTGAGTCCTTCAAAAACCTCCTGGGCGTAATGCAAAACCAGGGCGGCGGGGTCCAGACTCAAGGGACCGTAAGGAACGATACGGGGATCGTGCCATCCCTTTCCCTCGTCATAGTCGACCAGGAACATATGGTCCGTGAAATACTTCCCGAATCCGAGTTCAGAGTCCTTGGGGCGTGGTTTCTGTCCGATTGTGGTTGATTTGGTCACTGAAATTTCCATGAATATACTCCTTTTCCCCTTACAAACTACATGCGGCTCCTGCTTTCCAAAGCGCGTTTGAGTGTCATTGAGTCGGCAAATTTAACATCGCCTCCCACTGGTAATCCCGATGCGATCCGGCTTACAGCAACCGGCGCCGCGCTTAATCGCTCACGCAGGTAATTGGCCGTCGCCTCACCTTCCACAGTCGGATTTGTCGCGATGATGATTTCCTTGATCTCTCCCGAATGGGCTCGCCGCACCAGCGAATCGATTTTCAGCTGATCCGGCCCCACCCCATCCAGAGGGGCGATGACCCCGTGCAGCACGTGGTACAGACCTTTGTACGAGCCGGTTTCCTCGATAGCCATCAGGTCCCCCGGTTCCTCCACCACGCACAGCACATGGGTGTCCCGTCCTTGATCGCGACAGATAGAACAAACCTGTTCATCGGTAAAGTTATGGCACAATTGACAGAAGGTTATGCGTTCCTTCAAATGAGCGATTGAAAGCCCAAGCGCCTTCACCTCTTCATCGGGCGAGTCAAGTAGAAACAAGGCCATGCGCATGGCCGACTTGGCGCCCACGCCAGGGAGTCTGCATAAATTCCTGACCAAATCGGTTATAGGTTTGGGATAGCCTGCCATTGCTCTTACATCAATCCCGGAATATTCAGACCGCCGGTCAGCTTGCCCATTTCTTCCGAGAGCATTTCCTGAGCCTTTTTCAAGGCTTCGTTGACCGCGGAGAGAACCATGTCTTCCAGCATCTCCGGATCGTCACGATCGATAACTTCCGGTTCGATTTTTATGGAAACTATTTCCTGCTTTCCGTTTGCGACCACCTTCACCATGCCGCCGCCCACCGACGTCTCCACGGTCTTGGTGGCCATCTCTTCCTGGACCTTGGCCATTTGGGCCTGCAGCTTTTGAGCCTGCTTCATGATATTGCCAAAGCCTTTAGCCATTTATCGTCTCCTTGTCATCCGTATTTTCCTTCGAGGGCCGCACTTCGACCAGTCGAGCCCCGAAGATATCGGACACCCGTCTTACATAAGGATGTTCGAGCGCCTTCTTTCGCGCCGAGCGGGCGGCTTCTATCCGTTCCTCCGCGCTCAGAATGGGCGAAGGAGCCTCCCCCTGCTCCCGAATAACGCGCAGGGTTACGGGACGTCCAAAGTAGGAAGCGGCCTGCGCGCGGAGCTGGTCTTCGTCCAGCAGTTTGGCCCCCCCGGCGTCTGAGGGAAATCGTACCTCCAGGGAACCGTCGTTGTCCAGCGACATTTTGGCTTTTTTCAGAAGCGAAGCCAGCACGATGGAGTCCTGTTCCAGACGCCGCGAAAAGGCTTCGCAACTCCGCTCTTCGTCGTCGGGTTCGGGAGGGCCCGGACTTACCGGCTCTTCACTTTTTTTTTCCGCGGTTTCCGGCGCGGACGGCCGGCTTTGCCGCGCCGGGGCGCCATGCCCGCTTTTGAAACCGGCCTGATTGTCCCGGACCGCCGGGGTCCGCGGCGACGGGTCCGACGCCTCCAGCCCCTCGATCAGGTCGTCCACGGAAAAAAATTCCTGCAAATGCGCGAGTTTGAACAACCCCAGTTCCAGTACGAATTTGGGGTACGATCCGTACCTGAGTTCGGTGTCCAAAGCCAGCAGCTGATGCAGCGCGCTCATCAGCCAGTGGGTGGAGGTCGAAGCCAGCAGCCGTTCCCGCGCCTCCCGCTCTTCCGGCTCCTCGGAAGCCCCCGGATTCGCGGCGGGGTTTATCCGCAGCGCCAGCAGGTTGCGGACCTCCTCCAGCAGGCTTTTATAAAACTGTTTCATGTCATGGCCGCCAACGTGGAGCTGCTCGACCATGTCCATGACCGCAGCCATGTCACCGGCGACGAGCTTTTCCAGCAACTTGAGCACCATGCCCCGGTCAATGAAGCCCAGGACCTCCATGACCGTTTGATAGGTTATCCGTTCCGGCGAGTAGGAAAGGGTCTGGTCCATCAGGCTCAGAGCGTCGCGCACGCCGCCGTCGGCCTCCCGCGCGATGGCGAACAGCGCCTTGGGCTCCGCCGGGATGGATTCCCGCTCGGCGATCCTGGTCAGATGTTCGAACAGATCGGCGCTGGAAACCCTCCTGAAATCGAATCGCTGGCAACGCGACAATATGGTCACCGGAACGCGGTTTACCTCGGTGGTGGCAAAAATGAACAGCGCGTGCTCGGGCGGTTCCTCCAATGTCTTGAGAAGCGCGTTAAACGCCTCTTTGGTGAGCATGTGCACTTCGTCGATTATATAAATCTTGTAACGGCCGGAAGTGGGAAGATACTGAACGTTGTCCTTGAGTTCCCGGATTTCGTCAATTCCCCGGTTCGACGCGCCGTCTATTTCATACACGTCAAGCGAAGAGCCCCTGGTGATGTCCAGGCACTGGCCGCACTTTTGGCAGGGCCGCGGCGTGGGGCCTTCCACGCAGTTGAGCGCCTTGGCCATGATCCGCGCCAGGGTGGTTTTGCCGACCCCGCGAGGGCCTGAAAACAGGTATGCGTGCGCCACCCGGTTGGAGGCGATTGCGTTTTGAATAGTGGTCACCGCGTGGCCTTGCCCAATCACTTCCTCAAACGACTGGGGCCGCCACTTTCGGGCGAGAACGAGGTACGACATAGGCGTATTGTATGCGGATAAATGTAATGGAGACCGACGCGGTGGGCCTCCTGGAACGCTGACAGGTCCGGAAAAAGAATGAGTGTGTTTACCCTGGCAAAATGAGGCGTAAAATGCGCCGGATATCCCCGGAATAAAAAATGGCGGAGAGAGAGGGATTCGAACCCTCGGTACGCTTTAAGGGCGTACACACGATTTCCAATCGTGCTCCTTCAGCCAACTCGGACATCTCTCCGCGGACCGTTACTCACGCGAAACATAGTTTTTACAGCTGAACTACCCCTCAGCGATCGCCGCGAAACTGTTTCTTTATCATAAGCCTGTAACTTTATCAAAAAAATCCTGCAATTGAAAATAAAAATCTCCGGGGCGGTTTTCCCCGCGGCTCGGCGGCGCGGGAGCCGTCGGCCCGGCCCGGCCCGTGGTGAAGAACAGTCTCCGCCCAGGGCGCGTATCCTGTTCCAAGCGGAGTGGCGCCTGTCCTTGTGTCCTGAAGCCTCTTGCGGGAGAAAGCCGGTTTACATTACAATAGCAGGCGGAAATGCTGGGAAGGGCGAGGAGACGAAACAACAGGAAAGGATTTGAAATGAAATCAATCATGGCTTTTATTCTCGGCGGCGTCTTTGTCTGTAACCTGTGCTGGGCCGGTGATAAGGTCGATCTGGGCGATCAGACCGCCAGGGACAGCTACGCCTTGGGGTACCAGTTTGGCGACACCCTCAGGCAAAGGAATCTGAATGTCAGTCAGGACAGTCTGGCGGCGGGAATCAAGGACGCCCTGTCGAACGCCCAACCGCAAATGAGCGCCGAGGATATAAGCGCCACCCTGCTCGATCTCAACAAGCGGGTCCTTGCGGCCAGACAGTTGAAACGAAAGCAAAGCGCCGAGAAAAACCGGCTGGAAGGCGCCGCTTTCCTGGCCGAGAACGCCAAGAAGGAGGGCGTTATAACGCTGCCGAGCGGCCTTCAGTATGAAGTGATCAAGGAAGGGACCGGTAAAACGCCTCAGGCCACCGATACCGTGGTGGTGAACTATCGCGGTACCGAGGTCGATGGCCGGGAATTCGACAGCAGCTATCGCAAAGGCAAACCGGCGGCGTTCAGAGTTAACGGTGTTATCCCCGGCTGGACGGAAGCCTTGCAGCTCATGAAGGAAGGGGCCAAATGGAAGCTCTTTATTCCGGAGAATCTGGCGTATGGCGAACGAGGCCCTCTGGCCGACAAGACGCTCATTTTTGAAGTCGAACTGATTTCCGTTCAACCCCCGAAATAGAAAAAATCGGGCGGCTTTGCCGTTTTTTGACGGCGCCGTGTCAAAAAAAGTGACAGTGCTGTTCAAAACAAGTTTTCAATCAAATTTGAGTATTTTTATTTATATGGACAACCCTAATACCTTGCTTTCCCTTCGGCCATCACCTACTTCTCCGAATACCGCCTACCGTATATTCCGACCGTGAAATACGGTGTCGCCGCAATTGGAGCCCTTGAAGGCGCGACGCGCCACGGGGGCGGGATATGGGATGAGACGTGAACGCGTCAATATTTTTTACCGAGGCCGCTACGGGTAAGAAATAGAAGTATTGCTTAAAAAATGATAACAATTAACATTATAAAATAAAATAAGGATGAGTATGCTTCGTGCCGGTCTGATAAATTGCTAATTTTATATAAACATGTAAATATAAAATAATTGCCTTTGAATGTACTGTAAAATAATATTCCTTTGATTGAATAAATTGTCGTATTTCTTTACATAAAAAGCATGGCCTGCATCATATATTAACACCTGCGATTTTTTTGACATTATTAAATAATAATAATAATAGGTTGCATTGAACCGAGCCGGGTGATCTCTTTGGCCCCGATATTGCCATAGCATGGCGCGGGGAAAGAAATCTTACTCGCGCCATGACTCCTACGCGCTCAATTCTCCTCATATCAATTTTTCCCATACCATACATAGGTTTGTGGCAAATTAACCGCCACCATGAATGAGCCGCTTTCCCCCCTTCCGGGGGCGTCGCCAAGGCGTCCCTTTCTCAAATTTGTGTGAAAGGAGGTGTCCGGTCAGCAGGAAGTTTCATCTATGGCGATTTATCCCTTTGGAGATTCTTCAAGCAAGGAGTCATGAGCATGGACTTAGCACACTTTAGGAGGCTGGCCTTAGTAACGCTGGGGGCCCTGTTTCTATGTATGGTCATGGTACCTTTTCATGCGGCGGCTCAACCGCCTGTGCCCCTGGATCCAAACACTATCTCCAAATACGTAACGGCGCTGGTCATACCACCGGTGATGCCGGAATCCATTGGTGATCCGGACGCCGATTACAACGTCGCTGTCCGTCAGTTCAAGCAGCAGATACTGCCGGGAACGTTCCCACCCACCACGGTGTGGAGTTACGGACGATACGAAGACCCGCTGCCGCAGGGCGGAATTGCGCCGAGGCCGGTGTCCGAAGGGTCGTCGTTTAACTATCCCGCGCTCACCTTTGAAGTCCAGAGAAACAAGCTGGTCAAGGTGAGATGGATCAACGATCTGGTGGACGCAAACGGAAACTATCTGCCCCATCTGCTGGGACCCGTGGTGGACCAGACCCTGCACTGGGCAAATCCGCCGCAGCAGGATTGCATGATGGGACCCCCGCGGCCGGATTGCCGCACCATGAATCCGGATCCATACCTGGGGCCGGTCCCCATTGTCACCCATGTGCATGGCGCGCATGTGGGGCCCGAGAGCGATGGCTACCCGGAAGCCTGGTGGTTGCCCGCGGCCAACAACATTCCGGTGGAGTACGCCATGCATGGAACCCTGTTCGACCAGTACGGGCCAAACAGTTGGCCCGGCTCGGCGCTGTTCGGGTACCCCAATGATCAGCGGGCGGCCACCGTCTGGTATCACGATCATACCCTGGGCATGACCCGTTTGAACGTATACGCCGGTCCCGCCGGCTTCTGGCTTATACGCGGCAATTCTTCTCAGAATGAGCCGCCGGAGCCCGACGTGGTTTCGGGAACGCTGCCCGGCCCCGCTTCCGTGGCGGGTGAAGACCCCAATTTCGACGCCGTGGTCAGGGCCAAAATCCGCGAGATCCCCATCGCGATCCAGGACCGCTCGTTTTATACGGACGGATCGCTTTTTTATCCCCTGGACCGCGCGTTTTTTGAAGGGCTGACGCCGGCCATGCTCAATATCAACTTTATCCCCGACTCCGACATCTCGCCCATCTGGAACCCGGAGGCCTTTTTCAACACCATCGTGGTCAACGGCAATACCTGGCCCTTTATAAACGTGGAGGCGCAGCGATACCGTTTTCGTCTCTTGAACGGCTGCAACTCGCGGTTCCTGAACCTGTCCATTTTTGAAGTTCTCAATCCGGGAACATCGGGCGAAACCCTGGGCGCCGAGCTGCCCATCTATGTGATCGGCGCCGAAGGCGGACTGCTTCCCTATGTGGTGAAGGTTCTGAGCGGTGTCTACACCGTGTACGACGGTACGCCGGGAGGAACGACGGTCCAGGCTCCCGACCCGCAGCAGGCCCTGTTGATGGCGCTGGCCGAGCGCGCCGATGTCATTGTGGACTTCACCGGCCAGACGGGAAAGACCTTCCGCATGATCAACACCGCTCCCGACGCTCCCTTTGGCGGATTTCCCGATACGCCGGCGGACCCGGCGACCACGGGCCAGGTCATGCAGTTCGTGGTCATGGCGGCTTCGGCCCCCGATCCCAGCACGCCGGCCGATCAATTAGTGTTTGCGCCCCGGCAGAATCTGACGCCCGACCGTCCCGCGCGCCAGGTGTCCCTCAATGAAGAAGAATCATCGCAGGTTTGCGTCCATATCCTGCCGGACGGAAGCATCGAACAGATAGACACCGTCCTGCCCGGCCCCAATTTCCTGTCCGATTGCGCGGCCGCGGGCGGGGAACCCTTTGCGCCCAAGGCGGCCCTGGTGGGTACCGTGGATCTGAGCAACCCCTCCATTCCTCTGGGAATTCCGCTGAATTGGACCGACAACACCGGGGTCAGCGCCCCGACCTGGGTATACCTGGCCGACGGTACGCCGCATAGCGTAAAAGTCACGGAAAACCCCATGGAAGGCGATACCGAGGTGTGGGAGATTTATAACTTCACCATGGACGCTCACCCCATCCATCTGCATTTGGTCCAGTATCAGGTGGTGGGACGTACCATGATGGACGGGTCTCCGAGTCCAAACGCGCTGCAGCCCTGGGAAACCGGCTGGAAAGACACGGTCATCGCTTACCCGCAGGAGATCACCAGGGTCAAGGCCAGGTTCGACGTGACCGGACTTTTCGTATGGCACTGCCACATTGTGGAGCATGAAGACAACGAAATGATGCGGCCTTATATTGTGATCCCCTTCGGCGATGTCAGCAAGAACGGTTGCGTGGACCGAGAAGATTATGACCTGGTCTACGCGGAAGTCCGCGCCCATGGCAATAACCTGTGGTACGACCTCAACAAGGACGGGCGAGTGACCATCGCGGACGCCAGAGTGGTGGTCCTCAATTATACCAATCCCGGTGGAGCGTCCTGCCCATAAAGCGGCGGGGGACGCCTGTTCCGCCCCAAAGCGGGCCGGCTGTGAAAATGAACGCATTACCAAAACTAATAGGGGAGATTGGGAAATGAAAAAACTACTATTCCTGTTTATACTGATATGCCTCGTCCTGGGCGCCGGTCAGGCCATGGCGGTGAGCGTGGGGATCGAACCGCCGTCATCCATGGTGTTAATCGACGATACCGTCGATGTTGAGCTGATGATCTACGGGCTCGGCGACCATGTGTCGCAGTCACTGGGCTCCTATTTTCTGGAAATCTCGTATGACGATTCCATTCTGGATTTGCTGGATGTGCAATTCAATTCGTTGCTGGGCGCTTCATCCATGTCCATTACCGATTGGTTTGAAGATCCGGGTATGGTCACGGTGGCGGAAACCTCCCTACTCTCAATCGACGATCTGAACGATCTTCAGCCTTCGAGCTTTTCCCTGGCCACCCTGACCTTCCGGGGAATAGCTTTAGGGACAAGCGGTCTGCAATACAGCTGGGTTGATCTGAGTGACGAGACCGGCTTTTCCGTCATTGACCCCGAAAACGTTTTCGGCGCCAGCGTTACCGTGAAACCCGTGCCCGAACCCTCCACCATGCTTCTGCTGGGGATCGGTATCGGGGGGCTGGCTCTCTTGAGGAGAAGACAGAAGAAGTAAGCGCCTTGCGCATATCGGCGGCGCCGGGCGGGGCCGTTTCCGGGCTCCGCCTTATGGAAATACCGCCAGGGCGCTTCCGGCGACGGACAACGGACCGGAATGCGCCAGGCCGATGAGTAAAGGTTTACCCCCCTAAATCGTCCTTCCTCATCATTCCGCGATCACGTTTACTGTGGGGAAACGTGATCGCGGAACCAACTCGCGGGCGGGGACAAACCCCGCCCTGACGTTTCCTGTCGTGACGTATTGCGTGCGGGCTCGCAGGTCCAGCTATCAGCGTGGCGCGCCCCCATAAAATAATATTCCCCTCCCTTGACGGGAGGGGCCAGGGGAGGGTGAAGACCTATCGCAGCGGCGCTCCGAGAGAAAGCAGGAAGAGGGCTGATAAGAACAATGCGGGGGATTCTCATCCCCCGCGCCCCCGGTGGCTGGAAAAGCTCACCACAGACGCCTTGTAGGATGGTGTAGAGCGCAGCGAAATTCATCAAAACAATCGGCCTTCCCCATCCTTGACCAAAGCATTCCCCTCTCGCAGATCCCGCTATTCGCGGCGCGCGTCCCCCAAAAACAATATTCCCCTCCCTTGACGGGAGGGGCCAGGGGAGGGTGAAAAACCGATACTTTGACCTGTCTTCGCGCTAGTGAATAGAACGCGATTCTCCTCTCTGCTCTTCCAAGCTATTAAAAGAATCG
>Ga0209270_1001348_pt1 | contig 34932 bp, 23 predicted proteins | sample MTBAKSrepl1MetaG_FD_187456 | JGI IMG/M metagenome (GOLD analysis project Ga0209270, IMG submission 187456) | Enrichment culture microbial communities from Arthur Kill intertidal strait, New Jersey, USA, that are MTBE-degrading - MTBE-AKS1... | ecosystem: Environmental > Aquatic > Marine >...
CCCCGATAAGTAGTCTTACAGGCAATCCAGCTAATTGATACACCGGTGAAACTGAAAGTAGCTCTATTGCCGGCGGTTAAGCTGTATTTTGTACTTCCTCCGGAGTAGGCCGTACTAGTAAAATCACTCCATCCGGTTCCCAGCCAGGAGACGGAAGGATCGGTTTGTTCGTATCTTGTCATTGGCGGAGCATCTAAAGTAACCGCTGATACAATTCCGGAATAATCACTGTTGTTCCCCGCTTCATCGTATGCTCTTATCCGATAATAAAAAGTGGTCGAAGCAGGAAGATTAGTGTCGGAATAAGTAGTTGAAGTTGAGGTGGCAACCTGGCTCCAGTTAGTTGATCCGTCGGGACTTCTTTCTATCTTGTAACCGGCTACTCCGACATTATCGGTCGAGCCGGTCCAGGAAAGATCGATTTGTACAAAAGAAATCACTGTAGCAATAGGATCGGTAGGAGTTGTTGGTGCCACTGTGTCATTTACAGTAACTTCAAAAGTTGCTATCTCGGTTGAACCATCATCATCTGTTACTCTAACTCCAATCGTATGGGTTCCGGCATCAGCCCAGGAATGAGTCTGGATTGATCCTGTGTCACTCGAAGGATTGAATGTCGCTCCGTCATAATCCCAATCCCATTCATAGCCTGAAATAGCATCCGGTGATGAAGCAGATCCTGAGGCATCATAATTGCCGGTTTGATTTTGATCTAAACTTGTATCTCCAGTAAGCGAAGCCGTGGGGCTTAAATCATTAATTATAACTTCAGTTGTCGCAGTTCCCTCGCCTCCATCGTCATCTTTGACTCTTACCCCTACAGTATAGGTACCGTTATCGTTCCAGGTATTGGAAGCTGAAGGAGAAACTTGGTCTTCAATTTCATATGAGCCGTCATTGTTCCAGTCAAAAGAATATGTAAAGGTATCAAAAAGTCCGACATCTGTCTGAGAAGCTGTGATTGTTGCCGGTGATCCTTCATTTACCGGACTATCATTATCAGCAGAAGCAGTAGGTGCAATATTATTTACAGTCACAGTCGCTGTGTCTATAGAGAAAAGACCAACTGCATCCGTTGTCTTTAGGGCAACCGTATAAATCCCATTATCTATATAAGCATGGGTTGGTGAAAGATTATTGTAAGAAAAGGGATCGGAATCAAAAGTAAGTCCATCATATTCGAAATCCCACTCATAAGATACGATTCCGACATTGTCACTGGAACCGGCGGCACTAAAAACGACGGCTAAACACTCGTCACCCGTGTAAGGCCCATTCGCTTCTGCGACAGGTACCGTATTATCGGGGGTTGCTGACACTGATCCAGAGGGAAGACTTTCAAGGCCTTCGTTATCTTCTGCTGTGAGCTTATAGTAGTAAGTAGTAGCTTCTGTTACAGCATCATCAGAATAACTCGTTGCTGTAATAATACTTGTATTAATCTTGGTATAATCAATGTCATTTTGCGATCGATATATATTGTACCCGGCCAAATCCAATTCATTATTAGAACTCCAGGAAAGATTTACTTCCTGGTTGCCGGCAACAGCCGATAGACCTATCGGAATATTAGGAGGAACATTTACAGGAGTAGCACTTTGCGAACTTGTCAGATCGCTCTCATTATTACCTATATCTAAAGAGGTAAGTTTATAATAATATGTTGTTCCTGCTACAACATTTGTGTCGGAATAACTTGTATCAGTAATAATTGCCGCATTGATCTTGCTGTAATTTACATCATTTTCAGATCGATAGACATTATATCCGGCAATATCAGGTTCTGTATTTGCATCCCAGGTTAATTCAACACAAGTATCACCAATTGTCCCCGAAACTGCGCTAAGCCCGGTAGGAACAGCTGGTGGCGTACTGTCACTACTTTGCAGTGCTTTATAAACATTTATCCTTCCGGCACCAAAGTATTCGTCCCAACCCGGATCTCCCAGATCGTCTGCAGTACCTTCAATAATGCTTCTTACCTGGCTATTGGTTGCTCCACTATTTTGAGAGAAAATAAGAGATGCTAATCCGGAAACATGGGGTGCCGACATCGAAGTTCCATTGCCATAAGCATAAGTATGTCCGGTATGCACAGTCCAATATGTGCTAAGAATATTTACACCGGGAGCGGAAACATCAATTGTCGATCCATAATTAGAGAAAGAAGCTTTTTGGTCATTGGAATCAGTTGCTGAAACGGATATGCAATTTTCATAAGCAGCCGGATAAGATGGGCTACTGGTATCATCATTACCTGCAGCTGCTACAACAACACAGCCCTTATTCCATGCGTAATTTATAGCACCCTGTAAAGTTCCGGAATTATTATATCCGCCCAAACTTAAGTTAATAACTTTGGCGCCATTATCAGCAGCGTATAATATTCCCTCAACCAGCCATGAGGTAAGCCCGTAGCCAAAGGAATCGAGTACTCTAACACCCATAATTTTGCTTCCCCAAGAAACACCGGCAATACCTGTTAGATTATTTGTTGCAGCAGCGGTAGTTCCGGCAACATGAGTGCCATGACCATAATCGTCCGTAAGATCGTTGTTTGAAAATGCAAAATTCCAACCAATAGTATCGTCAATATACCCGTTTCCATCATCATCTATCCCATTTGATGGTATCTCGTCTGCATTAGTCCAAGTCTTTGACGCAAGATCCGGGTGTAAATAATCAAGACCGCTATCAACAATAGCAATAACCTCGCTAGGATCTCCTGTGTTGTAATCCCAGCCCTCAGGAGCCTGGATCTTCGGAAGCGCCCATTGCAGGTTATAACTACTATCATTGGGCACAACAAAGGCTTTAACTACGTAGTTAAGCTCCGCGTATTCTACTTTTGGATCATCCTTGTATTTTTGAAGAATATTTGTTGCTGATGTACCTGAAGGAATTTTGAGGACACGCACATCTAATCTAGACATTTTCTCGGCAACTTCAACTTCATTCGCTTTGTTGATGGAGTTGATTTCATCTTTGGTTGCTGTCGGCTTGAATTTTACCAGAATTTCATCCTGGGCATAGCCATAATCGGTAGAGTCTCCAACACCAAGTTTTTGTGCCATTCCAAATGAGACATAAGAAAAGACAAAAATCAGAAAAACTGCAAGAAAAATAAGGAGTAACCTACTAGGAGTACGCTTCATTTGCCCCTCCCTTTGTTAAAAAGTAACACTTTTTCTTAAAATCAGGGTCGTTGCTACTTTTGATCTACGACTAAAGCAGGGAGAGCGCTACCATGCTGACCTATGCCTTCATCATATTACAACCACGTTTCAAAATCAACAAGTCTTGTTTGGTTCTTTATTTTGATGCTTTAAATATCATGCTTGTGATTATGATCTGACCAACTTTTGCATTATAGAAAGACTACCGAAACAGGTTTTATTTATAATTTACTTTTCGCTCCGGAGATTTTAAATAACAAAGCTATTACCAAAGCCAAAATAGTGACCCGGGCAAATACATCCTATTTATTCAACTCTATACCCATCAACTTTTATTACCTACTGGGAAAATTCTCCGGAAATTGTCGCCTTTCCCAATACCTTGCCCTCGATAAAGCTGGTAAATTGGTCAAGTCCGGTATTTTCAGATACTCCCAAGCCGAGAGATCTGAGATATAAACAAACCTATCTTGAGTCCACTCCTGAATATAGCTATTATTAAGTAACGTGCACTGCAAAGTTTGGCTCTTCGGAAGCTAATAAATATTGTAGAACCTGGGGAGATTGTGGCAACTATTGAACCAACAAGTACAATAAAAAAATTAAGAGAACATACATTTGGGCAAATCAGAAACAATGCTTTCATCAAGCATAGCTCAATCTACTTTATCGGAACTCTAATCACTGGCGTATGTAATTATTTATATCAGGTCTTACTGGGAAGATTTCTCAAACCTACTGATTACGGAATCGTTGCTGCATTAATTTCGATAATATACCTAATGTCGATTCCTTCTCAAAGCATCTTGACTGTTGCAATGAAATACACTGCCGGTTATAAAGTTACAAATAATCAGGGTAAGATACATTCATTGCTACTGCAACTGAATAAAAAACTATTCCTTTTTGCTCTTGTTATGCTTACAATTTTTATAGCCTTTAGTAAAATCATCGCCAGTTTTTTAAATATTCCCTCAGTTAATCCACTCCTAATTCTATCTGGTGCACTACTATTTATTTTTATCACACCCATTAACAGAGGCATAATGCAAGGTCTTGAGAAATTCCTACATCTCTCATTAAACTTTTCTCTAGAAGCTCTAGTAAAGGTATGTTTAGTTGTACTTTTTGTTTCTGTAAAACTTACAATAAACCGAGCAGTCTTAGCAATGCTAGTAGCAGGTTTAATTGCATATATTGCTAGCTATTTCCCACTTAAGGAGATAATAGCATCTAAAGATGATCCCGGGCATGTTAGTCTAAAAGAGGTGGCAACCTCTACAATTCCTATATTGGCATCTTTCTTCTTTATAACTTTACTTTACAATCAAGACATTATCCTTGTAAAGCATTTCTTTTCTCCTCAAAAAGCAGGAGAATATGCTGGCCTGGCTCTTATGGGCAAGATTATTTTCTTTGCTTCAAACGCTATTGCTGCTGCTATGTTCCCTATAGTTTCAGGGGCTCATCAAGCTAACCAAAAACACAATCATTTCTTAAAACAGTCTTTATCGCTTGTTCTAATAATTGCTTTGGGTATAGATACAATCTACTTTTTGTTTCCAAAAGCTTTCATTAAAATATTTTTCGGCCCTCAATATCTTGGAATCTCTTCATATTTAGGCTACTTCGGACTTGTTATGGTGTTACTATCGTTAACCAATATATTTATGTATTATTTTTTAGCAATCCATAGAACCAAATTTATAGCTTTCTTGGGGGCTTCAAGTTTGTTTGGATTCTTTTTGCTCTGGACTTTTCATGGCTCTCTTTGGCAAATTATCATTGATCTCTTAATCACAATGGTTCTTGTAGTTATTTTCATGGTTCTCTGTCATATATTTGATAAAGATAAAACCAAGATATCAGGAAATACTATTAGGCAATAAATACTCTTTTTTCGAGACACAAATAAACAGTGTAGTTTTTTCACAAAAATATAAACAATGTTTTTAAAGGAGTTTTGAATCTCTTAGAGAACCAGCTTAATAGATATCGAAGTTATCTTGAGAAACCGAACAACAGGATATATGTTCATGTAAATTGTACGATCCTAACAGAATTTATACCAGTAATCGCAGAACAATGAAACAAAGGGGAGGTATTACATTGAAACTTTCAGTAATTGTGCCAGCTTTCAATGAAGAAGGACAGATCTGTCAAAGCTTGGATTCTCTGCAACAAACAATTCAAGACTTTACCGATAGCTATGAGATCCTAGTTGTGTCCGATGGAAGTACGGACAACACATTCCAGGAAGCATGCCAAAATAATTTGCACCGTGTTAGCGTTTGGCAATACCCAGAGAATCAAGGTAAAGGATATGCTCTAAAATATGGTTTTGCCAGATCAAAAGGAGAATATATTGTATTCATCGATGCCGATATGGAAATTAGCCCGCGATCAATCAAGCACTTCTTTCACTTATTGGAACAAAATGGATATGACATTATAGTTGGATCTAAACGACATCCTCAATCTATTGTGAGTTATCCTCTCATACGAAGAATTTATAGCGCGACATATCAACAATTGAACAAGATACTATTTGATCTTAACATAAGAGATACACAAGTAGGACTAAAGATGTTTAAGCGAGAAGTATTAGAGCACGTCTGCCCTAGAATCCTCGTTAAAAGATATGCTTTTGACCTTGAAGTGTTGGCAGTTGCGCATCATTTTGGTTTCAATAAAACACTCGAATCTCCAATCGAATTAGATTACAAATTTAAATCGAGCATAAATATCAAAGATGTACTGGGAATGTTAATTGATACATTAGCCATTTTTTATCGATTAAGAGTCATTAAATATTATAATCAGCAATCATGCATCAAAGAAAAACAGTTTACCACCTATCGGGGTTCACTTACAGACATAACTATGACCGGCCAATTTGCAGAAGAGCAGAAAATACAAGATAACAAAAGATCTAAAGAGGATAGAGTTGCTCATATGTAATTTTTTATGAGTGCATATTAAGAATGCATTAATATAATAACCATGTAAGTGCTTCTTCGGAAAACTAGCCACAAAACAGAGCTTTGCTAATATCTAGGTGTTATCTGTTATAAGAACAAGCTATATTAATATGCAAAAAAACTACTAGTGGCTCCGTAAATACTCTTTTGTAATTTAAAATTAATCACGCGGAATTTAGTAAGTTTTTGAGATATCAGAAGAGAACAGAATATATTATCTCTGGAAATACCATATTGATAATCCGATACATCTTCTGATAATAAAGCTTACATCATATAGTAGGTTAATTTTGGAGCCTTGATAATCTATATCTAAAAACAAGCACTACTAAATCCTTAGAAATATAAAGGTGGTGCAAGCTGTGTATATTGGATTAATATCAATATATCCCCCGCGGGGACAAAAGCATTCGGAAACAAGCGGAGTTGCTCCGTATACAAAAAATCTTGTCGATAAACTAGCTTTAGATAAAAGTAATAGAATAATAGTCTTTGCTGAAAAAAACGGAAAAGAAGAATATTGTGAAAATGGCGTAAGAATTATTCGCTGTTGGTCAAAAAGCCCAAAATATGTCTGGCAGATACTTTCTTGTGTTCGGCAATATAAACTTGAAATAATACACATTCAGCATGAACTGTTTTTATTTGGCGGAGCCCTTGAAGCAATACTATTTCCTCTTTTGATGCTACTATTAAGAACAAGGAGAATTCGCGTAGTTGTAACTATTCACGGAGTTGTATCCTTAAAAAAACTTGATAAAGATTTTATCAAAGCAAATAACTATAACTACCCGCCATTTGCAATAAAAATCGTACTATCCTGTATATATAGACCAATACTATTGCTATGCACAAAAACAATAGTTCACGAGAAATTATTTAAGAAAATCTTGATTGAAGAATACGGTACTAAAAATAGTAAAGTAAGGGTCGTCCCTCTTGGCATTGAAGAGACCACCAAGATCGATAAAAACCTAGCAAAAAGGAAACTGGGAATTCCTCAGGAGAATATAATCCTATATTTTGGCTACCTTTGTGGCTATAAGGGGATTGAAATCCTGATTGATGCATTTAAGTATTTATTGAATGATGATTGTGTCTTAATAATGGCTGGTGGAGAGCACCCAAAATTAAAAAATGATCCTTCCTATAAGAAATATTTGTCCGGACTATACAAAAAAGCTGAGGGAATCTCTGAAAAAATAGTTTTTACCGGTTTTGTGCCTGAAGAAAAAATCCCTCTATATTTCTCAGCAGCTGACATTACAGTTTTCCCTCATATTGTTAGCATGGCTGCAAGTGGTCCTCTTGCTCTTGCAGTAGGCTACGATACACCTTTTCTAATTTCAGATACAATTGGCCAGTATTTAGATTCAAAGGAACCGGTATTTCAACGCAATCCAATTGATTTATCAAATAAGATAAAGGATTGCCTGGATGGCTCAACCCGCGATGTTCTAGTATCAATCATAGACAAACTTAAAGTAGAGCGTTCATGGGATAATGTAAAAGAAATGACATCCAACCTTTATCAGCAAGCACTAGAAAAACAATAAAGTAGCACATGAACAGCTTCTAAGCTTTCTTATAATACTCGACAGAAAGCTTGTGAGGTTAGATATTTTATCTAAGGCTTCTTTTATATGAAGGAGTTTTAAAGTGCTTACATCAACTCATGCAATATGGAGTCACACTATTTTTAATCGTTTTATAAAATCAAAGAACGAAGCGCTGATAATAATAGGAGCTTCTATAATACCTGATATAGAAATACTCTTCTGGAGCGGCATGAACATTCTAGATAGGTTCTTACATATAAACCCATTTGCTATTAATTATAAGGAACTACTACATGGATCAGGAATATCATTTTGGTATTGGCCATTGACTCTCATTACCAATTCAATCCTGATAACATCACTGACAGCTATCGCTCTAAGCTTCCTATTTAAAAACAGCAGGAAGATCTGTTTTATCGGTTGGCTTGTTGTACAATTTCATATTATTTTAGATGCCCTTACACATAAATCAGGAAATATGATTTTCTGGCCTCTATCTATTCAAAAATATCTCGGTATGTTTGATTTCAACAGTTTTCCGATTTTTATAATACTGGCAGAACAAATATTTTCATTTAGCCTATTATTTTGGCTTCTATATCACAGAAAACAACCAACTGGAGCTTTTGCCATTAATGAAGATTAATCGAGTACTTATTGTACATCCTCATTTAACAATATTCGGTGGAGCAGAGATATTGCTAAGCCAATTTACTAAAAAACTGCTAGATCTTAGTATAAGTGTGAAGCTAGCAACGCTTTCATTAAGCAAGGAAAGTGAAAAAAGATTTGATCATCGAATAGAATTTATTCTTCCTAAAAAAACACAACAGTACAAACTAAGAAGCACAGGATTACTCGCAGCTTTAGGAACTATTCCTGAGGCAATCCGATTAAATAGCTTAATAAATCCTACAATTCCCAGTATTGATATTATAAACGTGCATAATTTTCCTGCCACATGGGCTATTAATAAGAAGATCAACAAGCCCGTTATTTGGATGTGTAATGAACCACCAGCACTATGGAATAATACAAATCCATCATGGATACTTAAGAGCATGGTAAGCATAGGAGAGCAGATTGATAAAAAAAGAATCAGAAAAAACATTGATAAAATTGTTGTTTCTGATGATGTAAATTTTAAAAGAGTTGCCAGAATATATTCTGTTGAACCAGAAATTATCAATTACGGTGTTGACTATAGTTTTTTTTCTAAAAAGGTCCTAAGTAATTTACGAGAGGAATATTGTTTACAGGATTCTTTAATTTTGCTGCATACGGGTGTTTTTAGCCCTCAAAAAAATCAAATGCAAAGTGCCCGCTTATTAAATGAGATAAAAAATATTGTACCAAACATAAAGCTTATTTACGCTGGCCAAGGTGGAAATAATTACGAGGAGAATGTAAGACAATATATAAAAGATCATTCATTACAAAATCGAACGTTGTTCTTGGGCCACGTAGATAGAGAAAAAATGAGAGAGCTATATCAAGAGACAGACATTGCTTTATTTCCCACTAAAGCTCAGGGAGGATGGCTCTCACCGTTTGAAGCTATATCAGCCGGTACACCAATAGTTGTCAGCCAAGAACTTACAGCATCATCAATAATTAGGCAGAATGATCTTGGCAACGTAACTAATGACTTCGTTCCAGCTACAGTCGAAATAGTCTCAGACATAAAAAAGACAAAACAAAAAGTAGAATCAGCTCAACAATGGGTTCAAGACCACCTTTCGTGGGATAAGTATACAGAAAGAATGATCGAGATTTTTAATATGCTGCGATAAGGAGCACTTAAAATGAGTAATAATTTAGGTAGATCAAGAGAATCTTCAAAAAGGGAAAATACGGTAATAAAATTCTTAAAATTTCTAATACCAGGAGCTATACAAAGTTCAGGCAAGTTTATGGGTTTCTTTGAAACTACTAGAATGCTTGTACTTATGTTTTGGGGCTATATCTGGGATTTCTTTTGGCTGTTGAGACACAGAGGAATAAGGGCTGCAAAGAATTTTGCGCTGGTAAAATTCATAGTCCCATGTGGGGAAGGCGCTGGGGGCATTTTCTTTTTCTTCTTTGGTTGGCTTATTAGAAAATTCCCAGGATTAGCCATCTATCCAAGATATATCGAGATTGAGGTTACTACCGTTTGCAACAAACGATGTATTATGTGCGAGTACGTATATTGGCCTCCCGGCACACAAGAAAAAAGACATCTGTCGCTCGATGAATTTAAGAAGATAGTAGATCAATTCCCCAAGTTGACCTGGACAAACTTAACAGGAGAGGGTTCTTCTTTTTTAAATAAAGAGTATCTTGAAATGGTCAATACTCTTAAACAGAAAGATATTCCGGTATTCTTGGTAGATCACTTTGATGATATGAAAGAAGATGTAGCTAAAGAATTAGTATCAATCCCCGTAGAAGGCATATATCTTTCAGTTGATGGTGCAACAAAAGAGACCTACGAAAAAATCAAAGTCGGATGCAACTTTGATAGAGTAACTGAGAATATTAAGAAATTTCTTGAACTCAAAAAAGCACTCAATTCCCCATTTCCAGAGCTGAACTATCGTTATGTTGTAAATAAGCTTAATGTTAATGAAATGCCTATCTTTCTAGATTTAATACACTCTCTCGGCGGCCGAAAAACTCACGGTTATTCCTCAAGAATAGATTTTTGCGGACTTCTCCCCTTTCCGGAAATTGAAGACTTGGTAACCTCGGTTCCTTCTGAAATAATTCAAGAGGTCATAGCAAAGAAACGGGATTACAATCTATTTGTTACATTTTCTCATATGGAGTTGGAAAAAAACGCCCCTATTGAGAGTTGCTTAGCCTGGCAGGAACCTTATTTTATGATGGGTGGCTATGCTTTGCCCTGTTGCCAAGTATTAATGTCCAATAAAAGACCATGGCTTAGAGAGCATTCTTTTGGCAATATTTATAATAACTCCTTTGCTGAGATTTGGTACAGTGATCGTTATAAGAGATTCAGAGATACAGTAAATGCTCCAAAAGCTCCTGTGCCTATGTTCTGCAAAGATTGTCGTGCCTACAACACACAACACCGCGAAGAGAATTACGGCATTGATTATGACTTATAATCAATAAAAAAGGAGATGAATATGAAAGTCTTAGTTACAGGCGGGTGTGGCTTTTTGGGTTCACACATTTGTGAGTTCTATGTGGAAAAAGGAGCTTATGTCACTTCATATGACAACATGACAAAATATGAACTGAAAAGAACCGGTCTGGCAACAGAAGCAGCAAGAAACTACAACCGAGATTACCTAGAAAAGCTTGGTGTAAATATTGTCGTTGCAGATATAAGAAATTTTGAAGAACTTCTCGACAACACAAAAGGATGTGACTATATTATACACACAGCAGCTCAGCCTGCAATGACAATAAGTTGGGAGAATCCTCGATTAGACTTTAGTACAAATGTTCTCGGTACATTCAATGTATTGGAAGTAGCAAGGATATTAGAAATCCCAGTTGCATGTTGTGCAACCGTACATGTTTACGGCAATAGCATCAATGATACTCTTGAAGAGGAAGAAACTAGATACCGTAGAAAACCCGAGGATATCGATGAAGAATTGCCAACTCTGCAGGGGACCCTTACTCCTCTTCATGCTTCTAAGGGCGCGGGAGATATATATATTAAAACATATATTGATACTTATAATATAGAAGCAGCAAGCTTCAGGCTAACAGGGTTATATGGGCCTCGACAATTCGGAGGGGAAGACCACGGCTGGGTAGCAAACTTTACTATAAGAGCTTTAATGGATTGGCCTATTACAATTTATGGTAACGGAAAGCAGGTTAGAGATATCCTGTTTGCATCTGATGCTTGCAGAGCATTTGACGCTTTTTATAAGAGCAGAAAGCCGGGTATCTATAATATCGGCGGTGGCAAAAAAACCGCGATCTCATTATTAAATTGTGTTGATATCATAGAAGACGTTCTAGGTAAAAAACCTGAAGTAAAATTTGCACCAGAAAGACACGGTGATCTTAAATATTTTATTTGTAACACCACAAAAGCAAAACAAGAACTTGATTGGGCCGCTTATATAGAACCTAGAGCTGGAATAAAAGCACTTAGTGACTGGGTACAAAACAACAGAGAATTCATATTTCAAAAAGAGCCTATTTAAGGATAGTCAAATGAAGTGTTTAATTCTAGCAGGTGGGCGCGGAAAACGACTGGGTGAACTTTGCGAAAACCAAAATAAGTGCATGCTCGAAATAAGAGGAAAACCTCTAATTGAATACAGCCTTAATTGTGCAATTGCCGCAGACGTTACTGAAATAATCATTGTTGTAGGATACAAGGCAGAAGAAATTATAAACGTTTATGGCAATAAATATGAGAACAAGCAAATCAAATATGTAATCCAAACTGAACAAAAAGGATTGGTTCATGCTATAGAATGCGCACAAGAGACAATTGGAAAAGATGACTTTATGCTGATGCTAGGTGATGAATTGCTAATCCATCCAAGACATCAATCAATGATTGATACTTTTCAGCAAGAAAAGCTCTTTGGAGTTTGTGGTGTGGTAAATGTTAAAGAAAAAGGATTAATAAAAAAAACTTATTCAGTTATTCAAGCTAATGACAATCGAGTATATCGGTTAATAGAAAAACCTGCCAAGCCAATGAATAGTATCATGGGAACAGGCAATTGTATCTTTAAGAATAGTATATTTACTTATATCCCACATACTCCAATTAATCAAAAAAGAGAAGAAAAAGAACTTCCAGATCTTATACAATGCGCTATTGACAATGGCCAAGTAGTAAAATCTTTTAACATATGTGACGCTTATACCAACGTAAATTCCAAAGAAGAATTAAAAGATGTCAATTCCTATTTCGCGCACATTTAGAAATCTATTCTGATCAGAGATAATAATATATTTCCATATCGTACTATACGAGAAAAGACTAAAAGGTTGATTAATGTTCTTAATAATCATCAATCTATCAGAATTATGATGTATCAATTACATTTGTAGTTATATGCACGGGTAAATCGGGGAAAAATGAGAATTCTAATCGTTGATGCATTGCCAATTTTGCATAAAACATATAGATTCGATCCAAACTATCTCGCAACAAAAGGACATAAAGTAACTGTAATATGTCCTAAACCCATTGACTTAAAAAAGGCTATTGAAGCACATGGTGCTGCTGAATTTATATTCATACCAACCTGGAAACCTGCTGAAAACAATTTCGATCTTCTCAATCGGATCAATCAACTAGTATTCATGATTATTAGGATTAAAAAATGTCTACGGACAGAAAACTATGATGTTATTTGTGCTCCAGGCTTCTTGCCAACTTATGCTTCAATAACTGCAAGAGGTAACCATTCAATTCCAATTGTTGGTATTCTTACGGATTTCTATAGTGAATTATATACACAATTCGGTCTTTTCTTTTCTTCTGGCATGAAAAATATATTATATAAGATAGAACAAAAGATAGCCTCATCAGTCGATTTGCTATTTGTCGATACTCCAACTCAAAGAAATTATTGGCGGCTTTACGGCTTAAATGAAAAAAAATGCATAGTCATGCCACATGGATTCGAAAAAAATTTACGTCAGCAAATTGCTGATACTTCTAACGTAAGAGATAAATATAAAATTGGAAGCAATACAAAGATTATCTTTTATTGTGGAGACATAAGTAGAATAGATGGATTAGACATACTAATTGCAGCTGCACCAGCTATTATAAATAAAATAGAAGATATCAAATTCTTAATTGTAGGCACAGGTTCCAGTAGCTATTTAAATCAAATAAAGAAAGAAATTAAAAAAAGAAATTTAGAAGAATATGTAATATTTACTGGATATCTTTCTTACGATCTTATGCCTGAGCATCTAGCAATAGCTGATGTTTGTGTTGCCCCTTTTGTTCTAACAAAAACATCCAACTCTGCTCAGTGTCTAAAAATACTTGCATATACAATAATGAAAAAGCCAACTGTTGCTACTAGTGCAAGCGGTATACAAGAGCTTTTTGGAGACATATTAAACTATGTTCCTCCTGAAAATCCCACTGAACTTGCAAAAGCACTTGTAGGAGTATTGAAACAAGGTCCCTTAAACCAAGAGATAATTGAAAGAATTGATATATTGAGTAATAAGTTTGAATGGGAGACAATATGGAAAGAGCAAGAAGAGATACTATATACTCTGGTAAATAATAGTACAGACGATTATCGCACTTTTGACTTTTTTTAATAAAAAATTATAAAGAAAAATAACATATAAATTTCAAATATGTCCTGCTTGTAAATATAACAAAATAGGACTATCGGATTTAAAGTAAATAACGACGGTCCTGTTTATTTATATTTTCAAGTTATTAATTATTTATGAGAGTTTTTAATACTTTTAGATTCTGCTGTATAAGGAAACTTAACATTGATAAAGGAAAAGAGTGTCTTCTAAAATTAATCATAGCAATTACACACAAGATAAGCGTAGCAGCAGTAACAAGAGTATCTATATCTTAATAGACTTATTATTTATATTAGGAATAGTCGCGATTATTTATTATTTTGTTAATTTTAAGTTTGGTCATTATCTTTTTTCCGGAGATTTTAGGTTTCATATAAATAAAGAATTAATCGGAGATCAGTTTCTCGGTTTGATAAGTACTAAATTCTCAAATAACAACTTCGTATTCTTATCATTCTATTCTCTATATTACTTTATGCAGTTCATACCATATTACTATATTTTAGTATATATATTTTTTGGTATTCCCATACTTCTATTTCTTTCAATGAAATATGTTTTGCTGAGAATCACAAATTATGAATATGACAGGATTGCTGTCTACCTTTTTATTTGCTCTTTATCTTTTTACTATGCTATAAATCCAGCCCTATTTAGCAGATTTCATCATTGGCCAATTCTTAATAGTTTTGTTCTTTTTCCACCTTATATATATTTTCTATATAAATATCTACAAGAGGGAACTTATTTTAACAAATATCTTTGGACATTGCCCCTTCTGCTCTTTGTAGGCGCTGCATCTCCTTATTCAGTGCTGGTTTATTTTATGACCAGCGTAATATTATATATAACTGTACTCATTGTCTACAAAATGAACATAAGAGAGTATCTTGCTAAGGGTGTTCTGATACTGATTAGTGCAGTTATTCCTTTTCTTCACATTATTTATCCAGCTATAATCAAGCAAGGGGCTATACGAGCGCCTTGGGAAGCGATAACTAGTACTGCTGTACTATACTCATTATCTCGAAATAGTAATATCATCACTGCTCTCAGTGGAACAAATTTCCACGAGGATGTAGTAAAATTCCCGATAACGTTAAGTGTCGGTTTTCTCATTTTTATATTGACTGTATTATTTTATGTTGCTTCTAAAAAACCAAACAAACTAAATACTATACTATTGTCATATTCACTGTTCAGCTTGATTATCATAGCTGGTTACCGAACATTTAGTTACATATTTGATACTGTGAGCGGTACTTTTATATCAAATGTTATCTGGATAGTGAAAGATCCAAATGTATATTATTTAGTTCTTGTATTACTTTTATGTTTTCTTTTGTCTAGGCTTGTTGTCTTCAGTAAGACCAAAACACCATATATACTCTTTATGGCATTCTCCGTTATATTTCTGAATATTATTTTCCTATTCTCAGCTAATAGAGGCCAATTTAATAGGGAGCACATTCATTTTATTGATGTACCTAAAGACTATTTTGTACTAGCTAATACCCTTGAAAATAATATGGGTAGAAATCTATGGTTGCCATATGGTATATACACCACAAAGAACTTTTCAGAGGATATAACCTATTTCCCCTCGCCATCGCTATGGCTGACCAAGAATAAGGAGTTGACATATTCAACCGCAGAATATAAAAATTTAATCGACAGTATTGAGCATGAGATCTATGACAACAAATGTAGGAATGTTCATTTCTTGAATTGGATTATTGCAGTTCAAAATCTGAATGTGATAATCGACAAGAACTCTGTAGATGACAACTTTCCGTTACCACAAGGTACTGAGCGTAAATTAAAAACCGCTGAAAAAAGTATCACCAAGTTGCCTAACATTTATAAATATAGAAGTATTGGTAATATTGATATATACAAATCTAACCTACAAATAAAAGATGAGTTGTATACCTACACTGGTGATATCAATGATCTTAATGAATTCCTAAAGGACAATCCTGTAAATATTATCTATGAACCGTCTACAAAGACCAGTGTTCAGAGAATCGCTATGCCTTATACGATCTTGAACGAATCGTATGATCAAAACTGGTTAGACTCAAATGGGAAGCCCCCAAAATATAAGGTGAATTTCGCTTCCATGCTATTTGAAAAGAAAAACCAGACATTCTCTTATCGGGGCGAGTTTGGTTTAAAGCGTGTGTTGATTATTCAAAAGGTTTTACTGCTTATTTTTGCCTTTTTGGCCATATTGTATTCATTTCCAAATAGAAAATCTATACTCCCGAGTAATCGCAGGCATAAATCGTCACAGGTGATTGAAGGCTAACGGATATTTGATGTCGAAGTCTGCTATAAGACATCCAAAATCAGATCGAGTTTAATGACACGCTTGGCTTAAGAGCAAATGCCTGTATTGCGTATTTAAATAACGTTCTTGCGCGATTGTGGTGTTATTTGCATAAGGAGTGTGAAAACACTTGGATAGCCACTACGAAATGATGGATATTTCACATGATTCCCTGCCCGAAATAGAAACATCTATGGTTGGAAATCATAGACTCAGAGTTCTATTCGACACGATAACAGACATCCTTGCGTGCAGAGTAAACCTGCAAGTCCTTGATATCGGGTGTGGGGAGGGAGCTTTTCTTGAGTATGTGCAAGAGAAGTACCCGAATAACTCTTACTGCGGCATAGACAACTCCTCAAAAGGAATTCTCGCTGCTAAAACCAAGTATCCTAAAATGAAATTTGAAGTGGGAGACTGCAATGCTAAGCTGCCTTATAAAAGCAATCAATTCGACCTTATTATTGCAGGCGAGCTCATTGAACATTTGCATGACACCGATAATTTTTTTCTTGAGACAAAGAGAATATTGAAACCGGGCGGCAGTCTCTTTCTTACTACTCCAAATCTAAGCTCCTGGATAGATCGTGGGATGCTTATGCTTGGATATTTGCCATTATCAATAGAGGTATCAAGGGAAGGAAGAAGCTTTGGTAGGAGGGTATTTTATAGAGAGAGTATTCCTTCAGTAGGGCATATTAGATGTTTCACTTGGCGTGCTCTTGCCGATCTCTCTGAATACTATGGATTTAGCATAAAAACACATAGGGGCGGATGGGTTCATGACTTTTTTTTAAATAAGCTCATCACGATTCTCTTCCCCTCTTTGGCGCAAATACAAATCATATCCTTGAACGCACCTGAAGAAAAATGCAGATTCTGTGGTTCTACCTTACAAAGTGAGCATTGCCAGAGCTGTGGTTGTTTGACCCTCAGCAGGGGACAACCAGACAACGACGTTAATGCTACTTTTTTTGCCTATAGTTATAATAAATATGAAAAAAATGTACTGCTTAAAAAAATATATTTAACCTGGGCCAGCTTCAACGCTTACCTACTTAGCAAAAATACTATCCTTAGCAATATTCTAAATAGCCTTCTGCAACCGCTGATAGGTGGGAAACCAAATGTTGATTTTTCCAAGAGAGAAAAATTCTTTGACATTGGTTGTGGTCGCGGTTCTTTTATGCGACACTTGCCGGATAACTGGGATGTACATGGTTGCGATATCGTAGATTACAGTAAAGATTGTGAAAACATGCTAGTTGGCAATTTTGAGAATTTAGGACTTGAGGAAGACTACACAATAGTAAGAGCTCAACATTCACTAGAGCATTCTATTCACCCAAAAAAGTTTCTTAACAAGATGGTGTGCACAGTAAAAACGGGAGGTTTATTGATAATCTCCTCGCCAAATCCGAACTCATATTCATGTCGTATTTTTAAGAGACACTGGTTGCCACTTCATGTAGGCAGCCATTTTTGTATTTTGAGTATGCCTGCAATCAAGCACTATTTATCCACACATGATTGTAGGATTCTTTATGCTCGAACTTACACCCAATTCTCATCGGCTGGTTCGATGATAGATTTATTGCATATCAAGAAACATACACTATTCTTTTTTATGCTATTTGCAGTACTGCTCTTGCCTCTGACTGTTTTTGAATATTTCGTTGATAAAGCTGATTCATTCGTTATCTATGCAAAAAAATGTAATATAAGTACTTAAAGATGTTTAAGTTTTTATTCATGCTCCTATCCATATAGGGATTTTGTTTGCAGATCATTCTCTGCTCGAGAAGCTTAGAAATGTTCTTACTGCTTCTCTGCGGAGTAAAGACACTTTTTAAGAAAAAGAACCGGGGATCTAAAATAATTATTTCAAAAGCAGATGATTTTGGTACACTTTTACAGAAAAATTAAGCTTTGATCGAGCAAAATATCTGGAGTAATAGCATGTTATACAATATTGTATCGATTTTAGAGAAGTACAAAAACAAAGATTTAAAAGTCTTAGATTTTGGTTGTGGTCATGGCCACTGGGGACATAAACTTGAAGAAGGAAATCATGTATTCTATGCAGATCTAAGTTTTGATAAGTTTCAGTATTGTTCAGAGCGATTAATCAAAATCACAAGTCTCGATGGAGACATTGATACAGGAAATACCAAATTTGATTTAATTCTTTTAATGTCCGTTCTTCACCATTGTACTTACAAGAATGCACTGGCTATACTAAGCAAATTAACACAAAAACTGTCTGATGATGGAAAGATAATCTTGTATGAGGTATCAAGTGATTCTCCAATCATCAAATTGGGTAGAAAATTATATCCAAAATACGAAAATTACAGCGTCCTAAGCCAATCCTACAAAAAGGATTTATATTCATATTTGGAGCAAAACTGTTTGGCAATTGAAGAAAATTTCTATATGACTAACTCGCGCTTATTGGCCAATATGTGCATATGTCCTATCTTAATGCTATTTTCTGAAGATTATCAGAAGATTTTAGTGAATAATCGTATTTTACTTAATAAAGGTATCAAAAAGTTCGCTCCTCATATATTTCTGATATTATCGAAAAGAAATTTCTCAGTGAACTCGAATATGATGAATTTGATTTGAACATTGACCGATTGCATCTTCGACGAAACTTACACTCTTTTAGAAATACTTTGGGGTATGAAAAGACAATTGGATTTGGAGAATCAATAAAGGGCTACAAAATCATTCAGCTAACTTAACTAGATAATGAAATATAGAGATGAGTACATCCTTCTCTGAGTTTTGAAAACAGACGACTTAGATTAAGCAAAGTCAAGCGAGAGAAAACCTCGATCTGCTTTATGCTAGAGGTACCCAAAAAAAGTGCATGTGGTAGCTTTTCTTTTTTTAGCATAATTACCTCGGATCGGCCATCGTTATTTTGTATGTCAAGCTGGGCTATTATCAAATAAGAAGAATAACCGTAGCACTTGATAATACATTAATTTATACAATAGTGCCCTGAGAGACAGCAAAAACTCTGGAATAATCCGGTGTATTCCAAGTAAAAAATAGAATAACCACTTTAGGAATTAGTTATTAAGGAAGATTTTGGCTCCAGGCTCCATTCGCTAAGTTCTATGTTTAAGATTATTGAAGGTCCTTAATCTTTGTTTTCAATGTGGCAATTTGATCCTTATCGGTTGTAAGAGAAATCATTTTCTGATAGTCCTTTATAGCTTTATCGTTTTGATTTTCAGAAATGTAAACCTCTGCCCGTGCTTGATAAGCTTCTATCCGCTTAGGAGTAATTTCAATAGCGGCAGTAAGATCAGCGATTGCTGCTTGCGGTTCCTCCAAAACCATGTACAATTTTGCGCGGGCCAGATATCCTTCATAATAATCATGATCTAACTCAAGGGTCTTATTATAATCGGTCATTGCAGAATCGTATAATTTTTCTTGGAAATAGAAGTTACCTCGGTTAAGATATATTATTTTACTATTGGGCTCAATCTCAATTGCTTGCTCGTAGTCAGCCAAAGCTTTATCAGGATCATCAATAGCAGAATAAGCAGCGGCTCGGCTTAAGTATAGACTTTCATTGATAGGACTTAAGTCTATTGCTTTCGTATAGGAGGATATAGCATCCTTGTGCCTTCCCAACCCTGTGTAGAGATCGCCAAGCTTTTGGAGAGGAAAGGGATTTTCATTATCAATTTTGATGGCTTTTTTGAAAGTAGTTATCGCTTGGCTGTTGTTTCCCTGCTCAGAATAAAGCATTGCAAGTTGGATATAATCGTCTAGATTATTTGGATCTAATTCAATTGCCTTTTTATAATCAGAAATGGCGGAAGAGATGCTTCCCTTTCCCTGGTAGGTCTCCGCCCGCCCTCTAAATGCTTGCACATATTTTTCATCTAGTGCAATCGCATCACTATATTCCTTAATAGCTTCGTCCCATTTTTGTTGTGCAGCAAGCCTTTCACCTTTTTGAAGGTGTTGCGTGGCTGTTCCCTTTGGTTTTCTGCTCATGAAGGAAAGTACAAGCGCTAAAACAACTAGGATTATTCCTATAATTCCTATTGCGATTCCTATTTTCTTTCTTATTACGATCATCCTCCATAGCCTAGCTTGTATTACAACCTCTATTAGTATAGATTATGCTAAGAGCTATTCAATAAATATTTTATCCTATAATAATACAGCGTCAAGAATAAGAACTCCTTTTATTTGAAAAATTGAATAATTTATTATCAATAGAGAAAAGGTCAGAAAAGAGTACAAATATTTTAGGTTTTAGACAAACTTAGACAGTAGTAGTGGAGGATAATGTAGAAATGAAAGTTTCATACATATCTCTCATTGGATTTATTGCCGGTCTTGCAGCTATATGGATTGGTTTTTACATTTACAGAGCAGAATCCGAAGAATCGATAAAATCTCCTAATAAAGAAGTGTATTCCTCTGATTCAAGGATTTCAATAAAGCTTGATGGTATTTCAAACGAGTTTATAAAGTATCCGATTAAGTACATATCTATCATCTCATTTATTGGTTGTATAGCTATTTCTATTATTTTTTCAAACCTGTCAATTTTCAGCTTTGAGATAAAGACTGAGTACCTAATCTTGTTTTTCCTCTTTATGTCTATAATCCTTGAAGTAGATTCAAGACTACCGATAGGAATAGCGCTGTTCCTGCTTACAAGCTGTCCATTTCTCATATTGCTTGGCTACTTGGAATCAGCAGAAAAAATAGCTACATATGCTTTTTATTTTCTTTCTGTCGGCCTAGCTATGCAAATAACAGAATACATAAGAGCACAACGTGTAAAAATAAAGGAAATTCCCGACAAACAAGATAAACGCACTACTGAAAAAGCCGTCTTTCAAGCCAGAGAAGAAGTCGTATTTGCATCGAGAGCCTCAAATAAAGACATTGCTATTTCTTTTCCAAGCATAGGTATTATTTCTCAAGAACTTGATTCTCACCAGTCCCCGTTATTAGACAACAATATTCCCATTCAGGAACAACATAAAATTGACGGACGTCGTAGAAAAAGAGCACCAAAGAAAAAACTACGGTTTTCAATATTTTCTATCACAATTTTATTATCACTGATAATAGTAATTATTATGGCATTGTCCTGGAATACTATTCTTCAGGTATTCAAAGTCGATGAAAAAAACACTGTACCAGTAAGTAAAATAAGAACAAGCTCCAGCAAAGCAATAATGCAAGCCAAACCCGCTCTTGCTCCCCAAATCGAAAAGAGCAAAGCAAAGGTGCAGATTCTTAATGGTAACGGCATAAAGGGTGAGGGAGCAAGAATTGCCAGTCTTCTTAAAGAAGAAGGCTTCAATGTCCAACAAGTAGGTGATGCAAAACGCAGTGATTATCCTCAGACAATTATCAACTGTAAGTCTAACCAAAAAGACATTGCAAATCTTTTAGCGGAATCCATCATAGATATCTATCCTAGTACGGTGCAAGCTGACTTACCTTCAAACTCACCATTCGACATAGTAATAACCCTAGGAATTAATAACACAACTCATATACAGCAAGCAACAATCCTCATATTAAACGGAAACAGTATCAATAATGAAGCAACTAGGATTACCGGGATACTAAAAAATAAAGGTTATAACGTGGTCACTCCAAATAACGCAGACAAAAATTACACCTCAACAATAATTCAGTATAAAGAGGGGAAAAAAGATACTGCTGAGCTTATAGCAAAGGAAATATCTTCAATTTATCCCGCAACATTAGAGGAGAAACCCTCGACAAATTTAAAAGCAGATGTCGTAGTTACCTTGGGAATGGATCAAATACAATAGCATACTAGCAATTAAACAACTCTATTTCAGTACCTGGTTTTGAAGGAGCAAAATTGAGGAAGATTAGTGAAAACGAGGGTGTTAACCACAAAGAAAGAGCTTCAAAGATAAAAAAATACTTACCAGTAATTGTATATACAGTAATCTCTCTAATAATATTGTTGCCGCTTTTAAAACCGGGCTACATCTTAACACTGGATATGATTTTTGCTCCGCGGTATAAAATTATATTCTCTACCGATACTACAAAAAACATTCTCTTACTTAGTTGGATATTAAAGCTTTTTAGTTTAATTATTCCTACATGGATCATCCAAAAGCTTCTTTTATCCGCAGTTCTGTTTCTTTCAGGCTTATCAATGCACAGATTGGTACCAGTAAAATCAACTGCAGCAAGATATTTTGCTGGAATCCTTTACATGATAAATCCCTTTACCTATACGAGATTCTTAGCTGGCCATCTGAATTTGCTACTTGCTTATTCAATTACTCCTTTCGCAATAAAAACTTTTTTCGATTTATTGGATGAACCAAATCCAAAAAGAGCTATCATGGTTGGTCTATGGTTGGCAATTATAAGTAGTTTAAACATACATAACCTATTTATACTGCTATTATTTGCAGTTTGCCTGATTTCTTATTCAATCAACCAGAAAAACACATTTGATTATTTAAAGAACGTGCTTGGATATGTCTTTCTTTCTGCAATCACATTTATACTATTAAGTCTCTATTGGATAATTCCATTTTTCTATTCAAAATCTCCAATATCAAGTTTCGACATAAGACATATTCAAGCATTCATTACCAGATCTGATCCTACATTTGGAGTCATTTTCAATGTAGCTTCTATGTATGGTTTTTGGGTACAATATTTTCTCTTACCCAAAGATCACCTTTCTTTCTGGTATATGTTCTTTTATCTTATATTGATTTTAGCCATACTTGGAATATTATTCTCGATTAATGATCGCAAAATCCGCGCTCAATCAATAGCTGTAGCTGTAACCGGATTTATCTCAATTATTTTAGCAGTTGGTGTTGCCCACCCAATAACTAAGCCAATTTTTATTTTCCTGTATAATAATTGTCCCTTCTTTAACGGTTATCGAGAACCTCAAAAGTTCGTTGCACTTCTAACTCTTGCTTATTCTTTTCTTGGTGCAATTGGACTAGACGGCATCCTTATAAATATTCAAAAAAGCAAATTTCAAGACAATAAAACTCTAAATCTATATAGCAAGAATAGCTTAGCTTTGTTAGCTTGTTTTTTGCCACTAATATATACCTATCCAATATTTTGGGGTTTTAGTGGCCAATTAAACTCAATTGATTATCCCCGTTCTTGGTACAAAACAAATAATTTCTTAAATACCGAGATCCGCAAAAACCAAAAAGTGCTCTTTCTGCCTTGGCATATGTATATGATTTTTGACTTTGCTCAAAACCCGGGGCCTATTTATAACCCAGCTCAACTTTTCTTCGATAAGGAAGTGATTCAAGGAGACAACATGGAAGTGTATGGGGTCTATTCCAGCTCCACTAATCCAATTTCAAAGCGCATTGAGAAGATACTAATTAAGAACAGGAAATCAGGAGACTTAGGAGATAAACTATCTTCCCTCGACATTGGCTATATAATTCTTTCGAAAAACGCAGACTATAAAAACTATAAGTTTCTCTATCAACAAAGAGACTTAAAAATAATATATGATAAACCTGAAATTGTTATTTTTAAGAATATTTATTAAAGAACCTCAAAAAAGATAGGCATTAAGAATCATAAAACAAAGGTCAGGCACAAAAATAAAAAAATTTATTAAAAAGAAGGAATATTCTTATCAATAAGGAAGAAACAATAACGAGCTAATACAAAGCTGTAAAGGACTCTTTGACAAAAAAAATTTATATACTATAAACTTATATCAACATATAGCCGATTAGCAAATAAAAATTAGCCGTATGGTGGCATATAGTCCATTAAGGAGGTGTGTGTGGATAGTTTTACTAATATTTGTTGCCCTTATGATGTAAGACATGCACTAGTCGGAGGATGTCTAAACAGGAGGAGAAACTTATGAAAAAGATTTTGAAGTTGAGTTTGCTAAGTATGCTACTAATGGCTTTATTGTCTATTACAATTATGCCCGCAATAGCACAGTATGGTGGAACTGGCACATTAACTACGAGCAGTTCGTCGGGGGGAACTGGAAGTTCCGTAACTGTCAGTGGCTCAGGCTTCGAACCGGGCATCGAGGTAAAGGTGTATTTTGCAAGTACACCAGTATATCTTGGTTCCAGTAACGCTGATTCAACTGGCTATTTTTCGAAAACAGTTACTATTCCTTCAGATGCCTCAGAAGGTACACATACTATTACCGCAGTTGGAGGCGAGAGAACACTAACCGCATCTTTTACAGTAACAAGTGAAAGTTCAGGTTATGCATATACCGGAGCAAAGATACTTTTCTGGCTGCTTGCGGGTATTGCAATTATGAGCCTGGGATTAGCTGTTATGAAAAGTGATAGTATTCGGACAAGAATATCACGAAGTAGCAAGTAAGCAAACATGTAAAAAAAATAGAAAATGAGGCCTTGATCAAAAGTATCTCTTTCTATAAAAAGAGGAGTGCTATGGGTTAGGCCTCATTTTTATGGTATGTTGAGTTAAGATTCAAGAAGAATTGACTCAATAAAATAGTGTATTCATTGAATTTCTTAAAAAAATAAACCTAATTATTTAGCAGTAGGTCAGATTAGGGTTTCGATCCTGATACCTTGGCTGCCCGAACTATCAATCTTTGTGTATCACTATACTTTGGTGCACATGTAGTTAGAGCTAATCGGGATTCGTCTTTGGCATCTAAATCAAATTCAGAATTACTGGGAACCAGCTCTATATCAAAAACTTTATATATAAATTTCTTCTGAGAAATTTCTAAAATAATAGTATCTCCCTTTTCTAATTCATCCAGTCTATTAAATGGCCGACTATAAGTAACCCTATGCCCGGCAATCGCGCAATAACCATTATCTCCAGGATTAACTGTATCTGGATAGTGACCAGGCCCTGCAGTTAGAACATCTTTTGAAATCCCTTCTTGTACAATTTGGTCTATATTAATCTTAGGGATTATTATCCGAGTCGGCGGAAACTCTTCCTCCTTATCTGATTTCGAAGACTGCTCTCCATTTGATCCCTTAATTGCTATTGTTGGTTTTTGTGCCACCTGCTGGTCCCACTTTCTCCTTAATGCAGCTTGTCGATAGCCTCCATACAACATAGTCCCCACAGGATAAAGCATAATACACATTCCCAATAATATAATTACTATTCCTATGATTTTCTTTTTTCGTTGCACTTGGATCTTCCTATTCTCATTTGGGCAACAGGATTTCAGCAAATAATAGACTATAGAAACATTTTTATCAATAAAATATGATCGGTCTCTATTCTAATAAAAATGGAACTATTGCTTCATTAAAAGCAGATTCGCAGGAATGACAAGAGGTTGTTGCTTTTAACACTTCGATAATCGCTAATAACTTAATTTTAGTACAATATCTTTTCTGCAAAGACTTTTTTATATCCCAAGCTATCTATTCTTTTAAAATGTTACAAGATTATCCAAGCAACCCTTAATAGGGATCTGTGTGCAATACTTTTTCTAATCTTACCAATTATTTGAATATTCTACTGGGAAAATTCTCCGGAAATTGTTGCCTTTCCCAATACTTTGCCCTCAATAAAGCTGGTAAATTGGTCAAGTCCGGCATTTTCACTCATACCCATACTATCAATATCCAGGGCATAAACGGTAATTTCGTAGTCGTGCTCATCACCTGGGGGAGGAGCCGGTCCACCATAACCATCCGTGCCATAGCCATTCTTAAACTCTGTTGTACCATCTGGCATATTTTTACCGGATGCTCCTTCTTCAATTGAGGTAGCATCAGGAGGAATATTAATTACCAGCCAATGCAAGAAATTGTTAGCACTTTCATTTGTATCAACCATTGTAATAGCAAATGACTTAGTACCTTCCGGTGCATTCTTCCAGGTAAGAGGAATCGATACGTTCTCACCGCCGGAAACATCGCTATGTGCATACTTCACTGGAATATCCGCATCATTGTCAAATGCAGAAGAAGTTACCTCAAACTCAGCTTCTTTTGTTTCAGTTGTAGATTCCGTTTTTTCCTCTTTTTTCTCTTCTGTTTCTTTTTCTTCTGTCTTTGTACAACTCACTGACATCGTAATTAGAGTTAGAATTAAAAATACTCTGAAAATAATTCTTAAATACTTTTTCATAGCCACTCCTCCCTTACTTGCATCCATTTGTTTTCCTATTCTCTAATACCTACCAAAGCCCTCTTAAAAATTTACTATGATTATTTTTTGCCACCAGTAAAGAATTATTGTTGCAGGAAATCCTCGGTTCGATTACAATTCCTCAGAAATAATGAAAAAATGGCTCTGAAGAGCCATTTTAATTGGTAGACTGGATTTTTCAGTATACAAACCACTTTGAACAGGACTTTTATATTCTACAGCAGTTAAAAAAGGTTATCAAGAGAATTGAATAATGGCTTACTTGATACGTTTTTATACCTTAAATTCTTTCAATCTAAAATCTACTTCATAAATATATACTTCAATATCACTTACTCTCTTTAAGGCATAATTTAATTTCTTATCATATTCTTTCGCAATAATAATGCCCTTTACATCCTGATCATTCATCTCTTCCTGAACCCAGCCCATATACCTAGCTATTTGACCAATAGTGTCATCACTAGTTTGGTTTTTCTTAAGCTCAATAACTACATGACTTCCATTAACTTTATCCTTTGCCAGAATATCTATTGGTCCAATATCTGTTTTGTACTGTTGGCTAACATTAACACCCTCTTCTATTATCAAATCATATTTTTTGCCTAAATCTGTATTTGCCCAGTTTTGAATAATAAAGTCTTCCAGTTGTTTCTCCATATAAAAGATACCTTGGCCAATAGTTGACTTAGGATTATAGCTCTCAAAAGCAGTTACTTGTTGATAATAATCAAGAATTTGTTCTAAGTCTGATTCGATATCTTTTTCAGTGATAGATTTACCGTCTTTTTTATTTATATATTCTACTTCCTTATTAACCTTAACTTCATAAACCTTAAACACATAAGAATCCCCATACCTTGGTATGCTTGTATCAAAATAGGCTTTTATAGTTTCCAAATTGTTTGTTATATCCATTGGCCATGTTTCAAGTGATTCATTTGTTTCACTTACACCATATGACAAAACTAAGGTATTTAAATCTTTATAATATAAATAGACCGGGTAATATCCGTTACTGACTGACATTTCAGGGGCAAGAAACGCTATCCAAGGAACTCTGGCAGGCATACCCATTCCAAAACTTACTCTTAGACCAAATCCACTCCAATCTTTAGGATAATCAGAGGTTTTTAAGTCCTGGGTAAGAGATTGCTTAACAAATTTATCTAGCAAAGTTTTTGCATTCATGAGGTAATTATAACATAGGTTAATAAATGCATTGAACAGCTATTTATATGATTTACCTATAGCTACACTTCGTCCCTTAATGCGTTTTTATTCAAGTAAAATATGAGGCTAGAGATTTAGCAAAGTATCTTAATACATTCAATAAAAGATTAGCCTGATATACTTTATTTGAATATTGAAGAGATAATTTGGCGCAGGAAGAAGTTTGGATAATTTCCATGTGGAATCTCTCACTCTAACCAAGAAAAAGCCGAAATCTATTCTTCAAATTCTCTCTTACTAATTTCAATATCCTCATCAGCTCTCTTTTTTTCATATTCAATCCGTTTTGATAAATAATCCTCATACTCTTGCGCAAATTTTTTAACAACTCTATTTTTATCATTTTTCCATTCCTGGATTTCCTTTTTCTTTCCCTTGTAGCCTTCTACAAAACCATATTCACCAGAAACAACACCCATCTTAGAAAGCACAAAAAACATCTCTTGTTGATATTTTTTGTCATTAGGGTATTGCCTAATGAATTCCTTGCAGACCTTATGCAAAAATACTTCACCTTTATAGGAACGTAAAATATGCCATACTATTTTTGCTTTATTCTTATTTTTTGATTTAAGCAATTCTATTAACTGTTTTTCCAACTCTTTATGAAAAGCTGGAAAAATTGCCTTTAGTAAATGGCTGCCCTCCCAATAGTAAAGGCTGTTTTCTTCCTTAAACCATTCTAAAATTTCCTTGACTACAACCTCAGCATTTTCACTCAACGACTCATTCAACTTTTGAAATCTATAAGGAATCGCATCGTATTTCTCTTCTCGCTTCTTTTTTGCCTTCACTTTTACTCTTTCATGGAAAAAGTGAATAACCTCTTTCGTAGAATTTTGCGCAAAAACTGATAGAATTTCTTCCAAATCATAATCAATATCCTGTACAACAAGTAGGCTATCCAAGATCACTTTCCGATCATTTTTATCAAGTGCCTCAAAAACTGACTTATCCCAAAACAAAATACGATATACCCACCCATAGTCTTCATATTTTTTCAATTCCTTAACACAATTAATAAACAAATCTTTTCCAATATTGCTTTGTTTAAAATTACCCACAATCGAGTAAATAATATTGGTAAGTGCTTTTAGATCACTTTTTTCCTTTGCTTTTTTGTAAATCTTAATTAATAAGACCTCATCTACTTCTTTTATATACTCAAATATGTACGCACAAGCTGGTAAATGCTTGCCTTTACTGGTCCAATTTTCCAATATTCTTTTTGCGTTTGCCTTTTGTTTGCTTTCCCATATCCCAGCCACCAGATGAATAAGAAAAGACTCAAGGGCTTCCTCGTTTTTTAAAATCACCTTTTCTGCAATTTCGGGTTTTTGCTTGCCTAGTTCATATAAAAAAATATTGAAATACTCAAATTGACCGCGGTCCTCAATTTGTTCATAATTTTTGATAATAGATAAAATCTTTTTTTGCCATTGTGAGATATTTTCTTGTGTTATTTGCTTTATATATTGGTCAATTTTTTGTTTTCTTTCTTTTCCAGCCTCTTCATGTCCCATTTCCTCAGAATATCGATAATCCCAACCTACAAAAACTTTATACATTCCATATTCTTTATCTTTATTAATAAGTGATTTGAGTTCCTTTAGATTTTTCAGTCCTTTTTGAAATTGTCTTTCAAACCAACACAATTGTTCCTCGATTGTTTTTATAATCTCGTTGTCTGCTTTTTTTACAATAGAAGAATAAAAAGAAATCAAGGTGTTTGTATTTCTCAAAATTATTTTTTCAAGATCATCCGTATAATCTTGATCTGGAATATAAGTCGCCTGTGCAAGTGCAAGTAAGACCTTTTGTTTATCAAAAATTGTCTCCGAAAGAGAGTAAAGTTTTTTGAGAATATTTATTGATCTTTCTCGAATTTTTTCTATTGTGTCATCTGCAGGTAGTGCTCCTCGGTGTAAAGTAAAAGTTTTGTAATCACTCTGAGATGTACCTTCAAAAGATGGAGAGAGAAATTTCTCACACAGCTTAGTAGTCAAATCTAAATACTTTAGCAGATCTTTGTCGTCCCATTTCTCAATTTCATTTAAAACAAAAAGTTGCAAGTGATAGTAAATCTTATTCTCTTTAGGCCAAAAAACATACTCAGCTATTTTTGAAGCAATATCTAATACCTTCTTTTTTATTTTCTCGTTTTCATCAACAGACAAACGACTCAGTAGTTCAAAAACCTCTTTTGGATTGTCAAACACTAAATTGTCTAGAATATTCAAACAAACCTTAGCAATATCAGCATAATCATGCCCTGGAAAATCGCCAAAAGCAGTTCTTATAGGTTCCTTTTTAAGCGTTTTTGATTTTTCTAGTGTGTTGTTAATTATTTCAATTATTTTTAATTCTTTTGGTGTCTTGTCACCAAACTCCTCAATGTATCTCAGGAGAATCTTTAGATTCTCATATATTTCGTTATTTGACTCCGAGTTAATAATGGATTTAAGAAAGTTTACATCAAAGACCTGTTTCCCCTGTTTTATCTTCTCAATTTCTTTAAAGATATATTCGAAACTATACTGTGCTGGTTTTATATTACTTTTCATCACATCAGAAAAACGACCCTTTATTGAATCAAAAGCGCGTCTATCAAATTCCGAAAAAGATTTTTCTGGTTTATAAATCACATCATGGGCCAATTCCGACCAAGAATGATATAAAACAGTCGTAAGCTGTATCTCACATTTAAGACCGCTAAATCTCTCATATTCGCTAAGTTTTAGTCTATCTTTATTAAGTTTAATGATCAGATGAAGAGCATTATAACTGTCATCAGAATACTTTAAATTCTGTTTAACAACTACAAACTCATTTCTTAAATATTGAATAGCTCTTTGAATATCGTTATCAAGATAAAAAATTATTCTACAACCTGCCAGATCATCCACATCTTGAATACTATTAATTTTATCTCTTAAAGTATTCCTAGTATCTTCACCGTTTATGTTTTTTAGGGGTTCTTCTAACTTAGCTATTAATGATTTTTCACTTTTTTCTCTGTAAGTTATCGCTTGATACTTGAAATCATTTCTTTGCAGTAGGTTTTCTAGAAGAAATTTTACTGTATAAGAAAAATCTCTATATAGCTCCTTTAATAATTTATAGTCTTTTAAATATCCTTCAGTTTTTGATTTCTTGGACTTTGTCATAATAGTTTAAATTGTTGATAGTATTTATTATGTATTATGTATTTACAATTAAAACATTTCAAGAGTTCAGGGGGCATTTAATCAAATATTTAAACGATAGATATTTCGTGTCTGACGTAGTTCAAAATACCCAAAAACATCAAAAATATGCCTTTATACAAGCTTTTCCAGAAATTCCATGGCCCCAACATAATTCGCTAACTAATTAAATAATTCATCATTTTCCACAACATCTTTTATATTTTTTCCCACTATTGCATGGGCAAGGATCATTGCGACCAATCTTCTGTCCGCTTTTTTTAAGTGCAGATAGTTTGGTTTCTTTAAACTCTTTTAACTGCTTTTCTAGTACGGGATCGTGTTCCCATTTTTTGTTGTAAATTTTAAAATCTAAATTTGCTAGCTTACTATCATTTACATTAAATGTTATGGTTATCCATTCTTCAAATTCTGTTTGATACATCTTTAACATGCAATGACGGTCTATTCTTTCCCAATAGTCAATTTTCTCTTCGGCAATGGCCACAAACATCAATCCTTTTTTTTCAAAATACATAGTAAAATCGTGGTCACAATCATCTCCCCTTGTTAAATTTTTTATCCTTTCTAGATTCTTTAAAATTTCTTGTTGAGATTCTAAATCAAAACCAAGCAAGGTTGTAGTAACTCGCGTGAATCTTTGCTTAGATGTCGATTCAATTTCAATTATAAGATCTTTATACTGTTTAGGAATCTTAAAATGAGGCTTTTTACCACTTGTGACTCTACCAGCAATAAAATCATAATAACGATCTAAATCTTCTGTATATCCATGCGGAGTATACATAGTGAGGCCTTTTAGGATGCCATTCTCAAAGTAGAGTCCTTGATTAAAATAAAACATCAAAAAATCCAACTCATCTTCTGACCGAAGTTGCGGGAAGTCGTTTGCTCTAATTCTGCGCTGTAAAAAGTGCAAAAATTCTGAGGGGAATTCAATTAATTCAGATATTACCCTAAGATCATTAATAAATACGGACCATGGCCATTCTTTCCCCTGAATAAGATTAAGCTCCTGCAAGGAGTTTAATTGGCACGATAAATAACCCAGACTTTCTAATGTAACATTAACAAGATAAATATTTTTAAACTTATCTTTATCTTCAATAACCAAAACTTCATTTCCATCTTTAAATTCGAATTTTGGTTTTGCTTCACTAACAATATAGTTTTTTGTTCTCAAAGCTTGTTCATATGCTTTTCCAATAATCTCAGTAACATCTCTTTTCATTCTGTCCAATCCGCCCCTGCGAGCCGAAATAGATAGTGAACCAGCTTTTGCTTCTATAATAAATAAATTTTCATCATAAAGTATGAGACCATCCGTTTCACACCCTTTTTCTTGGCCATTCTCAACAACACTATAGGTCAAGTTCTTATATATTTCTGCTTCTGGAATTATTGCCTTAAAGTATTCTAAAGCTTTTTTTTCAAGATATTCAGCACGCTTCTCCTGATATGTATTCTCAAAGTATGCCTTGTCTTTGTTTTTAATCCATTCTTCTAGAATACTACCTATATTCCTAAATAATAATTGCGGCATAAAACAATAGTATTCTCCTTTATATTCTATAAGAGGATTCTCGTATATTACTGAGTCATTAGTAGGCCAACCTGGAGACCTACTAAAAGAAACAAAAGATTGATTATCGCCAAAGCTTGAACTCAATAGTTTTAGAAGCTTATCTGGAGCTTTGCTGGTTGGTTTTATGGTAAAAGGTATATCTTTAACTATGTCCTGCGAAGTTTTAAGTTCCTCGGCTTTTCGTTTTACTTCTGGTAAAGCGAGGTATTCTTTTCTACATTCTTCTGGACTAGAAAAACTTTCAGCGCCACGTTCGTCGACAAAATCTTTAAACATCTTGTGTAGTTCTTCCAGAAGCTTACTTGGACCCGCAAAATTTTGCATATTCTCGTTTATTTGTTGCTCAATATCTTCAATACACTGTATTAGCTCATCAGCAGTGAAACCAAAATGCTTCTTTAAAAATGCATCATGACTTTGAAATAAATCTCTTACAAGATCGAGGTGATGTTCTATATATGAACTACCACGCATAATTAAGAAACTACTTATGGAGCTAAACCTCAGTTCTTCCTCAGCCTTTTTTCTTTTTCCTTCAGTAACTTCTGAGCTAAAATACCACACAATATCATTGAATATTTCAGCTATTAAGTCATTGAATCTATTTATCGCTTCATGAGAAGCATGTTTACCTATTCCTAATTTGCTGCTACCGAGAACAAGACTTTGAGCAAACTCAACATAGCATTCTCTACCTTCGTGCGTTGATTCCCCATACTCCTCAGGATCAGCAAAACAATTCCGTGCTGAAACCGTTGACAGAAGCTCGAGTGGGTCGAAATCTTCAATTATCTTTAATACTTCCTTTATCTTTTTGTTGATCGCCTTTTTATGTTCCGGTCGTTTGGCTTTTACCTCACTAATAAATTCCTCAAACTCACCTGGTTTCCAATCAGAAGAAAATTGAACGAGCCTTCCTATGCGCTCTATTTTTATTGGGCCAAAAGCAAATCCTTCATAGTCTTCTGGATCAATTTTTATTCTTTTCTTCTTTTTTTTCTTCATAATTACCAAACTTACTTATATCCATTAGTAGCTATATTTTGTCACTATAATTGAAGCGTTTCAAGAGCTCTAATAGTGTATAAAGATATTTTTGAATACTATATTACCCAAAAATAGCCCACTGCTTTTGCAGTCTACTGAAATCATCTTTATTAAACACTCAAGCCCTCGGCAAATTGAAAAATGCTTGCCCACTTCTTACTTTGCCATTTTAAACCGGCAAGGGTCTTAAAATAACAGCCACTTACCTTTTGGGTGTTGGGCCGTGAGGGCTCTTTAATCAAATAAGCTTATGTTCTGATCTGAGGTAGTTCGCTCCCAAATATCCCCTAAGATCATATTCTCATTTATGGAAGCTTTTGTGGTGAAAAGAAACATATTCTTTCCGCCTGCTTCCCCTGTTTTTGCAAGTAGGTTATTTAACCTTTTTTGTGTTGTGGTAACAGTTAGAACCCGAAAGCTTTTGAAGTTGTACCTATCTTGGTATTTCTTGGTCTTCCAGTATTGCTTGTAGGCTATGATCTTTTTTATAAATCTTCTATTGCTCTCTGTTCCCCTATCAATTTCAACAAAATAGAATGATTTTCCTTCTGCTGTTTGTATCCCAAAGAAAGCATCGGGGTTTATAGGTAGATAGTTGGAGTTTCCTTTTGGGTCTTTTACTCTGTCCTGTAATTCTTTACCTTCTCTCTGCCAAAATAATATCTCTGCTGTTCTGTTTCTTTTAATTGCCTGATAAAGACAAATCCTGAATTCTGCTATATCAAGAGTGTGTTCTAGAAATAAAAATTCTACCCTGTTGTCTCGTCTCTTCCAATGTATCTCTGATCTATCTACTCCCAGCTCCAAAGCAACAATATCGGCTCCTCTTTTATCTAATCCATAAACTGCCTGAGTTGAGCCAAAACTAACCGGCTGAAAGAGCCTGTCTAGGTATTTGTTTTGGTATAGCTTCATTAGTCTTTGGTTGCATGATGCCGTATTTCCGAAAAAGAGCCTTTCAATCTGGTCTCTTCTTAAGAAGCGGTTCTCATATACGGATAAGATAATATCTTTGTCTCTTCTCTGTAGTATCATCCTTGGGGCTTGCTTTATTCTCTTGTTTCTTGGAATTTTCTTCATCTTTTTCCTCTATGTCTGCCAAGACCGAAGGAGGGGTAAAGGGGAGGAATTCGGTCTTGGCTCAAATACTAATAAAAGGGGTCGTCGGCGTAACGCCGACTGCCGGCTTCGAGCCGAAGCCTGAAGGGCTGAGGGTAGGTGTCCGACAAGGACAGCCTAGAAGCAGGCAGTCGGGGTTAGGAGATAGGCAACCGCCGATTTAGCTCCAAGCCCGACGACCCCTTTATCCTCCCCTTTTCTATATGTTCTTTTCAATTAATTGATTCTTTAGACTACTGCAGCTG